>Ga0182015_10002506_pt1 | contig 21979 bp, 11 predicted proteins | sample 712P3MmetaG_FD_120478 | JGI IMG/M metagenome (GOLD analysis project Ga0182015, IMG submission 120478) | Permafrost microbial communities from Stordalen Mire, Sweden - 712P3M metaG | ecosystem: Environmental > Terrestrial > Soil > Wetlands > Permafrost | place: Sweden: Stordalen | collected...
TAGTCCAGCTGCAGTTGGGCCTTGCTGTATTTTTGTCGTGGGCTTCGCATTGCGACGATCCGCCCTACACGGGCTGGATTATGGCGTACAATGCCGAGACACTTAAGCAAATCAGCGTAATTAACGTGACACCCAATGGTAATGAGGGCGCCGTCTGGGGAGCCGGCGCCGGCTTGGCAGCCGATCCGAGCGGGTACATTTATTTTCTGGACGCCAACGGCGTTTTTGACACGACTCTCAATGGGCAAGGTTTCCCGAGCAGCGGCGACTACGGCAATGCGTTCGTGAAGCTTTCGACTATGGGGGGAAAGCTAAGCGTGGCCGATTATTTTACCATGTACAATACGACCAGCGAATCCGACGCAGATGTCGACTTAGGATCAGGCGGCGCGCTGCTGTTGCCGGACATGACCGACGCCCGCGGCCAGGTGCAGCATCTGGCAATCGGCGCGGGCAAGGACGGTAATATCTACCTGGTGAACCGCGACAACATGGGTAAATTCAATCCGAATAATGACAGCGCGATTTATCAGGAGCTGGATGGTGCATTACCCGGCGGTATTTGGTCCATGCCGGCTTATTACAACGGGCAAGTGTATTTCGGCGCGGTGGGCGGCCCCATACGCGCGTTCCAATTCACCAAAGCGGTGCTTTCGTCAACTCCCGCATCGTCGACTAGCGAGAGCTATCCGTATCCCGGATCCTCGCCGAGTATTTCGGCGAATGGCTCGAATAACGCGATTCTGTGGGCGGTCGAAAGCAGCGGAAACGCGATCCTGCACGCCTATGCGGCTGGTAACCTGGCCCAGGAGTTATACAATTCGAACCAGGCGGCTAATGGACGCGACAACTTTGGCAACGGCAACAAGTTCATGGTACCGATGATTGCCAACGGGAAAGTCTATGTCGGTACACCCAATGGTGTGGCAGCTTTTGGGTTGCTGATTCAGTAACCTTGGGGGCAGAATTTAGGCGGCGTGTGGGCCTTGGGACCTGCCCTTCCGACTCACCAGACCGCCCAGATATGCCAGATCAGCAATGGTCTGGCACAAATCTGCCATGCATTCGCATACCGGCTGATTTCCGCCTCACCCCTGGAAAATAACACCAACGAGGCTCCGCCTCAGACCGACGAGCCTGCTATGATGCTTTGCAGGATGACGGCGGATTCGGAATCGGTGCGCATGCCATTCATTTGCGGCAATATTGGGTCGCCGTTTTCGTAGCGACGACTCCTACATTGTTCAGCCTCCCGGCAACCGGGAACTGGCCCTCCAAGGCAACCGCCGCGCTGGGTAGCCTCCGAAGCTGACTCAGCCCGACGAACATTCAGCGCCGCCGTGCCGCGGCATGGGACGCTAGAGGTGTAGTGTGCGCCCCCGGCAAAACTTGACTCATTTACATCAAATTTTGCAATCCTAGACCCCTAGCGCGCCGCTGACGGGCGGCGCGCGGCAGGGTTCGCAGTGAAATCGCCCGCTGAGAGCCAAGGCGAACGCGGGCCGGAAAACGGTCTGGGCGCAGGTGCAGTAACGTTTCCGCTTGGGTCAACCGTTAAACCCGTACAGGTTATTCCACGGAATTCTTCATCCCGGAAGCGTTGGTGCGCTGCCGGGACGTGTCGCCGGGTACCAAAATCGCTTAATGGCCGACTCGTTTCGGTACGCTGGCGAAGACAGCACCCTTGACGATTCGGTAGTGTTGCAAACAACGGCTGCCAAGTTTGGTAGGGTCAGGAAATGAGCAAGAGCCGACCAGCCCTTCATCCAGTGCCGAAGCTAGTGTCGTTTTGTTGCAAGGGCATAGTGAACTGGGTGTACGGTGTCCATATCAAATCCGGCTCGTAGACCCCGTGAAAGCGCCATCCGCGCGAAAAAGCGGTCCGCTCCCCCGCGACGGAGATAATCAGCCCGCGGCAGCGCCAGGATTTGGTTGAGGAACACTGGCGGAGCAATCTGCTCATTCACCAGCGGCGCAGGTAGCATTAGCCAACGAGGCAATGGGATATATCTCCAGCAAGGTACGAGCCGCGGATCCCGTAGCCTTTCACATACCAGTGGCGCACCTGGGGCGCATTGGGGTCGCCCGCATGAACATGTAGCACATGATCGGTTATTACTTTATGGATCGCGAAGCGCAAACCGCCTGATGCGAGGGACGCACGCGCTGGCCGCCTCACCCACGTCATCTTGGCCCGCCCGCTCTGCGGGCGTGATGTTCGCAGTGTCCGAAAGTTCGGCCACCAACGTCCCGGCTGCGATGGCCAGCACGGTGCTGTCCGAGGTGTCGGTGTAGGTCACGGTGGCATTCTCCGGAGAGAGCTCCACGGCCGTGAACGGGTGAATCAGCGGTTTAGTCAAGGTGCCGGCGGGGAGGGACATCTGCGCGTCGACCGTTATATAGACACCTAATATTTTTAACGGAAAGGTCGCCGCGAATGCGTCGCGGGTGTCGCCCAGCGCCTGATAAATGCTCGCATGCACGCTCGAGATGTCCACTGGGGTCCTGTTGAACAGGGCGGAATAGACGACACCCGTCATCGGAAGAGGGAGGAAATAATCCCAGTTGGTGCCGGCTTTGTTTGGCACCGAGCTGGGGCTGGCCACAATGCTGATTTTAAACGGCTCGCCGGCCAGCTTCAGCCCATCCGACCCGCTGATCTGCGGCGAGGCGAATTTCCCCGATGCAGTGTAAACCACTTCGACCGTCGTCGCCATTGCGCCGCGTAAACCTGGGCCCGCAAGCCAGCAAAGCAAAGCTAAAGCTAAGGTAGCTGCGAAAGCTTTGTTTGGTAACTTATGATTCAATACCATCGACTCCTCCCTGTTTCCCCGGAATAGGATCACTGTTCAAAGTCTAGTCCGGGCTACGCCGTACCGACAACAACAACAATACACCGCAGTACTAGAGCCCGTGTGAAGACTTACACATCCACAAGAACACTTCGGCAGGAAGTGGCGCTTCCGGTAGGAAATTGTAAGGCTCGGACGTTTGACCGATATCCGAGCCTTGCGCAGAATTTAAAACAGACGACTTAATTCGAGTGGCTTTACTGCGAAATTGTTACAAGCCCTTTGGACTTCACGGCCTGCGCGCCAACTAGAAAGACTGACGCGGAGCGGCCTGGCAACATAAGTGACGCAGTAGTGGGGGTACCGCTGTTTGGTACCGCTTCCAGCGTCCCGGTCTGGATCGCCAGAACCGTGGAAGCTGTACCCTGCGCGTATGTCACAGAGGCATTCGAGGGGTCCAGTGCGACGCTGGCAAACGGGTGAATCAGCACAGTGGACAGAGTGTCGGGCGGCAGCGTAATTAAAGTTCGAATCGTCAGCGGACCGATGATGGGGACCGTAAACGGGAAGCCCAAGTGCACGATATCTTCGGTCGCCCCGATAGCCAGCTCGATGGACGCTTGCTTGCTGCTGACTGGCTCCGCCGCACCGCCGGCGGCACCCGAATTGACGGACCCGCTTACCGCCACCGGCTGGAACAGAGCCCAGTTTTCCCCGTGTTGGGATGGCTTCGCCGACGGATTGCCAATCACATAGAGGGTGAATGGATTACCGGCCAGTTGCAGTTGATCGGTCCCGCTCACCGCAGGCGTTGCGAACGTACCCGTAGCTTTGTATATGACAGTCGTAGTAGTAGTGGTATCCGGGCTGGCTGCGGCCAGTCTCGGCGGGGCCGCCACACAAGCAATTGCGGCCGCAGCGACAGTCGCAGTCAATAACGTTCGGACGTGTAGAGAGAACATTGCCATCTCCTTGTTTCGATCCATCTTAGAAGTCTAGACTCCCGCAAGGCTGGTTTTCAAGCTGAGCCGAATTTCTTTTGGAATATCAGTACCAGTACCTAAGAAGCACGGCTGCCGGAGAGCACTCTTTTGCGGGCAAGAGGCTCTCCGGCGGGGCCTATTGGATCTGAATGTGGACGGGCTCGGCAGTCTGGCCGTCTGCGGTCAACGATACCTCCGTGGCACCTCGTCCAGCCAGGGTCCGCGGTACCTCTACGATTAGTTCATCCAGGCCGTGAAAATAGCCGGATGCTCCGGCATATAAAACCGGCACCTCTTCTCCGCCGATTTGCACGTGCACATCTAAAGCGGCGCTGACGCCAGAAGCATAGAACTTCAATCTGGCGGTATCCGCCGCCATGCCGAGGTCCACGGGGGCGCTACCAATGGAGCGCACCGACTCAGTACCGTCTGCATGATGGATGATGGTCTCACCGCCATTGGAGTGCAACACCACCGCAGCCTTGGTGCTGTTCTTGGGGAGCGTGGCAGTCAAAGTACCAGACTGAATGGCTAATACGGTGTTCTCACCGTTATATGCAACGGTCACCGTTGCGTTCGTGGGCGCAAGCGTCACCGAGCCAAAGGGATAGAGCAACGGCTTGCTGAGCGCATTAGCCGGCAGCACGATGACAGCCTTGATCGTCACAATGAAATCTACCACCTTTATAGGAGCCTCCATGGTGAACAGGTTCTTGACACCCGGATCGACCGACTGTATGATGGTCGCCTCGCTGCTGGCAATATCCTCGGGAGTGGTGCCGAGGATGCCGGCGTGAACAACACCTTTAAGTGTTAATTTGTTATATACGCAACAGCTCGTACCCTGCTGGGACGGCGGGGTAGTGGCGCTGACCGCGATGCTGACGGTGAATGGCTCGCCGGCCAACTGCAACTGGTCCTCTCCGCTGATGGGCGTGGAGGCGAATGTACCGGAAGCCGTGTAGGTGATGATCGGGTTGGTGGTCGCGGCAACCAATCTGCTCGAAACGGCCAAACACCCTATAGCCGCTGCTGCCATGGTGATAGACAGAGTCCTTCGTAACGTCATAGTCTTTAGTCTCCTAGATTGCTGTAAAAAACGGTTCTTAGTCTTATGCCGGTCTAAACAAATGTTAGATGGCGTTTATCAGATACGTTGAAAATGCCGAACGCGCGGGCCGATTTTCACGGCCCGAAGTTACAACTAGCGGTCCCTAGAGAAGGGCAGCGACCCGGCTGCCAATTCAAGGGCGGTTCAAATCTACTGCGTGGCGAGCGACGGGCCGCCAACCACGTTGGAAGGACTCGAGAGATTGCCCGAACTATCCTCGGCTACGACAAAGTAGAGAGTTTGCAGAGTATTCGGAGCGTTTTCACTATAGTGCGGGCTGGTCACGCGGCCCAAAACCTCTGCAATATCAGCACCAGTACCTAAGAAGGACGGGGCCGGAGAGCACTCTTACCTAGCCCGAGCCCGAGTGTGCTCCGGCCCTGCCTTACTGGATCTGAATGTGAATTGGGTTGGCGGTCTCGCCGTCTGCCGTCAACGATACCTCGGTGGCGCCACGTCCAGCCAGAGTCCGCGGTACCTCTACGATTAGTTCATCCAGGCCGTGAAAATAGCCCGATGCTCCGGCATATAAAACGGGCACTTCTTCTCCGCCGATTTGCACATGCACGTCGGAAGCGGCGCTGACGCCAGAAGCATAGAATTTCAATTTGGCAGTCTCCGCCGGCATGCCGAGGTCCACGGGGGCGCTGCCGATGGATCGCACCGACTCCGTACCGTCTGCATGATGGATGATGGTCTCACCGCCATTGGAGTGCAACACCACCGCAGCCTTGGTGCTGCTCTTGGGGAGCGTGGCAGTCAAAGTACCAGACTGAATGGCTAATACGGTGTTCGTACCGTTGTATGCCACGGTCACCGTTGCATTGGTGGGCGCGAGCGTCACCGAGCCAAAGGGATAGAGCAACGGCTTGCTGATCGTATCGGCCGGCAGCACGATGACGGCTTTGATCGTCACAATGAAATTTACTACTTTTATAGGAGCCTCCATGGTGAACAGGTTCTTGACTCCCGGATCGACCGCTTGGATGAGTGTAGCCTCGTTGCTGGCGATATCCTCTGGAGTCGTCCCGAGGATGCCGGCGTGAACGACACCTTTGAGTGTTAATTTGTCATACGCGCAATAGTTGACACCGTGCTGGAACGGCACGGTATTGGCGCTGACGGCGATGCTGACGGTGAATGGCTCACCGGCCAATTCCAACTGGTCTTCTCCGCTAACGGGTGTCGAGGCGAATGTCCCGGAAGCCGTGTAGGTGATGATCGGGTTGGCGGTCGCGGCAGCCAATGTGCTCGAAACAGCCAAACACCCTATTGCCGCTGCTGCGATGGTGATCGACAGCGTCCTTCGTAACGTCATAGTTTTAGTCTCCTAGATACTTAAAAAACGGTTTTTATCTTATGCCGGGTCTAACCAAGTGTTAGATGGCGTTTACCAAATACGTTGTACTGCCCCAGCGCGCGGGCTGATTTTCCACGGCCGAAGTTACTACTAACGGTCCTCGAAAGGGCAGCGACCCGGCCCCCATTTCAAGAGCGATTCAAGTCTACTGTGTGGCGAGCGACGGGCCGCCCACCACGTTGGAAGGACTCGAGAGATTACCCGAACTATCCTCGGCTACGACAAAGTAGAGGGTCTGTAGAGTATTCGGCGCATTTTCGCCATACTGCGGGTTGGTTACGCGGCCCAGAAACTCCGGCGCACTCGGATAGCCGAAAAGCGCGGTGTTGGCCGGCGATGCTTGCCGCGGCAGCATGGCACAGACCGACGGAGCGCCAGGTCTGCTGCAGGCGACGGCCACCGCGCTGGGCGGACCGGGAGGCGCCGTAGTATTGCTCGGTGAAGCGGTAATCCGGTAAACCAAATAGTCCGCCGCTCCGGAAACGGTAGTCCAGGTGATCGATATAGTGCCAGCGGGAATGCTGCCCGCCGGCGCGGAGTGCGCCACGGGCGGCGTCAGGCCCGACGACGCCGGCTTAATGGCTGGTACCTCGCACCTGGGATACGTGCACTGGGACATCAACATTTCAACATCCTGTTCCGTGATCTTGCCATCTTCGTTCAGATCCATCGGATCGCCACGCCGGACCGGGGAATTCAACCGGGCACGCATCAGCTCGACGTCCTCCATGTCGATGACCCCATCTTTGTTGAGGTCCAAAGTGCCGTTATCGACATTGAATACCTGCGTACCACCTTGCTCGCGCGCCGTACCCATGAAGAGTCCGTACGGTGTGGAGGCTGAACTGCGCGTGCCAGTGTTATTGCCATCACCCAGACCGGTCTTGCTGACAAAGGTCCAGTTCACGCCGTCGGGGCTGCGCCAGAGATCCGTGCCATATTCCTGTGACCACAACGTTCCGGTTGTGGGACTCTGGAAATAGTCGTCGGTACTCTGATCCCAGGTACCCAGGTACAGTCCCTGCGATCCCACTCCCATTCTCCAGAAGTGTCCGGTAAATCCGTTCTGGAAGTACTGCCCGATCCCGCTCAATGGATAGACATATTGTCCGGCGCCGGGCTGCCCCGACGGAATAGTGCGGGGATTGCCGACAATAAGGTCCCAGCTATCATTTGTATCCAGCACCCCGCTGATGTCGACCGGCACCTGACCGGTCGTGTCGGGGTGGATGCGGACCAGCTCATTCGGACGGTCGGTGCCTACATACAGACATGAATTGATGCAGTATGTGGGGTCCGAGTATATCTGCATGCTCATGGCGAAATCGGCGATCAGATTCTGGGCATAGCCGCCGTCGATGATGATGGGGTTCCAGGTGTAGTTGGGAGCCCCGGAGCCATTGGTCGCCCACACACCATACTGCTCGCCTGTGCCGGTAATGGCGGGGCTGCCCGTTCCGGCATACATAGAATTGTTGAAGTTACTCAAAATCCACATGGGCAACGTAGCGGTCGGCGGGCTGGCCCAGGCATAGCAGGACGCCGTACCGCAATTATCGCCAAGCGCCGGATTGATTCCGGGCGTGACGGCAAACGCCCTGCCGACGCCGGGGAAGTCACCCACCTGGAAGAAGAGCACGCCGTCCTGGGTACACGTTAAGGACGGCCCGGGAGCGCTGCAGAGCTGCGCCGCCGAACGGAGGCTGTAGTTCGGATAGGCGGTCGGGTTCTGATCGTTTTTGTATGTGCCGGCCGCGGTAAGCGAACCGAGGAAGCACGGTTGGCCGCTGCATTGCCCGGGTGTCCAGACGCTGCTGCCGCTTACTGTGGTGAGCGTACCATTCTGCGGGATGGGCGCCCAGTGCACGCCATCGGTGGTACGCAGGATGCGCGGCGGGGGCCAGGAGCCCTGCGGGGTGCAATTCGTCGTGAGGTTCGGCGGATGACACTCGAACAGTTCTCCGGAGGTCACGCCGCCGGCATAAAGGGCTACCACGCCGTTCGGTTCGTTGACCACGGTCAGACCGCGGAAGCCGATGTCCCGGGCGGTCTGTACGGCCTTGCCCGTCTTATCGACCGTGCTTAGCCCGGAGTTGAGCGGGTCCGAGGAGGGTGCTATTGGCGATTCAAAAACGTTAGTCCAGACATTGGTGGCCGGATTATATTGCCAGATTTCGGCCTGTAATGGCAGGTCGTGGTAATCCGGCGTGCAGGCGCCGATGGATGGCGGATACTCCGTGGGAATCCCCAGTTGTATGGCGGTGGTCGCTGCCGTGACACAAGCAACCTCGCGGCCGGTGCCCACATAAAGCATGTTGTTGAACCACGCCATCGACCAGGACCAATTGTTGTTCTGATCGCCAAAGCCGCCCGTGGCCACCCGGTTGAAGCCAGGCTGTTGATTGGAAAGCGCCTGCACGCGGGCATTGACAAAAGAAAACGAGTAATCGCCCATGCGCAGCAGATAGTGATTCACCCCGAGGACGCCGAGCTCCATGGCATACGTGGTGGGCAATAACGATTCCGGATGGGTTACCAGGCCATCGTTGCACGGGGCAGTTCCGGTCTGTCCGCAGGGCGTAGCTTTACCTCCCGGGGGCGTCGTTATGGTCGTCAGGATGGGCCCGCTGAATCCGGTGGGACACGTATCCGGGCCGCCCGGGCAAACATAGGTGTTCCCCGACACGGTGAAGAAGGGGATTTTGGCATTTATAAAAATCGGATCCCACTCGGTGCGAAGTTTCAGAACATTCGCGATTTCCAGTGATTCCACTCCTGGAGTGAGCAGGCCTAGGGTCTGTCCCAGCCCGGTGTCCGATGGACTAAAAATCCAATTGGCGAGGGCATCACCTTGATTCGGAGTCCCCAATTCGAGCACGGCGCTGGCAATTCCGATCCACTTGGGATTGGCGATGGCATCCTCGAGATCCAGCCCGCCTTTGGAGTGGCAGACGAAAAACAGCTTGCTTACGCCAAAGTGGCTGAGGATAGTTGGGAACAACGTTTGGAGCACCGCCGCATTGGTCTGAATGCTCAAGCTATTGCCCGAATTATCGGCGTTCATGCTCATGAAGACCGTGCGATAACCCGCCTGGTAGGCCCAGTCGTACATGTCGTTGTTGGAGCCCTGACCTGGCGCATTGGCGGAGGCCTTGCACCCGCCGACCACGCCGGCGGGACAGTTTTTGGCTTCGATCCAGTCTACGTAGCTGCCGCCCAGCCCGTGCACGAATACGATCACCGGACCGTTTAATCCACCTCCCGGCGCCGGCTGCGTGTTTGAGGGGATCGCGCCATAGAAGAGGTTGGGATAAGTAGTATCTATGGTGAGTGGCGGAGCGGACGGCGGCGCCGCCTGTGCCCCTGGCATCCAGGCGAATGCCGAAGCGGCTACCAGCAGAGCGGGCCGAATAATGCGAAAACGTACGGATCGTGACATGGAGGTCCTTTTTAATAAGCTGGTGCGAAGATCAACACACCGCTCGCGCGCAAGGCGACTGCTCTAATGCGAAATCCCTAAACGGTTTAACCTTACCATTTCACTTTCTGGAGTGTCCATAGAATGGCAGGGAAGGGGTACTAGCCAATGTATGCCAACTTATGCAGCAATACGCCCTGCGGCGAGTTTCTCCAGCATGTCGGCGGCGGCTGGCGGACCACCGTAGCGGGCGAAGGCGGCGGCCATGCGTTGCGCATTCTGGCGGAATGAAGGCGTACTGAGAATCTGCTCCACCGCCGCGCGCAGCCGTTGGGGCGTGCACTGCGCGGGTTCCAGGCGCAAGCCGGCGCCTGTCTCGACCACCCGGCGCGCGATATCCGGCTTATCCCAATCTGTGGGGACCACAATCAACGGCACGCCCGCCCGTAACGTGGTTTGGACCGTGGCCGAACCGCCAGTGGTGATCATAACGCCAAGGCGCGGAAGCAGTTCCGTGTGAGATACCCAGCGCACCAAGTGGACATTCGGAGCGATTGGACCTAAATCCAGTTCCGACGGCTCGCGGTTTCCGCCCGTTGTCAGGATCACCTGCATGGGCAGGTTGGCCAGACCTTGGGCCGCCGCGGACAGCACAAACGGCGAAACCACGTGCACGGTACCCTCGCTGGCATGCACCCAGGGCTGGTCTTTGGGCAACTGATCGAGCCAGTCTGAAGATTTTTCGTGCCGCAATTTGTCCCAAAGACAGGCACCCACGTAATGTACCGAAGGTGGTAAGTCTTTCCGCTCATAATCGAATTCGGATGTCCCCATTACCAGATAAAGGGGCATGGTACCCGTGAACTCGAGCACGGAAGTCCGCAGGGGCGGTAAACCGTAGCGGCGGCGGGTTTCATTAGCCGCGCGCCGAAAGCTGGCCCGGAACGGCGCCGTACCCAGCCAGACAGATTTGGATAGCAGGCGGGTATACCAGTTTCGCGGTCCGGGCAAACCCATTCCAAACGGGGGAGCGTCCGGGCCCGGGACCATACAAGAGATGTAGCCGAGTACCGCTACCGGAATGTGCTGCTTTTCGTGGAGTACCAGCATGGGCGCCCACATATTCTGCTCGGTTACGATGACATCGGGCCTCCATTCGGCGCTGATCCGCTCCAGATCCTGGACTTGCTGCGGAATGCTCCCCAGTAACCACCTCTGGATAGTGGTGCTGAATTGAAGCATGGTCCGCCAGTTGACCGTACGGGTCTGATCGGGGGAGAACATGAACTCGTACATGGCGTCTTCTTCCTGTTTGTCCGAGGGAAAGAAGGGGAAGTTTTCGCCTTCGACCGTGCGGGCGGCGCGCGGTCCGGAGTAGAAAGCGCAGGCATGGCCGCGCTCGCGCAGGACGTGGGCAATCGCCATGGGCTGAAAGACGTGGCCGGGAAAGGACCAGCAGGTGAAGAGGAATCTAGCCATGAGGGGAACGCGCAGATCAGTTTAGCATTGCTAAGCCTTGCCCGATCATTGCGCGATCATTCTCCCGCGGATTGCAGTCCGCAGGGACCTAAGTACAGACTTAAAGATACCAGGGCAAAATACCGATTTAGGGACATGAACTCGCTCGCGCGATTCTGCCCCGCCGCGGTGCTCATGACCGGTTTGCTGTATGGGATTCCCCAGGGAAAGTACCCCGGCCCAACGGCCGGAAATTATGGCAGAGCACCGTTAACATTCGAATGGCGCGGCGCGAACAGCCCTGGTCTGCCGTTCGTCGCCCATCTGTCCGGCCACGTCGTAGGTTTCGGGGATTCCGGCGCGATTTTTGCACGCTCAGGTTCTAATCGGCCCGAGGCCGTGCTGCAGTTCGCCGGCGCGCGTCCTAACGTGGAAGCACGTGCCGACGGCTCGCCGGCCGGGGTCGCGAATTACCTGATCGGTTCGCGGCCGGAGCAATGGCAGACGGGCTTGCCGCTGTTCGAGAGAATCAAATATACCGGTCTCTATCCGGGCATCGACTTGATCTACTATGGCAGCGGGAACCGGCTGGAATACGATCTTTTTGTAGCGCCGGGCGCATCCTGGCGCTCGATTCGACTGGCGTTTCGCGATGCTGAAGCTATCCAAATCGATGGTGATGGCAACTTGCGATTGCGCATCGGATCGGCGTGGATTACAAATGGCCGGCCAACGATCTATCAGTTTTTCGGCACTCACCGGCGGCCGGTCTCCGGACATTTCGTGCGCAGGGGTGGAAACGCGGTTGGGTTCGCAGTGGGCGCTTATGACCGGAGCCGTCCCCTAATCATCGACCCGACGCTGGCATATGCCAGCTACCTGGGCGGCAGCGGCGACGACTATGGGCACGCCGTAGCGGTCGACAGTTCCGGATGTGCCTACGTAGTTGGGGAAACCGGCTCGACTAACTTTCCGAGGCTGGGCCCGGAGCAGGCATCCATGGGCGGCAATACGGACGTGTTCGTCACCAAGTGGAACGCGGCCGGCACGGGTATAGTTTACTCCACCTACGTTGGCGGCAACAACCGGGACGTGGCGATGGGCGTAGCAGTGGATGCGTCAGGCAACGCGTATGTCACGGGCTTCACCTACTCGGGAAACTTTCCGATCACCGGCGGCGCATTGCGATCCAGCTTTGTAGGTCAGAGCAAGGCCTTCGTTCTGAAGTTGAACGCGGCCGGTAACGGGTTGATTTACTCGACGTATCTGGGTGGATGCGGCAACGACTACGCGGCCGGTATTGCCGTGGATGCGTCCGGCGAAGCGCATATTGCCGGCTATACAGCTTCGGTCGATTTCCCCACCACGACAAACGCGTTTCAGCGCAACTATGGCGGCGGCTCGTATGACGGATTCCTCGCCAAATTGAATGCAGCCGGGTCTGCTCTGGTGTATGCGACTTATCTGGGCGGCCTCGCCAACGATACCGCCGCCGGGGTGGCGCTGGACCCGGCCGGAAACATATACGTGACCGGCCAGACGCTATCAGGGAATTTTCCGACCGTGAACCCGATCGAGGCCACCAGCAGCGAAAGCGATGCCTTTGTGGTGAAGATGAACGCTTCAGGCCAGGTTCTATATTCTACTTATTTAGGCGGTACGGGCCTGACCAGCGGGACCGCCATTGCGGCGGATGCTTCAGGAAATGCCTATGTTACGGGCTTTACGAACACCGGCGATTTTCCGGTTACCTCAGGTGCGTATCAAACCATCAACAATGGTTTCTACGATGCGTTTGTGGCTACTCTCAACCCCTATGGAAGCAGCATCCTGAACGCAACCTTCCTGGGCGGCACGGGAACGGATAGCGCGTATGGGATCGCGCTGGATGGCTCCGGCAACCTGTTCATCGCCGGTTCAACTAATTCGATCGATTTCCCCGAGCAAGCGGCCATTCAACCGTCATACAAGGGTGATGGTGATGCGTTTATAGCTGGATTCAACAATCAGTTGAGCGCTCTGTTGTACGCGACGTATTTTGGCGGCGGCGGAAGCGACGTGGCGGCGGCCATTGCGGCGGATGCCTCGGGCAACGCCTACGTCACAGGATGGACCAGCAGCGGAGAATCTTCGGTGGAGCTGCCCATTACACCGGGCGCTTTTCAATCCGTTGGCATGGGCGGCATGGATGCCTTTTTGGCGAAGCTTACGCTCAATTCGGGTGTGCTCGCCTGCAGCACCTCCACACCGCAAACGTTGACGGTGCAGGCCGGCAGTACTTCCCAGTTGGTGGGCGATTTCGTGTTGAATTGCAGCGGGGGCACTTTGGGGACGCAGGGCATGGCCGACGTCCAGGTGGCGCTAAACGCCGGCACTGCCGGCAACATCGCCGGCAGCCAGGCAGAGATGTATGTGGGGGCGAATTCGACTCCGATCTATGGCACGGTGGGCGGAAACGGGAACATCCTGTTTCAGGGGATATCGTTTGCGGTTCCCGGCCCTTCGGCCAGTATCACGCTGCGGATTACGAACGTGTGGGCGAACGTTTCCACGATTACGTCAGGCGGCCAGGTGGTGATGACGGCCAGCGCGGCGTACGCCAGCCCGGCGATGACCGTCACTCCGGCGCAACAAACCGTGGCCGTGGCGGCGACGGTGCCGGCGGTGCAACTTCAGCAATTGGTTCTTTCCACATCACCAGCTACGGGCAATTGCGTGGCTCCCCCCATTACCAGCAGCTTTCTGATCAGCAGCACGGCCGCGGTAGCCTGGTTCCAGCTCGGGAATACCACGGCGGGTGGAGTAGCGCGGGTGGACTGGTCCGCGCCTTTGGGAGCAATTTATCAAAGTCACTCCTTCACTTCCGCTAGTGGTGGGACACAATGCTTCTCCGATTCAATGAACATTGCCGGGACACTAACGGTGTCCATGCCGGGCTCCTGGCAGGTAAATCTCTACTGGAACGGTTCCTTGTTATCGTCGGCACCTTTCGTTATATCGGCGGTAGGCGTGAAGCAACTGATCTATCAGAACCAGCTCACCGGGCAAGTCAATGCGGATTACTATGCGGGTACCGGTGGGGCTACCTTGGTTGGTTGGGCCTGCCTCAGTTGTGGCATCAACACAAGCAGTTGGCGCGCGGCGGCGATAGCTGACTTTGACCACAACGGGGTGCCAGACTTGATATACCAAAACACGCAAACGAATCAAGTGAACGTGGACTATTTCGGCGGCAGCGCCGGCGTATCCCTCATTGGGTGGGCTTGCATGAGTTGCACCTTCAACCCATCGCAATGGCAGGTAGTCGGCGTGGGCGATTTTGATGGCAATGGCGTGCCCGATCTGGTTTTTCAGAACACGCAGACGCATCAGGTGAACGTGGACTATTACGGCGGCCCGGGGGGCGCCACCTGGATTGGTTGGGCTTGCTTGAGTTGTACCATCAATCCATCGCAGTGGCAGGTAGTCGGTGTGGGCGATTTTGATGGCAACGGTGTGCCCGATCTGGTGTTCCAAAACACGCTGACGCATCAGGTGAATGTGGACTATTATGGCGGCCCGGGAGGAGCCACTTGGATTGGTTGGAATTGCCTGAGTTGTACCTTCAATACATCGCAGTGGCAGGTAGTCGGTGTGGCCGATTTTGATGGCAATGGTGTGCCCGATTTGATCTTCCAGAACACGCAAACGCATCAGGTGAATGTGGACTATTACGGAGGCCCGGGCGGCGCCACTTGGATTGGTTGGGCTGTCCTTAGTTCCTACCCAGGCCCCGGCTGGTACGTCATGAGCGCCAGATGACCGGTTACAAACCCCGGGATCTCCGCCAGGAATGCAGGCGCGTGCACGACACAGATCAGATGTGAAATGTGCGCACGGCTGCAACAATGCGCTCGACATCTTCGTCACTCAGATTCGGATGCATCGGCAGGTTGAGCGCCTCTTCGTTGAGCTGTTCGCAGACTGGCAGCTTAGCGCTGGACTTGTAGATCGGGTTCAGGTGGAGTGGATGGTAGCGCAGCGTTGTATATATCTGTTTGCCGAGCAAATCTTTGGCTAACCGATCTCGCTGATCGCCCAGCACCCTGATGCAATAGGTGAAATAAGAGTGGCGCTCTTCTGCTCCGGCGTCTTGCGGACGCACCAGCCAGTTCAGACCGGCGAACTCCTTCTGATAACAATTCCAGATGCACTGCCGGCGCTTTTGGTTTTCCGGCAATCGCGCCAACTGCGCGAGGCCGATGCCGGCGCTGATGTCATTGGGAAGGAACTTCGGACAAACGTCCACAATTTCGTACTCCCACCAGCGGTCCTTGTTGGCCGAAGCCTCGAACCCCGACTTCCCGATGCCGCAGTAGCGCAGAGTACGCGTGCGGGCCACCAGGGCCGGGTCCTTAGCTGTTAATCCACCGCCTTCGGGAGTTGCCAGGTTCTTCACGGCATCGAAACTATAGATACCGATATCGGCCAAGGTCCCGCACGGCCTTCCGCAGAGCGCCGAATCCACAGCGTGCGCGGCATCCTCGATGACGGGCAGCCCCATATCGATTATCGGTTGCATCCGGACCGGCTTACCCGCGTAGTGCACGACCATAATGGCACGCGTTCGTTCCGTGAGTTGCCGTCCGATCGATTCCGCAGTGATGTTGTGAGTGTCCAGATCCACGTCGCAGAACACCGGCACGCAGTTGCACAACAGTACCGCGTGCGCACACGATATCCATGTAAACGAGGGCAAGATTACTTCGCTGCCCGGAGGAAGATCCAGCAGCTTTATTGCCATGTACAGGCTGTTCGAACCGCTATCCAACATGGCGAATTCCTGCGGATAGAGCCGGGCGCCGAAAAGCCGTTCGAACTCCCGAACGTTCGGCCCAATGCCCATCCACTGCATGGACAAGCTTTGTTTAACCCGAAGTAACTCTTCGTCTCCTACCTTGGAACCAAATACAGAAATCACGTTGCTCATAAACCTATATCAAGTGTACCGGCCATTGGTTCCTATGCGCACAGCCGGAAAAGCGACTCGATCCAATTGTAATTTGTAATAAGTATCGGTAGCTGCGATATCGAGAAAATGGTTGCGCCGGTACCAGGCCACGGCGGGGTTGGATCGGAGGACTCTGACGCTCACCGGGAGCCTGGAGAGCGTCGACCCGTACGCGACGAGCAATTGCAGCGCCCCGGACATAATTCCTTGGTTCCGCAACGTCTGATCGGCGAGAATCACGTTATAGATATCTACCTCCTCTGTGAGAATCCGGAAGCCCAGGCATCCGACGGCGCGAGTTTGCCAGTGAACCATGAACATGTAATCGCTGGGGCGGTTCTGGTAGGCGGCGAACCAGCGGATTTGATCTTCCGGCTGAATCTCCTCTTGAAAGAAGAACACTTGGCGTTGGTTATTTTTCCAAATCCGCAGATTTTCGATATCGTTTAATCCGATACTCACGAGCGCGATGCCGGAGATCTCAGGACTATTGATCACGATCACCCGGTCCATACTCGCTGTTCGGAGCGCGAAATTCCCGAGGGGTGGGAACCTCTTCGTTCGCCTGCCGGGAGATCTCTCTGTCGAGCGCGCTCCGCAATTGCTAGGCGGACGTCCCGGGCATTCCCGAATCCGATGATCCGCCGGCGCCGTGGAAACCAAACTTGTTGCCAGCAACTGTGGGGGCGGCGTAAATGGAAGGCCCTCCACGCAAACGCGATTTGGAGCGCAAGCCGGAAGGCCGCGCCGCTGGTATGCACGGAAGCGGTCGAGCATGTGTCGCGGAGACCGGGGAACCCAGCGAGCCGGAGAGAACTGCGCGGATGAGGGAACAAGTTATCGAAGGTGACCAGCGGCCGCCGGAACCTCCTCCATGGCCCTCCGCAACGTAAGTCGCGGCCGGTTGGCGTGACGTCAAGGTGCATGATTGCCAATGACGGTGGAAAGCCCAATTATCACATATTCGGCCCATCGCGGGCCGCATTCCGATGAGGAAATGCGGCGGCGTCCGACCCTGACTGGTTGAGGTTGAAAAACTCGCCCTCACTGATCACCCCGGCCAGAGACGCAAGCTGTTGCCTTTTTCCTCCGATTCCGGTGCTACGATGGAATCGGCACCTGAACCCGGCTGGTTTGCCGCAGTTCGAGGTGACCCAAGGATACTGCAACATTGCGCGATGCCGCTCGCCTGTAAGCTGAATTCTTCGAAAATCCCAAAGCAGACCGCGTTTCTAAAAAGACGCCCTCCAGCGCGTCTGTGCGCAGGATTGTCGTGCGTTTTGCTCTATCAGGAGAACCGGAGCGGAAGGAAATAGCAGTGGCGCAGCGCAATTTCTTTGCAAAATGCCTGCAGACGGCGGCTTCCGGCTTCTGCCGATTCCGCTCCAAAATGGTCCCCCATGGCCCCCATCTCGGTTGACAACAACACCCTAGGCGCAAACCTCATATTCGTCATCTCTCAACCCCGTGCGGGTTCCACGATGCTGCAGAAAATCCTGGGGGCCCATCCTGAGATCCATACCGTATCAGAACCCTGGATCGCTTTGTACCCGCTCTTCGCGCTGCGAAAAGAGGGCCTCGCCGCCGATTTCGATCCGTCAGTCGCACAGGTAGCCGTTACGGAATTTCTGCGGAAGCTCCCCGAGGGCGAAGAAGCGTACTGCGAGGGATTGCGCCGGATGCTCAGCCATCTCTACGGCCGAGCGCTCGAGAAATCGGGAAAGAGTATCTTTCTGGATAAGACACCCCGATACTATTTCATCATTCCGGAAATTCGACGTGTGTTTCCCCGCGCCCGGTTGGTGTTCCTGCTGCGCAATCCGGTCGCCGTGCTGGCTTCCGTCCTGGAAACGTGGTGTAAGAAGAATCCCGCAGTTGAATTGAGCCACTCCCGGCACGACTTGATGACCGCTCCGCAACTTATCGTCAGCGGGATACGGCAGGCCGGGGCAAGTGCCATCGTGGTTCGTTACGAGGAACTCGTGACGGCACCTGAACCTGCCGTCCGCCAGCTGTGCGACGAGCTTGGAATCGTCTTTCACCCTGGCATGCTGGAGTACGCCGCGGCGGCCGCCGGCAGCGAACGGTGGCTTTATGGCGACCAGGGTACCGTTTACCAAGAACAATCTCCGGTAGCAGGCCGTGCTGAGCGATGGCGGGACGTACTCAAGGAGGCCCGTGTGTGGGCCGCATGGGCGCGGGGCTATATTACAGCTCTGGGACCGGACATCGTGCGTGAGTTGGGCTACAACTATGAGGAATTGTGTGCCGAACTGCCCGCCCTCCCGGAAAGCAACGCATGGGCAGCCGTCATGCAGCCGCCAAATGAGACAGCGCTCGAGCTGGCACGGCAGGATGTTCTGTCTCGGACCGCAACACTCGAAAAAGTGAGCGGCCTGCTCGAAGAGCGGACGGCGGCGCTGGATCAGAGCGCCCAGGATCTGGAATCCCGCACCGCCGAGCTGGTGGAAACACGCCGCCTGCTCGCAGAGCGGACCGCGGCGCTGGATCAGAGCGCCCAGGATCTGGAATCCCGCACCGCCGAGCTGGTGGAAACACGCCGCCTGCTCCAGGAACGGACCACGGCGCTGGATCAGAGCGCCCAGGATCTGGAATCCCGCACCGCCGAGCTGGTGGAAACACGCCGCCTGCTCCATGAGCGGACCACGGCGCTCGATCGAAGCGCCCAGGATCTCCAATCCCGCACCGCCGAGCTGGTGGAAACACGCCGGGTGCTCCATGAGCGGAACTCGCCCGGAAGAACGCACGAGCAAGTCACTCAAGAATGGCGCGCTGTCAAGGAATAACAGTGGCACGGGCGCCGCGCCTCACCGTGGCGATCGGCTACCTTGCGGCTGGGCCACGAACGTTGCTGGCTTCCATGGCTCTTGATGGTACCTTTCTTGGATGAGGCCGTTGGTCGAGATCCACATCGCCATTAGTCCGACCGAGTCTTTCTTCCAGCAAGTGCATTATCTGGCCGTTTCGTTGCGGCATCGCGGCGGCAAACTGCGCGACTCTCCCATCATCGTGACCGTGGGGGATGATTGCGAACCGTTCGATATTGGACGGAAAAACGCCTGGGCGCGCTGGTACCCCATCGAGTTCCGCTGGCTGCCGCGCCACCTCTATCGGCAGCATAGCTACTATGCGACCTCGGTACAGCGCTATGGGTATCGGTTTCGGGCCCCCTATGTGCTGTTGTTGGACGCCGATATGGTGATGGCGCGCAATCTGGACGATTTGCTGGATCGGGTGGCGGCCGAACCCGCGATTTACGCGATGCTGGCGTATTCCTCGCCGTGGGGAAACGCCGGACTCCTGCACATCCGCTCCGATGAGGACTGGTGGCGCGCGGCATTTGAGGCGGCCGGGCTGGGAGAGCCCCCGTTCCTCTGCGAATACGCCGGGTATGGGGTGTTGTTCACCGAACGCGAGCGCCGCTGTCCTCCCTATTTCAACCAGGGAATGGTGCTGGCTCCGTCGCCGATCCTGGCCGGTATTGGGAGCGCCATGTATGCGGAGATGGAAACGGCCAACCGCGTAGCTGAAACTTTGTACCGCGTGCAAGTCGCGCTGACCTACGCGATTTTGCGGCAGAAACTGCCCTGGCGTGCCCTGCCGGTCCGCTACAACTACATACCCGCGCTGACGCAGTACTTGACGGTCATGCCGGCAGAGTGGCCCGACGCGCGCATCGTTCACTACAGCAGCATTACCAAATGGTTCGAGAAGAATCGGCTGATGGCGGTCCCTGGAGCTATGGAGCAATGGCTCACCCAGACGAGCCAGGACCCGGTGGAAGGATATTGCCGGGAGCTGTTTCGGAGCCTGCACGGCGAGGTGGCGCGCGGAAAGCCGGATGTGTGGGGTTCCGCCTGGATACGCAATGCACTGCGCCGCTGTGTGAGCCTTCGGCAGACATTTCCGCCCCAATCTCGCCATCCTCCATCAATGCAATAGCCGGGGGCTGTCGAATCGAAGGGAGCGCGAGTACCGCTTTGGTCCCTGAAAAGCTTCCCATGTCCATGGGTGACGGACGAAGGCAATCGACCACAATCGTGAGGCGGCTTCCCGCCTGACAAAGGGCGGTCTTTCCATGGCCCGCTCCACCTTCGGGCATCCGCGTTCGAGCACTGGTAACCAAAGCACTTTTGGGCTATCCTAATGAATCTACATCGGTGAATTTTGGATCACAAGATATGCCAATGAACAATAACCTCATGAAACTTCAATCGGCATAACAGTTCCCAACCGATATCTATTCAGCGGGCCTTTGGCAGGCTGTGCGGCTAACTTCGATATGATTAATTAAAGTGGCTAAATTCGAAAATACAATCGGCCATTTAGCTGGAACGGCGAAAATGCGACGATTTTGGCCCCAGCGTTTTCTTGCGAACGCAAAGGATCCGAGAACCGCGGTGCCATTTCTCGTGGCGATTGTGTCATTGGTATTCTCTTTTTGGCTCCTGCCCATTCAATACGTCAATCCAGCCAGCGTCGGCTGGGTTTTCACTCGTTTACCCCACATGACTGACGATTCGGGCCACGCCATCCAAGCCATGTTTTTTGGGCAGGAGCATTGGCACTGGCCACCTGGCCGGCTAGTTAGTTTCGGCGGACCATTCGGAGCTTCGATCATCTATGCCGCTGTCTCGCCAGTGCTCGCCTTTCCAGCCAAGCTCCTGGAGAAGTTGCATGTGATCGGCCCGTATTGGCAATTTGTCGGTATGCAAGGCCTGCTAGGAATCTGCTTGACTGGCGTCGCCTTGTACTTTCTCGCTCGTGCGCTGGGCGCATCCGAGATCGCCAGTGGCACCGCGGCCCTCTTGTGTCTTCCCCTGGGCAATCTATTTACGCTTGCGGTTTTTAATGAGTCTCTGTCTTGGCAATTCCTGGCCATCATTCCGATGATTCTGTTGCTCAACGACAAGGACCCTTCGCAACGGTTATGGCCTTGGCCTGCGGTCCTGGGACTAGCGATTTGGAGCAATTCGTACTTTGCTCCAATGGTCCTGGCGTTCTTCGTGGTACATCTGTGGGTGATTCGACTGCGTTACAAGACTCGGCTCTACGACTTAGTCAAGCAGTCGCTTGTGGTAATGCTTGTCGCGGTAGTTCTCCAATATCTAGGGGGTGGGTTCCTAATTTCCATCCGTCACTTAGGTAGCTCGACTGGGCCCATGGATCTGTTTTCTGTAGACCTGGCCGATTTCTTTCATTCTCAGATCGACCGCCAGGCTTACATCTATAGAGGCCTTACGGTTCTTGTGTTGCTCCTGGCATGGCCGTGTGCAGCATTAGTTCAACGCATAGCGTGGCCAGACTTGGCTGGAAGAGATAAGAAGGCACCTCGAACTAAGACCACATTCTTCGCAACATCAGTTACGGCTGCGGTCTTGTTCGTCTTGGCGTTGGGACCGATCATCCATTTCGGCACTGCGGGGTCCCTCAGGCTTCGCGTATCGGAATTACTGCTCGAACCGATGGTAATGTTTCGTGCGATCGGCAGATTCTCGTGGCCACTGATGTACCTGCTGTTGGGGATTGCGGCCCTGGCGATCGACGCACTTGTAAAGACAATTCCGCCCTTGTTCGTCCTGGCGTTGGGACTAGTCATTCATTTCGGCACTCTGGTGCCTGGCCCGGGGGGGCCCCCGAGGTTTCCCTTATCGGAATCGGTACCCCGGGTTCGTGCGATCGGCAATTTCTCGTGGCCCCTCACGTTCCTGCTGTTCTGGATTGCGGCCCTTGCCATCACAGCACTTGTAAAGAGAATTCCTACTATGGGGGAGTGGCGGCGCTTCACTCTGGTGGCGTTCTGCGTAATTTTGGTCGTTTCGCAATTTGTTGAAATGTATCCTGAA
>Ga0182015_10002507_pt1 | contig 21973 bp, 22 predicted proteins | sample 712P3MmetaG_FD_120478 | JGI IMG/M metagenome (GOLD analysis project Ga0182015, IMG submission 120478) | Permafrost microbial communities from Stordalen Mire, Sweden - 712P3M metaG | ecosystem: Environmental > Terrestrial > Soil > Wetlands > Permafrost | place: Sweden: Stordalen | collected...
CACACTCGCGGTCTCGGCGACAGCTACGTCACGTCGTCCTCCGACGCAGCGGATAGGGAACTCGTCCGGTCATGGGTCACACGGTCGCTCATGAAGCGCGGAGTTTGGGGTTCAGGCCTCGACACGCTCCTCTCCAAGCTCCGTGAAATCCTTCGCGACTCGTCTGGCGGATACCCGTCTGAGCAGATTGAAGTTGCCATGACGGTGCAAGGCAAGTCGCTCCATTTTGAAGAGGCTGAAGTCGACGAACTACTGGAGTCGCGTTACGGTCGCGCTCGCACCTTCGCAACTCTCGCGATGCTTTATCTGGGTCTCGACCTGACGCAGTCCTTCCACGTCGATCACATTTTCCCTCGCGGTCTCTTCACTCGGAGCAAGCTTTCGAAGGCAGGAATCCCGGCGGACCGCCTGGACCGATTCATCGATGCGGTCGACTCACTTCCCAACCTGCAACTGCTTCCGGGCATCCCGAATATCGAGAAGCAGGCTGCTTTGCCCTCCGACTGGCTGTCCGGTCCGCACTTTCCGACCAGGGAAAAGCGACAGCACTATCTCGAACAGAATGACCTCCTCGGCGCGCCGCTAGAACTCGATCGTTTCCTCGATTTCCATGCTGCGAGACGAGAACTAATGGCGACCCGACTCCGCGCCGTCGTTGGCGCCGAAACTCCCGGCGTCGCAGCTGACTCGTAACCCGACCGGCGCCGCCCCGCCGAACCAGAACAGGTCGTTCATCACGTAGGGCGACATCGCCTCGCCCACCGAATCCGGGTTACGGCACTGACTGTCGAGATCCTTCGGACGACGACGCGGCGGGGCTTCGAGAATACCTCTGGCTACACTTACGGGCATACCTCGCGACAGGGGGTCGACAGCGCCCAGAGAAAATCAAGTCCGGGAGAACCGACTGAGGAGGATGGCCGATCGCCAGGGTCTCCGACTGGAAAAGTCGCGCCGACGCGACCCACAAGCGTTGACCTTCGGCACGTACCGGCTCGTCGACCCCTACACGAACAACCTCGTGCTGGGCGACCGTGAGCGGGGGTTCGGCTGCGATCTTGACGAGTTGGAGAAGTACCTCACGGGTGACAAGTCCTGATATGGCCCAGATCGTTAGGCGCCTCCTTGGGGATGACAGGACTGTCCGCTATGACGTGCGATTCCGAGTCGACGGTGTAGTCCGGAACAAGACCTTTCGGTTGCGCGGTGATGCCGACGCCTACAAGCGCAAGGTGGAAGGCGACGAGCTGGCCGGGCTGATCGTCGACCCCCGCGGTGGTGAGCGCGCATTTGGGCCTTATGCGACCGCCTGGACCGACACCCGGCTCGCGAAGGGACGGCCGCTCACGCCAGCCACGCGCCAGGGTTACAAAGGCCTTCTCCGTCGGCACCTGAACCCCGCATTCGAGAAGGCCGCCCTCCGGAAGATCACTCCCGAGCGCGTGCGCGTCTGGCATTCTGACCTCATCAAGTCGGCTGGGCCAGACCAGGCCGCCAAGTCTTACCGGCTGCTCCGGGCGATCCTCAACACGGCGGTATCGGATCGACTGCTCACACAGAACCCCTGTACCGTCCCGGGCGCCGGCATCGAGAACACGCCAGAGCGACCCTTGCTCGACACCGCAACCGTTCTCGACCTCGCGGACGCCATCGAACCGCGGCTACGAGCGCTCGTCCTGCTCGCCGGATTTGGCGCCCTGCGCCCTGGCGAGCTGCTGGGTCTCGAGCGGCGAGACTTCGACACGCTACGGGGCACCGTCCAGGTGAGGCGCCAGGTACAAGAGATCGCCGGTATGGGTCGTACCATTACGGCTCCTAAGTCCGACGCTGGCACGCGCACGGTGGCTCTGCCTGGGATGGTCAACGAGCAGATGCGTCAGCACCTCGATGCCTTTGTCGCTTCGACAGCCGACTCGCCAGTGTTCACTCGTAAGACCGGGCGACCGCTGCGGCGCAGAGACCTGAGCGAGTCGTGGAAGGCCGCGTGCGATGCCGTCGGGATCGCAGGCGCTCACGTCCACGACCTCCGGCACCACGGCGCCACGATGGCCGCTCAGACGGGCATGACGACTCGTGAACTCATGGTCCGGATTGGTCACTCCAGTCCACGTGCGGCCCTCATCTACCAGCACGCCACTGAGGAGCGCGACCGCGCGGTAGCTGACCAGCTCGACACACTGATTGCTTCGACGGAACGGACAGTACGCGCAAAGGTTCTGAAACTGCCGCGCGATCCACGCGCGATGGGTTTGCGCTAACTCACCGCACTGATCCGAAAAATAGCCTCTGAACAGCCTAAATGTCTGGAGGCGGCGCCCAGAATCGAACTGGGGTAGAGGGCTTTGCAGGCCCTTGCCTAACCACTCGGCCACGCCGCCCGGTCAAGCCACCGTCCTCTCGGAGCGTTGCAGCTCCAAGCATACGGACGCCTGCGCGAGCGGCCCAACCCTACCGCGCGGCCCGTACGCCCCCGACACTGCGGGGCGCCTGACCACGCTCCCGCATCTCTTCGCGCACCCGGCCCGAATCCCCAAGTGAGCCTGAACGAATGTCGGGCGTCCACGCGAAGGCTGCAGGAGGATCGCGATGAGATCTGTCGGCAAGACCCACGTCTCTCGCTTCACTGTTCTCATCGCCGCCGCCGCTCTCAGCGCAGGGGCTGTCGGCGGCGTGCTCCCGTCACTTGGCGCCTCGGCGTCAGCCGCGCCTCGGGCGTCTTCGCCGATGCTCCGGTTGATCAACGTCCCGAAGTACTCCGGCGTGCTCGGAAACTCGAAGAGCTAATCGCTTTACGTGCTCGGGGACGAGTCCTGCGGGAGGCTTTACTGTACGGCCAGCTGCCTGCAGTCTGGATACCCCTCTATGTCGCGAAGGCAAGCATGGTGTTGGTCGGATCAGGCGTGAAGGGCAAGTGGAGCACAGTCGCGCGCAAGCTGAGCAGCACTGATACCAAGTACCAGGTTACCTACAACAGCTACCCCGTCTACACCTACGTCGGCGACACGGGCCGCAAGCAATCCAAGGGCGAGGGCGTCCAGTTGGCGAGCCGAGTCCACTGGTACCTGATCCATGCCTCGGCCACGAGCGCCTCCACCCCGATGAAGACCTCGTCAGGGGGCTCGAGCGGTGGCGGTGGCGGCGGCTGATAAAACTCCTGCGAAGGTAGTTGGGACACGACTAGGGTGTGGCCCGCATCGCAGGGAACCCGGTACGAGTCCGGGGCTGTTCCTCGGCCAGCCCCGGGCCGTCGGTTCCCTCAGACGCCCGTCGCGTGGAACCCGCCGTCGACGTGGATGATTTCGCCGGTCGTGCGTGGGAACCAGTCCGACAAGAGCGCCACGCAAGCTTGCGCGACCGCCTCGGAGTCCCGGACGTCCCAGCCGAGAGGAGCACGGCCATCCCAGACGCTTTCGAAGCGCTCGAAGCTCGGGATCGACCTCGCGGCAACTGTGCTGACTGGTCCGGCCGCGATGAGATTGACCCGGATGCCACTCGGCCCGAGGTCACGGGCAAGGTATCGGGCGAGCGACTCGAGCGCCGCCTTGGCGACTCCCATCCAGTCATAGCCCGGCCAGGCGACGCTGGCGTCGAAGTCGAAGCCCACAATCGACCCGCCCCGCGGGGCCCGGGCGAGCAGGGGCGCGAACGCCGCTGCGAGCACCTTTAAGGAGTAGGTCGACACCTCGATTGCGATCGAGACGTCCTTCCAGCTCGCCGGGAGCATCCCACTTCCGAGGCAGCTGTCGGGGGCGAACCCGATGGCATGGACGACGCCGTCGAGCGCCCCCCACCTTTTCTCGAGCTCCTCCGCCACGCGCTCTGCCTGATCTTCGATGGTGGCGTCGAGCTCGTAGACCTCGACCGAGCCGGGTAGCTTGCGGGCGACGCGGCTTGTGAGGGAGAGACCCCGGCCGAAACCCGTCAGGGCGACCTCGGCACCTTGCTCCAAAGCGAGCCGGGCCGCTCCGTAGGCGAGGGAATCATCGGTCAGCACCCCGGTGACCAGGATGCGCTTTCCTTCGAGTATCCCCACGGTTCCTCCGTCACTGATTTGCCGATAAGGCCCCCGAGGTTAGGCGCGAGGCCTGGCGGTAAGTCTGCGATAGAGCGCCGAAGTCTCGGGGTGGATGCCGAACAGCGGGTCGCCCTCTATCTCAAGCGCCACCGCCAGGCTACGCAGTGCCGCGTCCACGCCGCCGCGATTGCCCATCGCGTCCGCCGCCAGCATGAGCAGACGGTAGAGCCTCTCGTCCCAGGGCGAGGCAAGCAGCCCCTGAAGCGCTGCCCAATGTGCAAGTCCGGGCTCGCCCTGATCGAGCGAATGCCCACCGAGGCGGCAGGCGACATCGACGACCGACGCCTCGATAGCGGCCGTGAATCCCTCCAGCTGTGTCCACTCACCGCGCTCCAGGCCGTCGAAGGGGCGACCCCGGACGAGCGCCAGAGCCTTTCGCCAGCTTTCCGGCCCGCTCTCTCGGGCGGCGAGGTTCTGGAAGCGGCCCCAGTCCGTCTCGGCATCAGCAATCAGGTGCCGCCTGCCTGCCTTGCGCAGCCGAGGACGGCCGTCGGCAGCGACTCCAAGACCCCTTCGTGTCTCCGAAAGCCGGTTCGCGAGCGTCTGGACTGGGACCCGTCGGTCTGGCCACATGGCAGTGGCAAAGGCATCGCTCGTCGCCCCTTCTGGGTGCATGGCGAGGTAGGCGACGAGCTCGGTGAGCCGTCTCCGGTACCGGAAGGACTCCCGAGCACCGTTGACCTGCACGTTTCCGAGCAGGGCGATCTCGATCGGCAGGGGCGCAGGAGCTGGAACCGGTTCGGGTTGTTGCGAGCGGACAGGTGTGCGCGATGAGGCGGGACGTGCGAGCTCGGCGAGGTCGACGCCCTCGAAGTTGCGGCCGTCCCCGAAGCGCAAAGCCGGTTGCCTGCCTTGTTCGCCGGCAAGTTCCCAAAGGCAGAGGGCGCCCTGCGCGCTCGCGCAGCAGATGACACCGACCCCGGCCGTCTCCTCGCAGAAGTGGACAAGCTCGCCGAGCAGCGGGTCGGCCGGGTCGCTCGCCCAGGGCGGCACGATCACGCAGATCGAGGACGAGCCCGTCCCGTTCATGGAGCGAACGGTCACCTCCTCGAGGGCGGCGGTTAGGTTGCCAACCTGTCTCGTCCCATCGAGGCGCGGCATCGGTTGGTCGAAAGCCACGAGGATGAGCGTCCCGAGATCAGACCAGCGCCTGGAGGCGAGCTCGACGGCGATCTCAGCCAGCTTCGTACCAAGCTCGGTCGGTGATCCTTTGAGGATCGTTGAGCCGATCGCGACGAGGTCGACGAGGGTTCGTCGCCCGTGCACCTCCGACAACGTCACGAGCCCGGCCCGGCCCGCGCCACCTGTGATCGCCGGGGTGGCGGGCAAAGTGGCGATGAGTCGTGAGTCGCGCGGCAGGCTCCAGGACCGCGGCGCCCGCCCCGGCTCGAAAGGAAACCGCGGCGGCTCTGAGACGCGCAGGTGGACAGTGACCGAGTCGGGGTCGAGCTGAAGTACCTCCGGCCCTGCTGGCAGGCCGAGAGACGAGAGAACGTCCGCAGCGATTCCGAGGGCGAGGCGGCTCCACTCTGAATCTTCGAGGTGCACGCTTAGGCGCGAGCGCGCCGGGCCCGGCGCCGCAGGTAGCGATGTGCCGCTCGCCCGAGGGCGCCGCTCGTCGGCATCGGCCGATCCGCCGGCGCCAGATGCGAGGGACCAGCGCCTTTGCACCTTGAGCAGGCCGCTCAGAGAAAGTGCGCTCGTGACGTGCGACGGGGAGTCCCCTCGTTCGCTGGCCGAGTCTTGGAGCATGCCTCGAGAGCTGCTGGTCGAGGTGCTCGGAGTCGGCGAGCTCATGGAAGGCTCCTGTTTCAGTTCAGTTCACATCTGACCGGTCCGATGAGCGCCGGACCGGTCAGATGTCGTCTTTTCAAGGGCTGCCCGAGGTGGCGCGCGGTGCACACCTTGTCCCGGTTGGGCCTACATCATGTCAAATGACTGCCTCTAAAGCACACGCCAGGTCCCTCGTCGCACCGGGCACCGCGCCGGCTCTCGGCGGGGACGCTCCGGCCGGGCCGGAGCCATTGTGGGGAGCCGTTGCGAGTGGCATGCCCGATCGTCGGCGGGCCTGGTACCTGAATACCTACCGGAGGACGTACGCGAATCGGTGCATAGCGCGCTTTGCATCAACTGACCCCCAAAACCGGGGGTCGAGATCTCATCGAAGGAGCGTCCGACGTGAACGCAGACGAAATGAACGGACAAGAGCCGGCACCAAGACCCAAGGCGGGTGATCGCGCACCGACCTCGCTCGGCGCGGGTCCGACGCCGGTGGTGGTCGAATCGAGTGGCCCGGGCATGGGCGCGGCTCACAAGAGCGGACGGAGCTTCAGGACCCGTGCGGTCGGCATCGCTGGCGTCGTCGCCCTCCTCGTCGGCGGATCGATCCTTGGCTCGGCAGTGCTGAGCGGGTCGGGAGCCTCCCGAGGCACCAACTTGAAGACGGTGCTGACCGCTTCGCATAGCGCGGCGGCAGCCTCCGGGGCAACGATCACCGTCACCGGCAGCGGCCAGGTGGAGGGTACGCCCGACACCGCCACCTTCACCATCGGCGTGGTCACGACCGCTCAGAGCGCCGTGCATGCCCTCGAGCGCAACAACGTCCAGGTCGCAGCGCTGGAGAAGTCATTGGAGCAAAGCGGAGTCCTCGCCAAGAACATGCAGACGAGCTGGTTCAACCTCTCTGCCAACACGAACAACAACAATGTCGTAACCGGCTTCAGCGCGGACGACGAGCTCACCGTCACTATGACCAACATCTCCGATCTCGGGCAGGCTCTGGACGCCGCCGTGCACGCCAGCGGCGACGGCGTCACCGTGGGTGGTATCTCGTTCTCGGTCTCCGACCAGTCGAGCCTGCTTGCCGCAGCGCGTGCGCAGGCCATGCAGCAGGCGAACACCGAGGCCACCCAGCTCGCCGCAGGTGGGGGACTCGCACTCGGCCCGATCGTCAAGGTCACCGACCAGGAGAATGCGGGCCAGCAGGTCTTTTTCGCCCCCGTCAACACCGCTGCTGGGGCTAGCTCCCCCGTGCCCGTACAGCCTGGTCAGCAGCAGATCTCGGTTTCGGTGACCGTCGTCTACCAGCTCGTGTCCGCCTCCTCCTGAGTACTAGGCATATTCCCTCTGTAGCTTGAAAGGACGTCATGGACGGTCCCGATCTCTCCCACCTTCTAGATGGCCCCGACTCCGCGAAGCCGGCATCGGAGGTTCTCGACGGCATCGTGCGCCGCCACAAGCGCCTCAAGGTCCGCCGCGCCCGCATGGCAGCGTCGCTCGGCCTCGTGATCGCTGTGGCCGGGCTTGGTGTCGGGATCGGTTTGAGCAATCGGGGCACCACGACGACCGCGCTGGCGCCGCAGGCCGGCCACGCCTCTACGACGACGGTGCTCCCAGGTGATCACGGCCAGACCGGCCGAAGCCTCACCGAGGCTCCTGCCGGACTGGGCTGGGTGAGCGCCGGGTCAGGCTCGGCGGGAACGTCTTCGATCGCCAACGGCTCGAGCGCATCGAAGGCAGGTTTGCCTACGTCCAGCTCCGCAACGCCAGGATCGATCTCGCAGTTCGCAACGATGTGCGACGCCGTGAACTGCCTGGCATATGGATCCGAAGGCTCCCTTGGCAATGCGACTCTCACCCGCCTGTTCAGCCGAACGAGCGATGGAGTAACCGTTCGCGCCTTCACTGCGACCTGGTCGGTACCGCCTCTATATGTTTCGCCATATGTTTCGCCTGTAACGTCCCCGCCGGCCGTGGGTGGCTTGGGCTCGAGCTCGACGGGAGCCTCCGGTGCCACAGGTGCCTCTGGGGCAAGCGGCGCCTCTGGAGTGTCCGGCGCCTCTGGAGCAAGCGGCGCCTCTGGAGCAAGCGGTTCGACCACCTCGACGACGCTTTCGACAGTTTCGCCGCCAGTTTCGTCCTCGCTACCGATCATGACGGCGCCGACCGACACGACCATACCGACAACCGGCTCTACGGTCGTCACCCCGATTCCCGCAGATCTGACTCCGATGAGCTGCGCGGTCACAAAGGGCCTTGTCGTAGAGATCTCCAACGCCGGTGCGGTAGGCGTGGTCACGGTCCCGCTCGGGGCGTCGGTGTCGCAGGCCTTCCAGGACCTTTCGGATCAGGTAATCGGTGTCGCCGAGGACGATCCGATAGCGGTCGTGGTGGCGCGCACCGATGACCAGACCTCCTCTGTCCGCTCCCAGTTCGCGGACGGCGCGGATGACGAGATGAGCGTCGTCGGCCAGTGGGCGGTCCTCGTGCACGCGCTCGGGACTTCGACAAGTGGGGGGAGTCCCAACCAGGCGACGACGGTGGACGCGCTGGCCGGCGACGGCACCGTCCTCGAGAGCACAACCCTCCCCGAACCCGGTGTTTTGGCGATGCCGGTCTTGGCTTGCTTCGCCCCTCTCGGAGGCGTGCGCAGGCCAGCTGGCTCTGGGGCCTCAGGTGCTTCGGGAGCCTCCGGAGCCACCGGGTCGGCGAGTTCGGGAACTGCCTCGACCACAACCACCGGTGGCTAGCAAGCACGCGTCCGCAAGCCGTCCCGGTGGGACAAACTGTTGTCATCGAAGACGACCGGAAGAGCGACGTAGCCGATGACTTCGTGACCGTCTACGAAGCCCACTATCCCCGTCTTGTGCGGGCCCTTCAGATCGGTGGCTTGGACAGGCCCTCTGCCGAGGACGTGGCGCAGGAAGCCTTCGCACGCACTCTCGGGCATTGGCGCCGCGTCCGCCTCGGGACGAATCCGCCCGGATACGTCTACCGCACCGCGTTCCGTCTCTCTCGCAGCCACTGGAAGCAGGAGACGGCGCCAGAAGTAGAGCGCCCGTCTCGAGACGACACCGCTGCCGAGGCGGTGTCGAGGCTGGGGCTCGAGGAGGCGCTAGGCCAGATGCCGTCGAGACGGCGCGCATGTGCGATGTTGTGCTTCGTCCTCGGGCTCAGCCCGAAAGAGGCGGGGCGGTCGCTCGGCATAGCGGAAGGCACCGTGCGCAAGCAGCTGGGACTCGCGAGAGACGACCTAAAGGCCCTCATCGAGGAGCCGCCAGCACCTTCTTGAGCGGCTCTCATGGCACGGCCAGAACCTGTACGAGGCGCAACTGGGGGGTGCCGAGTTGCAAACGGACTGCTAAAGTCTCCCAGACCGTTCGATTGATATGCATAGGCGTGGACGTGGGCGGCGGCCCACGTTTTGTCATTTTCAGGGCTAGAGATTTACTAAGGAGGCAGGGGCGATGGGTACGTCAGACGACGTAGAACGCATCGCCGCGCCCGTGCTCGAAGCCGCTGGTCTCGAGCTTGTCGACGTCGAGCTCCGGTCGGGCAACATTGTCGTCACGGTCGACCGTGAAGGTGGTATCGACCTGGACACGCTCGCAGCGGCGAGCAAAGCGATCTCAGCTGCCATCGACCGGGAGGACGTGGGCCCGTCCGGCCGCTACGAGCTCGAGGTGTCGAGCCCGGGCCTGGAACGCCGGCTCAGGCGGCCGGCGCACTTCAAGCGTTTCTTGGGCCAGCAGGTCGCGATTCGGACCCAGCCCGGCAGCGACGGCGAGCGACGTCTCGAGGGCGAGATCGTCGCAGCTGACGACCGCGGTGTCGTCGTGAGCGGCCCCGGGCTCCCCGAAGGCGGCCGCCGCCTCGCGTACGGCGACATCGAACGAGCTCACACGGTTTTTGACTGGAGGGCAGCCTTGGCGCGTACCGCGTCGCCAACGGCTCGTAGCGACCGGCGGCAGCAGGCTAAGTCGACGCCGGGAACGGGTGGACGCGAGCGCGTCGAGAAAGAGATGGCGGACAAGCTATGAGCTCGACGAATTTCGACCTCCTGGAGGCTCTCCAGCAAATCGCGGTTGAGAAGGGTATCGCCATCGACACCTTGTTTGACGCGCTTGCGAACGCCCTGGTGGCTGCATACAAGAGGCTCCCTCAAGCCGCTGAGGAGGCCGTGGTCACGATCGACCCCGACTCGGGGGAGATCCGCGTCTACGGCCAGGAACTGGACGAGGAAGGCAACGTCACCCGGGAGTGGGACGACACTCCCGATGACTTCGGTCGCATCGCCGCCCAGGCGGCGCGCCAGGTAATCCTCCAGCGCATCCGCGAGGCCGAGCGCGACCGCAAGTACGAGGAGTACGCCGGGCGCGAGGGCGACATCGTGACCGGGATCATCCAGCAGAGCGACAATCGTTACACGCTGCTTGACCTGGGCAAGGTCGAGGCGCTCCTGCCCCAGGCCGAGCAGGTCCCCTACGAGCGTTACGACCACGGTGCCCGCCTCAAGGCCTACATCGTCGAGGTGCGCAAGACCTCCAAGGGCCCCCAGATCGTCGTCTCGCGCAGCCATCCCGGGCTCATCAAGCGGCTCTTCGAGCTCGAGGTGCCCGAGATCTCCAACGGCGTCGTCGAGATCAAGGCCTGTGCCCGCGAGCCCGGCCACCGCACCAAGATCGCCGTCTGGTCCAACGACAACAACGTCGATCCAGTCGGCGCATGCGTCGGTGCCAGGGGGGCGCGGGTCCGCATGGTCACTACCGAGCTTCGCGGAGAGAAGGTCGACATCGTCCCGTTCTCGGACGACCCGGCCGAGTTCGTGTCCCGGGCCCTTCAACCCGCGAAGGTAAAAGAGGTCCAGCTCGACGAGGAGCGCGGCCGCGCCACCGTGATAGTTCACGACTACCAGTTGTCGCTAGCGATCGGCAAGGAGGGCCAGAACGCCCGCCTCGCCGCCCGCTTGACCGGCTGGCACATCGACATCAAGAGCGAGTCCGAAGCCGCGGCCGAGGAAGCCCACTACGCGGAGGGCGATTGGGCCGAAGGCGAGTGGGTCGAGCAGTCGGGCGAGATGGTCTGGAAGCCCGCCGAGGGTGGTGAGACCCTCTCCGCCGAGGCCTGGGCCGCCGGGGAGGCGGGCGAGGCTGAGGAGACCGAAGCCGAGCAGGTCGCGAGCGAGGTCGGCGTCGAGCTCGTCACCGAAGCGGTCGCAGCCGCCGAGGAGCTCGTCACCGAAGCCGTGGACGCCGCCGAGGAGCTGGTTGCCGAGGCCGTCGAAGCTGCTGAGGAGCTAGAGCTCGAAGTCGAGCTTGAGGCCGACTCGGATGGGGACGGAGTCTCGTTGCCTCCTGCTGTCTCGGACGGGAGCGGGACCGCTCAAGACGGGCAGGACTCTTAGCAACGCCGCAAAGGACCTGTATCGGTTGCCAGCATGTGGCGCCGGTCTCCGAGCTGGTGCGGGTAGTGCTCGACCCCGGTGGCGCTCTTGTTGTCGGGACAGGACTTCCTGGCCGCGGCGCGTGGCTTTGCCGTGGCTCGGCCGGTTGCCTGGAACTCGCCTTGAAGCGGCGCGCCTTTTCCCGGGCGCTGCGGGCCCAGGTCGCACCCGAGGCGGTCGCTGACCTGCGGGCGAGGCTCACGACCTCGGTCAGCGAGTAGCCCTGCAGGCTCGCGACCGGCTACGAACCGGCCTTACTTGTTGCGGCCGAACAGACGGCTGAGAATCGGATGCGCCGGGGCTCCGGTGTACTCGAGTGGGGGAGGGGGCAACTCGAGCTCGTCGGAGCTGTCCGGAAGCACCGCCGGCACCCAGCGCGTGCCCCACGGACCGCCGCCCAACAGGACTGAGCCGACCGGGACCTCCTCGCCGATGACCGGCGTCCCTAGGCCTCCCGGGGTCTCCTCGATCTCCTCGCCATCGCGAAGCGCCTTTGCCACCTCCTGCTCGGTCGGTGACGGCGGCTCCTCGGCGCCTTCCCGGTCTTCCATGTCGATCTCGTCGAAGCCCTGCAGCAGCTCGGTCACATGTGCCACGTGGCGGGGATCGTTTGCCAGGCCCGATCGCCTCAGCAGCTTGCGGCCGTGCACGGTGAGCCCCAGCTGGTCCTCGACGTATTCGACGACACCGAGCCTGGTCAGGAGCTTGGCCGAGGTGGCAAAGCGGGCCGGGTCGGGATGGGTGCCGGGCGGAGTGAGCGAGTCGAGGGTCCACAGGACCTGCTCGAGCGGGGCGAGCTCACCCCCGTTGGCCCGTTCGACTGCGACGAGCAGAGCGCCCTCTTCGGTCCCCAGCGGCGAGCCCATCGGTGGAAATGTACTGCGGTTTCGTCATCTCGACGACTTGGTGACCGTGTCCTCGACCCTACAATGGGAGCACGGGTGTACGAAGCACCGGCGTTGTGTGAGAATGTAAGGCCGCGCCAGGCTCGGATTCCCGAACGCTGCGCTGCCCCTCAATCGGAGAGGACCGAACCACCAGTTGCCCAAGAAAATCCGCGTCTACGAGCTTGCCCGTGAGCTGGGGCTGACAAACAAGGAAGCCCTGGACATCTGTATCGACCTCGGGATCGGCGTGAAGAGCCACTCGTCGTCTATAGAGGACGCGCAAGCCGACCGTGCCCGGCGGAAGGCTGACCGCGAGGGGCTCAGGCGCGCCGTGCAGCCCGAGGAACCAGCAGCCGCCCCGGCCGCGGCACCAAAAGCCAGATCGACTGCCGGATCCCAGCGCACGGTCACCGCGCCGGCTGGCGAGCGGCCCGTCGCCGCCCCGGCCGCACCCGTATCAGCGCCCGCGCGCCCCGGTGGCAACGACGGTGTCTTTGCGGCGCCGGCGGCAGAGACGTCTCCCCTAAGCCACGAGCCACGCCCAGGTCAGCGCCTTGTGGTGAGCAAGTCCGCGAGCGAGGTCCTCGACGCGCCTCGCACCGCGGCCCCCCGGCCGCCGATCCCACCGCCTCCGGGAGCCCTGCGGCCGACGAGTGCGCCCGGCGTCGCCCGGTCTGCGCCCGCGCCCGCTGGCCCGCGCCCGCCTGTGTCGCCACAGCCCACGACAAGACCTCCCGCCGCCGCCCCGCCCGGAACGGCAAAGCCGACTCCGGCTGCGCCCCCCGTGGCGGCCTCAACAGCCGCTTCTGTCACGACCGCTACCGTTCCACCGGTCGCGCCCGACGCTGATCACGGCGCGGCCGCGCCGCGCCCGGTCAGCCCCTCGGGCAAGCCGATCCCGCCGCCGCCGGGCCCGCCCCGGTCGATCACCGGTCGCCCGATCCCGCCTCCGCCCGGTGCCAGGCGTCCCTTGCCGCCAGGCGGCCCGGGGGCGCGTCCCGGTGCGCCGGGTGGTCGCCCCGGTATGAGCCCGTCGCGCCCCGGCTCGGTCAGCTCCAGGCCTCCTGCTGGGCGCCCGGTCGGACCGCGACCCGGCGGCGGCACAGGTTTTCAGCGTCCTGCTGGCCACTTCCCCGCCCGCGACGGCGGACGTCCCGCCGGAGGTGGGTCTTTCGGAGGCGGAGGCGGCGCGCCTGGAGTCCGTAGCGGCGGTTACACCCCCGGCGGCCCGACCGGTGCCGCCCGAGGTGGTCCTGTCGGACGCGGCCGTCCGCCACAGCGCAGACCGCGTCGGCGGCGCCGCAACATGGAAGAGCTCGAGCCGATCCAGATCGCGTCCTACCTGCCCTCGAGCGCCCCGGTTCCTGACCATGAGGTAATCGTCGAGCGGGGATCGACGCCCCAGCAGCTCGGCCCGCGCCTCAACCGATCCGCGGGCGACATAGTCCGTTTCCTTCTCCTCCAAGGTGAGATGGTCACGGCTACTCAGCCCCTCACCGACGACATGATCGCCCTGTTCGCGGCCGAGATCGGCGCCCAGATCCGACTGGTCGACCCTGGCGAGGAGCAAGAGGCGGCTCTTCGGGCCAAGTTCTTCGGCGACGACGACGACGAGGAGGACGAGGAGGACTACCAGATACGGCCTCCCGTCATCACTGTCATGGGTCACGTCGACCACGGAAAGACGCTGTTGCTCGACCGGATCCGCCACGCGAATGTCATCGCGGGCGAGGCCGGCGGCATTACCCAGCACATCGGCGCCTACCAGGTTGAGTGGCGCGGGCAATTGCTGACCTTCATCGACACTCCGGGCCACGAGGCCTTCACAGCCATGCGCGCCCGGGGTGCCAGTGTCACCGACATCGTGGTTCTCGTCGTCGCTGCCGACGACGGCGTTATGCCGCAGACGATCGAGGCGATCAACCACGCCAAGGCCGCCAACGTGCCCATCGTGACCGCCATCAACAAGATCGACCGGCCGGACGCCGATCCCAACCGGGTCCTGCAGCAGCTTTCCGAGCAAGGGCTCGTGCCCGAATCCTGGGGTGGCGACACGATAACTGTCGAGATCTCGGCCCTGCAGGATTTCGGCATCGATGAGCTGTTAGAGCAGCTGGTCGTCCTCGCCGAGGTGCTCGAGCTGCGGGCGGACACAGAAGGCGACGCGAGGGGCACTGTGCTCGAGTCGAACCTCGACATCGGCCGCGGCCCGGTGGCGACGATCATCGTGCAACGGGGCATACTGCGCGTCGGTGAGCCGATTGTGGCCGGTGCCGCCTGGGGCCGGGTCAAGGCCTTGCTCAATGATCGCGGCGACCAGATCAAGGAGGCGTTCCCGTCCATGCCCGTGCAGGTGCTCGGACTGTCGGAGCCTCCCATCGCCGGTGACGAGCTCCGGGTCACCCCGGATCTGTCCATCGCCCGGACCGTGGGAGATGCCCGCGAGCAGCGGCTGCGCTTCACCACGCTCGCCCAGGCATCGACGGTGTCGACCAGTCCCGGGGCGAAGCTCGAGGACCTCTTCGAGCAGATCCGTCGCGGCGAGACTGCCACGCTCACCCTTGTTCTCAAGGCCGACGTGCAAGGTTCGCTCGAGGCGGTCACCCAGAGCCTGTTGAAGCTCGAGCGCGACGACGTGAAGGTGGCTTTCGTGCACCGCGCCGTCGGCGGGATCACCGAGAGCGACGTGACGATCGCGGCCGCCTCGGGAGCCACGATCATCGGGTTCAACGTCCGCCCGGACCGAAGGGCCCGGGAGCTCGCCGAGAGCCACAAGGTCGAGATTCGGACCTACGAGATCATCTACAAGCTGATCGAGGACGTGCAGGCCGCGATGGTCGGAATGCTCACGCCCGAGATCGAGGAGATCGTCACCGGCGACGCCGAGGTGCGCAGCGTTTTCCGCGTGCCGAGGGTCGGAGCCGTCGCGGGCTGCTATGTAACCAACGGAGTCATCACCCGCGGCTCGAAGGTCCGGTTCCTCCGAGAGGGGGTCGTCATCTGGAAGGGGGCCATCTCCTCTCTGCGGCGCTTCAAGGACGACGTCCGCGAGGTCCAGGCGGGCTACGAGTGCGGCATCGGCCTCACCGACTTCCAGGACCTCAAGGAAGGCGACGTAATCGAGACCTACGACGAGCGGGAGATTCCCCGCGTCTGATCGCTAGCGTCCATTAGCCAACTTGCAACAGGGCGGTCAGAAAAGGTCCAGGTCAACTCCTTGGGGGCCCGATGCGGCGTGTCGTGGTCGAATTCCAACTCATCGATCCGACTATGTGCAGGCAAGCTGCCAGGTTTTTCGTCGTTTGCTCGTTCGGCTGGGAGCGTTCTCGACCATGTTGGCGATCGCTGTTTTCTTGGTGCTCGTCGACTGCCTGACGACCTCGGCACGTGGCTCATCGATCGCGGCCACCATGGGGTGGGCAGGGGCGTCTGTCTTTCCTATCGCCCGGGGTACTTTTTCGGCCCGGAGAAGAACTGGAGCAGCTTTGCCGAGTTCGGCTACCCGATGCGTCGCGAGTTCTCCGAGGATGGCCTCTTCTGCAGAGCTTCTCGGTCACAACGACCATGACCTGCCAGGCGGTTGGGCAGGTGTTCGAGATGAGGGACTTCTACTTCTTGCAGGAGCGGGCGCCCCGGCCGAGTGCCAAGATCATCGCCCGCAGGCGATTCGCCTCGACAGAGGCCGAGGCCTTGTTCCGCCTCCTTGTCGCCAAGCACGCGAGGTCGGACTTTAGAGAACCGGCGAAAACGACCAGGTGATCTACGCGGCCGCTTGCCGCGGCCATCTGAGGGAGGTCTCCGGCTCGGTTGTCGGAGACTGCCTAGTAGGGTGACCTCCTTGTGACGCGGCATCGAACCAAGTCGATCTGTCAGATGCCGTGCCGGCTGCGAAGCTCCCGTGCCTAGGCAGTACGACCGGCGCTCGGTCGGGGGCTATCTCCGCACCGCGCGGGTCAACGCCGTGCTCGCCCAGGTGCTGGGCGACGCTCTCGAGCGCCTGCGCGACGACGACGAGCGGCTGGCGCTTTTGACCGTGAGCGCCGTCAGCGTCGAGCCGGACCTGCGCCATGCCACCGTCTTTATGGCCTCGCTGCCCGAAGGAGCCCTCGAGGCCCTTGAGGCGCGCCGGCCCGAGCTGCAGGCGTCCATCGCCCGCGAGGTGCGGCTCAAGCGCACCCCGACGCTGAGCTTTGTGGCCGATCCGGCGATCGCGGCCGGTGAGCGGGTGGAAGAGGCCCTTCGCCGTGCCCGACAAGATGACGCCTGACGAGCCCGGCCGCGCCGGTCGCACGCCGCGGGCGATCGACGACCCGGGCGGTTTCGTCGTCGTGGACAAGCCCGTCGCCTGCACCTCCCACGACGTCGTCGCCCGCTGCCGGCGGCTCCTCGGTACCCGCAAGGTCGGTCACGCCGGGACGCTCGACCCAGACGCCACCGGTGTCCTCATCGTGGGCGTGGGGCGGGCGACGCGCCTGTTGCGCTTCGCGTCCGCGTTGCGCAAGACCTATGTGGGCGAGATCGTCCTCGGCGCCACGACCTCGACGCTTGATGCTTCGGGTGTCATGACCGGCCAGTTCGACATGGGCGGCGTCACCTTGGAGGCCGTGCGGGAGGCGGCCCGTTCGCTGACCGGCCGCATCCAGCAGGTCCCGCCCATGGTCTCGGCAGTGAAGGTCGGCGGGCGGCGGCTGCACGAGCTGGCCCGCGAGGGCATCGAGGTCGAGCGTGCACCGAGGGGCGTCGAGGTGTTCGGTTTCGACGTCTTCGAGACGGGAGCGGCGGGCTGCTTCCGGGTCCTTGTCGAGTGCTCTTCGGGCACCTACGTGCGTGTGCTGGCAGCTGACCTCGGAGCGCGGCTCGGAGGCGGTGCCTACCTGCAGATACTGCGTAGGGTGGCTGTCGGCTCGTTCTCCGACGCCGAGGCGCTCGCCCTCGATGAGGTGGCGCCCGAGCGGGTCCGCCCGCCCGAAGAGCTGGTCCGGGATCTTCCCGGTGCCGTCGCGGACGACGAGCTGGCCCAGGCCCTCGGTCATGGCAGGACCGTGGAGCGCCTCGCGCTCGGGGTTGTCGGGGACGGTCCCTGGCCGGTGCTCGACAGGTCGGGCCGCCTCGTGGCGATGTGCGAGCCCGTCGGCCTCGAGCGGGTGAGGCCGGTCGTCGTCGTTAAGACAAGTGATGGTTCGCGCGCTGGTGTCGGCCCAGCTGCGGACGGCGAGTAGCCTCGCTCCGCGGTGGGACTCGACAACGGCAGCGCGGTAACCATCGGTGCCTACGACGGTGTCCATATCGGCCACCGCCAGGTGATCGAGCTCGTCCGGCGGCGCGCTGGCGACGCCGGGCTGCGCAGCGTTGTCGTCACCTTCGACAAGAACCCGGCCGCAGTAGTGAACCCGGCCTCCGCACCGCCCCGGCTGACCGACATCGACTTGAAGATGGAGCTGCTGGGCAACACCGGCGTCGACCAGATCCTCGTGCTCGGCTTCGACGCCGAGCGCGCGAAGGAGAAGGCCGAGGACTTCGTGACCGAGGTGCTCGTGCGCCAGCTCGGCGCCCGTGTCGTCGTCGTCGGGGACGATTTCCACTTCGGCAACGAGCGCCGGGGCAACGTCGAGTTGCTGAGGTCGATGGGCGAGCAAGCCGGTTTCTCTGTAGAACCGGTTCACCTCGTCTCCGACGAGTGGGAGCACAAGGTGGTCTCCTCGACCCGCATCCGGGGCCTGATCGCAAAAGGGGAGCTCGCGGAGGCCCATGCTCTCCTGGGCCGATCGCACGAGGTCCGCGGCGTCGTCGCCGCGCCGGCCGGTACGGCCGCGCATGAAAAAATCGCCCTCCAGGTTCCGGGCGAGATCCTCCTCCCACCTGCAGGTGACTACGAGGGCTCCTTGCTCGCCGACGACAGCTCGGTCATTGTCCCGGTGCGCCTCGTCGTCCCTGAGCGCGTCGGCACGGGCCACCAGCGACTCGAAGTTGTCGCGACGGGCCAGTCGGCGATCTCGCCCCTGTTCGCGACCGCACCGGGCGAAGTGGTCCGGGCCCGTTTCGCCTAAGTGGCAGCTTCGCCAGGCCGCGGTCGACACTAGCTGGGACGGGGACCGGCACAGCTAAAGTGGCGCGATGGCGATCTTTCCGATCAGGGTGTTCGGCGACCCCGTCCTGCGCCAGCGCGCCGCGGAGATAGAAAAGATTGACGGCAAGATCGCCCGGCTTTCCGAGGAGATGATCGAGACGATGCGCGACGCGCCGGGTGTGGGCCTGGCGGCCCCGCAGGTGGGTATCGAGCGCCGCATCTTCGTCTACGACGTCGGCGATGGCGCCCACACTGTCATCAACCCCGAGATCGTCGAGTCGCTCGGCGAGTGGGAGTACGAGGAAGGCTGCCTTTCCGTTCCCGACCTGCACTGGCCGATCATCCGGCCGAAAGAGGTGCACCTCGTCGGGCGGGACCTCGAGGGGAACGAGATCTCGGTCGAAGCCGACGAGCTCTTGGCGAGGGTCTTCCAACACGAGCTCGACCACTTGAACGGCATATTGCTCCTCGAGCGCCTCGAGAAGGACCAGCGCAAGCAGGCCATGCGGGTGCTGCGGGCGCGGGCGCTGCCCGACACCGCCGGGTTCGTTCTCGACGCCTAGCTCGAGCCTCGCGACAAACCCTGTGAAAAGCGGCCGATGACGCGCGGCCGATGACGAGGCTCGCCTTCCTCGGCTCGCCGGAGATAGCCGTCATCGCCCTGCGGGCCGTGCACGACGCCGGCCACGACGTCGCCCTCGTCGTGACGGCCCCCGACAAGCGCCGAGGACGGGGGAGCGCGCTGGCGCCGACGCCGGTAAAGCAGTGCGCGCTCGAGCTCGGGATCCCTATCTCGAGCCGCGTGGGTGACGTGTCGGACGCGAACGTCGAGCTCGGAGTCGTCGTCGCATTCGGGAGGCTGATCCCTCCTGATGTGCTCGACCAGGTGCCGATGGTGAACCTGCACTTTTCGCTTCTGCCCCGTTGGCGGGGCGCGGCGCCGGTGGAAAGGGCCATTCTCGCGGGCGATGACCGAACGGGGGTCTGCCTCATGGCCCTCGAGGAGACGCTCGACACCGGTCCCGTCTACGCCCGGGTGGAGGTCCCGATCCTTCCTGGGGAGACGGCGGCCGGGCTGAAGCTGACACTGACCGATGTCGGCGCCGACCTTCTCGTCGAGCGCCTTGCCGGCGGCCTTGCGACCCTTGGCACCCCGGTGCCACAACAAGGCGAGGCCGTCTACGCCGCCAAGATCGATCGCAACGAGCTCAAGCTCGATTGGGTACGGCCCGCTATCGAGCTAGAGCGGCTCGTGCGTGTCGGGCACGCCTGGACGACATTTAGGGCAAAGCGCCTGATCGTCGCGCGCGCCCGTGCCGTGAACACCGGCGAGGTGGAACAAGGCGAGCCAGCGACGGGCGCGAAGGCGCCGGGAAGCGTGCTCGGCGACGAGGTCGTGTGCGGCGTCGGCAGGCTCGAGCTGCTCGAGGTTCGTTCCGAGGGGCGCTCGGCCCAGCCTTTCGACGCCTGGCGGCGCGGGGCGCGGCTCGCCGCTGATGAGCGTCTCGGCGACTAGCAGCTTTGTTAGAAGGCGCGTCATCGGCGGGTGCTGTTGGCTACCGTGGAGCGCGTGGCCGACCCGAGCGAGCGAGCGCATGCACCTGGCCTTCCGAGGCTTGGAGACGACGAGCTCAAGGTGGCACCTTCCATTCTCGCGGCCGACTTCGGCACGCTCGCGACCGAGGTGGCAAAGGTCGCGGGAGTGACTGACTGGCTTCACCTCGACGTCATGGACGGGCACTTCGTCCCCAACATCACCATCGGCCCCCCCGTGGTCGCCTCGCTCAGGCCGCACAGCGGGATGTTCTTTGACTGCCATCTGATGATGACCAATCCCGGCGAGTTCCTCGAGGCCTTTCGCGACGCCGGGGCTGACTCCTGCTCGGTGCACGTCGAGATCGGCGACACCAGGGCACTTTGCACCGAGATGAGGCGCCTCGGGCTCGGCGTCGGGCTCGTTTTGAACCCTGAGACGCCTTACGAGGCGGCAGCGCCGTACCTGGGTCTTGTCGACATGCTGCTGATCATGACGGTGCACCCCGGCTTCGGGAACCAGTCGTTCATCGCCGACGCGGCCGCGAAGCTCACAGCGGCGAGGGTCCAAGCCGGGCGCGAGGGCCTCCGGGTCACCTTGCAGGTCGACGGTGGCATCGACGAGGAGACGGCGCCCGTGACGGCCTCTCTCGGGGCAAGGTGTTTCGTGGCCGGCACGGCCGTGTTCCACTCGCCCGACCCGGCTGAGGCCGTCCGGCGCATTCACGCGGCCGCTTCTGCGGCCGTCTCGGAGGTCCCATGAGCGCGCCCGCACCCGGCAGGCGGCTCGAGGCGAAGGTCTGCACTGTCTCTGACGGAGTCGTGGCGGGGGTGCGCGAGGACCGTTCCGGGGCGGCTGTGGCCGAGCGTCTCGAGGCCGCGGGCTACGAGATCGTCGCGCGGCGCGTGGTCGCCGACGGCGTCGAGTCCGTCGCAGCCGTGATCGCGGAGCTCGCCGACGGTTTTTCGGGCCTCATCGTCACCACGGGCGGCACTGGCTTCGGCCCGCGGGACCTGACCCCGGAGGGAACCTTGCAGGTGCTCGACCGCCAGGCGCCCGGCCTGGCCGAGGCCATGCGGCTCGCGAGCCCCTTGGGGCGGCTTTCGCGCGCCGTCGCGGGAACGCTCGCGACCTCGCTCGTGCTCAACCTGCCAGGGTCGACCGCAGGCTCGGTCGAGTGCCTCGAGGCCGTGCTCGAGGTCCTTCCGCATGCTCTCGAGCTGCTGCGGGGCGAGAGGCCGCATTGAGCCGGCCAGCTCGACACGCTGCCTGCGGGGATAAGCAACGGTGTCACAGCGACCCGAGCAGGCCCGTTTGAGCGACACCGCCAGCCCCCTCGGGAAGGACTTGGGAGGGCCCGGAACCGACGAGGCTCACATGGCACGCGCGGTCGAGCTCGCCCAGGGGGTCCGCACGCTCACCTCGCCGAACCCGTGGGTCGGCTGTGTCATCGTCGACGTATCCGGCGAGGTCGTCGGGGAGGGTGCCACTGCCCGCTACGGCGGGCCCCACGCGGAGGCAGTGGCCCTTGCCAAGGCCGCCGAGCGCGCCCGCGGCGCCACGGCCTATGTGACCCTCGAGCCCTGCTCACACCACGGCAAGACGCCTCCGTGCGCAGACGCCCTCATCGCGGCGGGGGTTTCCAATGTGATCGCCGCCATCGTCGACCCGGACGCGAAGGTCGCCGGTGCCGGGCTGCGGGCGCTCGAGCGGGCCGGCGTCGCCGTCTCCACGGGCACGCTCGCCGACGTGGTGAGCGACCAGCTTCGCCCTTACCTGGTGCACCGCTCGACGGGCTGGCCCTATGTCGTGCTGAAGCTCGCCGTGACCCTGGACGGCAGGACAGCGGCACCGGACGGCTCGAGCCGGTGGATCACCGGCGCCGCGGCGCGGCGCGACGTGCACCGCCTGCGCGCCGAGAGCGACGCGGTGCTCGTCGGGGCCGGGACCGTACGGCTCGACGACCCCGAGCTCACGGTCCGCGACAGCGAGGAGTCTGCCGGGGAGCTGCGCCAGCCACTTAGAGTCGTGCTCGGCCACGCACCAGCCGGGGCGCGGGTGCAACCGGCACTGGAGCTCGGAGGTGACCTGCGTGAGGTGCTCGACGAGCTCGGCAAGCGCAAGGTCCTGCAGCTGCTCGTCGAGGGCGGAGCCGAAGTCGCCGGCCGGTTCCACAGGGAGGGTCTCG
>Ga0182015_10002508_pt1 | contig 21966 bp, 14 predicted proteins | sample 712P3MmetaG_FD_120478 | JGI IMG/M metagenome (GOLD analysis project Ga0182015, IMG submission 120478) | Permafrost microbial communities from Stordalen Mire, Sweden - 712P3M metaG | ecosystem: Environmental > Terrestrial > Soil > Wetlands > Permafrost | place: Sweden: Stordalen | collected...
GTGAGGGCGACCCACCCGTCCCGGTACGACTCGTCAACTGGGCCGACGAGGAGGGCGCCCGCTTCGGACGTTCCCTGTTCGGCTCGTCCGCGGCCGCGGGGTCGATGCGCGACCAGGACGTCCTGCGCACGTTGACCGACCGCGACGGGGTCGCCCTCCCCGACGCGCTCGCCGCCCACGGCGTCGACCTCGACCGCGCCGGCGACGCGCGCTCGCAGCTTGCGACCGCGGGCGCCTACCTCGAGCTCCACATCGAGCAGGGGCCGGTCCTCCTCGACCTCGGCCTTCCGCTCGGCGCCGTCCTCGGCACGTTTGGCGTGGAGAGGCACGCGATCACGTTCAGGGGGGAGGCCGCCCACTCCGGCAGCACGCCCATGAACCGCAGGCGGGATGCCTTCCTGGCGGCTGCCAGGATGGGCTCCGAGATCTACCGCATCGCGGAAAGGCACTCGGGGGTCTGCACGATCGGCTCCTGCGTGACGAAGCCCGGGATCGTGACCAGCGTGGTGGAGGAGTGCCGGATCACCCTCGACCAGCGGCACCTCGAGCCGGCGCCGCTCGCGCGGATGCTCGCCGACGCCCGCGCGGCCGCGGACCGGTTTGCCTCCGAGGGGGGGGTCTCCGCCTCGTGGGAGCGGATCTGGCGGATTGATCCCGTCCCCTTCGACCCGGACCTTGTCGGTCTCTGCGAGGAGTCGATCCGGGAAACCTGCGGAACGGCGCACCGGCTGCCCTCCGGGCCCCTCCACGACGCGGCCGAGATGGGCCGCGCGGGGATACCGACGGCGATGATGTTCGTCCAGAGCCTGCGCGGGCTCAGCCACAACAAGGCGGAGGACACCCGTGAGGAGCACCTCGAGCTTTCCATCCGGGCGTTCGACCGCCTGGCCGGTAAGGTGATCGAGCGGGTCAGCGGTGGCCGTTGACCAGCTCGTCCGCCAGCGCGTTCACGCCGTACACCTTGCGCAGGGCCTCGATGATCGCGGCGCTGTGGACGCTGACGGCGCGGGACTGGACTTCGTCGTAGGCGACGTCCGAGGAAAGCGACTGGATGTCCCCGTCGAAGATGATGCCGACAAACTCGCCCTTGCGGTCGATGGTCGGGCTGCCCGAGTTTCCACCGATGATGTCGCAGGTGCTGACAAAGTCCATCGGGGTGGCCATGTCGACGGCCCCCTTCCTGTCGACCCAGCGCTGGGGCAGGTCGAATGGCACGCGGTCCTTGTGGTCGTCCGAGCGCTGGTAGAGCCCGGCCATGTTTGTGAGGGGCTCCACGCGCGCCCCGTTCTCCTCGTACCCTTTCACGGCGCCGTAGGCGAGCCGCAGCGTGAACGTGGCGTCGGGGTAGGTGCTCGTCCCGAGGACGGCGAAGCGGGCTTTCCCTATGGCGGCCTGGGCCTGCTGCTGGATCTCGTCCTGGGCCTCGAAGGTCTTGCGGAGCGAGCGGGACTCCGCGTCGATGGAACGCGCGACCTCGATCATTGGATCTTGGGCGGCGGCCACCGCGGCCGCGCCGCCCTCATAGAGGCGGCGGCGTACGGCGACGTCGCGCACCTTTGTGCCGCGGACGAGCTCGGCCGCGCGGGCCCGGGGCGACTTGCCGTCGAGGACGGCCTGCACCGTCGGGTCGTCGTACCCCAGCTGCTCCGTCAGCTCGGTCAGCGAGTCGCCGAGCGTCAGGATCTCCATGTCCTCGTAGATGGGCTTCTCGGAAAAGAGGTCGAGCTCGAGCGTGTCGCGCCTCGGGTCGGAGAACTCGGGCAGGCGCTCGCCGTTGGGCTTCGGCCGCTCGTCGCCCGCGCGAAGAAGCATTCGCGCGATCCCGAAGGAGTCGGAGGTGAACCCTCGGGCGCCCTCCAGCATGCGCAGGCGCCGGTAGATGCGCCCGATCGTCTTCTCGGCCGACGCGATCGCGCGGTAGGCGGCGAGCGCGTCCTTGCCGTCGGGCCTGAGGATCAGCTGGTCCCGCAGGCTCGCCTCGGCAGCCTCCTTGCCGTCCATCAGCTCGGGGTTCTGCAGGCCAGACAGGAGTCCGTCGAAGAGCTTGCGCGAATTGCGTATCGAGAAGAGGGTACGCTTCGCGCGCCGCTCGTTCTCGTCGCTGCGCGCGCTCCACGAGGAGAGGAGGACGTCGCGCCGCTTGAGGGACTCGAGCGTGAAGGGAAGCGCGGTGTCGCGAAGGTACTCCAGCTGCGCGACCGTGAAGAGGCGCTCGGTGCGGCCGGGGTTCCCCGACACGAAGACCATGTCCCCGTCGTGGACCCCCCCGACCGACCACTTCAGGAAATGGTCGGGGTGGACGGCCTGGCCGTTCTCGTAGACCCGGAATATGCAGATATCGAGGTCGTAGCGCGGGTACTCGAAGTTGTCGGGGTCGCCCCCGAAGAACGCGGCCTGCTGCTCCGGCGCGAACACCAGGCGGATGTCCGTGTAGCGCTTGTAGCGGTACAGGTGGTAGGCGCCGCCCTGGTAGAGCGTGATCACGTCGCTGCGCAGGCCCGTCTTGTCATGGGACTCCTTCTCGATCTCGGCGAAGACCTTGCGGCGCGCCTTGGCGGACTCGTCGCCCGCGGCGCCCGCTGGCACGGCGGCGTTGACGCGGGCGGTGACGTCCTCCGTCGACTCGAGCACGTTGAGCTCGAGGTCGAGGCACTTGGCCTCGTCCGCGGACGTGGCCGCGTAGAAGCCGTCGCGCACGAAGTTCTTGCGGCTGTCGCTCATCTTCTGGAGCGCGTCCAGGCCGACGTGGTGGTTCGTGATGACGAGGCCGTCGCCGCTCACGAAGGAGCCGGATCCGCCACTGTCGAACCGGACCGAGGCCCTCATGACGTGGTTGAGCCACGCGTCGTCGGCCTTGAAGCCGTAGGAGGCCTCGAGCTTCTCGCGCGGGGGTGCCGAAAAGAGCCACATGCCCTCGTCGGCCCGGACCGCCGCCACCGACGCCAGCAGGAGCGCCGCGACTGAAACAAGAGTTATCCTCATGGTCCCGATCCCACAGGAGCCGCGAAAAAGCGCAAGGCTCAGGCTTCGGTCCCGAAGAACTTGAGCGTGCGCCTCATCGAGGTGACGAGGGCATTTATCTCCCGCTCCAGGTTGTAGACGTAGAAGCTCGCCCGCACCGTGCTGGTGAGCCCGAGCTTCCTCATGAGCGGCTGGTTGCAGTGGTGGCCGCCCCGCAGCGCGATCCCGTCCTCGTCCGCGAACGTGACGACGTCATGGGCGTGGACGTTGGCGAATGCGAAGCTGACGAGGCCGCCCCGCTCGCCCTTCGGGCCGATCAGTCGGATGCCGGGGAGCTCGGACAGGCGGTCGTAGGCCGTCCTCGCAAGGGTGCCGTCGTGCTGGCGAATCCAGTCCCTTCCCAGGGAGTCGAGGAAGTCGCAGGAGGCGCCGAGAGCGACGGCATCGCCGAAGTTGGGCGTGCCCGCCTCGAAGCGCTCCGGCGACGGCTTCCAGCGGCTCTCGAACAGGTCGACGCTCGAGATCATCCCGCCGCCGCCCTGCCACGGCGGCATCGCGTCCAGGAGCTCCCTCTTCCCATAGAGGACGCCGATTCCGGTGACGCTGGCCATCTTGTGGCCTGAGAACGCGAGGAAGTCGCAGCCGAGCTCGCGCACGTCGAGCGGCATGTGCCCGATCGACTGCGCCGCGTCGACGACGGTCACCGCGCCGACCTTGCGCGCGCGGGCGCAGAGCTCGGCCACGGGGTTGATCGTCCCGAGCGTGTTCGAGACATGGGTGAAGGCGAAGACCTTGACCTCGGGGGTCAGGAGGCTGTCGAGGGCGGACAGGTCAAGGAGGCCCTCGTCGCCGGTGATCGGCACGTACCGGAGGGTGGCCCCGGTTCGCTTCGCGACCAGCTGCCACGGCACCAGGTTGCTGTGGTGCTCCATCTCGGTCAGGAGTATCACGTCGCCCTTCCTCAGGTTCGCGCCGCCCCAGCTGGAGGCCACCAGGTTGATCGATTCCGTGGTGCCGCGGGTGAAGATGATCTCCTCCGGGGCCTCGGCGTTGATGAACTTCCTCACGCGGTCGCGGGCGCCCTCGTAGCCGTCGGTGGCGCGCATCGAGAGGGCGTGGAGCCCCCGGTGCACGTTGGAGTTGTCCTTGGCATAGAAGTGGTCGAGGGCGTCGATCACGGCCCTCGGCTTCTGCGTCGTCGCGGCGTTGTCCAGGTAGACGAGCGGGTGGCCGTTCACCTTCTGGTCCAGTATGGGGAACTCGTCGCGGACGCGGTCCCAGGACTTGGGCATCGCGCTCAATCGATGTGGCTCTCCGTGGTTGCGGGGGCGCTGTCCCCCCGGAGGGCGTTCAGGGCCGCGTGCCACGACAGGGTGGCGCACTTGATCCGGGCGGGGAAGGCGTGGACCCCGGCGAACGCGCCGAGGTCGCTCATGTCCTCCGGCTCCTTGCCGGTCGTCACGATCTCGTGGAACTCGCCGTAGAGCTTCTGGGCCTCGGCGGCGGTCTTGCCCTTGAGCTGCGTGGTCATGAGGGAGGCGCTCGCCTGGGAGATCGCGCACCCGCTGCCCTCGAAGGAGATCTCCGCGATCCTGTCCCCGTCCAGGCGCAGGAACACGTCGCACTGGTCCCCGCAGGACGGGTTGTCCCCGTGGGCCGACCGGTTGGCGGTCGGGATCCGGCCGCGGTTCCTCGGTCGGCGGTTGTGGTCGAGGATGACGTGCTGGTAGAGATCGGAAAGGTCGGCCGACATGGTGGAAGGATACAGGTATGCACCCCGGACTTTGCGTCAAGGATGCCCGGCGAGGGGTGCGGGCGCCCCATATTAGGGCCTCGTCACCTCGAGGCTCTCGTCCACGGCCTGCAGGAACTGCTGGACGTTGAAGGGCTTCGTCAGCGAGTGGTCGATCCTCAGGCGGGTGAGGGCGCTCATGTCCGAGGAGGTGAAGCGCCCGCTCACCATGAAGATCCTCCCCTGGAAATCCCGCTCCCGGGCGTGGGTGACGATGTCGACCCCGTTCATCCCGGGCAGGTTGACGTCGATGATCAGTAGGTCGTAGGCGCCCAGGTTCCCCTCGAGGTGCTGCCAGGCGTCCAGCCCGTTCTCGAAGTAGCGCACCTTGTGGCCCTGGCGCTCCAGGAGCTGGATGATCGGACGGGCGACCAGCGTCTCGTCCTCGATAAGGAGGAGGCGAACGGGCTTGCCGGCCTGCCGCGGCACCGCCGCCGGCTTCGGCTTCTCGGCCGCGGGCCAGACCGGGAGCCTAATGTGGAACGCGCTGCCGGAGCCTAGCACAGACTCGACCTTCACGCTCCCGCCGGCGTCGTTCGCGAGGTGCCAGACCGTGGCCAGCCCGAGTCCGGTCCCCTTGCCGACGTCCTTCGTCGTGAAGAAGGGCTCGAAGATCCGCTCGACGACGTCGGGCGGCATCCCGAGGCCGTTGTCGCGGACCGTGAGCACCTGCCACCCGAGGATGGACTTGCCGTTCTGGGTTGCCGGCGCCTCGAAGGCGCCGGGGGGCAGCTGCGCCGCCTCCACCGTGATCTTCGGCTTCCAGTTGGCGGGATTCCTCCCGGAAATGCGCTCCATGAGGGCGTCGCGCGCGTTCAGGAGCAGGTTGAGGAGGATCTGGTTCAGGTCCGTTGCGTTGAAGTAGAGCGGGGGCAGGTCCTGCGGGATCAGGTATTCCCAGGTGATCCGCCGGTCGACCGTGTGCCTGAGGAGGTCGAAGCAGCCGGCGGCGATGGCCTCCAGGCGAACCGACTCGGCCCTGGGGTCGGCCTTCCGGCCGAAGGTCAGGAGGCGCCTCGTCAGCTCGGCCGTCCGCTGCACGGCCTGGGTGATGACCTCGATGTCCTGCTGCAGCTCGGCGTCGTCCGGCCTCGAGAGCTGGATCTCCCCCGCCTTGAGCATGACCGGCGTCAGGAGGTTGTTGAACTCGTGCGCGATCCCGCCGACCAGCTCGCCGACCGCGCGCAGCTTCCTTGAGCGACCGACCTCCGCCTCCTGCTGCTTGCGCTCGGTTATGTCCTCGACGAGGACGCAGGTCCTCGCGGTCGGCAGGCCGCCCGGGGAGGCGATGCGGACCGCCGTCACCTCGAGTATCCTCTTGCCGCTCTTCAGGACCATGTCGCGCGTCCTGACCATGCCCGGGCCCCCGGCGTCGGTCGCCGCCTCCGAGAGGAGCTGGCGGATCTCGGGCGACACGGGGAGGGACTCGAGCGGCGAGCCGCTCGCGGTGAACTCGACCGAGTAGAGCGTGCACGCCTCGCGGTTCATCGAGAGGACGCGCGCGCCCTCCGCCGCGTCCTCGATGACCGTCATCGCGACCGGGATGTTGTCGTAGAGGGCCTGCAGGAGCGCGCCCTGCTCGGCGAGCTTCGAGGTCTGGAGGGAGAGCTCCTTCCTCAGCTTGCGCTGGCGGAAGTAGCCCCAGAGGGCGATGACGAAGCCGAGCGCGAGGACCAGCGAGGCGTACAGCTCGAGCTCGTCGCCGCTCAGGATGTACGAGCCGAACTGGCTGAAGTGGTTGCGGTAGATCCGGTCGTACTCCCCCGAGTGGTGGATGATCGCCAGGCCCTCGTTCAGGCGCGCGAGGAGCTCCAAGTCGCCCGCGTGGACGGCGAAAGCCTGGCGGATCTCGTAGCCGTTGAAGGGCCGGCCGAGCATCCGGATGTTGGTCAGGTGCATCTTGCGGCTCACCGACAGCTCGCTTAGCTGGGAGAGGAAGCACGCCGCGATCTCCCCGGACGCCACCTTTTCCAGGAGGACATCCTGCGACGCCACCTCCACGATGTGCGCGGTGATGCTGTTCGCCTTGAGGAGGCGCTCCCCCTGGCCCGTCGTGCCGATCATGCCGAAGGGCTGGCCGTCCAGGTCCTTCAGGTGGCGGATCGGGCCATCCTCGCGGACGAATATGCAGCCCTGGAGGCTGAGGAAGGGGACGCTGAAGTCCGCGTACGCCGGCTTGTCATTCGAGACCCCGTGGTACTGAAGGAGGTCGAACTCGCCGTACTGGAAGCGCTCGCGGATCTGGACGGCGGGGCCGGAGACGCGCTGGACGCGCAGGTTAACCGCGCGGGCGACCGCGTCCAGGATATCGACCGCAAACCCGGCGACATGGCCCTCGGAGTCCAGGTACGAGTAGGGATAGGCATCGGTGAACGCGCCGACGACCAGCGGCTGGCGCTGGGACAGCGGCGTGATCTGGAAGGAGGACTCGGGGGCGCCCTGCGGCCGGCCCGCCTGCGCCGTGAGCAGGAGGCACGCCAGGCAGCCAGTGACGCGCAATGGACCCACTCGCCTGGGATGGGGACTCATGGATTGCCGCCATGTTGGGCGGAGGCCGCGGCAGGGACAACCCGAATCGCCGTCCGCGGGCGCCCGGGCGTCAGCCGCGGCGGTCCCTGAAGGTGAGCTCGGCGACGCCGCTCTTGTCGAGGCCGCCGAGCCCGAGCGCGACCATCGCCTCGAACTGGAGCCTCGTCGCCGCGGCGACCGGCAGGCTGAGGCCCGCCTGGCGGCCGAGCACCCAGGCGATCGTGCTGTCCTTGGCGGCATGCGCGCCGGAAAAGTAGCACTCGTGCGCCCGGTTCTGCATGTCCTCGCCGTCGGTCTTGAGGACCTGGGAATTCGCCCCGGTCTCGGCGAACACCTCCCGGACCATGTCGAGCGGGAGCCCGAGCGCCGAGGCGAGCCCGAGGCCCTCGGCGAGCGCGGCCGTGTTCGCGTTCATGACCATGTTGACCAGGGCCTTCAGCTGCGCGGCCCTGCCAGTCCTCCCCACGTAGCGCGGGGCGGCGCTCAGCTTATCCAGGACGGGGCGCACCCGCTCGAAGCTCTTTCGGTCGCCGGCGCACATGAGGTAGAGGGTTCCCTGGCGCGCCTGCGGGATCGAGGAGGCCATGCAGCCCTCGAGCGCGCGGGCACCCGCCCTGCGGGCCCTGCGGGCGACCTCGACGTGGGTCGCCGGCGTGATCGTGGCGCAGTTGACGAAGGTTTTCCCCTTCGCCCCCGCGAGGAGCGAGTCGCCGGCCTCGGCGAAGACCCGGAGCTGGGCCGCGTCATCGGTCACGACGGTGAAGACGATGTCCGACGCGCGCGTCACCGCGGCGAGCGTCCGCGCGTGGCGGGCGCCGATCTCGCGGGCGAGCCTCGCGGCGGCGCCCGCGTCGGCGTCGTATACCGCCGCCACCGCGTACCCGCAGTCCCTGAGCCGCCGCGCCATGTTCGAGCCCATCCTGCCGACACCGACAAAGCCGATTTTTTCCATCATGGCGCCGAATTTGGGGTTGGCCGGCCCCTCTTTAAACACTAATGTTTCACGGTGTCCCCGCCCCCGGGTGACCCCGCCCGAGCCCCGTGAACACGACGCCCATTATTTTTGAAGCGGCGATAGAGGTTTCCGGGGGGCCGGCTGTCATTGGGGTCAGGTGTGAAACCCAGCCCATCGCTACCTCTCTCAAGATTCGCCCAACCAATGCCTGACGAGCCCTCAGGCGAGAGGGACTTTTCGGTCCTCTACAGGGCGACGCTCGCCCCGCTCCGGCGCTACCTGACGCGCCTCCTCGGCAACGCCAGCGAGGCCCAGGACGTGGCCCACGACGCCTATATGAGGGTGTATCCCTCGGTGACGGATAATTCCGCAAGACGCCCTGAGGCACTTCTTTACACAGCCGCCCGCCGGCTTGCCATCAACCGGCTCAAGCGCCGCAGCATCTCGCCTGTCGCCAGGGACGCCTTCATCCCCGAGATGTCGGCCTCGACCGAGCCGGGGGTCGAGCAGCAGGTGATGGCCCGCCAGGAGCTCGACATCCTCGAGGAAGCCATTGCGCAACTGCCTGAGGGGTGCCGCATTGTGCTTCTTCTCTGCAAGATCGAGCAGCTGTCCCACAAGGAGATCGCCAGCCGCCTTGCCATCGCCGTCAGCACCGTAGAAAAACAGCACGCGCGCGCCCTTCGGCTGCTGCGCACCGCACTGGAAGGGAGATTCGATTCATGAACCGGCTCACACACGTCCCCGATCCCTCAGCCGACGAGCAGGCTTCACTCTGGGCAGTCCGCCTCGAGGGCTCCCGCCTGACGGAGACCGACCGGGCGGAGCTCGACGCCTGGCTCGGGGGCGACCCGGCGCGGCGCACCCTGCTCTCCCGGTACTGCCAGTTCTCAGCCAGGCTGGACCTCCTTGTTCCCGAGCTGGCGGCCGCCGGGACGATCGAGGTTCCGGCCGGGCGGGCCCGCCCGAGGGGCGTCTGGAACCCGTGGAAGGTTGCCACGGCAGGGTTGGTCGCCGCCGCGCTCGCGGCGGGGGTCGTCTGGCTCGGCTGGTCCGGCGGCCGCCCGGAGAACCTCTCGACGCCGGCCGGCCAGCGCGGGTCGTTCACCCTCGCCGACGGGAGCCGGGTTGAGCTCAACGCCAACACGAGCATCGTCGTCGAGAACGGCCGCTCGGAGCGGCGCGTCCGGCTCTCGAGCGGCGAGGCGTTCTTCATCGTCAGCAAGGACAAGACGCGGCCCTTCATCGTCGAGACCCCCGCCGGCTCCGTCCGCGTGACGGGGACCATCTTCAACGTCCTCTCGGAGACCACCTCGCAGCTCGACGTGACCGTGGTCGAGGGATCCGTCCAGGTCCGACCGGACGCCTCCGACGGCCCCCTGACGCTCGGCGCGGGCGACAAGCTGTCCTTCGACGACGGGAGAGTGTCCTGCGCCCCGCAGACGGCCTCGGACATCGACGACGCCCTTGCCTGGAGGCAGGGACAGATCGTGTGCAAGGCGATGCCGGTTTCCGAGGCGCTCGCGCGCTTCGCCCACTATCACGGGCGCGTGATGACGGCGACGCCCGCGGCGGGTAAGAGGGCCATCGGGGGCCAGTACAGCCTCGATGACATGGACGGCTTTATCACCGAGCTCCAGCAGGGACTCAACCTGCGCGTGGAGCAGGAGGGCGGCGCCGTCCGGGTGAGCCTGCCGGGCGAGCGCTGAGGCGCCGGGTTTCCGTTGACCAGCACCCCATCCCTCCACCACCGAGCAACCCCGTCTTCAGTACGTCTCCTCCTGCTGGGAATGGCCTGCCTCCTCCCCGGGGCGGCCGTGGCCGAGCCCGTGGACTTCAACCTGCCGGCGCAGGCGGCCGACGGCGCGCTGATGTCCTTCTGCAGGCAGGCGAAGGTGGAGCTCCTCTTCTCCTTTGACGACCTGCACCGGGCGCGGTCGGCCGGGGTGAGCGGCCTCCTCGAGCCCGAGGACGCGCTGAACCGGCTCCTCAAGGGCACGGGCTTCGTCGCGAGGCGAAATGGCAAGGGGCGGTTCGTCGTCACCGAGGCCGCGCAGGAGGGCTCGATCATGGGCCGGCTGGTGACGCCCGGCGGCGCACCGGCCATCGGGATAAGGATCATCATCCCGACGACGCGGCTCTCGGCCGTGACGGACGACTCGGGCTCGTTCATGTTCACGTCTCTTAGGGCCGGCAACTACCGCCTCATCGCCGCCACCTCCGGCTACCAGCCCCTCGAGGTCGCTGACGCGCGGGTCGCCGCGGGCAGGGTCCTCAACCTCGCCGTCCTCACCCTCCAGCCGGCGAGGGACCCGGCGCAGCTGGAGCCGTTCGTCGTCGAGGCCAAGTCGGCTATCGCCGGGCCGCTGACGGACAGCGAGCCCATGCCGGCGCCGCGGACGGCGATCGGCGACCTGGACCTGCCGCGCTCGGAGACGGACGCCCTGGACTACGTCATCTTCACCCGGGACCAGATCGCGCGCAGCGGCGTCATCAACCTGAACCAGTTCCTGCAGCGCCAGATCCTGGACAGTGACGCGACGACGCTGCCGCCGGAGCAGAACGCGAGCGTCGCGAGCTTCGCCTCGGGCAGCGACAACCTGAACTTCGGGGGGTTCGGCGCCGACGCGACGATCGTCCTGGTCGACGGCCGGCGACTCCCCGAGATCGTGACGGCGCTGCCCGCGAACCTGACGACGGGGCCGACGGCCCCGCAGGCCGACGTAAACGTGATCCCGATAAACCTGATCGAGCGGGTGGAGGTGCTCCCGGTGTCGGCGTCCGCCCTCTACAGCGGGAGCCCGGTCGGCGGCGTGATCAACGTCGTCCTGCGGCCGGACGTGAACACGACCGAGCTCACGATGACCTACACGAACGCGCTCGGCCGGTTCGACGCCCCGCAGTCGACCGCGTCCCTCCTCCATGGGGAGACGCTCCTCGGCGGCGCGCTCCACATCCGCTTCAACGCCACCTTCACGCAGGTGACGCCTCCGACCGAGGCGCAGCTCGGCTACATCCGCACGGACCTCGCCGCCCATCCCGCGGCGCAGGACGTCCTCTACCGCGCCACCCCGAACATCAGCAGCGCGAACGGCTCGCCGCTCTTCGGCCCGGGCACGCCGTCAATCACCTCCGTCGCCCCCGGCTCCGACGGGTCGGGCGGCTTCGCGGCGTTTTCCGGCAGGCAGGGCCTCCAGGACCTGTCCCTCTACGTCCCCCCGGGCGGCGGCCTGGCGGATTCGCCGAACAGCCTCGACTACCCCTACGGGCGGCACGTGCAGAGCGCGTCATTCTTCGGCTCCGCGACCTACGACGTATTCCCATGGCTCCAGGTCGGGATCGACGCCACCGCGGGGAGCACGGTCAACAACACGGGCTACAGCGTCTTCGCCGGGAACCTGCTCGTGCCGTCCGCGTCGCCGTTCAACCCGTTCCACCAGGACGTGAATGTCAGCCTGAACGAGACCGCGCCCCTCCTGGGCGAGGATTTCGACGAGGCGCACATCGACTACTACTCCGCGGTCATGGGGATCCTCGTCAGCATGCGGGGGGGCTGGCAGGCGTCGGTGGACGCGCAGTACGGCCTCAGCATCACCCGGTACCGGGGCCTCGAGGGGGTGGACAACGCCCGCTGGCAGGGTCTTGTCGACCAGGGGATCTACAACCCGCTGCGCGACACGCAGGCCTACGGGCCCCCGGCGCAGTTCTACGACCAGGCGCTGATCTACTACGGCCAGAAGGGGAGCTTCGTGACGCTCGGCGACTACGACACCTTCGACTCGTCGGTCCGGATCACGAACACTTCGGTATGGTTCCCGACGGGCCACGCGGGGATCACCTTCGGAGGGGACTACCGCTACGCGCGGCTCGCGAGCTACGTCGACCTCCTCACCTACGGCGACGGCACCGACGTGGCGCCCCCGAACACCTGGGCCGGCCGATCGCTGCAGCGGATAAGCACCTTTGGGGAGCTGCAGGCGCCGCTCCTGCCCGCCAGATGGCTTCCCTGGTGGATCAAGGCCGTGGATACCGACCTGGCGGCGCGCTACACGGCGTCCGACCTGGCTAACGAGGCCAACCTGGCGCCGACCGGGGCCCTCAAGGTCGTCCTGCCCGGCGGCTTCGCGCTGCGCACGACCTATGCGACCTCGAACCGCTTCCCGCCGCCCTACTTCAGCCGCCTTGAGGCCGGGTCCGTCAGCTCGACCGGCGCGGGCGTGGTCGTGCCCACCCGGGTGTTCGATCCCGTGCTGCAGCAGTACGAGCTGGCGAGCGTGAGCGACGCCACGAATCCCAACCTGGTGCCGGAGGCCGCCGTCACCCAGACGACGGGAATGCTCTACGAGCACGGGACGACCCACCGCTTCAGGCTGTCCGCCGACTACGTCGACACGGTCACCTCCGGGGAGAACGTCTACCTGGGCGCCCAGCAGGTCATCGACCTGGAGAGCCTCTTCCCGCAGCGGGTGATCCGGGCGCCGCTCGCGCCCGGCGAGACCGGCGAGGGCCCGATCTCGAGCGTGCTGACGGGCAACTTCAACCTGGCGTGGCGCCACTCCGAGAACTGGAACACGTCGCTCGACTACGCGTGGACGGACTGCTTCGGTGGCTCGCTCGAGATGTACTTCCGGTGGATCTACTTCGAGCGCTACAACCTCGAAGAGGTGCCGGACTCGCCGCCGGTGGACGAGCTCAGGGCCCCCGACGGGGCCACGCCCGGGATCCTCCGCCAGAGGATGAACTTCGGGGCGGGCTGGTCCAAGAGCGCCTACGGCTACGGCGTAGACGGGCACTACTTCCACTCGCGGGTGCTCCCGGAGCTCGAGTGGGCGGCCCAGGGGAGCGACCGCGTGGACCCGTTCTGGCAGTTCGACGCGTACCTGCAGGGCGACCTCGGCCGCCTGCTCCCGTGGAAGTCGGAGCACTACGGCCTGCGGGGGCAGGCCAGGATCGACAACGTCTTCGGCCGGAGCCCCCCGAAGTATGCCGACGACCCCTCGGGCTCCGGCGTCCAGTCCTACGGGGACTGGCGGGGCAGGGTGTATTCGCTGTCGCTCACCCTCACATTCTAGCGGGCGCGGGCGCCCGGTAGCGGGTCCGAGGCGCTTGATTGTCATGGAGGGTGACGGCCCTTCCGAAAGGTCCGCCGCCCCGAAACCCAACGAACCCCCGGAACGTCTCCACCCCAATGGCAGGCAGGCCTTTATTCAAATATTCGAGCCGGAAGGGCGCGCGGGGAACGGGGCCTGCTATGAACCACCCTACGACCGCGATGCCCGCCGCGAACAATTCTGCCACCTTGGCCGAACCTAAACCCGTCAAAGGAGTCAATATCTCCCGGCGCCCTATGAGACCAGCTACCGACACAGGGGAGGGGACTCAGCACGCCCCGCCGGGTGCCGGCCGCGCGTTCTCCTCCGCGGACGACGCCTACGTGCGTGACGCGCTCAAGCGCTGCTCCCCGTCGACCCGCGAGGCCGCCTGCGAGTTCCGCAAGACCGGGAGCGCCGACCACCTTCCCGCGATCATCCACGGGCTCCTGGAGCACTACGTCGAGAGGAGCGCCCGGGCGAAGCTCAGCCGGGCCGACGACGGGCTGCGCCTGGTCGAGGACCTTGCGATCGATTCGCTGACGATGCTCGAGATCGTTTTCCTCGCCGAGGACGTCCTCCAGATCTCGATAGACAACGAGGAAATGCGTCCCTTCCGCACGGTGGGCGACGTGAAGAAATTCATCGCCTCGAAGCTCGCCCGGGCCTCGGCGTAGGGCGGCGCCTGATGGGCGACGGGCCGGTCCCCGGCCGATCTTGGGGCTCCCGGCCTTCGGCGGTTTCCATTTGATCGTTGGCGGGTGCCTTTGCCATGCTGGCAGCCCGATACCCCCTCCCATGACGAACCGCTTTCCAACCGTCGCCCTTGGCGCCCTGTGCCTCCTCTGCCCCTCGCTCACCCTTCGCGCCGCCGACCCCGCCGCGCCGGCAGCCCCGCCGCCGCCAGCCGCCCCGGCACCGGCCGCGCCGGTCGACGCCCGCTTCCAGATACCCCCGACTGACGACGGCCTCCCGGGAGCCGGCCCCATCCGCCGCAACCCCTGGTTCCAGAAAGTATGGACGGAGCGGCGCACGCCCTGGGCCTCGGACGTCGAAAAGGACCAGGGCGCGCTGGTCTTCCTCGGCGACTCGATCACCCAGGGATGGGGCGACGTCGGTAGCAGCTTCCCGGGGATCAAGACCGCGAACCGCGGCATCAGCGGGGACACGAGCCGCGGCGTCCTCATCCGCTTGCAGGAGGACGTAGTCGCACTGAACCCGAGCGGCGTCGTGCTCCTGATCGGGACAAACGACCTTGAGGAGAAGGCGGAGCCGGAGGTGATCGCGGGCAACGTGAGGCTGATCGTCGAGGCGCTGCGCCAGCACAACCCGTCGATGCCCGTCGTCCTCTGCGAGGTGTTCCCTAGCTCGGCCACGAAGGAGAGGCCGTCGGACAAGATCCGCAAGCTGAACGCGCTCTACATGCAGGCCGTGGCCGACGAGCCGCAGGTGACCGTCCTCGACACCTGGTCCCTCTTCGCGGACCCGCACGGCGACGCGAAGGACGACGAGATGCCGGACCTCCTGCACCCGGATATCCTCGGCTATGCAAAGTGGGCCTCGGCGCTGCGGCCGGTGTTCGAGACCGTCGGGCTCGCGCCCGCGTGGCCCGAGGAGTTCAGCCTGGAGCCCGGCTTCACGAACCTGTTCGACGGGCACGACCTCACTGGCTGGCGTTACGCCGGCGGCACGATTTTCAGGGCGAGGACCGAGACTGACGACGGCAGGTACGTGGTGAGGAACGGGCGCCTCGTCGTCACGGTCGCCCACAAGGGGCAGGAGAACAAGATACTCTGGAGCACCCGCCAGTTCCCTAGGGACTTCGTGCTCAAGCTCGAGTTCCGAGCGAGCCCGAACGCCGACAGCGGGATCTTCGTGCGCGAGCCGCAGCTGCAGTGCCGCGACTTCATCATCGCGGGTCCCTTCGCGACCCTGGCGCACTATCATCCCCTCGACTGGAACGAGATCGTCGTGACAGTCAGGGGGCGGCTGGCCCACTGCACCTGCAACGGCGACGTGATCGTCGACGCGATGCCCGTGCCCGCCACCGGGCCAATCGGCCTCGAGAGCGACCACGGCCAGATGGAGTACCGGCGGGTGCGCATCCTGGAGATCCGCTGAGGCCGCCGGGCCGATCCCACGCTGATCTATGCCTGTCTCCGGTCATTTCGCGGGGCGCTCCACAGTCAGGTGGGGGATCATCGGCTGCGGCGACGTGACCGAGGTCAAGAGCGGCCCGGGTTTCCGGCTGGCCTCCGGTTCCCAGCTCGTCGCCGTCATGCGGCGAAACGGCGCGCTGGCGGCCGACTACGCGAGGCGCCACGGGGTTCCCCGCTGGTATGACGACGCGCGGGCCCTTATCGCCGACCCCGCTGTCGACGCAGTTTACGTCGCGACGCCGCCGGACTCGCATGCCGACTACGCCCTTGCCTGCGCCGCGGCGGGAAAGCCGGCCTACGTCGAAAAGCCGATGGCGCGCCACGGCCCTGAGTGCGACCGGATGGTCGAGGCGTTCAGGAAGGCCGGCCTGCCCCTCTTTGTCGCCTACTACCGCCGGAGGCTTCCCTGCTTTCTCAAGGTCGGGGAATTGCTCGGCTCGGGCGCGGTCGGGCGGCTGAGCGGTGTCACCTACCGGCTCTGCAATCCCCAGCACCTGAAGGGAAACGTATGGAGGACCGACCCGGCGGTCGCCGGCGCGGGCCACTTCCTCGACGTGGGCTCTCACGCCCTGGACCTGCTGGATTACCTCCTGGGCCCGCTGGAGGATGTCTCGGGAACGGCCGCCGACGTCGCCTCCGGCTACGCCGTCGAGGACAATGTCGCCCTGTCCTTCCGCGCCGCCTGTGGCGCGCTTGGATCCATGTCCTGGAACTTCGCGGCCGCCCAGAGCGACGACACGATGCGGCTCACCGGCACCGGGGGGGAGATCACCTTTTCGATGTTCACATCAAAGCCGGTGGCGCTCGAGAACGGCTCGGGGCTGCAGCTCTTCGACCTGCCATATCCGCCGCACGTCGCGCAGCCGATGATCCAGAGTGTGGTCGACGACCTCCTGGGCCGCGGCACGTGCCCGAGCACCGGCGAGTCGGCGCGGCGCACGTCGCGCGCGATGGACCGGGTCCTCGAGGGCTACTATGGCGGCCGCTCCGACGCCTTCTGGGAGCGCCCGGACAGCTGGCCCGGCAGGCGGAGGGCCTGACGCGGCCTCAGGTCGTCACGGCCGCCATGGAGGAACTTCCCCTCAACGCCGCCAGGAGCTCGTATTCCTCGGGGTAAACCTCGGCCTGGATCCGCTCGACCGTCTTCGAATAGTCCCAGTCCCTGGCGTACGGGCGCCAGCAGAAGCCGTCATAGAGCGCGTTGATCAGCTTGAAATGCAGCTCGGACGAGTCCTTGACCCAGGCCTGGACCGGCGAGTCCGATGCCCAGATGCCGTAGAGCCCGCGGGTCGAGCCGATGACGCCGATCAGAATCTGTTCCGCGCCGAGGCCGAAGGGCGGCGTGAGCTCCCCGCAGGCGATCCCGTCCCGCAGAATGCCGACGAACGCATTGAAGCACTTCGCGTTCACGGCGTCGAAGGCGTCCCTGTGCGCGGGCGAGAGCTTCGAGCGCAGGTGGGTCTGGCTGATCAGCTGCTCGGCCTGCCAGAGCTCCCGGTGCAGATGAAACAGGAGGCCGTGGCCCTTGTGGGCCGCGATCGCCCGCTCGCGGCTTGTTCCGGCAAAGCGCGATGCCCGCTCAAACATGTCCAGGCGAAGCTCGCACATCGCGATGCAAAGCGCCCCGAGGATGTCCTCCCGCGAGGTGAAGTGCTGGTAGATGGTGCCCTTGGAGTAGGGAGTCTCGGCCGCGAGCCTATCCATCGTGAGGCCTTGCACGCCGTGCTTGAGGATGAGCCTTCGGGAAATGCCCAGGAGTTCCGACTCCCGCGCGGTGATCTCCTCTTGTTTCCAGGCTGAACGGGGCATTTCATGTATGGAATTGATAATATTCGTATCGTCAATATTTTACATTTTGTCATTGAATAAGGCGTCAATAAATAATCTAAATAAATTAATAACAAAGAGATAAATATGTTACGAGATTTGGGGTAGACCAACCGTCATAAAACGACGTTTCGTCAGTATTCATGCCTTCACTCTGCCTTCGTCCTCAGGGCGTCGATTGGCCTTCATCGGGGTCGATCGCCCCGTGCATCGGATCCAACCGGCCCGCGTCGCCGGCCAACAAGCACCGGTCGTTCCGACCGGCTTCAGCGTGTTCAGGCGCGCGGAATCCCGGCTCGGAGTCATGACGGGCGATTTTGGCGAGTTCCCCATCGACCGTACCGGAAAATCTCCCGCTCTCCTGGCGCTCCTGAAGGAGATTGAGCTGAAGATAGACGAGATTAAGACGATCGAGAAAAGGCTGGGCACTCCGGCGGAGCTCCCCCCGGACCTGGACCGGGCGAGGGAGCTTGCCCACCGCATTAACAACCTGCTGACCACCTTCCGCCTCGGAAGCGACCTCAGCTCCGGTGGTTCCGAAACCTGAAATTCATCCAAGGTTCCGGTCGTTGCCGCGCCGAAGCCTCAGATGTCGGCCCAGGCACGAGCGCTCGGAGGGAGGGATCCTTCGCGGCGAGCAGCGTGCAGCGAGCGATTAACCGAGCAGTGAAACTTGAGCGGCTGTGGTGCACTTTGGAATGACGCCCATCGGGGCAGCGACCGTTGGGTAAGAGCAACGCCTCAATGAGGGCAGGCTCAGGAACCGGTAACCGCCTTGGACTTCCTCCAATAGGTGAAGCTGTAGTCGAACTCCGGGGCGTTCATCTCGGCCATGTCCTCGGTGGTTACCCCGGGGATCCCGCTGGACACAATCTTGCCGTTGAATTCCACGTTTTCGCTGCCGGGAGACAAGTTTCCCCCCCTGTTTCCTCCCAGCGCCTTGATAGAACCCACGTAGTCGGTGGAATCGAGGGCGTGGGGCGTGCCATCGTTGTTCGCGGCAACGGGATCCACGGGCCGGTTAGTGCGCGCGTCGACCTTCAGGAACAGGATGATGTCTGCGCCGACCCGCTGTGCTTGGTCCTGGAGTTCATTATAGGTCACATGGCGGGTCGTACGGAACGAGGACGCGCCGATCTGGACGTAGCCCTTCTTGGCGAGGGCCGCCGCGTCGGAGTCGAGATTATAGGAGCCGTACACATGGGTTAATCCCGAATACGGCATCAGCGCCGCCCCGGGGAGTCCCGGAGACTCCTTGTAGGACTGCTGGACTGCGGTGGAGCAGCCCGATGCCAGGGCAATGCCGAGGATCGCGGCGGGAAAGAGGGGGGCAATGGGGTGGGATGCGCTCATGCCAGTCATTCTTCAGTGGCGGATAGTTGCCGTCCCCGAATACGGCACGCAATCCATTACCGGCCCGGGCCGGCCCGGACAATCCTCCCGTGCACGCCGGGGCTAACGATGCCTAACTCTTCTGCTTGAGGCCAGGGAACAGCCGGTGGACCTTGCGGCGCACGGTTGCCTTTTCGGCGGGCGTTCCATCGTGTGATACGCGGGAAAGGGCATTACGGGCGTGAACCTCGTTCTCGACTGGATACCTGCGTCCGGGCAATGCGAATTCACCGGTCGGAATTTTCTTTCTGGTCGCTGTAGTTAGCTTTGCCATCGATAGGTTGTCGCGCCGTTAACTACCCAGTTAGCTTTTCGTGCGAAATCCGCCCATCAAAAAGATGATAAGGCAAATCAGGAGAATTAGGCCAACACCTCCTCCACCGATGGCGGGGCCGCCGAAGTAGAAGCCGCCGCCGCCGAACAGGAGAAGAAGCACGATTATAAGGACTACTAGATTCATGGCCGAATGATAACACGACGCTGTGACTGCTCCTATGGGGTCTTCGCCTCCTCACCAAAAAACGCGTTCGAAAGATCAACCGCGAGACACCCAATTTTTGGCAAATCGGTTATTGGGCTCATTTAACTCGCGTCATTGACGGGGATTAAATGGCGGAGAGGGAGGGATTCGAACCCTAGCCAGTCGATTCCTTCGGAAGTCGGTCGGCGATCTGTTTTTCCCTCGTAAACGGCGAATATCACCGGATTACGGAATTTCTGCCCGACCGTTGGTGTTTGCATGTAGATGAAAGGAACGGCACGGAAGGACGCATATCTGGCAAGAGTGTGGCAAGAGTAAAACCGTCTTTCTGTGTGACCAGGGTCGGGCCCGCGCATGCTCGCCTTAAGCCTGCCGGCAGGCGCCATCGGCGCAGTGCTCATTGGAAGGGTGATGGCAGACTTCCTCTACGGAGTCAGCCCTGCCCATGTTGGAGTCCTTGCCGCAACTAATGCGGTGCTGGCGGTTGCGGCCATGGCTGCGTGCCTCATTCCGGCACGGCGTGCCGCCCGAGTAGCCCCGGCTGAAGCGCTACGCGGGACGTAAGGCTCGGAGTCTTAATTGGGGCTGTTCTGACGAGCGCCTCGTCAGAGGTGCAACACCTGCAAATGACAATTGGTGGGTTCTAGCGGCTGGAAAATATCAATATTACGAGGACAAAAATTACATGAAATCATGTGATTTGAGATAATCGGGCTGCCGAGCGAATTCATGGTCGAGTTTCCTTGCTGTTATCAGGGGGTTCAGATTGGTCTTCGATCTAATCTCGGAGCCAACTTCAGCTATGTAAGTTGTCGCGGCATTCCAAACTGCGATGACACCTATTTATAGGCCGGTCCAGCGAGACTCGCGGCCTCTTTGCCTACGCCATTCGCGTTTGGCTAGGTGCACATTCATCCTATGTGGGTTTGTTCTTACCGCCCTTGCTTCAAGGGCGGCAGTGCCGGTCGTAAGCAGCGCTCTCTCTTCTGCCGCCGAGGCCGGATCGTCGTTCAGCTACCAAATCACCGCTACAAATAGCCCGACGAGTTTTAGCAGTGTCGGTCTTCCGACGGGACTGTCGGTAAATTCAGCGAACGGATTGATCTCCGGCATTCCGTCCACCACCGGTTCATGGGCGGTCACTATCGGGGCTTCCAATTCGAGCGGTACGGGTATCGCCACGCTGATATTGTCGGTTGGATATCAGCAGCCGGTAATAACCAGCCCAAGCAGTGCGACGGCCGAAATCGGAATATACTTCTCCTATCAGGTTGTCGCGTCGGGCAATCCCACAAGCTACTCGGCGTCAGGCCTTCCCGGCGGATTGTCGATCGACCCGAACTTTGGCACTATTTCGGGCGCTCCCACGGCCAGCGGTAGCTCGAGCATTGTGATCAATGCGGTCAATTCGACGGGGACGGGCACCCTAACGCTCTCACTTTTGGTCACCCCGGCGATTCCTGTGATCAATAATGGTTCGAGCGCTGCCGGACAAACCGGGGTTGGGTTTGGTTACCCGATCTCGGCCACCAATTCGCCGACGAGTTACGGGGCGTCGGGTTTGCCTGCCGGCTTGGTGATCAACACCTCCACTGGGTTGATATCCGGGACCGTGTCGGCTCCGGGCACTGCGAACGTAGTCCTGTCCGCCACCAATTCCTTGGGAACGGGGACCGCGAATCTGACCCTGACCTTCAGCGCGACGCAGGAAAATTCCTTGCCCTACTATACGGATTTTGAGGTCGGCAACGGATTTAATGTGGGGCCATTGCCAAACCAGAACGGCTGGTCCGTCGCTCAAGGCGCGGTATCGGTAACCTCGGCGGCCGCCTATTCAGGCACCCAGTCGATCGCCCTTGGAGCCGGTTCCTCCGCTGCCATCGCTTCAATGTCTGCCGCCCCGACAACGGGTGAGACCGTGATGTTCTTTGATTTTTATGCAATTCCGGCGGCCGAAGTGACCCCGACATCTTCAACCGTCTTCACCGTGGAGGGCGCAAAGTTCGGCTATGTCAATTCAAGCGGAACCGGCGTATTGCAGACCTTCGAGGGTAATGGATCGGGGGGCGGCTCGTGGGTTCCGACAAGCTCCTCGATTGCGCTCGGCGGCGGGAACTTGGCCCAAAGCTGGGTTCGCCTCACGGTCCGATTGAATTTTTCGACGAAAACGTGGGACCTTTACGCCAACGGAGCGATGGTCGCCTACGACATTGGTTTCATTAACAACGCCAGCACTTACCTATCGATCTTTCAGGCCCAGGGTGACCCTGCGACGACGTCGTATTTCGATGATATCTACATCGGAACAGATAACCCTCTTTTTGCCGACTCAAACAACGATGGTATCAATGACGCATGGGAGGCCGCGAACGGCCTGTCACCAGTCGCCAATGATCGCTATGTGAACATCTCCGGCGATGGAAGCCCGGCGATCCTCCATTATGTCAACGGCACCAGCCTCCAGATCAACACGAAGGTTGTCCCGGCTCCGGTTCAATCGGGATTGAGCCTCCATTTGCGAGCCGACGCAGGCGTGCAAACAAATGGTGCCGGTTACGTCAGCACCTGGTTTGACCAAAGTGGAATGGGAAACAATGCGACCCAGGGGTCGCCTGGGGTTCAGGGACTTCTTGTTGACGGCGAGATTAACGGGCTTCCGGCACTTTGGTTCAATGGGGCCAACGAGTTTTGCTGGCTGCCGCCGTTCATGGTCGGATCGCCAGCGGGAGAAATCCTGGCGGTCGTGCGCGTGGATTCCAATCCCAACACATTTAATGCCA
>Ga0182015_10002509_pt1 | contig 21960 bp, 21 predicted proteins | sample 712P3MmetaG_FD_120478 | JGI IMG/M metagenome (GOLD analysis project Ga0182015, IMG submission 120478) | Permafrost microbial communities from Stordalen Mire, Sweden - 712P3M metaG | ecosystem: Environmental > Terrestrial > Soil > Wetlands > Permafrost | place: Sweden: Stordalen | collected...
ACTTCAAGATCACGGCCAATCAGAGCACTGTGCGCGCCGGTACCGAGATCCGTGTGAAGACCGAAAGACCGGAAGTTGCTATCAGCTTGAGCGAAATGGCCAAAGACTCATGGGTCGTGTTCGAGCTGCCGGGTTTCGCCAACGCGACCTCCGGGAAGCAGCAGGACAGCATCGACGCCCTGCGCAAGGCGACCGAGACTTCGTATTTCAACGGTCCGGATGCCGTCTGGGTGAAACTGGTAATCCCGACCGCCCCCAAGGGCATTGGCATCGATCAGTTTGGCCCGTTGGATACTCAAACCAGCATTACGGTAAGGCGATAAGCACCTTATTCGCGAACTGATCGCCGAGGTCCTGAAATCCTCAGTTATCGCTGGCTGAAAGGATCGAGGCAGGTCAATACATTCCCGTGCTTACCCGATAGAGCGGTGGTGTTTCGCTGGCGCGCATCGTTCAAGGTAGCGCGAGCCCTTCGGGTGTATCGTCGGCCACTCGGAGAATGCTCCCGCGAGCTGGCTTTCTTGGACATCGTTCCTGGTACGTCGCCGTCACGTCAACTGACCGGGTAACGGCCGCTGACATGTGGCAGGTGCATGGTGGATCCTGACGCGTTGTGCGTTGGCCACTACCCGCCCGGCTGGGAGCAAGTTGTATGATCGATCCTGAGGTTACATAAATGAGAGTTGTGTTGTATGGCGCGACGGGCATGATCGGGAGCCGCATTTTGAAGGAGCTGCTGTCGCGCGGACACGTGGTGACGGCGGTGGCGCGCGACCCATCCAAGCTGGGGGCACAGAAAAATTTGACCATCGAGAAGGGCGACCTGCTGGACGCCGATAACATCGCCAAGGTGGCCAAGGGAGCGGATGTAGTGGTGAGTTCCTATGCCCCGCCGGTCGGCGCCCAAGGACCGGATCCAACCAAGGTGAGCCAGTTGTCCGACGCCACGCGAGCGCTGATCGCCGGCGTTCGGCGCGCCGGTGCGCCTCGCATCATCATGGTGGGCGGCGCCGGCAGTCTGGAGGTTTCGCCCGGGTTGCAGATTGTGGACGCTCCGACGTTCCCGGACGCATACAAACCAGTTGCGCTGGCGCATCGGGATGCCATGCACGTGCTGCAAGCTAGCGATCTGAATTGGACCTACTTCAGCCCCGCGATGATGATTCAGCCGGGCGAGCGCACGGGCAAGTTCCGGCTGGGCAAGGACTCGCTGGTATCGGACGCCAAAGGCAACAGCTCGATTTCAGCCGAAGACTACGCTATCGCGCTGGTGGACGAAGTGGAGCAGGGGCGTCACACCAAGCAGCGCTTCACCATTGGCTATTAGCAAATGGACGCGCTTCAGCAATTCAAGCAGGCCGCGGCGGAGGCGGCGGTCGGGCTGGTGGAAAGCGGGATGATTGTCGGACTAGGCACCGGCTCTACTGCAAAGCTGGCGGTGGAGGCGCTGGGTAAGCGTGTCAAGGACGGACTGCGGATGGTTGGCATTCCGACGTCCGAGTATACGGCGAAGCAGGCCCGCGGGGAGGGTATTCGCATCTCTTCGCTGGCCGAGCACGCTGAAATCGATTTGACCATTGACGGGGCGGACGAAATCCAACGCGGGACGCTGGATTTGATCAAAGGCGCTGGAGGCGCTTTGCTGCGCGAGAAAGTGATTGCCAGCTCCAGCCGCCGACTGATCATCATCGCCGACGACAGCAAGCTGGTGGATTGGCTGGGAGCGCACTCTTCCGTCCCGGTGGAGGTGGTGCAGTTTGAATGGCAAGCGACCGAGCGGAAACTGAGGAAGCTGGGGGCGCAAACCACACTGCGGCCGGGAGCGAACGACAAACCGTTCGTCACCGATAGCGGCAACTTCATTGTCGATTGCAGTTTCAGCCAGATTCCAGCACCCGCGGAATTAGACCAGCAGTTGAACAGCGTGGTTGGGGTGGTGGAGCACGGGCTGTTTCTGAAGATGACGTCGCAGGCAATCATCGCGGGACGGGATGGCGTCAAGGTCTTGCTGCCGGCATAGCGCGGCCGGTTGGCGACCTGAATCCAGGCGATCCCGTAGAGTCCCACAATAGCCAGCGCTACGACGGCGAAGCGGGCTGGTCTCCGCAAAGGCCCGAGGGAAGGGAGCAGCGTGAGTCCAGCGAGCAGATCGAGCGCCGGCATAAACGTAAGCGCGTATCGCGGCGTGCTGGTAAAAACCCGCAGCGTCGCCAATAGCATAAGTACAACGAAGAGCCCAAGCGGGTAGAAGCGCGGCCCGCGATTTCGGAACGCCAACAGCAGCGCGATCGCAATCAGCGCCCACTCAAGTGGTGACTCGAAGATGCGCGCGCGCCACGTCTCGATGAATCCCGCATGCCCCCACGGAAACTCGCGCATCAGCGCGAGATACGCCATCACCGCATAAGCCTTCACGAAGGACAGGCGAAGAATCGCGGCAGGCCAGACGGCGAGGACGGTAGCCACAAAGAGCGCGAGCGACTTCACGACGAACCGGAGATCGGCGCCAAAGGCGGCCCGTTCGACGAAGCCGCAGATCGTGACCGTGAGAATCAGAACGAAAGCGACTTCGAGCGTGCAAAACGCGAGTGCCGACACAATGATGCAGGCGTACCAATAGACACGCCGTCCCGTAGCGATGGCTTTCGCCAGAAGAACAAGACACGCGAGCGAGCAGAGCGCGAAGAGCTGGTGGGGCGCGAGTTCCGTGGACCAGACCACGGAGTGGCTCGTCAGGAAAAGCATCCCGGCGAGCAATGCCGCGAGACGCGCGCTGCGTCTGGGCGCCAGCCAGAGGCAGCCGAAATAGATGACAGCCAGGCTGGCGGCGGGAATGGCGAGCATGATCATACGTACGCCGTGCTCGCTCAAGCCGAGCCGTGACACGGGAATCAAGAAGTAATGATAGAGCGGACCGTGGAAATGGCGGTAGAACAGAACGTCATGGCTGCCGTGAATCCGTTCGGAGAGCGCCTTCGGACTGTCGCGGTGGCGGCTGAGTCCTGCTCCGAGGAAATCGGCCATCGAGATGGACGGCGTGTCGGTCCAGTTGGCGGTGAAGCCGAGCGTGGCGGCGTACATGTAGTCGGCCTCGTCGTAGCCATATGGCTCCGGCGAAACGTTGCGGGTGATGAGTAAGAAGAACAGCGCGAGCAGCGATCCAAAGACAAGGACATGCCGCGTCCCCCTGGGGTGGGGTGACCGGTGTGCAGTGACCGGTTCCGAACGCCGATAACCGATTGCGGAACGGCTCCAAACCGCCGGCTCGCTCAACCAACGCATAACTTATTAGAAAGATGGATCTTTTCTGGATCGAGCTTTTGGAGGTGAGATTGCCCCTCCAGCCATACTATGTGGAACTTCGGACAGAATTTTCGCTACACGATTCGTCAGTTGGTCAAGTCGCCGGTTTTCACGATCGTTTCCGTGCTGACGATCGCGTTAGGTATTGGGGCGAACACGGCCATCTTTAGCGTGATGAACGCTGTCCTGCTCCGATTTCTGCCGGTCCGCAATCCACAGGAGCTGGTTTACTTTCATCTAAAGAACCAGCCGCTCAGCACTTCTCAGACCGGTTATGACGACACGTCGCTGTCGCTGCCCGTTTTTGAAGCGATGCGATCGCGTCGGGAAGTCTTTTCGGACGTAATGGCTTTTGCGCCTCTCGCATTTCAGAAAGTATCGGTGCGCGTGGGGACTGAGCCGGAACAAGTCTATGGCGAAATGGTAAGCGGCAATTTCTTTTCCGGGCTCGGAGTTGAGCCGGTTCTAGGCCGCGGTTTCACGATGCAGGATGAACTGCAGCATGCGCCAATCGCGGTTTTGAGTTATGCGTGGTGGAACCTTCGATTTGGCGGTTCTCGCAATGTTTTGGGTCGGACCGTTTACGTGAAGGGCGTTGCGTTTACGGTGGTGGGCGTAGCTCCGGCAGGCTTTGGTGGAACGGACCCCGGACACCCCAATATGGACTTTTGGATTCCACTGCAGAGCAGTCCCGAACTGAATGCCTGGGGATCGCCAGCCAGTGACCATACGTTGTATGGCTCGCCTGACTGGCTTTGTCTTTTGATGGTCGGACGTCTGCGGCCGGGACTCACTCCGCAAGAGGCGACAGCACAGCTCACTCCCTTATTCCGCCGTACCCTGGCACAAGCTTCTCCCGTTGATCCTAAGGAGCTGAAGCCGGAGCTGGTGTTTTCGGATGTTCGGGGAGTTGGAAACTTGCGAGAAGACTACGAGCAACCGCTTCATTTCCTGATGGCCATGGTCGGTCTGGTTCTGCTGATCGCAGTGGGCAATGTGGCGCTGCTCCTGGTAGTTCGGAATGCGGCGCGGCAGCGTGAGTTCGCGCTGAGGAGGGCGCTGGGAGCGAATGCCAGGGTCTTGTTCGCACAATTGATTTCGGAAAGCTTGATGCTGGTAGCCGCTGGCTCGGCCCTCGGTTGGATCTTCGCGGCTTGGGCCACGGAGGCACTGGCCGGCTGGGCGGGGTTGGACGTTATGGTCGCGCCCGATCGTCAGGTCTTGTTATTTACGCTCGCGATCTCGACAGTGGTGGCGCTGGTGTTTGGACTGGTGCCCATGCGCGCCGCCAGCAACGTCCCGCTGGTTCGAAGCCTGAAATCCTCGGCTGGAACCTCGAATACGGACCGCCATCGTTCCTGGGGCCGCAGGCTGGTAGTGACAATGCAGATCTCGTTCTGCGTGGTTCTGTTGTTCTCGGGAACGCTGTTGTATGAGACTCTGCGTAATCTGGAGTCCCGCGACCTCGGGATGCGTACGGCGGGCCTGGTGGTGTTTGGCGTTACGCCGCAATCCACGATTCGAACGGATGCCGACGCCATTCGTTTCCATCTCGCGCTCTTAGAGCGGCTTCGGACCTTACCTGGAGTTGACTCGGCCACCATATCGCAGGTTCGCTTAGGTTCAGAACTCAGCGACAACGATGGTGTATTGGTGGATGGCCGGAACCCGCTCCCAGCCAAGCCGTTCGCTCCGGTGCGCTTCAACCTGGTGGGTTCCGCTTTTCTGCATACCCTGGGGATTCCGCTGCGTATGGGCCGCGATGTTGAGGCCGCCGACCTTGCAAGCTCGCGCAAGATCGCGATTATCAATCAAACGTTCGCGGACCGATATCTGCCGCAAACGAACCCGCTCGGCCATCAGGTTTCGTCTTTTCAAAATCCAAAGGACGGTTACACGATTGTGGGCGTCGCCCAAAATAGCCGCTATACCAGCGTGAAGGAGTCCGATCGTGCGATAGCCTATCTTCCTTTTACTCAAGTGCCAGGGATTCTCGGAATGCAGTATGAACTGCATACGCCAGGGGACGCCAGAGCGATACTGGCTGAAGCTGCAAGAGTGGTGCGCGGGATCGATCCCAACTTGCCTCTAGAGAAGCCCATCACTCAGCGGGAGCAGTTCGACGAAACCATTTCACAAGAACGTCTCATTGCTATTTTGTCTGCGTTCTTCGGCGCATTGGCCGCGTTTCTGGTAGCGGTCGGACTGTATGGAACCATTTCCTACAGCGTCAGCCGGCGGACCATGGAAATCGGTTTACGGATGGCGCTGGGGGCTCAGCGAAAAGAAGTGCTCGGAATGGTATTGCGTGAAAGCCTGTTCCTTGCGGCTCTGGGTCTCGCGCTTGGGGCGCCCATGGCATTGGGCGTGGGCCGCGCGCTGCGTTCGATGCTATTTGGCTTGAACCCCGCGAATCTGACTGCTTGCTTCCTGGCGTTGATCGGGATCGCCGTTGTTGTGGCGGTGGCGACATTCTTTCCGGCTCGACGCGCTGCGTCCATAGATCCGATACGCGCTCTGCGGATGGAGTGATTGACCGGAGACTGGTTATTGAATATCCAGAGTGACCCGGACGTCCACGGTGCGCGGCGGCAGACATTCTTTGTTGTTACAGGCCTGGTAGCGTAGCTTGCCGTTCATGAACGCCATGCCCGGCATCGCGGTGGGCGGGGCTTTGAAGCGTGTTCCAATTTCAAAACTCCCGGTGTACACCGAGATCGGGTTGGGCGAGAACGAGAGCTTCTCCTGCTGCGCTTTGGGATAGGTGACCTGCTCGGCTTCCAGCGGATCTTTGTTCCAGGTGAGCTTGATGGGGATCAGATAATCATCGCCCGGCATATTGCTGTTGACGTGGAAGCCCGCCTGAAGCTCGGCCTTCAGCGAAAAGTCGGCCGTGCCGCCGCGCTGGATGGTGAGACGCGTCGAAGGCGCGATGCTGAGAACGTTATTACCGGGAGCCTGGGCTTGTAAGCAGAGCCAGGGCGCCGCGAGAAGCGACAGGAGCGCTAACGCTGGGCGAGCCGAGCAGTTGAACGATGGCATTCTTGAATTCCTCTTTCCCCATGGCCACGCCCTCGTGTACCGAGGCGATGTTGCCTTCCCGGTCGATGAGCAGCGTGGTTGGAAGCGCATCCAGCCCGCCGTAGGAAGTGCCGACTTTATCGTCGCCCAGAAGGACGCGGTAGTTCATCTTGCGATCCCGGACGTAGGGCTTGATGGCGGCCCAACCGTCTTCGTCCATGGAGACGCCGAGCACGGCGAAGCCTTGATCCTTGAACTGGGTTTCGAACTCCATGAACCAGGGAATTTCGATCTTGCAAGGGCCGCACCAAGTGGCCCAGAAGTCCAGCAGCACCACTTTGCCTTTGTAGTCGGAAAGGTGCACGGTCTGGCCGTTGGCGTCTTTCAGACTGAACTCGGGAGCGGCTTTGCGGTTCTTGGCGGTTCGTTTGGTGCAACCGATTGTGAGGACGGCGCAGGCTAGCAGAACGGAAACGGTGAACGTCGAGGCGATCTTCGGCACGCGCATCTCAGAACCATTATATCGGTATCGCGCGGCCCGGGAACGCGGCGCGAAACCATTCCGCGCGCCGATCGCGATGTCGCGCGGCCAGTGTGTACTCAGGATGCCGGCGGACGCCCGAATAGAGCCAGGCTGCGGTGTCGCAAAAACTTTCGCAAAGGTAATCGCGCCAGAGCGGGTTGTGGGGACGCGACGACCGCGAGAGCGCGTTCTTGCGAAGCTCGGCGGACCAGCCCAGCTCGCCCCGCGCGCGTTGCTTCCATTCCCGGCGCACGATCAACTCATAGGAGCGGCGCGCCGGGTTCCCGAGCCGGACCCAAGCGAAATGAAACAGCTCGTGGACCAGGATGCGAGCCAACTCGCGGGGCTGACGCTCGAGTTCCCGGTCCAGGATGATCTCCCGTTTGCGGATGAAGGATGCGGCGAAGACCGGCTGGCCGTGAGGGCGATTCGAGTACAGGCGACGGCGGCCGGCTGTGAGCGCGGGCAAGAAGCGAACGCGCACCATGCGCCCTTGGAGCGACGCCAGCCGTCTTACGGCAGCTTTAATGCACTTGCTGGAGCTTGGCGGGCGCCCGCGGAGCAAAATAGGCTGGGCTCTCAATCTTCACATTGTATTGGGCCTGCAGGTCCTTGAGCCACTCCTTAAACTTGTCCTGCCGGATCGCTTGGATGATTTGCGGAAGGACGTCGTTGAATGGCTGTTCATTCACTTCCTCGGCGCGAATGAGGTAAAAACCGGTGGGCTGCTTGATCGAAGAGCTGATCTCCCCTTGCTTCAAGGCGAACACGGCGTCGATGACTACCTTGGGATAGGCACTGTCCTGCTTGACGATTCCAAAGTCGCCGTCCTTGGCGGCGGAGACCTGATCGTCGGAGTTTTCGCGCGCCAGCTTGCCAAAATCAGCGCCGCCCTGGATCTGCTTCGCCAGATCCTCAATCTTTGCCTGCGCCTCAGCTTCGGTAGGCAGCTTCTTGCCATCCGCGGCAGCCTTCCCAGGCGTGGGATTAAACGCCACGGAAATGACCCGGACTTTCACTTCCTTGTATTTGTTGGGATTCTCTTTGTAGTACTTCTGCTCGTCCTCCGGGGAAACCGGCAGGCCGTTGTTGATGCTGGAGAGCTGGGCGTTGGACAGCAACTGCAGCTGGTACACATAGAGCTGTTCCTTATAGGGCGATTGTTTGTCGAGCCCGCCCTTCTCGGCGTCCTCAACCAGCTTCTGCATCATGAACGCTTGGCTCAGAGCCTTGGGCTGCGCACGGAAGGTCTGCTGATTGGCAGCCGGGAAGCTGGCGATGATCTTATCCATCTCGGCGGCGGTGATTTTCTTTCCGTTGACTTCAACCACTACCGTGTCGGGTGAGACCGGCGGAGGTGGAGTAGCTGCTTGCGGCGCCTCGGCCGGAGCTTTCACAGCGGGAATGCCCGGCGTTAACTTCACGGGTTCCTGAGCTTGACCCCGCAGCAACGCAGTGACCAGAAGAGCAATTGATAGGATTTTCATTTGAGTGTTTCAGACGATCCGAAGCACTCATTTTATCATGCGCGGTCTCCCCTGGACCGCCGCTCCCGCCGGCCTTCGTCTGATTCAGGGGCCGGTGGTTGCCGGCTGGCCGCTCTCGCTCGCAGCAGCGGCGGCCTTCACCTGGACGTGCCGCGGCTGTCCGCTGAGGTTTCCTTTGGCCTTGGCAGCGGCATCGCTTGAAACTTTGATGTGATTCGTCACCTGAATCGCGCCGGCCGCCTTGGCCATGCGGGTGGCGGCGCCCTTATGCTGCATCACGCCTGTGGTTCCGGTCCAGGTGGCCACCCGGTCCTTGACGTGGACCTCGAAACCTTCCTGGCCGATCTTGGATTTCGCCAGTTTCGCTTTGATGGTGGCCTCGATCTCGGCGTCACTGAACTTGCCTTCGTTGTGCGACTTGGTGAGGGAGCTGGCACACAAGGACCACGAGCAGGCCAGCAGGCAAACAATAAGCAGGCTTCTATTCATGCCGATTCAGTGCGCGGCAGGAGCGGGAATTCGCAAACAAAATGCCGAAGCCCCGAGGGATTCCCGCGGGGCTCCATGATTTTCATCCGAGGAAGGTGAAAACTACTCGACGTCCTTGCTTCGCTTCTTCCGGTTGCGCTTGCGAGCCAGCGCCTCCTTCGTGCGCTTCTTCTCGCCCGGTTTCAGATAGAACGAGTGCCGTTTGATCTCTTTGATGATGTCCTCTTGCTGGACTTTGCGCTTGAAGCGGCGCAACGCGCTTTCGAGCGTTTCGCCATCTTGGATATGGACTTCAGCCAATAAAAACTCACCTCCCTCGGGTGAAGACGCCAGTCCCCGGATTCAAAAGCGCAACGAACTCCCCTGAAAATGCCCCTTCGGATACAGGACCAGACGCTTGTATCCATGATAGCGCGGCGGCGCTAATCGCGTTTCAGCACGCGCGCGGCGATTTGGCCTTGGGCCAGGCGGATGCTGACGCCCGAGTCGACTGGGGCGTCCGCGGGTTGTTTGACGATGGAGCCGGCCTGGTTGGTGACGATGGCGTAGCCGCGGTCCAGGATCTTGAGCGGGCTGAGCTGGGTCAGGTGCGCAATCAGCGGATACAGGCTTCCGTGTGCCCGGGTCAGGCGCAGACGAATGAGCTGGGTGGCCGCGACTCGGGCGGTCTCCAAGCGCCGGCGGGTTTGGGCGAAGCGCAGGCGCAGATCCAGCCGGCTGAGACGGGCGGTGAGTTCGTCGAGACTCCTGCGGCGGGCCGAGGCGGCGGCGAGAACTCGGCCGCGCAAGCGATAATCCATTTCGTCCACGCGCTGCTGCCATCGGCCGACATTACGGTGCAGCACGGCCGACGCGCGTTCCACTCCACGCTCATGCAAAGCGCGGGCCGCCATGGCCAGCCGATAGCGAACGGTTTGCAGCAGCTTGTGATCGTAAACGGCGAGTTGATCGAGCAGTTGATCGCGCGGGCAGATCACCAGCTCGGCGGCGGCCGAAGGCGTGGCGGCGCGAAGATCGGCGACAAAGTCCGCGATGGTGAAATCGGTCTCGTGGCCCACCGCGGAGATCACCGGGACGTTGCTCCCGGCGATGGCGCGAGCGACAGCCTCTTCGTTGAATGTCCAAAGATCCTCGAGCGATCCACCGCCGCGCGCCACAATCACCACTTCCGCCCAGCCGGAATTGCTGAAGTACTCTATGGCCCTGGAAACAGTTTCCACCGATCCATCGCCCTGGACCAGCGCGGGGTAAATGCGCAGGTGGAGCCCCGGAAAGCGGCGGGACAGGATTTCGGTGATATCGCGGACTACCGCGCCGGAAGGCGATGTAACGATGCCGATGCGCTGAGGGAGACGGGGGATAGGGCGTTTGCGAGCCGGGTCGAACAGGCCCTCGGCTGCGAGCTTCTTCTTGAGCTGTTCAAAGGCGAATTGCAACGCGCCATGGCCTTGCGGCTCGATGGCTTCCACCAGGAGCTGATACTCGCCGCGGGCTTCGTAGACGTCGATGTGGCCGCGCGCCAGCACCGCCATGCCGTCCTGGGGCTTGAATTTCAGGTAACGCAGCGACTGGCGGAAGCAGACGCAGCGTAGTTGCGCGTCCTGGTCCTTGAGGGTGAAGTAACAATGGCCGCTGGCGGGGGTCTTGGAGCCCGAGATTTCGCCCGCCACCCAGATGTCGTCGAACTCGCCGCCGAGCAGGCCGCGAATGCGAGCGTTGAGCTCAGCCACGGTGAAAGTCTTGCGGACTGGTCCCCAGGCTAAGTCGAGCTGTTCCATCCGAACTTCATAGTAAGCTGAATCCCTTAGGAAGCTGTATCCCTGGCGTGGGAATGGCAGGGAAGACGAACTAGAATATAGCTTTCGGCTCGAACGGCCAGCTCGGAATGACCAATCGATTGGCCAATTTGGAACCCCAAACCTGGCAGCCATCTGGCCGGTCGAGCTGTCTCACTCTGATGAGCCAGTCCAGCTATAGGTATTTTGCGCTAAGGAACTAAGCGGTTAGCTCGATTGGCCGTACCGGATCAATGGGACATCATAAGTTTGGGCGGGAGAAACTGGGAGACGGAATATGAAGACAATCGTCAATCTGCTGTGGAAACTGCGGATCTGGACCGACACACACGGCCAGGACCTAATCGAGTATGCACTTATGGCCGGATTTGTGGCGGTCGCGGCGGGCGCAATTATGCCGGGCGTGGCAACCAGCATCAGCAAAATCTTCAGCAAGGTATCGAGTGTGATGACGGCGGCTTCTACCCAGAGCTAGTCCCGTCCAAACCTCGCGTCGCCCTCCTTCTTAATCAGTATCAAACCGACTCACGTCGCCGGGCGTAGCTCCACTTACCCCCTAAAGGCTAATGCCTGTCCGCAGGCACGCCGATCAATCCAGAGTGACTTCCCAACGCGTACGCTCCTACCTGCCGCTGGCCCTCATTAGCTTCCTCTCGGTCTATCTGGAGCTCGTCGTCATACGGTGGCTAGCGTCCGAGGTGCGGATTTTTGCCTACTTCAAGAACTTCCCGCTGCTGGCCGCCTTCCTGGGCTTCGGCATCGGATGCCTGATCGCCAAGCGGCGCAAGGGCTACTTCAAGTACGCGCCCTGGCTATTGTTCATTCTTTCGGCGGTGATCTGCTTCGCCTACCGCTTCGGCTACACGCACATAACCTTTGTCGATCCCTACGAAACCTACCTTATTGGCACGTTCTCGTTCGATCTGCTCCAAATGTTCAAAGGCGCGGGCTGCGTTTTGGGCATCTTCATCCTGACCACGTTGCTGTTCACCACGGTGTGTGAAAAACTCGGGGAGTGCCTGGAGGAGTTTCCCCCACTGACCGCATACACGGTCAACGTCGCGTTCAGCCTGGCGGGCATTCTGCTTTACGCCTGGATGTCCTGGATGGGCTTGGGACCGGCGGTTTGGCTGGCGGTGGCGGCTTGCTCGATGGCTCCTTTCTTCATGCTGTGGCCCCGGCGCAACGGGTCGGCCATCGCTGGATGGTTCGTGGTTCCGGCGCTGGTGACCATCCTGCTTCCCGCCCTGACGACACCTTCCTCGGCGGTGTGGTCGCCCTATTACCGGATTGACGTGAAACCGCTCGCGCTCTCCGACCGGCAAGGCAAGACATATGCTCTCGGCCAAACGGTGGAAGTGAATCATGATGGAATTCTGGGAGCCTACAACTTCAGCCCGGATTTTGTGCGAACGCTCCCCGCGGATGTGCAGAACCAGTTACTGGACTACTACAACGTTCCTTATCGTATATTTGGCGATCGCTTCCAGCGAATCGCGGTGCTGGGCTCGGGCGGAGGCAACGACATAGCAGCGGCGCTGCGCCATAAAGTGCAGGCGGTGGATGCAGTGGAGATCGACCCCGGCATTATTGAAATCGGAAAACAGTATCACGCGGAGCGTCCCTACCAATCTAGCCGCGTGAATATCATCAACGGCGATGCGCGTACGTTCCTGCGGGAACAGGGAGGGCCGGGCTACGACATGATCGTGTTCGGAGCCCTGGATAGCCACGCCGTCTTTTCGTCGATGTCCAGCGTGCGCATCGACAACTATGTTTATACGGTGGAGAGCTTCTCGGAAGCCCTGAAGCGATTAAACGGTCATGGGATTCTGGCGGTGACGTTCTATTGCTACAAGCCATGGCAACTGGAACGCGTCTATAACGCGCTATGGAAGGCCAACGTCGCCAAGCCCGTGGTGGTGCATTCGCTGGGTGAGCAAAGCAATAACCTGGTGATGTTCGCCGGGCCCGGCGCGGACCGCGATACCTTGCTGGCCAATCCTTATGTCCAGGCGCAGAACGCTGAAAAGCTTACCGGCCAAGGCACGGTAGAGCCCACCACGGACGATTGGCCGTTCCTCTATCTGCGCGAGCGCGGCTTTCCGCTCAACTACGGATACATGCTGATGCTGATTCTCGGTTTCAGCTACATCGCAGTCGCGCGCGGCACCCAGATCGCTTCGTCGAAATTCGATGGCGTGATGTTCCTGCTGGGGGCGGGTTTCATGCTGCTGGAAACCAAGGTGCTGGCTAAAACGGCGTTGCTGGCCGGCGCCACCTGGATCGTCAACACCTTCGTCATCAGCGCCGTGCTGATTATGATCCTGCTGGCGAATACGGCGGTTATGCGGGGCTGGTTCACCAAGCCGCGCTGGGCGTTCGGCGGGCTGTTCGTTGCGGTGCTGCTGGATTGGGTGGTGAAACTGAACAGCGTGTCCCTGGTGGCCCAGCCGGCGCTCAATCTCGCACTTACACTGGGCCTGCTGGCTCTGCCGCTCTTCTTTGCCAGCATCATCTTCGCCGATTCCTACGGCCGCGTGGAAGAAGCCAGCGTCGCACTGGGCTATAACCTGTTCGGCGCCATGGTCGGCGGGGTGCTGGAGTACTGCTCGATGGCCTGGGGCATCAACAACCTCAATCTGCTGACGCTGGCCGCTTACGCCGGAGTGGCGCTGCTGGTATACCGGCGAAGCTGGGCTTCCAGTCCGCAGTTCGCGAGGGCCGAGGGGTAGCTCTAGCGGTGACGGCCGTGTAGGTTCGAACGGTGGTGAGTAGGTGGGAGTCTCTCCCGGTGCAGCCACCGATCAAGCTTGTGCAATAAGCCGGCCAGCCAATTCCACATTGTTAGCACCTCCGACGGAACGCTATCACAAATAATCACGGGCGTCACCCGGGGGGCGGCTCCGGGGGGCGTAGGACAATGTGCTCCACGATAATGGGAATAGATGAAGCTGCTTTGGCCGCGTTTGCTTCTCATCGCCGGAGCATTGCTGTTGCTTCTTTACCTGGGCGATTACATTTCGATCGCATACCGGATTCCGAATGGGCGTGAGCAATTCGGTTCGGTTGAGGTGCAGAAATTGCTGGCGGTGCCGCAGAAGGATCACAAAACCGAATACATCGCGGATCCGCCGCAAGCGCAGCAGTGTGTTCGTTCGTTATTTCCGCAGCTTGGGCTGACGCCCTGCTGGTATCTGGCGCGCCACGCCGTGCAGCAAGTCAACTATTGAAGAGCCCGCGCGAGGGCCTCACTATAATAAAGTGATCGTGCCCGGGTGGCGAAATCGGCAGACGCAAAGGACTTAAAATCAAGCCGAGCCGTTTACGACAATTTTCGACAGGGTGCTATCAATAACGATAACAGTAGCTTAGGAATGTGGCGCAACAACCCTTAACACCCCATATGTGCAGGGAGGGGGCACAAAACTGGGCACAATTTTTGACGGGCCAAAAAGCTCCTCGGGTGTGACGGATCGGCTGCTCGGAAGTGTCCGATTTGGTAGATTACCGAGAAGCTGGGGAGGGAACAACACCTCCGATTGATCCTCTTCCACAGTTGATAGAATCAATCCTGCCGTGGCCCAAGACGAACATCCTCAGACCGAAGAGATACTGAGATGCTCTTTCTGTCGGAAAAGCCAATCCGAAGTCGCTCAGCTCGTAACAAACACGCCCGGCATGCGACCTCGCGCTTACATTTGCGACGAATGCATTAAAGTGTGTCGCTCTATTCTTGAAGACAGTTCAAAAGTGACCCACCCGAAATCCCCATCGTCATGAGGGTCGTCATCCGAATCATCGCCGTGCTCCTGATCGTCGTCGGCTCCATCTGGTTCCTTCAGGGCATCAACGTCCTACCGGGCAGCTTCATGACGGGCCAAACTCGATGGGCCGCATACGGCGGAATCGCAGTGGTGGTGGGAATCGGGCTGTTGTTTGCGGCGAGGAGACGGACGTTGAAGGGTTAGGATGGGTGGCTCGAAGTCTCGGAGCGTGGGTTAGAAAGAGCGGCGTAGGGGCTAAGGTTCTACGGATACTACGAAACTCACGGCTTGTCCTCTGTACTGACCAGTAATCTCCCAGCACCCGATGGTTGGTATGTCGATAAGAGCCGTCATCGCAAGAGTGTTGTTCCCAACAGACCAAACGCTTGCATGCTTACCGAAAACTAGAGGTGCTTCACTGTCGAGCTTCTTTGCCGCCACGATTAGTTTGGGCAGTGGCACAGTTAGTCGATCATACTCTTTGCGACCAAACCCAAGTTTGGCTCGATAGAACTTGCCTTTCCCAACATTATTTTCAAGGTGCCACGTTGAGTTAACCCACAACTGAGTCCATAACGAGTCGGTTCCATACCAGACATCGGTCGAAGTGGTGAAAAACGGAGCCGGTGGAACAAACGCTGGATAGGGAGGAAGTGTGGTGAGGCATTCTGCGGACGAGACTATTGGACAAGTGAGCACCACCACGGCGGCGAAAAGACAGCAAAACACCAAGCGGCGCAGCGCCTCCGATCCAAATATTGCTCGCACGTTCTCCCATCTTACTCCCATTCAAAGTAGCCCACTACCCAAGATTTCGCTTTTCTGGGATGATCGTCACCATGTTGCAGTGGCCCAAAATCTGATGATTGAGGGACGCAATCGCCGCCCATTGTGGAAGAGGTTGCTATTCAGCGTCCGCAGCCGGGGATACGACTACGCCGTCAGGTGTTATTCGGCTCCGAAACACACCGTAAATCAGATCCCGCCCTAAAGAGCGAAAAGCTGGGCGCTGTTCTCTGATCTTTCTGCGTACTGGGTCGTTTTCAAACCAGTTGTATATCCAGCGCCCAGTATCGATAGATCGCTGTGCTCGCCCCCGCTCACCTGAAGTAATGCGATAGCCGCCATGAACGATTCGATGTCGAAGTTTACGGGTCTCGCCCAAGCTCTTTCGAGATCCCTCAGACAGTTTGCGTTTTGTAAGTTCCTCGTACTTGGTTACCCTCCGGTCGAACCTGGTCTGGGTGTCTTTGAGAAATTTGGTCGCAGCTTGTTCTCCCTCGGCCGCGTTTATCTCATGGCTCAAAGCGGCCTCCACCATGACTTCAATGGCAGTTGTGATGCGGCGGACCGCGCCGGAATAATCACCTCGCTCCATAAAGTTCAGCGCGTCGAGCAACTCAAGCTCTCCTCGACTCGCACTTTCCGCAGATTTCAAATTAAGATCATCTGCTTTTATTAGTTGGTAGGGTACAGGTGCGCGATCAGGCGCCTCGAAGATGGATGGCTTAACGTCCCAGCCACGATACGGCACAAGCAGGGCGCTCGCACCTTTGTTATCGCGCTCGACCAACCAACGTGGCACGTCCCATGGCGAAACTTCAAAAGCGAAATAATCATACGTTGCTAGTCGATAGCCCTGCACGAGTTTATTGATGACAGGAATGTGCGCTCTGCAGAGTTCAATCAAATACTGTGTAATACTAGACCGCCGTGGTTCCTCAGAAATCGCCGCCTCCCAAGCTTCGATGTTGGAGCGCGTTGCAATCTTTACCACCGTTTTACACTTCCGCCACATGAAAGGCGCATTGGGATTGTCCTGACGGATCTTCTGAATATCGATACTCATCTTGTCAAAAGGCTTCAGCGGCCCTCGATAGAACGCTGTGTTACGTGAGTCGGTTAGAGCGCCACCATAACACTCGAAATAAGCTTCGTGCAGAGTGACAGGAAAGGAGTGACCCTCTTGTTCAACCGTCAACTTGGTGTCATTGACCATCAACCAAAAGGGTAATTCGACCCAAAGATTCACATCTATCCATGCAGCACCCCAATTTAGGTCCTGCCCCAAGGCAAAGCTTGTCGGAAGCGTGCTTTCAACTTTTGAGGCCACTATCCGATCATCTTCGCTTTGGCATGATTGCACAACTCTTTGGAATCCACGGCCAAGGTTTGGCTGAGGTTTCGAACGGAACTTCAGCTACAGCCCCAACTTTCCTGCACTATTCTCCCTAAACAGACTTCCATCCCGGATATAGCGCCTAACCATCTGCACGGATCTGTGCCCGGTCTGAATCATAATGGATCGTTCCGATGCGCCAGCAATCGCTGCACTGGTAGCATGACCGGCCCGGAGAGAATGTCCGGCGTACTTCGCCGGATCGAGTCCCGCGCGTTCAGCCAACTTCTTCACCACACGGGCCACGTCTATGCCCGACAACCGGCCCGGACGCACTCGCCCATGCCGAGTGATCGAGCGGAACAGGGAACCACTGTTGATACCGGCCACTTCCAGCCACGCCTGAATATTGCGAACTGGGCACGTCTCAGGATTCGAGCCGTAGGGGATTCCGATCTTCCTCCCCTGCCCTTCCTGATCCGTCTTGCTACGTCGTAGGGTGACCGTCAGGCCATCCTTGCCGAAGGTGCAATCCGCCACATCCAACCCCACCAATTCGGACCGACGGAATGCTCCGGCGAATCCGAGAAGAACCAATGCACGATCACGAGCGCCGATCAATCCCGCGTCCGTAGCGTCCACCATGGCCCGGATGTCGTCTGTCACGGCGGGAGCCTTCTGAAGGGATGCCGTACCTTTCGTTCGCCGAATGCCCTTCATGGTGTTGGTGACCATCGCGTGATGGGTCGGAGACTCCAGCCCCACGGCTTTATGAGCTTCAGCGATTGCGTTTATCCGTCGCTGCACACTCCCAACCTTCAACCGTCCAGCACATTCGGCGATATAGGACGCCACGGTCTCAGGCGATGCGGGGAGAGGATTCAAGCCATGAGACTCACACCATCCGCAAAAGTCCTGCCAATCAGCCCGATAGCCCCGGATCGTGGATTCTGCCTTCGACGCTCGAATAAACTCCCGAACCTGTTGGAGCGAGGGGGACGGAACAACGTCCGCCCCCGGTTCTGAAATTGGACCGATGATTTCGGTCATGCGGCCACCCTGGTCCGCTCCGTTCGAGTGCCGTGACACGGGCAATCGCAGCATTCGTGAACAAGCATCGGTTGATCGTGATGGCCCGCTGTACAAGCGATACAGATTGGCGACGCCGTTGATTGCTCAGCGACGGAGAATAAGACGCTGGGTCCGATCATGCCGCCACTCCCTTCAACACCTCGTTAGCCTTGTGCCGAAACTCCGGTGTAATATCGTCCTTCCCTCGGAGGGTGGCCCACTCCGGCCACGGAGCAACTTTCTGGGCGAGTCGGAGGGCGTCCTTCAGGGTGGATGCTGAACCGGCAGCGAGGCCAGTCTGAACGTGGGTGATGATCCAGTAGCCATCAGCTCGATTGACGGCGAGGTGTTCCGACACCCACACTGCCCATGTTTCCGCCCATTGATCGGTTTCCCATTTGGTGCGAACCTGGATTCTGAATACCGGCAGGGATTCACGCTCCGCCGTCAGGCGAATCATTTCGTCCCAGTAGTCCACTTCGTCCGCCCCGCAGTTGAATCGAGACTTCAGAGCTTTCTCAAGCGTTACAGGCGGCGGTAAAGCAACCTTGCGGGTGATGGGCCGCTGACGCTCCCGTTTTGGTTCACCCTGCCATGTGATTGTGACTCGGGTGTCCTCGATTTCCTCGGACCATTCCAACCCTGACTTGCGGAGCGAATCGATTACAAACTCCCGACGTTTGATGCTATCGGGCCGTGTGGGATTGAGAATGACTGCATGCCCGGTACTCATGCAGCCACCTCCGCAGTGCGGGCCGATTCTGCGGCCCGTGCGATCAACCAGTCTGTTGCCTGTTGCGCCTTTGATGCAGCGGTGAAGATGGCCCGCGAGTCAGCCTTCAGCACTTTCAGCCATGAGGCGAGATATTGTGCATGGTCGGCCCGTGGTTCTGTGCTAAGACCCAGGTGAGCGCATGTGAATGCCGCCCCGAGTTCCGCGATTAGCTCTTCCGCCGAGTAAGCAGAATCACCAAACCTTTTCCCAAGCTGTCGATCGCAGCGACCAGCTTTAGCGGTCCAGTGAGTGTGTTCGTGGGCCAGTGTGGAGTAATACGCGAGGTTCTCACCAAACGCCCCGAACTCCGGCATTTGGATATGGTCAGTGTCCAGCGCGTAGTAAGCACGGTTCCCGCCATGCCGCAAGTCTGCACCAATCGGGCTAAAGAACGACTCAGCATGGGCGATTCGCTCCGGGATGGAAACTTCAGGGTCAGCCGTGGGTGTGTAGCCGTCCACCTGGGCGGCATTAAACACGGAGTATCCACGGGTGAAAAGCAGCCGTGATGAATGTCCGGTTTCACCCTCTTGTGTCTCGCTGGAATCGTTGGCAAACTTCCAAAACACAACCAGCGTAGCTTTTTCGCCCTTGCGGACCTGTCCGCCCTTGTCCTGCCATTGCTGATACGTGGCCCACTCGCCACGTTCGTATCCTTTGGCTTGTGCAGCCGCCCAAAGGCATACGGTGTTGATCCCCCGGTAGGGTTTCTTACTCGCTACATTGATCGGCGAAAAGGCATAGCGTCCGCTGGTGTGCCACGGCATACGCCATGTCCCCGTGCCATTCTCGATTGCGTTGATAATTTGGGCCGTCACTCGTGAGTAAACGTCCCGTTGATCGGTTGCGGTAATGTCAGAAGTAGACATCGTGTTGACCTCCATCAACTCGGTGTTTAGGGGCCGTACCGGATTCGCCGTCCGATGCGGTCCCGTTTCGTCCTAGTGTTCGATTTCTCTTACTAATCGAACACCAGCGACAGATACAGATTATATCTATGCCGCTTTAGGTGCAAGGATCATTTTGAAACTATTCTCACCTAGTACCCAGAGCCCATCTAAACCGGTTAAGATGGTTACGTGTTTAGCAAAAAGATCATTTCTGAAGTGATGCGTGAACTAGGCCGCAAGGGCGGCAAGATCGGCGGTAAGCGAAGCCTTGAGACGATGACACCTGAGGAGCGATCGGCGAGGGCGAAGAAGGCATCACAAGCAGCCGCGAAGAAGCGGACGGCAGAACGTCTGGCACGAGAGAAGAAGCGTCGTTAGGGAAACTTTTTCGTTGTACAGGTACCTTTAAGTTTGAGCCGGGGGGGCGGGTCGAATCAGAACAGGATTCCTGGTACGCAGGCGGGGGCGGTAGCAGAGGGTGTCGTTCGCCTTGTTTCGCCCTATCAACTTGCTGTGGCAACGCTACACGTATATGCAGAGCTCGGACGCCTCGTCAAGATTCGGGCTGCCCATGTGGGGCTGGTGTTGGAGGTCAGGAGCCGTTCTGATCGGACGGACGTATCCCGGTGTTCGGGAATGGCTACAGCAGCGGCCATGTGTTCGACCATTGAGAATGAGAAGCATTCGCATTCGGCGAACTGATGGCGGTGCTATCCTGAGACTTCCCAGGTACGCCCCCTCGTGTTTGATCTTCGTCTGTGAAAATAGGAGAGCGAAAGGAGAGCCGCGTTGCGCCGAGTCCACGCAGTGGCGATGCTCGCGGTAGCGTTCTCGTTCAACTCCGAGGCGCGTATTTGCTCGCCCACAAGAGCCGAGAAGGATGAAGGTCTGCAATACGTAACGAACTTGATTGATAGCTTTAGTTGGGCCAAGGAGGGCCTGGCTGCTCTTCCTGATTTTGCGAAAGAGCCACAGAATGTGGATCAGGTAATCGGTTATGTGACAGCCTACATGGTAGGGCTGAAGCGAGCGTCTGAAAACTACGAATGTGCGGCAACTCTGGTGGAACCCTACACCACAAGCAAGAACCGTCCCGTCCAAATCAGTGCAACAGGTACTGCGTCTTCATATCGAGCGCTGATATCCCTGAATTCTCAGTTCATTAAGACACTTAAGGACATCCTCAATGGCTCCAAAACGAGCCCTGGTGTATTCGCCGACAAAATGTCGGACTTCGCTATTCAGGCCGACAAGGCATGGGAGCAGCTTCTCAACGGAACTGCGGCAGCAACCTTTGCGGTAGTTGTCTTTCCGAAGGAAAAAGAAGTGGTGAGCACGCTGACCATGACGGCGGCTCAGAGAAAGCAATTCGACAAGCGCCTCGAAGAGATCTTTGGGGAAGCCCTAAAGAAAGATATGAAGGGTATCGACACAACATTTGAAGGGTCTGGCTGGGTGCTTTACGAGTTCATCAATCGTCCGCAATGGAAACTTGTGGAATAGCAGATAGCGCGGAAGTTTTCCTCTGACAGCGCGGCTTCGGATATATGCTCGTGAGGTGCGACGATGGATGATGCGACACAACCGACCGCTGACACTGACTGGGAAACCAGGGGTCGTCAGGCGATGCTCATGGTTGTCCAAGACATAATCGAGTTGACGCAAAAGCTAATCGACACGAATCTTTCTGATGAGAAGGTATGGTTTCGCAATCTTCTCGTGGGCATCCTGAACTCCGCTCGGCGCGACTATCGGTCGGTCGAGATCGGCGTCAAACAGTCGCCCTACCTGGCGGCATGGGGAGCTCGAAGTTTGCTGGAGCTGCGGGTCATAGCGGCCTTCGTTGTTAAGTCGGAGCAGAACGCTCTTCAAATCAAGGCTGACTTCGTATCCGACCAGGCCGAGTTTTGGACGGCGGTCATCAAAAGCTCAGTTGCCACGCATCCTCAACTGGTGAACTCGATGCGGGAACTGGCAGCGGACGCTGGGTTCATGGAGGAAGCCTTTCTAAGCGCGGCACGGGAAGAGCAAGAACGCGGTGCGCCAATTAGAGAACCAAGGGCCGAGGCTGCGGCTATCAAACAGGTGATGAATGAGTCAGGTATGGACCGGGATCGAGCGCCAAGGCCGTTCAAAGAAATGGCAAAAGCAGTGGGGTTGCTTGAAATCTACGATCCACGCTCGAAGATGTATTCGAAGCTTGTTCATGCGACCGCGCTTTCCATCGCGTCGAGCACCACAGCGGGAAGCCTAGATGCTTTGATGCCGCTATTCGAATGTCAGGCTGGAACCGATCTGATGATGATATATTCGTCGGTCAAAGATCATTTAGAGGCACACGGTATAGCGCCTAAAGCCGATCCAGTTGAAATTTAAACATTTACGACCGTGGTCACTTTTTTGCGGCGGGAGAGTTCTCCAGTCTAAACTCTTTCAGCCCTTGGTTGTTGTCGAGATAGAATTCGGCCATCGCTTTCTGTCCAGACGACCTGACGGTGACTAGAACGAAGTAGCGTCCTTTCGGGAGTGGCCAGGGGCTCTCCCAGTGATTGAAGTAAGGCTCATTGTTCCAGCCGTAGGCATCATCGTTATCGCTGTACCGAACCGCGACATCCAAGCGCTCCGACTCTCCAGGCGGAATGTCGATTGAGAGCTGTGCGGTGCGCTGCGGATCGTTGATCTTGAAAGTTTTACCTTCCATAACAATCGTTGCCTGAAT
>Ga0182015_10002511_pt1 | contig 21935 bp, 15 predicted proteins | sample 712P3MmetaG_FD_120478 | JGI IMG/M metagenome (GOLD analysis project Ga0182015, IMG submission 120478) | Permafrost microbial communities from Stordalen Mire, Sweden - 712P3M metaG | ecosystem: Environmental > Terrestrial > Soil > Wetlands > Permafrost | place: Sweden: Stordalen | collected...
GCCGCGGCAAATACATGGCCAGCGCATTTTCATCCGCGTCAACCGCCGGCAGCCGCTCGCTCGAAAATCCGTATCGCAAATCCCAATAGCTGTGCGCCCACGGCAGAAGCGAATCAATCCACAACAGCGATCGCTTGTGATCCTTTACGTGCTGCATCATTTTCACGCGCGACGCTCGAAAATTCATCAGCACTTTGAGCGGAATATTGTTGTATCCGCCGTTGAAGTAGTGCGAATAAAAATCCCAGCGCCAGGCCGTGCGGATCACGGAAGAAACCGTGTCTTGGCGCATGTGATGCGCTCGCGCGCGAGGATCAAAAACGAGTTTGTAACCGGCCCGCAACAGCCGCTCGCACAAATCCACGTCCTCATAATTCGTGCGATAGCGTTCATTGTACCCGCCAACTTTTGCAACCGCCTCCTTGCGATAGAGTGAGCCGAATCCCCCGAGCCGCTTCGGCGTCGGCCAAATAATTTCAATCCGCTGCTCGCCGAGGTCCTGTCCAAGATGCGTAGCGCGCCATTCATCGGCAGGCGTGTCCCTATAATTTTCTAGGAGCCTTCCTCCGGAACCAGCCACGCTCGGACCCACAAAAGCCTCAGAAAGCCGCTCGAGCCAATCGCGCTTGACCACCGCATCCGCGTCCATCGCGGCAACAAAATCGCAACGCGCATTCGCAAATGCCGTGTTCCTCCCAGCGTCCAGTCCCTTGTTAGTTTTATGGCGAATAATTCGGACTGGAAACTTTGAGGCAATTTCAATTGTGCGGTCCCGCGAGCCGTCATCGATGATGAGTATTTCCTCGGGCGGAAGTGTTTGATCGAGCAGCGCTTGAATTGTGGGCTCGATGTAACGCTCGACGTTGTAGCAGGGGATGTAAGCGGAAATTTTCATTGACGAATGAAGGCGCCATTAAGCGTACAATTCGCCCAGCAACTTTACAAGGATTGGGCCGCCGCCAAGATTGCGCCGTGGAATTGTGCCATCGGCAATTTCTTGCCGCATCGCATTCTGCGGTTTTGCAGCCAGTTCGAGCGGTACTTTTGCCGCCTAACCCTGTAATTTTTGTTTCGCTTGGGAAGGCAGCTGCATCTAAAATAGCAGGACGGTTCGAGGCGTTTTTCAAGGACAAATCGAAATGAAAACGACTTCAATTAAAGCGGCGCGACCCAAGCTCGAGACGCAACCTCACGCCACGTTGCAAATGTACCTCGAAACCGTTTATTACAAAACTAGGGAGCGGCTCGAGCTTATTAACATCACGCGTGATGTCAACGAAGTGATCAAGAAGCATGGGATGAAGGCTGGGTTCGTGATGGTGCAGTCGCTGCATACAACTACCGCGATTTTTATTAATGAGTTTCAGCAGGCGCTTCTCGACGATATCAAGTCATTTCTCGAGCGGCTGGTAGGACGGCTTGATTACTGGCGGCACAACGATCCCAAGATTTCCGAGTGCAACCGCAAGAATGCCGACTCGCATTTGAGGGCCATGGTACTGGGGCATACGCTGTCACTGCCGGTCCGCAACGGCGAATTGGCGCTTGGCTATTGGCAATCCGTGATTTTGGCGGAGCTCGATGGGCCTCGCGAGCGCGCCGTGCAGATTCAGGTGCTCGGAGTTCCGGAAGAAGAGAAGTAGATCCGGGATTCGCAATACTCAATCAAAACTTATAAACCTGTGCTTTTTTGAGGTTGTAACAACGTAGTGCAGGCTTACCTTCGGTAGGAATTTTTCAACGTTTCGTCATTCCTCGTTTCGCAGTTTCTTCGCCATATTTTCGCGAGCCGTCCGCTATCGCGGTAGCTCCTATCTTGGGCGCGACGCGAAGCCGGCTTGCTTCCACAATTTATCCCATTGCCAGATGCCTTCCTGGGGCAGGCGATAGCCTAGCTGGTGCGCCAGCATCAGGATTTGGCCGCGATGATGCGCTTCATGCGAGAAAATGTACGCGAACATAGCAGCGCTCGCGGGCCACTCAGGCGCCCAACTGCCGCGCGAGAATTTTGTGACGCGCCGTTGCGGATCGCCAGACAGAGCATCTTCCAGCATTCGCAGACACTGTCCCGCACTTTTCTTGTGCGCTGCGGTGGCCTGCTTGATCGTGCAGCGATCGGGGTCGAGCGGCGCGGGACACTTCAAGTGGGGCGCCGAGTTCTTAAGCCAGGTGAGGCGACAGTTGTGCAAGTGCGCGAAAATCGCGGCGATGGTGCGGCCGTTTCCTTTTTTTCCGGGAGGCTCCGCCCTCCAGGCGCGCGGATCGAGGCGCGAGAGGATAAGCTGATTTATCGCGTCGTTGATTGCGTAGGTTTGGATTAGAGCGCCGTAATGATTCGGTGCGGCGGGAGTTGGCTTGCGAATCATTCGTTTCCTCCCTTGCGGACACCAATTTATACGGCATCTCTAGAATGGGCTGCAACTTCGCGGAGCCTCGGGGCTCTGAATTGTGATAGTGCCGATTCACATGTGAACGCCATCGCCATCGCGATAGGGTAATGGAGGGACGGCTCGCGCAATATTTTAATCAGAGCCGGAGGCCCCTGTCTCCGGGCCCGAGTGCGATTGACTGCAGATCCGCGAGGCAGGAGCTTCGAGGCTCTGAATTGTGGCTGGAGCATTTGTGGAGTTCGGATCTGTAATTGAGCTAAGATGACTCAGCAAATTTCCTGGTAAAGTTTTCGGAGGCTGCGGATGCTCTCGAATCGGAACCATTTACCGCTCGCGCTGGCCATCACTCTGAGCGTCTGCCTGATCGCGGCGTACATGCTGCTTCGCGGCAACCAAATGATATCTACGACGGTTGCGGCATCAGGCAGGCCTTCCGGCTCCGATCCGCGCCTTGTGGGCTCGTACCGGTTCGAACGCGGCGGCTGGACGTACGTGCATCTCTCCGGCGCGCCGGATCACATTGGCTACCAGCACGGCTATCTGCTCGCGCCCGAAATCGAGGATGCGCTCGCGGCCGTGAAGCTCGAAGACACGCACGATTCCCAGCGCGATTGGAATTTCTTCCGCAAAGCCGCGCACGACATGCTGTGGCCTCACATTGACCCCGAATACCAAGCGGAACTAAACGGCATCGCCGAGGGCGCGCAGGCGCGCGGTGTGGCCGTGGATATTGACGACGTTGTCGCGCTGAACGCCTTCATGGAGCTGCCGGATTATTACGTTCCCTGGTTCAACGAAAAAGAAAAAGTGGCGAACGCCCCGAACATCAAGCCCCAGGGCCATTGCAGCGCATTCGTCGCCACCGGAAGCTGGACGAAAGATCACCGCATCGTGATGGCGCACAACAACTGGACAAGCTACATTCAGGGCGCGCGCTGGCGAATGATCTTCGATATCGCGCCGGAAAATGGATTCCGGATGATCATGGACGGTTTCCCTGGCGTCATCATCAGCGATGACGATTTCGGCGTGAATTCCGACGGCTTGATGGTCACCGAGACCACCATCTCAGGCTTCAAAGGCTGGGACCCCAACGGCAAGCCTGAGTTTGTCCGCGCACGGAAAGCGCTGCAATACGGAACTTCAATTGACGAGTACGTGAAGATCATGCTCGACGGCAACAACGGCGGATACGCCAACGACTGGCTGCTCGGCGACAACAAGACCGGCGAAATCGCACAGTTCGAGAACGGCCTGAAAGCGAATCGCGTGTGGAAGTCGAAGGACGGAGTGTTCGTCGGCTCGAATTTCGTGAGCGATCCGGAAGTACAGAAGCTGGACACGACGTGGAACAACGACGATCTCACCGCCTCGCCCAACGCACGGCATATTCGCCTGGACGAGATGATGAAGGAATCGAAGCGGAAGATTGACGTCGAACTCGCGGAGAAAGTCCTCTCGGACCACTACGACACGTACTTGCTAAAAGAAATTCCGGACGGCCGGACTCTTTGCGGGCACTTGGACCTTGATCCCGCCGGAGTGAAAGCTTGGGGCGACGGGCCATACGACGATCACGGTGCCGTGGAAGGCAAAGCCGTGGACAGCCACATGGCGGAGCAGATGAGTTTCATGGCACGCGCTGGGCACCCGTGCGGAAGCAATTTTAACGCGAAGGAATTTCTAAAGGCTCACCCGGAATATTCGTGGCAGACGCCTGTTCTGCGGGATATGAATGCGGGGCCGTGGACTAGCTTTAAAGCGGGAGAAACCGCCGCGCAGTAGAACTGCGCGGCGGTTCCGTGGGGGTCCCGCGTTTAACTTCGTTCAATTACGAGGTTGTTGGTTACCGAGAAAACTCCCGACACCCCGTTGGCCCGGATGGACGCCAAATTCTTGTCCATCTCGTTGTTGACTACACCAGTCAGCGTGACGTTACCGTTCTTCACGATGATGTGAATGGACGGCACCGGCTGCCTGCCGTAGATTCCGAGCGGCGAATTGCCATAGATGGCGCGGAACGTCGCCATTCGGATTTGATTGTCCATCGGCGATAGCGGCAGCACTTCGATGTTGTTCACGACTTTCTCAACGCCCTCGATGTGCTTCACTACGCCTTCCGCATCCGGCTTGAGTGAAGCCCGCGCGACTTGACCCTCCAGAATCACGGTTGTGCCGTCGATCCGATAGCCGAGGGTGTCGAACACCGAATACCACGGCAGCATCGCCAGTTCGTGGCGCACCTGATTGTTGAGCCACTGTTCGTATATTGGCGGAATTCGTCGCCGGGGCCTGATGCGCCGTATTCGTGCCGGAAAGCCCGGAAGGCGAAGTTGCGGCGCTCGCCATCGGCGTTATGCCTCCAAGGGCGGCGGCCAGCAAGCCGATGATCAGGAGCCGTGCTAGAGAGCTGATCCTATTCGTCATGGCCTTCTCTCCTTTGCCACCACCCGGTGGCTCTATTTTCTTTCTGTCATGTAATTAGATGTGTCGTAGTCCAACCGGTTTCGTAAATCGGATTTTGCGTGTAACTCCATGTAATTCTGTAGCTTGCCAGGCAATGCGCGAGGAGAGATAAGTTGAGGCCAGTGAGCGAATTAGCTAGCTATTGGACCGGGGCGTTTAAGGCCGCTACCAGTTCGACGAAGGTCTCCGCGTTCAGAGCTTGTTCGATGGCTTCCCTGCGGCTGAATAGGTCGGCGGCGGCGAGGAGAAGATCGTTCTGAGCCTGGTTGTCGCCCGTGAGGACCAGCAGAATGAGCTTGGTTGGCTTGCCATCGTTCGCGCCGAAATCGAGGCCATTTTTCGGCTTTGCCACGACGACGAGGGGTTGCGGCAAGCCTAGAACACGTGCGTTAGGAACCGCTAGACCGTTATCCCAGCCGCTTTTTGCGACACTTTCGCGCTCCATCACCAGCCGCAGAAATCTCGCGGGCGCACCGCTCACTACGTCCGCCGCAGCCGTGCACATTTTTAAGAGCGCATCTCCACGCGATGTCGCTTCGAAATTAGGAAAGAAAAGCTTGCTCATCACGGTATCTTTGAGCGTCAGTGAACGCCGCCGCCGGACCAGGAAGCGAATCGCGGGCGCGGAAGCAAGAGAAGTGAAGAGCGCCATGGTGACCAGCGCGACGAACATGCTCTCGCGAATCAAGCCCGCCTGAAGCGCCAGCAAGCCAAGAATCATTTCCATCGCGCCGCGAGCATTCATGGCTAATCCGACACCCCACGCCGTGCTGCGATCCATTCCACCCAGACGCGCGCCGTAACCCGCTCCGATCAATTTCCCGAGGCACGCGACGGCAATCACCGTAGCGGTGATGCCAAGATTGAAATTGGTGACGAAGTTCGTGCGCAGGCCGATGCTGGCGAAGAAAAACGGCGCGAAAACGTTGGCGGCAACCTGGTGAATAATTTCGGTGGTGCGCTTCCGTAAGTGGGTTGATTCGCCCACCGCGATGCCCATGATGAACGCGCCGAAGACCGCGTGTATTCCGGCGTATTCGGCGAAAGCGGCCGAGCCAAGCGTCAGCGTGAAGATAAATCCCAAAATGCCGCCGGGCCAGCTTGTATGCGCTTGAATCCACGGCACGAGCTTGTCAATCAGCCATCGCACCACGGTCAGCGCGAGGAACGTGAATCCGGCCACGAGAAGAATCGTTCGCTTCACGGCGCCAAGCGAATGCGCATCAGCCTTCATCATCCCGAGAATGAGCGAGAAAAGAATCCAGCCGACGAGGTCGTCAAACATGGCCGACGACATCACCACGGTGCCCATTTCGCTGCGGAGCAGATTGAGGTCCATCAGGATCTTGGCGATGACAGGCAATGCGGAGATGGACAGTGCCGTCCCCACGAAGAGAGCGAAAATCAGAGTGTCCGCGCCGGATTGCGCTCCCAAATATCGCGGGAAAAGCCACGCCGTGCTGAATCCAAAAGCGAACGGAACAATCACTCCGAAGAAACTCACCAGAAGCGCGCTTTTCCCCTGGCGAAAAATACTTCGCAGATCAATTTCCATGCCCGCGGTGAGCAGAAAGAAGACGACTCCTAGAGTGGCCACGGTATCGAGGACGATGGGCATTGCGCCCGTGCTGGGGAAAAGCGTGGCGTAGACGTTTGGCCTGAAATGGCCGAGGACCGTCGGCCCGAGGAGGATGCCCGCCATGATTTCGCCGAGGACAGCGGGCTGGTCCAGCTTCTGCATGAGTTCCCCAGCGAACTTTGCCGCAGCCAGCAGAACGGCAAGCGACAGGAACATGGTCATCAGGTCATGCGGCGTCAGGTGGGTGATCTGATTCATTGCGTGACCCTAATCGGAACTAAGCGCCTCCCTCAGATTTGCTTCGAATGCGTCTTTAACATGACATTATCGGCATCGCAAAACGGGACATGCGAAATCGTGCAACGGCTTGGTTAATTCTCGTTCACAATTCTTCCTCTTCGACCTTTTTCAACGGAATCATTTTGAGGGAAATCCGAATGTCGCGCGAGCGCGTATCCGCAAGGATCGCGCGGCGAACTTCGCCGGGGAGCGCCTCGGGAGGATAGACGCCGGCCATGTCGCGCGGCATATGGCGCACGAAGAGCGCGGCGATGTGCGCCGTAGCGTACGAAATTGGTGTCGAATGGATTCCGCGGCGGGCAATTTGAAAAAGGCTGGGGAAACCAGCGTCCCAGCGAACGAGCAACGGCTGGCCAGCCTTCGATCCGCGAATCAGCACGGCCGCAGCGAATCGCGCGTTTTCGAGAAGCTTGCTGCGAAAGAGTCGTGCCAGCGCGCGCGGCGTCGACGTTTGCGGAAAGCGCTTGGCCACGATGCCGCGGGATTTGCTGAGCTTGCCCTGGCGGTACCAGCGGCGCAGACGCTCGATATCGTTGCCGCCAATTTTCGCGTCCAATTCGTTCAACGAGACGTAATAGGGCAGCGTTGCCACTTCGTCCTGTGCCGCGAGGTATACGGTCGTCTCTCCGATCGGCGGCGGAAAGCGGAATCGTTCAGCATCGCCGAATCGCTTGCCTTTATGAAATTTCTTGCCGCGATAATAGATCGGCTTGGATACCGCTTCGTCGAATGCGACTTCCGGCGACCACGTTGAGACGGCGCCCTGGCTATTGGTGCTCTCGAAAAGCCGCACCGCGGCCCCTTCGGTCGTATCTAAAATTTCGGTGCCGCGCTTTATGAGGAGATTGGTAAGGCCCGGTGCTGCGCCGGCATTGATCACCGCGATCCGATTCTTTGAAATGAAGCGCTTGTGATAGCGAAGCTGCTCGGCTTTGAAGGGATTGCGCGTCAGGCGCGAATTCAGATCGAGGTAATGCGCGCGAAGGTGAAGCGCCGCGCGAAGCAGGATTTCGTTGAAAATTGCGGGCGAAGCGTTAATTAGGAGATGGCAACTCCGGCCGGCGCGTATTACCGACCAGATATTTCGCGCATTCACTTCGGCGATTTCGAGCTCACTCTTCTTGCCGAGAAAGCGCCGCGCGCGTTCAACGTCGCGATCGCCGCACCACACCGTATGGCCCTGCCGTACCAGCAGTTGCGCCAGCAGCGAGCCGGTTCCGCCAACTCCCACGACGAATATTCGCATCGGCTCGAAACTGTACCATAACCGCTAACGCAGCCGTGCCGCCCGGTTCGAGGCCGAAATCCGTGCACAATTTCCGGCTAGCGCCTTTAATATGACTTAGTTCGAAACTCTTCTCCCCCAAATGGCGTCTGATTGGTTAGCACCTCGAGCGGTCCAAGTGCTCCCGCGAAGGCCGGATCGGTCTTCGCCCTGAAGGGATTCAATTCATGTTCAACACAGTACGCCGTAGTTCTCTTCTTCTTGTTTTGATTTTGTTTTGCGCCGCTGCAAGTTTTGCGCAACAGAGCCCTCCGCCAAGCACTCCGCCGGCGGCGTCTGGCAACCGTAATGTCACGCTTGATGTCGTGGTCACGCCGAAGTCGGGGCCGCCTGTGAGCGATCTTCAGCAGCAAGATTTCACCATCCTGGATAACAAATCGCCGCAAACGATCGCATCATTCCATGCCGTCACTGGCCGCGACGCGCCGATTGAAGTCGTCCTGGTGATCGATACGGTCAACACGGATTACGATCGCATCTCGTACGAACGCATACAGATCGACAAATTCCTGCGCGCTGAGGCGGGCCGCCTCGCATACCCCATCGCAATAGCGGTCGTCAGTGATAAAGACGTCCAGATTCTCGGGGGCAGCTTTTCCACCGATGGCAATGCGCTCGCTACCGCTCTCGATAAAGACGAAATCGGCCTGCGCACGATTACCCGCTCGACCGGATACTACGGCGCGACGGAGCGCCTGCAGATTTCGCTCCACGCCCTGCATCAGCTTGTTGCCAGCGAGGCTGCGCGGCCCAAGCGCAAGATCATGCTCTGGATTTCTCCGGGCTGGCCGCTGCTCTCTGGTCCGAACACCATGCTCGACTCGAAGGAGCAGCAACAGATCTTCGCGGATATTGTGAGTTTCTCCAATCAGCTCGAGCAGGCTCGTGTGACGCTCTATAGCGTCAATCCTTTGGGCACCAACGAATCTCTCATTCAGGAATCGTATTACAAGGATTTCTTGAAAGGCGTCAGCAAGCCTAGCCAGGTTTTGATTGGCGATCTCGGGCTGCAGGTGCTCGCGGTTCAGAGCGGCGGCCTTTCTCTCAACTTGAGCAACGATATTGCTGGCGCCCTGACAGAATGCCTGGCCGATAGTGCGCCTTATTATGAGATTTCGTTTGTTGCGCCTGCATCTGCGCAGCCGGATGAATATCATCATTTGGAAATTAAGATTGATAAGCCTGAACTGACGGCGCGCACACGCCAGGGATATTACGCGCACCCGTAACATCGCCTATCGCGCCCCTGCGTTGACACACCGCGCGTGCAAGTGAGTTACAATGACCTTCTCCGACCACCGCTCCTAAGGGAGAGACAACTTACGGAGCGGATGGCGAATCCCGCCGCGTATTAGCGGGATGACGGTCCGGGTGGAAACGCCCTGGCCTCCCTTGTTTGGAAAGGAGAACGGCAGCGCCCTTCGTTGCAATTGCAACGGTAGCGAAGGTGGCTGTCTCGCCCGAGTCCAAACACGAACTCGGGCGTCATAGTTTCTGGGGGCAATTGTTTCCAAGAGCACTTGTAGCGCCGGGCTTCACGCCCGGCAGCCTTTGCTTTTGATTCTGTTTCCGCATGCCACTAACCGACAAATTCGGCCGGCAAATCACCGACCTGCGGATTTCGGTTACGGACCGGTGCAACTTCCGCTGCGTCTATTGCCGCTCGGCTGATCCTGAAAATCACGTGGCGGGCCACGAGCTACTGCGTTGGGATGAATTCGAGCGTCTGGCGCGCATTCTCGTTGGCATGGGAATTCGCAAGGTTCGCGTGACGGGCGGTGAGCCGCTTGTCCGCGAGGGCGTCGAAGATTTCATCGCGCGCTTGAAGGAAATTGGCGTCGCCGACCTTTCGATGACGACGAATGGCCATCTGCTCGCGGAACGCTGCGAACGTCTCGTCGCTGCGGGCCTCGATCGAATCAATATCAGCCTCGATTCGCTCGATCCCGCGCGCTTCGAGCAGGTGACGCGCACGAAATCATTCGGCAAAGTGATGGCGGGGATTGACGCGGCGCAGGCATCGCGGCTACGGCCAGTAAAAGTGAATGCAGTCCTCGTGCGCGGATTGAATGACGGCGAAGTGGAAGCGTTCGCCGAATTTGCGCGCGATCGCGATTTGATCATGCGATTTATCGAATACATGCCGCTCGATGCCGATCGCCACTGGTCGCGCGATCTCGTGGTGACGGCGGCTGAGGTGAAGCGGCGCATCGAAGCGCGCTCGCCGCTCGTACCCATCGCGCACGAACCGAGCGAGACCGCGCGGAAGTATAAATTCGCGGATGGGCGCGGCGAGATTGGTCTCGTTGCGCCGGTATCGCAGCCGTTCTGCGGCCATTGCTCGCGGATTCGACTGACGGCCGACGGAAAGCTGCGCACCTGCCTCTTCAGCAAGGACGATCACGACTTGAAATATTTATTGCGTGGCGGCTCGAGCGATGATGAAATCGCCGGCGCGATTCGCGACGTCGTCGCCGAAAAAGAAGAAGGCCATCGCATTAACGAACCGGACTTCCGGCCGCCATCGCGCACGATGGTATTTATTGGCGGCTGACGCGAAGATGTCTGATAAATCGCTCTAACGTATTCCTGTCGTAGGGGCGGGTCTAAGACCCGCCCGGCCTTGAAGAACCGCGGCGGATCCACCGCATGATTGACACAATCGAATGAACGACCCGGAATCCAGATTGTTTACGCTGAGCGAAGCGGAAGAAACTCGCGCCGAGATCGAATCGAGCCTGATCGAGGCCATGGAATCGCGGCGGAAAATGGCTGACCTCGAGGCCACGCTCCTCGCGCTCACCGAACGAATCGTGCGCATGGGCGGCGTCTCGATTCCCTACGAGAAGGCCGCGGCAACGCGGCTCGAGCGCGACCGCGTGGCGGCATCTTTGCAGGATGCCATTGACCGCATTCATTCCACCGGCTGTGTCGTCAAGGATCTCGACGTTGGTCTGCTCGATTTCCCAGCTCGCATGGACAATCAGAACGTGTATCTCTGCTGGCGCCTCGGCGAGGACCGGATTCGCTTTTATCATCGCCAGGACGAAGGTTTCGCGTCGCGCAAACCGATCGATCCTCGCGATCAAGGCTACAGCAGCCCCATTCAATGAAATGCTACTCCGATGGCGTCAAACTGGGATTGCGGCGGGTTCACCACGCCGATTCTTGCGGTATTTTGCACGTCCCGCTAAGAATCAAAGTGTGCCGCGAGGAATTTGAGTGAGCGATGAACGCGCGAACCGCCTGAAGGATTCCGTGAGCCCGTATCTGCGCTCCGCCGCGCACCAGCCGGTGGACTGGCACGAGTGGGGCGAAGAGGCTTTCGCTCACGCGCGTGCCGAAGGCAAGCCGATACTTCTCGATATCGGCGCGGTCTGGTGCCACTGGTGCCATGTGATTGACCGCGAGAGCTACGAGAACCCGCAGCTCGCCGCCATCATCAACGAAAATTATGTCCCGGTAAAAGTGGATCGCGACGAGCGGCCCGATGTGGACTCGCGCTATCAGGCGGCCGTCAGCGCGATGACCGGCCAGGGCGGCTGGCCGCTCACTGCGTTTCTCACTCCTGATGGAAAGCCCTTTTTCGGCGGCACGTATTTTCCTCCCGAAGATGCGATGAATCGCCCCGGCTTCCGCCGAATTCTTCTCGGCGTAGCGGAGGCGTTTCGCACGCGCCGCGACGAAGTGGACAAAACCGTCAAGGTCCTCGAAGAAGCGGTCTCGAAAGCGGAGGCGTTTCAGGGCGCGAAAGCGAATTTCGATCCGGGCGCCGCGTCGGCGATGATTGACTCGATCACCTCGATGTTCGATCCGCGAAACGGCGGCTTCGGCCAAGCGCCGAAATTCCCGCACGCCGCCGCCATTGATTTGCTCCTCGAGCGCTATCAGACATCGCGTGAGCCAATGTTGCTTGCCGTCGCCGAGAAGACGCTCGTGAATATGGCCCTCGGCGGTGTCTACGACCAGCTTGCGGGCGGATTCCATCGCTACTCGGTTGACGAGCGCTGGCTGGTGCCGCATTTCGAGAAAATGTCGTACGACAATTCCGAGCTTCTAAAAAATTATCTTCACGGCTTCCAGGTGATCGGGCGGCCGCTCTTCCGCGAAATCGCAGCGGGAATCATTCATTGGGTTGACGAAGTCTTGTCAGATCGCGAACGCGGCGGATTTTACTCGAGCCAGGATGCCGATCAGACGCTCGATGACGACGGCGACTATTTCACATGGACGCTCGACGAGTTGCGCGCAGCCCTCAGCGCCGAAGAAGCGCGCGCAATGGAGCTTTACTACGACGTCGAAGCGCACGGCGAGATGCATCACAATCCCGCGAAGAACGTCCTTTGGGTCGCGCGCGGCGCCGATGAAGTCGGGAAGCAATTGGGCATCAGCGAATCCGACGCGAAGCTTCTCATCGCCCGCGCCCAAGGCAAGATGGCCGACGCGCGCCTTCGCCGGCCAACGCCTGCCGTGGATACAACTGTCTACACGAGCTGGAGCGCGATGTTTGTGTCGGCATATCTAGAGGCCGCTCGTGTTCTCGGCCGCGACGACTGCCGCGATTTCGCGCTGAAGACGCTCGATCGCCTGCTTTCTGAGGCGTGGAATCCCGAGGAGGGATTTTTGCATCGGGTGGGAGGCGCGCCTATTTCCGGAATGCTCGACGATCAAATCTTCGCCGGGCTTGCGCTTCTCGATGCTTACGAAACGACTCTCGACCGGCGCTACTACGACGCTGCTGAAAAAACTCTTCAGCTGACCATTGAAAAATATGCCGATCCCGAAGGCGGCGGCTTCTTCGATCGCTCCCGCGACGCCGCGGCAATGGGCGGCCTCGACGTTCGGCGGAAGCCATTCCAAGATTCGCCGACGCCGGGAACCAATTCGATGGCTGCGATTCTTTGCGACCGGATGTACGGCCTTTCCGGCAACCGGCTCTTTCACGACTGGGCGGAGAAAACTCTCGAAGCGTTCGCGAAAATTGCGCCGCAACTCGGACTGTTTGCTGCTTCCTACGCGCTCGCGTCGGTACTCCACGCGCGGCATACGTTGCAGGTGGTGGTAACAGGCTCGGCGAACGATCGCTCGGCAGCAGATCTCGAGCGCGCGGCCAACGGCGTTTATCGCTTCGGCAAATCAGTCCTTCGGGTTACGCCCGAACGCGTCGCGAAATCGCCTCTAGCGCCCGCGCTGCAAGAGACGATTCCACATTTGAATGCCAACGACGTGCAAGCGCTGGTCTGCGTCGAAACGACTTGCCATCCGCCGGTCACGGATCCCGCTCAGCTCACCACGATCCTGACCCGTGCGGATGCGATCACGGCAACTGCCGCAGGTACTGCAACGCCCTAAACATCTCCGCATTAGCCGCCCACCCAGCGCCGGTCATTCCAACTTCTTAATCCTAGGACTTCATTAAGAGCCCGGAGACTCCCTCTCCGGGAACCCGCTCGACCGGCGATTTCGATCACTCTTGGAATCGAAATGATGACAGAGCACCGTTACGAGCTCGTCTCTAACAGACACGAACTCTTCTATTGCGGCAGTGTTCCCGGAGGCAGGGACTCCGAGCTCTGACATAATGGTCGGCGATGAATCAACGCAAACGGCGTAACATCGAAAGGTTCCCGAAAGCCCCTGCTTTGGGGGAACTCGAGTGTCACCTTGAGTCTAAAAATTAGCTCATATACAGGAGATGGCTGGCGAACTAAGCTATCGCCCACGAGGAGAAAAAAATGCCCAGGGTTCTTCTGGCTGTCATCTTGGTGATACTTCTTTTGGCCGTTTTGCCCACCTGGCCTTACAGCACTGGCTGGGGATATTACCCGAGCGGCGGCCTCGGTTTGATTCTGCTGATTATTATCGTTCTGATCCTCGCCAAGCGAGTTTAAATTCCCGCCTCAGATTGCCGAGCAGCGAGGGAAATTAACTCTCGATTCTTTCCTACTGGTGTGCCTCTACGCGCGGCGTGCGTTGGCACGCACTTCGGAGATACGTACGTGCGCAAATGACGAGCGCAATTTTTCCGCGGTCTTCTCGATTCCCGCGCCGCGATTTGAAGCGCGGATCGAGATTCCCGGAGGCGGGAGCCTCCGGGCTCTGATGAAGTTGGGAGATGTTTCTGACCGAGGCGTCGTCACGAATATCGTCAATCTCAATTGCCCTGATTACTCATCGCAGCTTTCAGAGCACGGAGGAGCCCCTGCCTCCGAGAACTCCTCACCCGTAGGTACTCAGCTGGATAGTTCGTAACTGATGGGGCGCGGCAATCCCGGATCAGTCGGCCCGGGCACGGGAGTCGGCAGCGGCTCTGGGTCGGGCGAGGGAAGCTGGGGCTCCTCTGGGCCCTGCGGGGGAATCTCCGGTTGCGGCGGTAGGGGAGCCGGTTGTTCGGGTTGTGGCGGTAGTGGCCCTCTCTGCTCGGGCCCTGGAATGCCCGCATCTTTTATGACCGTTTCGCTGGTCTGTGTCATATTCCACCCTTTTTCCACGAAGACACTTATAGCGATCACACAAGGCCGGCGCAGTCGGCAGATGCCAGTATTTTCGTTGGTGGGTTACTTGAAGCGCCGGCGTTGTTGAACCGCCGGCGTCACTTGAAAATGCCATCTGGCGATGGGCGAACTGAAAGCGGATTTAACTCCGGCGAACAATCAAGCAAGTAATGTCATCGTGCTGCGCGGCCCCTCCGACGAAGTCATCGAGGACATGCATGATGTTCGAAAGCGTGAGCGCTGATCCTTCTTGACCAACCGCCTGGAGCAGCGACAACAGGCGCGCTTCTCCGAATTGCTCCTGGTCGTCGTTTCTGGCCTCAGTGACGCCGTCGGTATAGATCACCAACAAATCGCCAGCTTCGAGCCGCGTAACTCCTGTCTTGTAAATTTCCTTCAGCTCGATGCCCAGGGGAATATTTTCCGATTCTAGGCGCTCGATTCTCCCGTCCTGGCGCTTGAGAATCGGCGGGCTGTGACCAGCGCTTAGGAAACGGAGATCTCCCGTCGCAGGGTCCAGTTCGGCAATGAAGGCAGTTGTGAAACGGCCATGTTGACTGTTGGCACAGACCTGGCGATTCAGGCCCACGGCAAGCTCAGAAAGCGTGCCGCTGCCGCCAGCGAGAGCTCGCAAGCTCCCTTGGAATGTGGCCATCAGCATCGCTGCGGGAACGCTCTTGCCGGAAACATCCGCCACGGCGATCAATAGCGGGCCATCGGTAGCGCGTAGAAATGCGTCGTAATAATCTCCGCCGATTGTTTTGGCGGGGCGTGTAGCGAAAGCAATATCCACTCCCGGCACATCGGGCGCTCTGCGCGGCACAAGCCAACGCTGGATTTCCCGGGCGATTTCGATATCTCGCTTCATCGAAATGTGGTCGGCGATTACCAAGATAAGCAAAATTAGAAGGCCGCCGAATGCCAACATGGCTTCGAGTTCCCGGGTAATAAATAGCAAGTGAAAATCAACCAGGGAGAGAAGCGCGAGAAACATGGTGAAAAGCAAAAACAGCCGTCGTGGCGGCGAAAGCTTTCTCAAGACACTCCAAAACAAAGAGCCGAAGAGCTTAAACGGCTGCTTCCAGGATCGATCGTCCTTGTCTAAATCTGAGCGTTTATCGAGGTCCTGTTTGTAGAGGCGCGAGCTTTCTTGAGCTTCCGATTTGAACTGCGTCCAAAGTTCCTCGAGCTCCATCCCGGCAGTGAGCCGGCGCCAGCGATCTTGCGAATGCCAAAAGGCACGTCGTATTCGTATCTTCAAGTTATAGAAGGATTTCCTGATTTTCTCGAAAGCCATGCGTCATTGGTCCAATAAATTCAACAAAGAGGCCACCTAGCGAGTGTACCCCCAAGCGGTTAGAGGCAAGAATTGCCGAACGGGATTCATTCGGAGTAGGTACTCTCATCGTGCGCGTCCGCAGTCCGCTTTTGTTGAATTGACTGTGGGCGACCGGCGATTCGCGCCTCCGATGAGTTGGGGCTACCGTCAGAAGAACGCGTTAACCGGGCTTTGAGCCTGCCTGCACGGATGAATCTCGATGCAAGTATCGAGCGTCCTTGCCGCGGCGCGTTGACTTGGCGCGACCACGGCACTAACATGACGCCGCGCTCCTCACGCTCATGATCGGAAAAACCATCTCGCACTACCGCATGGTTGAAAAAATCGGTGGCGGCGGTATGGGCGTCGTGTTCAAGGCCGAAGATACGAAGCTCGGCCGCTTCGTTGCGCTGAAATTCCTGCCGGAAAATCTTGCCGCGGATCGCCAGTCGCTCGAACGATTTCGACGGGAAGCACGCGCGGCCTCCGCTCTGAATCATCCCAATATCTGCACGATTTACGACGTGGACGAAGTAGATGGCCAGTCGTTCATCGCCATGGAATTTCTCGATGGCCAAACGCTGAAGCACCGGATCGAAAATAAAGCGCTGCCGATCGAGCAGGTGCTCGATTTCGGCGTGCAGATTTCGGATGCGCTCGATGCGGCGCATGCCGAGGGAATCGTCCATCGCGACATCAAGCCGGCGAATATCTTCATCACGCGGCGCGGGCACGCCAAGATTCTCGATTTTGGATTGGCCAAGCTGATGGCCGACCGGAAAACTGATCTCGAGGGCGATACGGTCACCTCGATGGATTCTCCCCACGTGGCGCCGGAACTCTTGACGACGCCGGGCACAGCGATGGGCACGGTGGCGTACATGTCGCCCGAGCAGGTGCGCGGCGATGAAGTGGATGCGCGGACGGATTTATTTTCGTTCGGGCTCGTCGTCTACGAGATGTCGACGGGTCAGCTTGCGTATCCGGGGAAAACTTCCGGCATCATCACCGACGGCATTTTGAATCGCGCGCCGGTTCCACCGAGCCAGCTCAATCCCGCCGTTCCGCCGAAACTCGAAGAAATTATCAGCAAGGCGACGGAGAAAGATCGCGGGATGCGTTATCAGAGCGCCGCGGATATGCGCACGGATTTGCAGCGCCTGAAGCGCGATATTGACGCCGGACGCGCGATCGCGGAATCGGGCGGCGCGATCCCCGCCGGAAGCGGAACGGGCATCGCGCCGGCGAGGGAAGACGCGGGCAGCTCGGCGAAAATTTCTACGGTGGCGAGCGGAGCAGCAGGGTCGTCGGCTGCTGTTGCTGTGGCACCGCCTAAGGCTTCGGACTCAGCGCGGCCGATATGGATGATTCCGGCGGCTGTTGCTGCGATTGTCCTCGTACTTGTCGTGGGCGGATATTTTTATTTTCATCGCGCGCCTATTCTCACGGAAAAAGACACGATTGTTCTCGCGGATTTCGCGAACACGACGGGAGAAGCCGTGTTCGACGGGCCGACGCTGAAGGAAGCGCTGGCCGTGGACCTCGGACAGTCGCCCTTCCTGAATATTCTTTCGGAAGACAAGGTGACAGAGACGCTGCGGCTGATGGGCCGCGCGCCGGAAGAGCATCTGACGAAGGACACTACCAAAGAGATTTGCGAGCGCGCGGGCGGCAAAGTCTATGTGGCCGGCTCGATCGCGGGGCTCGGGAACGAGTACGTGGTTTCGCTCGATGCGTTCAACTGCAACACGGGCGATGCCGTGGCGCGCGAACAGGCGCAGACAAACGGGAAAGAGAAGCTGCTCGGGACACTGAGCGAAACGGCATCGAAGCTGAGGGGAAAACTGGGGGAGTCGCTCGCTTCGATCCAGAAATTCGATGCGCCGCTCGATCAAACGACGACTAGCTCGCTCGAAGCTCTGAAGATGTTCAGTCTCGGTGTGAGGGCGCGGCGCGAGAAGGGAATTCTGGAGGGCGCCACCGAATTCCGGCGCGCCATCGAGCTCGATCCAAATTTTGCAATGGCCCACGCAGAGTTGGCCATTTGCGAATACGATCTCAATCAAATCGCGCTTTCGAAGAACGAAATCTCAAAGGCGTTCGAATTGCGCGATCGCGTGACGCAACGCGAAAAACTGCATATTGCGACGTTCTACTACGACATCGGCGTGGGAGAGCTGGAGAAGTCTGTCGAGAGCTACAAGGACTGGATTCAGACGTACCCACGTGACGCGCAGGCACACCTGGACCTTGGCGTTGAGTACACCGAAATGGGCCAATACGAGCAGTCCGTCCCGGAATTCCGTGAGGCGCTTCGGCTTGAGCCGGACAACATAATCATCAGCGGAGATCTTGCCGCCACCTACATTTCCCTGAATCATCTGGACGAAGCTCAGACGGTATTCAGCGACGCCGAGACCAAGAAAACGGTTGACGCCTTCATGCGCGAACCCATTTATGGCCTCGCGTTCCTTCGAGATGACACGGCAACGATGCGCAAAGAGGTCGAGTGGGCGGCCGGCAAGCCAGGTATTGACGACGTTATACTCGCAATGGAGGCGGACACGGAAGCCTACGCCGGCCATTTGAAGAAGGCTCGTGAGCTCTCCAAGCGAGCCGCCGAATTGGCGTCGGTGGGCGATTCGAAAGAGGTCGGTGCGCTATGGCAGGTTTTCGGCGCATTGCGAGAAGCGGTTTACGGCTATGAGAAGGACGCACACGAAGATGCGGCAGCAGCTCTGGCCATGTCGCCCGACAGCCGGGACGCGCAGGTTCTTGCCGGCGTAGTCTTTGCGCGAAGCGGCGACGCGGCACGAGCCCACGCGGTAGCCGATTCCTTGAATAAGAGCTATCCGGTGAATACGATTCTCCAGTCCGCGTGGATTCCGACGATCAATGCACAAATTGAACTCGGCCGCGGAAACGGATCGAAGGCGGTTGAACTGCTTCAGACCGCCGCGCCCTACGAGCTTGGAGAGATTATCGGGAGCCTTAACAACTCGTGCATGTATCAGGTTTACTTGCGCGGTGACGCGTATCTGCAAGCGAAGCAGGGAACCGCGGCCGCGGCGGAATTCCAGAAGCTGCTCGATCATCGGGGGATCGTGTGGAACTGCTGGTCGGGCGCGCTGGCCCATCTCGGCCTAGCGCGATCGCGCGCGGAGGCTGGCGACACCGGCGGCGCTCGCACGGCCTATCAGGATTTTTTCGCGCTCTGGAAAGACGCCGACCCCGACATCCCCATCCTCCAGCAAGCCAAAACTGAATACGCAAAACTAAAATGACGTTTGCCGCGAAGTCCGCGTTCGCTCTAGTAATCCCGATATTCTAAAATTGGACCGTCCCGCGCCATTGAGCTGAGTTGCTGGTCTCTCGTGCCGGTGCGATAATGGCGATTCATTTGGAGGTTCGCGCCCGCCTCGTGGTGTAATCACAGTTCGCCGCGAATTCGGCGCAGGGGGTCACGATGGGACTGAGGGACGCTTGGATTGAGAAGAGAACCGCCGCGATGAACGGCGGCGAGCGAAATTTCTCGCAGATGCACTACGCGCGCCGCGGCGTCATCACCGAAGAGATGCAATTTGTCGCGGAGCGCGAAAAGCTCGAGCCCGAACTGGTGCGCAGCGAAGTCGCGCGCGGCCGCGCCATCATCCCCGCCAACATTCATCACCGCAATCTCGAGCCAATGGGCATTGGCGTCGCCTTCCGCTGCAAAATTAACGCCAACATCGGCAATTCCGCCACCACCTCGAATGTCAGCGAAGAACTCGAAAAGCTGCATCGCGCCGTTCACTACGGCTCAGACACTGTGATGGACCTCTCAACCGGCGGCGACATTCCCGCGATCCGCAAAGAAATCATCAACGCCTCGCTCGTGCCCATCGGCACCGTCCCGATTTACGAAGCCATTTCACGCGTTCGCCGCCCGGAAGATTTGACCATCGAGCTGATGCTCGAAGTGATCGAAGAGCAGGCTGAGCAGGGCGTGGATTACATGACGATTCACGCGGGCGTCCTGCGCGAATCCTTGCCGCTCGTGCGCAATCGCATCACGGGAATTGTCAGCCGCGGCGGCGCGCTACTCGCGCAATGGATGAGCTTCCACAAGAAGCAAAATTTCCTCTACGAAAATTTCGAAGCTATCTGCAAAATTTTCCAGAAGCACGATGTCAGTTTTTCGCTCGGCGACGGCCTGCGCCCCGGCTGCCTCGCCGATGCGAGCGACGCAGCGCAATTCGCCGAACTGAAAATCCTCGGCGAGCTGACCAAAAAAGCCTGGGAATACGATGTGCAAACGATGATCGAAGGTCCCGGCCACATTCCGATGGATCAGATCGAATTGCAGGTGAAAAAGGAAAACGAGCTGTGCTCCGAGGCGCCGTTCTACACGCTCGGCCCGCTCGTCACGGACATTGCACCCGGCTACGACCACATCACCAGCGCGATCGGCGCAGCGATGATTGGATGGCACGGCGCATCGATGCTCTGCTACGTCACGCCGAAAGAGCATCTCGGCCTGCCGAACGCCGATGACGTTCGCCAGGGCGTAATCGCATACAAAATCGCGGCGCACGCGGCGGATATCGCGAGGCATCGCCCCGGCGCACGCGATCGCGACGACGCGCTCAGCTACGCGCGCTTCCTCTTCGATTGGAACAAGCAGTTCGAACTCTCGCTCGATCCCGACACCGCTCGCGCCATGCACGACGAAACCTTGCCGGATGATTTTTACAAGGACGCCAAGTTCTGCTCCATGTGCGGTCCGAAATTCTGCTCGATGAATACGACGCAAATCGCCGAAGCCTACGCCGGCCAGACGCAAGAGGATCGCAAACAAAAATTCGTCGAGCTTCTTGCCAAGGTCGAGAAATAGAGCAACCGGCGCATGGTCACGCACCTCGGTCAAAATTTCATTCGGCGTAGAGCCTCACGCGTCTTCGTATCTCTCGCGATCGCAAGCGCACTCGTGTGCGCCTTTGTGTCCCTCGCCGCCGCTCAGGATGCAGCCTACAAAGCATCGGTCGAGCAATGGCGCCACAAATACGAAGCCAGCCTCGAATCCGAAGATGGCTGGCTGAGCGTCGCAGGCCTTTTCTGGCTGCACGAAGGCCAGAATAAATTCGGCACCGATCCGCTCAACGACATCATTCTCCCCGAAGGCTCCGCGCCCGCCGACATCGGCTACTTCGATTTTCACGCCGGAAAGACCATCGTGCACGTCAATCCCGGCGTCACAATTTACATGAACGCCAAGCTCGTGCAGGAAGCCGAGCTTCGCCCCGATTCTGAAGATCGCCTCATCCTCGGCAACATCAAACTTTTCGTCCACAAAAGCGGCGAACGCTACTCAATTCGCCTCACCGACAAAAACAGCAAGCTCCTTCGCGATTTCGCGGGCACGCGCTGGTTCGGCGTGGATGAGTCCTATCGCATCACCGCACAATTCATCGCCTACGATAAGCCGAAGGAAGTGGACATTCAGAACATCATGGGCGACACCGTGAAAATGTGGACGCCCGGCTATGCCCTGTTCACTTTGCGCGGCGTGGAATATCGCCTCGAACCCACCCAATCCAACGCCCAAGGCTTCGAATTCGTCTTCCGCGATTTGACGAGTGGCAAAGAAACCTACGGCGCGTCGCGTTTTCTCGATACCAACCCGCCGAAAGACGGAGTCGTCACGCTCGATTTCAATGAAGCTTATAACCCGCCGTGTGCGTATAACCCATATACGACCTGCCCGCTGCCGCCGCCGGAGAATCGCCTGCGCGTGCGCATCGAGGCCGGCGAGATGATGTACAAACACGATCGCGCCGCGCAGCCGACCGCCACGCCGCCGCGCGTGGGAGGTGCCCAATGACAACGCTCATACTTCTAGCCATCATGGCTTATTTTCTGCCGTCTATCATCGGCCTCAACAAGCGCCACGCCGCCGGAATCTTTCTGCTCAATTTTTTCCTGGGCTGGACGTTTATCGGCTGGATCGTCGCATTGCTTTGGGCCTGCACGTCTGACGTGCCGCCTCGCGTCCCCGCTCCCGTCGTTTCCTCATATGTGATGGCCGTCCCGAGCGGCGCCGGAAATTATTGCTCACGTTGCGGCA
>Ga0182015_10002513_pt1 | contig 21925 bp, 13 predicted proteins | sample 712P3MmetaG_FD_120478 | JGI IMG/M metagenome (GOLD analysis project Ga0182015, IMG submission 120478) | Permafrost microbial communities from Stordalen Mire, Sweden - 712P3M metaG | ecosystem: Environmental > Terrestrial > Soil > Wetlands > Permafrost | place: Sweden: Stordalen | collected...
AGCAGCGGTTTGGCTTCCTCCATTTGATTCATCTGGATATCCGCGTCGCCCAGGTAGAGCATGGCCTGAAGATGATTGGGGTCGTTGGCAAGCTCGGCGTGAAACTCGATTGCCGCCTCCTTATATTGCTTCTGGCTCCATAGCAGGTATCCCAGGCCAAAGTGAACATTCGGTTCCTTGGGATTAGCTTTGACCGCGGCGCGAAACATCTTCGTCGAACCCTCATTGTCCTTCATCTCGTCCAGTGCTTCGCCGGCCACCATGTCGGCCTCGGCGGAGTTCGGATCCAGATCCAGAATCTCGCGATACACCTCCAGCACGCATTGGTTCTGCTTGGTCCAGAGGCAGCAGTGCGCCAGCGCCAGCCGCAGGGGCAAATTCTTCGCGTCGTGCGCCGCGGCCACCTGCAGAAACGGCACAGCATCCCTGTATTCGGCCAGCCCGTAGTGGGCCATCCCGATCAGCGTGTTCAGTTGCTGATTGTCTGGCTGCGCCTTCAACAGGATGCTGAACTCCTGAATCGCTTCCTTCAGATCGCCGCTCTTGAACAACGCCAATCCAAGATTCAGCCGCAGCCCGGGCACGTCCGGGCCCAGCTTCAGCGCCTTGCGATAAAGTGGCGCAGCTTCTTTGTAGTGCTCCTGACGGGATTCAAGCAATCCAAGGTGCGCATAGGCCTCCGGGCTCGACGCGTGATCCTTCAGATACGCGCGCCATGCATCCTCAGCCTCGGCATTGTTCCCTTGCTTTTCCAGCGCCAGAGCCTCCTGACGGCGCGAATCTGGCGCAGTCCTGACTTGGGCCCAATTTGAATCGGCGACAGTCAGGAGTCCTACCCACAACACGATGCGGAGCACTGGAATCACGGAATGGCCTTTCTGCCGTCTGTCCGCGCAAGTGACCAGCGCGGCGCGTCCTGAAGAGCGTCTTAGACAATTCTCGCGCGGAACAGTTCGCAAGGGCAAACTCGGGGGATCATTGCTTGGCGATGGCCAGCATCTTGCGCATACTGTCATCTTCAGGAAAGATCTGCAGATAATTTTCCATTTCCGCTTCCACTTGGTCATATTGTTTGTCCTGGATGAGCTGGTAGATCAGCGTCTTCCGAATGCCAGGGTTGAAGGGCTCCAGGGCCACGGCCTTCCTGGCCGACACGATCGCCTCGGCGCTGTTGCCGGTTTGATCCTGGGCCGCGGACAGATCGACATAGACCAACGGCTGCAACGGATCGAGCCGCAGAGAGTGCTCCAGATGAGAGATAGCCTCGGCGTATCTGTGGTCGTCCAGATCGCGATGCCCCAGGGAAGCCTGAACAATGGCGTTTTCCGGGTTGGACGTCTCCAACTCTGCCAGGGTCTTGAGCCAGGGCTGGACAAACTGCACCTTCTCCTCGGATCTGAGCAGCGCGTAGGCCTGCAAACGAATCAGCGCAGGCGGGTCCAAAGCTCCCGCGCCACGCTCGCCTGCGGGGTTCAGCTCGATCAGGTCGGGCATGGTGGCCGTCGTCTGATTGAAGGTCTGGTCCGGGAATGGTTCGTCGGGGGTGCGCACGATGCGATGGTTGGTCGCGCTGGAATGCGAGATGACGCGGATGCTGCGGAGGGGCATGTGGCAGCCAATGCAGTTGTCGCTTGGCGTCGTGGCCTGGCGCGCAGCGTGCGGCGCCGTGCAGCTGGCCTCGGTGTGACAGGCAAGGCACGCGGAGTTGAAATGAGCCGGCGCTTCGTCCCCGGTGGGCTCGACGTGCGGATTGTGACAGCTGATGCAACGGAGCTGCTTCTCAGCGGGGAGGTTCCGCGTGGCGAGGAAGCACTTGCTCAAGCTCATGGAGTAGTAGTGCTCGACGTGATCCTCGTTGGGCGGGTTGTCGCGCGTTGGTGGAATCTGGAAGATGGCGACGGTGCGTTCGAGGGGCTCACCCGGGCGGAAATCCTGATACGTCTTCCCGAGTTCGAGGACCCGTGCGTCGCCGCCCTGGTGGCAGGACATGCAGATGTCGTCGGCCAGCTGGCTGCTCAGATTCCCCGGGTTGACAATCGTAAGCGCTGAACCGATTGGGACGAACTTACTTTTGCGCCGGGCTTCGACATGCGCAGCGCCTGGACCGTGACAGTTCTCGCAGCCGACGGCGGTCTGCGTGAAGGCCGGGTCGCGGTAGCTTCCGTCGTGGCCGGCGATGGGCTGAGGGCGACCGCTGTGGCAATAAATACAGCCAGGCTGGATGATGCGGTTGAAGCCGTCGTCCTGGTTCTGATAGCCGGGCGAAAGATCCCAGCGCCCGGTCTGCGTGTAATGGGAGAGCGGAGCCTGGAAGAGATAATCGCCACGGCGCAGAAGCGCACCAAAGCCGTTCTCCCCGGTTCCGACGATCCAGCCCATTTCATGTGTGCTGCGGAAGACTTCCTGGCCGCCTGCTCCGGTCTCGTACTCGCTCTGGATAAGTCTGCCATTCTCGGCGTGGACTTCGAATTGGTGGTTTGACCTGGCGTCGAACAGGCTGGTTGTCTCCGTCGAACCGGGAGGCAGAGTCTGGAGAAGCTCGGGCTTGATGGGAGTGAGCGATCGGCCCATGCTGGTCTTGGCAAAGGACCCGGCGATGGTCCGATGGCACGGGGTGCAGGCGGCGCTCCCCACGTAACCGTCCCGATTGGATGCTCTCGCTGTGGCATGCGGCATGTCGGCAGCCTGCGCGGGCGCATGCTCGCTAAATGCACAGCCCGATCCAGTGGCGAGCATAAGAACAGCTAGGATGAGCCGGCTATCGGGGAACCGTGACATCTTCGAACAAATCATCGCAGGCCGGCGGATGCGCTGTCCAGTCATCCGAACGGCCGGAATCAGGAATCCAAACTGAAAGGGCGCCGCAAGAGTTTCCTCTTGCGGCGCCCTTTGTTTCTCACGCGTGGTTAGTTAGAACACGATCTTGGCGCCAAGCTGCAATACGCGTGGGCCCGCATCGCCGGTCGCCGTTCCATACTGCCCGCCCGTCGAGTTAGTCCAACTCGAATTGATTGAGGTGAACTCCGTGTGGTTGAAGGTGTTGTACGATTCCGCGCGGAACTCGAAGTGAGCCCGTTCGGTGATCGCAAAGTTCTTGTAAAGAGAGGTTGTGAAATCGGTACGGCCCGGGCCGAGGAAGGTGTCTTTTCTTCCGTTGCCGAAACCGAGGTTAGGACCACCAGCATAGCCGGCGGTCGGTGGCGCTTGCGGATCTGCCGCAAGTGATCCGACTCCGCCGTTGGCGTAGGTATCGAACCAGTCGTTGACCTTGTGATGGTAAGTGATTTTGTTCACGACATTGGCGTAGTTGGTGTAACCCCCGCCTAACCCGATAGGATCGTTCACGCCGCCAAAACCGGAAGCGTTAGGTTCGCCCGTCTGCTTGACAAAGGTGCCTGCAAGTTGCCAGCCACCAAGCAAGGAGTGAGCCAACCCGTTGGACTTGTTGAAGATGGGCAGACTGTAGATGTAGTTGCCCCCGAAGATTTGACGGCGGTCATAACCGCTGTTTCCCTTCATATACTTCAGGTTCCATGGGTTAGCGATAGTGTTTAGATCGCCATCGGTCAGGTCGATGTTATGCGAGTAGGTGTAGTCCAACTCGCCGCTCAAGCCCCCCTTGTTCTGCACACGCAGGCTGGTCTGCAGACCATTGTAGGTGTTGTTCGTCGTGTTTTCTTCCTGGGAAATCCCGGCATATCCCGGGTAGGTGCGCAGCTCGTTCGATCCTGCCGGATAAACCGAGCTCGGCAACCCAGTGGAAGCCGTCAAGGCCCGAAGGTTGTTTGGCGTTGTAATCGGGAAATTGTTGAACGGGACGTCGATGTTCTGATGCCACCCAAGATTGCCCACGTACTGGACAACAAAAATCATGGACGGCTTCAATTCATGTTGCACGCCGAGACTGTACATCGCGGCGCCGGGAGCCTTGTACGTTGTCGCCAGCGAGGTCAGGCCGGCCGGATAGATCGGCAGAGCTTGCGGACTGCCGCAGTTCGCGGGATTGGCCGTGGAAGCTGTTGATTCCCACGAGCAGGTTGGTGCGCTGAAATAAACGCTGCCCGCATTCGGTGTGTATTCATAGGGCAGGTTGCTGTTCGAAAGGCCATAGATGTCGTTGCCCTGCAAGCGCTCGTAGAAGATTCCGAAGCCGCCGCGGAGAACGGTCTTGCCGTTACCGAAGAGATCCTCTGCGAACCCTAAGCGGGGCTGCCAAGTCTTGTAGTCGTTTGTCACCGCCCCGTGGGGCACACCGTTCTTTCCAGGCGTAACCATGCCGTTGAGATAGTAGGAAGCTCCACTAAACCCGAGAGGTGTCTGAACTCCAGGGCTAGTCTGGTTGATAGCGCCCGCAAATGTCGTAGACCAGCTCACGGGGACGTTGACGTATTGCGTCGGATCGAAGTTCTCGAGAGCGTCGTCACGCTCCCACGCGTGCGGCAGTGCATCGTAACGCAAACCGAGCTGCAAGCTCAACCGAGAGCTCACCTTCCAGTTGTCGTTGACGTACCCCGACGTAGTCTGGTTGACATAGTGCCGGATGGCCATGGATTGCGGCTGAGAATAACTGCCCGCCAGGCCAAGGAGCTGACTGATGAATGGATCGCCGGAATTTCCGCCGGATCCGTTGCCAGACTGGTTCTGCCCGAAGCCATAGTCACCCGCGGCATCGGCCTGCAATTGCTGGTTCTTGGTGTAGCGGTTGTAGCTGAAGCCAAACTTCATTGCATGCTTGCCGCGGGTGTAGGAAAGATCCGCCCTCGGCTCATAGTCTTCAGCAGCGTTGTGCCATGCTCCATAGCCAGTTGCAAGCGAGCCGCCAACGCTATTGCCGCCCCAGTTTGCGCCGGGGAATTGGTTCGAACCCGAGTTCACGAAGAAGTTATCCGAAACCCAGTTGCTCGGATGAAGACTATTGGAGGAGTTGGTGATGTTGATGATGTTGCCGTCATAGTTCATCGACGCTTCGATCAACAAGCTCGGAGAAAGCTCACCGCTCAGCTTGATCGCGGCGCTGTTCGCCGGGTTGCTTTCGACGCTGCTGATTGTGTCATACGAAGTCCAGTTCCAGCTCAGATCGGCGCCTGCCACACCTGTCGCCTGGGAGTCATGCAGGAAGTGGCCGAGGATCTGCCACTTGCTATTGATTTCATGGTCAATACGAACAACTTCTTCGGTGACCGTTGTGGGAGTGGCGATTTCGGTTGTTGCCTTATCTCCCAAAGTATTCGAATACGGAAGGAGGCTGTTCGCGGGGCTCAAATACAGCAGCCCATCCTGATCGAACATTGATGCTGGAATAGTCTGGTTCGGGAACGGCTGACCTGCCGTGAGGCCCGCAGCGGCAACTTTGGCGGCAAAAGCGGGATCAGGTACCTGCGCTACCGATGGAACAGAAATGACCTGGCTCGATGCATAGGCAGGAGCCACGTAGTGCAAAGCTTGACCTGCTACGGGACGATCTGCATTGGGCATCGTCGTGCTGGTGGTCGGAGAGCTCGTTTGAATAACCCGCCGCCATTCCTGGTTATAGAAGAAGAAGGTTTTCTTCTGCGTGAGCACATGCGGAATGTACACGGGTCCGCCAAGGTTAGCGCCAAAGATGTTCTGTCTCAACTTCGGGACCGGCTGGAAATTGGCAGCACTTCCCTTTTGATACTTGTTGAAGTAATCGTTCGCATCGAGGTCGTCGTTGCGTAAGAACTCCCAACCCTCTCCATGGAATTTCTGCGTACCGCTCTTCAGAGCAAGGCTGAATGTGGCTCCGGAAGCAATACCGTAATCCGGAGGATAGTTGCTGGCCAGTACCTGGAACTGCGCGATGGCGTCCATCGAGGGCATGACGCTCATGCCGCCGGCGCCGCCACGGTCATCGGCTTCTGCACCATCCAGCAGCCAAATGTTATGGCTCTGGCGAAGGCCGTTCACGCTGATACTTGCGCTCGAAGCCGAGGCTGATGGAGGGTTATTGTTTGGCAGGTTGGAGCTGACGCCAAGGCCGAGAGCCGCCAGTGAAGTAAAGTTGCGGTTCTCAGTTGCAATCGACGTTACCTGCTCGCCGCTGATCAGCGTGCTGACATCGTTGGATTCTGTCTGTACCGACAGCGCATCTGCACTGACGGTAATTTGCGTTGTCTCGGCTCCAATCGTCAGCTTGATGTCGGTTGCGAGCGTCTGCGATACATTCAGAGGCAGGCCGGTTCTGGTGAAGGCCTCAAACCCCTTCGCCGTGGCCTTCAGATCGTAGGTGCCGACGTTCAAGCCGGCAAATACGTATGCGCCTGTACCATTTGTGGTGGAGTTGTAGACAAAACCTGTTTCCGTTTGAGTCAGTGTCAGGGTTGCGCCCGGCACTGCTGCCCCGGTCTGATCAGTAACTGTGCCGACAATCTCAGAGTTCTGCTGGGCATGTAGTGCCAAGCCAGCGAACAATAAGAGAACCGACACGATGCTGATGAAACTGCGTCTCGCTTGTCTCATGTGACCTTCCTTTTCAAGTTTGCTGCTGTTGGTGTTGTGTACTTCGATCGCTTCCCCATCGGTTGGGTATGAAGCCGTATGAATTAAGCCGGATTCCCGGCCAGATGCCCGATGCTTCCACTTGTGCCCATTGCGTCTTCCGGAGTTAACCGAATTGCCTGACCCCAAACGACGCGAACCCCCCGCGACACCATCCACTGAAGCGGAGGGCCGAGAGGGCTGCCGGCTATTGAGAACAGAATCGCTCAAATACACCGATTTACCTGATGAGTTGAAACTGCGACCGAGCCATTGAATTCCTGCGAATCGTGGATTGTCAAGAAGAAAATCAATTTACTTCACCCCCGACCAATTCATCCAATCCGCCCTTCCCGTCTTTCTGACCACCCCTTGGCGCTTCCCTTTGGGTTGGCTCCAGCATTCTTCCGCCGGATTGCGGGTTCTGCATTTTGGTTCAACTCTTTGCCGGAGTGCTTTTCAGAGTTCAAGCAACCTGCCGGCCTCGACCCGTCTGCCCAGGCCAGAATGGCGCCTGAACCGACCTAAAATGGGCTCGATTTCTCCGTGGTTTGGAAGAAGGATTTTGCCCTTCTACATTTTTTGGAATCCTCCCACTCAAACGTTTGAGTAGGAAGGTCCTAAAAGGTCTGCCACTGAGCCGGGAGACATTTAATGCCTTGAAGGGATCAATTGTCAAGAGTAGTTTTGTCAGATTTTGACCGGAGGGCCATCTTTTTCGATCGCTACCCGTCCACCCTTCCGGATATGGCTGAAACTAAGGCGTTTAATCGGTTTACTCGCAGGATGCGTCTGGATGAGACATTTGCTCAATGCGACGCTTTGCACGAGCCTCCGAACGGTTTTTCCTCGCTAGGTCAAAATTGAACTAATTTACAGCCGCAGAAAGAACGCCGCCAAACCTTCTTTTCCCCAGTCAAGTCGGAGGCCCTCTCAGAAACCGTCTATTGAATTTTGCCTCCTATTGCAGCCTCGCCAAATCCCTCAGTTGCCGGGCTGTCGCCTCCAAAAACGTCTCGATGCTGGCGCCCTCTGGGAGTTCTAATCCTGACTTCGCCTGAATGGCGGACGCGATCCTGAATGCCAAGGCCTGGCGAGTCGCCAGACTCATATCCAAACGTCGCGAGAAAAACCCTTCAAGCACCTCAAGGTCCGCGGCTGAGAGGCGAGCAATACCGGTCGTCGGCAGATTCAGCGCGGCTTGAGGTTCTGGCTTGGGAGCACTGGGCGCGAAGAGCTGAGCCGTGAATGTCCGTGAGCCGGACTCGCCCCACAACGGCGTCTCCGGATCTCGATCCCTCACCACCAGCGTCCCTGCCGCCAGATCTCCAAGCCGCTGATGCTGCTTGGTAACAAACACGCACACCACGCCAACCGCATAGAAGAATGGAAACTGGTCGATGTATCGCACGAAATTGCGCGCCATGGATTCAAACAGGCCAATTGCTTGCCCTGTCCGCTGAATCACGCGAATTCTCGCCACGCGCTTGCCCGGAGTGCGACCGTTCCAGAAGGCCTCGAACAGCGTGAAGTAACCCCAATTAAGAAGAAACACAATGAAGACCGCGATTGCCACTGCCCATTGTGCTGAGATCTTGGAGAAGGCGTGAATCCCGGGCAAAAGAAGGACGGCAAGAAAAAACAGCAAGAGAAATCCCGCACCCCAGATCAGGTAGTCCACCAGCAGAGCGATAAAGCGGCTGCCGATACCCGCAAGCGGCATCTCGATCGCCACCAGTTCAGGCGTTTCGATGCTAAGCTGGTCAGAACTCAGGTCCATGGTGCAAATCCTCTCCAACCAGTGGATTCTCAAGCGACGGCCCCACTGGGACCGGCTGTCTTCCCTATTGTCCCAAGCGGACGCAGGCGGCCTGGGACAACTTACCCGGGCGGAATTGCAGGAGATGGCGCTGCTCTACCGCCAGGTTGCCGCCGATCTCTCCGTGCTCAGGCAAGACACGACTGCCCGCAGCTATGCTGCGCACGTCAATCAATTGCTGGCTCGCGCCCACCATATCATCTATTCCGGCCGAAAGACGAATCTGCTTACGCTGTTTCGCTTCCTCAGGGATGAGTATCCGGCAATCTTTCAGAAGCAAATCAACTACGTGCTGCTATCGCTTGGGGTTACGGTGGGATGGGGCCTGCTAGGCGCCGTAATCACAAGTGCTCGCCCGGAGTTCATGCGCCACTTCCTCTCCCCCGATATGATCGCCACCATGGAGCGCCATCAGATGTGGACCGAATCGCTCGTCACCATGGCGCCGATGGCCACAAGCCTCATCATGACCAATAACCTGTCCGTTTGCTTTGCCATCTTCGCGGGAGGCATCTCGTTCGGGCTGGGAACTTTCTTTTACCTGTATCTAAACGGAATCCTGTTGGGAGTGGTTGGGGCCGCTTGCCATCAATACGGAATGTCTGAGCTTCTCTGGAGCTTCGTCGCGCCTCATGGTTCGCTCGAACTGCCAGCCATTATCATCTCCGGCGCTGCGGGTTTCCGCATTGGCCACGCCATGCTCTTCCCCGGCGCGTTGCGCTGGAAGGAGTCTTTGGCGCAGGGCGGTATCGAAGCGACGCGGCTCATCTCAGGCACCATTCCCATGCTGGTAATTGCCGGCTGCCTTGAGGGGTTTTTCTCCCCGTCGCATGCCCCAATTGCGCTCAAGTTCACAGTGGGAGGTTTGATCTTCACCATGCTTAACCTCTGGCTGTTCCAAAAGATCAAGATCAGGCCAGGAAGCACAGAAGCGCTTCTCCCACCCGGAACCACAAGCCCTCCGTTTCATGCCTGAATTCGCTTTTGCTCGTAAATATTCGGTAAGCTCACCCGCACCGCGAGCGGAGCCCCTCCCAACCCCACAAGCCCCGCTCTTATTCTCTCAGCCGGCAATGCCCCTCGCTTTACGGCACTCCAACCGAAAAGTCTGTAACATCCCACGTGTCAAGGCTGGGAGTCGAAGTGGAGACAGAGAAGCCCACAACACCGCCTCCGGCCGGCGGAGTGCCGGTGTACGTCCCCACCTTCTGGCCGTTGATGAACAGCGACACTACCTTTCCTTGCGTCTGCACCATCAGCGTATTCGCCGCCCCCATGTCTTTCACGATCGCAGTGCTCGCTGTCCAGGCAAGCGGCAAAGCCCACCCCGTCCCCGGAACCAACTGCAGAACCGCGAATTGGCCGATAGCCGGCTGGATCTGGAAAGAATAGAAGGCGGTGTAATCCGTTCCCCAGAAAATGAGCCCTGCAGCCTGGTTCTCCGCCTTGTCGGTCTTTGCCGTGGCAAACGTGCCGCACACATTTACATCGCCATACTGGATGCCCGTGTATTCGTCATCGCGCCCCATTGCGGGTTGCAGAAAGGTGACCTCAGCCTTGCCGCCCTGAATCGTGATCTTGCTTTGAGCATTTGCAGTACTATCTATCGCAGGGTTGGGTGTCGTAAACGAGTCTTGCAGTACGACGATTCCAGGGCAGGGGGCTGCCGCGGCGGGTAACACGAAAGCCAGGCTGAGCATGACTGCTGCTGCCAGCACATTGCGCATATGGTAATTCCCCTTCTCGCGCAATCGGCTCGGCCATTGCGCGTTGAACGTGGAGCGGCTGGTTCATTCGCGACTGCAGTCGGACCAGCAGCCACGCCGACGAATGCGATCTTCTGGGGACCTCAATCCTGCTGTGAGCGGGAAGGCCTGGGGGAGGCCGGCATCAAGCAACTTCACGATACCTCGAAACTCCGCGTCTTTCAATAAATTCCTGGCCAAGCTCTCAAGGAAGCAAACGCGGGGAGCCACGTACTCTCGCCGGTTGCACCTTCAATGCAACCCTTTCTCCAGCGAGGATTCAGAATCAAAACTCAAAATGGAAATCTGGCTTGAAACTCTCTTGACTTACTTGCCTTGCCCACTCACGGCCAATGGGGGCATCTTCAGGAATTGCTCCACGGGAAGTGCGCGTCGAGTCATCCGCGCCATAAGAATCGCACCCTTGAAGTAGTAGGACTTGTTGATGCGCGCGCCGGCCGATGAACGCCCAGCGAGCTGTGGACCAAGGTTCAAATCACCTTCGCCTTGAAGCTCGTCACCCACATAGTTTCTCAACTTCTTGCCGTCATAAACAGCGGTAACTCGATACCATTGCCCGAGCGGATGAAGCAGCTTGCAGTTCAGCAGTGTCAGCTTCTGTCCGCCAGTTGTCGCAAAGCTATCCAGGCACCATTGCCCATCCACAATTCGAATCTCGAACAGCATTCGATTGTCGGTGTCCTTGCCGGTACTCGGGTCTTGCTCTTGCAGGTGGAAAAAGCGCTGCGCCTGCGCGCCATCCGCGTCCGGCCGGAAGATAACTTCCCATGTATAACCAGAAACGCCCGCAAGTGGGTGCTCGCCAATGAAGAGCGCATCATCTACGCCATTGAACTCAACTGCTTTGCCATAGGGAGAATCGATGACGTGCGGATCGCCAAGCACTGTGGTTGGATGTCCGCCGATCGCGTCAATCCGGTCAAAGATCCAAACCTCGGTCTCAGAACCAGTCGCCTGGCCGCCCCCAGCTTGTATCGCTGGCAAGGGGCTCTGTATGAGTGCAATGGTCAACATCATTGCAAGCCCGATCAAACCTGCGGTTCCGATTCTGTAATTTGCCATCGACTTGAGATTCACTCCTTGAGTCCAAACTGCGCATGGAACGACGTTAGACTCTTATTGGCCGCTACTTTGGAGCTACGGGCTGAAGCCACGCACCATCCCCGGCAGAGTCCCAGACATCAAACCGAATCCATTTCTTGCCCGTGGCGTCAAAGGGAATTCTGAAGTTCCTGGTTCCAAACGGCTCGGTGTTTGTCAGGCTGATGAGCTGGCGATCGACCTTCGATCCGTCGCTCCACACGAGCTCAGCAAACTCGAGCGGGAACGTGTATTCAATCGAGGCCGTATAAATGCTCTTCGAACCCGAGCCTTCAATGCCCCACTTATGGAAAAGTATCTCGCCTGAAGTGCCAAAGAAGTTTCCCTCGTGAATCCCCTCTACCACCGGGGCCCAGCTTTCGTTGTACGCCGGAACTTTGTCGAGCTTCAGATAGTTGATCGCCAGCATGGGATAAGTCTCGTCCCCAGGGACCTTCATGTAGGTATCACCCTCGGCAAGCATGAACTTAGGCTTGGGAGCCCAGTTGCTCATGTCGTCATTGACTCCAAAACAGCGTTTCTCGCACATCCGCTTCTGCGAAAGATCCACTGGCAGTGACTCCCAAGACCCACCAATGAAACGATCGCTGAGGAAGTAGTCCTTGTCCTTGTACATATCGGGATACATCGCCGAACTCTTGGTCCTTGGATGGGCGACCCACAAGATCGACTGTTCCTTATTCACCATTTTCATGACATCGTCTGCGGACCCGAGGTGATACACGTGCCCGTAAACAGGATCGTTTTCCTCGAAGGCCTGCCCTCCCGGCCGCGGCTCCGCGTGAGTAAAGTAAACCGGCTTGGGCATCATCAAGTACCAGTGTCCACCGAGATATGAGTTCACTTCCTCGGCTGGAATCACCAGGAAATTCTTGTCCGACAGCTTCCGCGCACCCTCGAAATAGAGCTTCTGCTCCGGGAGCCGCTTGGGCCCCGGATCGGCAAAATCAGAATCATCATGAAAGTCGCCGAGATAGACGATATTGATTCCCAATCCACGGAACACAGGAACCCACGTGGGGCTAACATCCGAAGTTCCCCGGTCGCGGATCATCTCATTGAATTCAAGGTGGAAATGGCCGGTAACCGTCTTGAATCCAGGTATCGGTTTATACACGTCGTCGTGCGTATAAGCCATCACAGCCTGCTGCGTTGAATGGTCATCTGTCGGGCTTAGATAGTAGTAAACAGCCATGCGTTGAACCGTGCCCGGCGGTGCGTTGTAAAGCGCGTAGTTCTCCACCTGTTCGCGGGCAACACCAACTCTCCGCTTCCACACCTCGTCAGACACCCCCCACGGTGCGTAGCCTTCCCCGCGTTCTGGCTGCATCACGCCAAGCGAAAACGAACGGCCGTTGTCCTTGCGGTAGTAAACATAGCCCAGATTAACTTCATTTTCACGGGCAAAAAAGAACTTATGCGGCGGCGGGAAAATCGCCAGCGAGCCAGCACCGGCATCCAGAATCTCCATCCGATTGCGCGCTTTGACGTTCACAGATTCCTGGTTGGCTTCTCCGCCAAGGTCATTTTCCTGCCACACCTGCGAGGTATCGCGCCACACCACCTTCGTATCACCTTTGATCTCAAATCCCTTCAATCCAGCCTTGTAGATATAGGCCACGTCGGGCGCGTCCGTCTTTGCCAGCGCTTCCTGCCGTAACAGGTTCGACCCTTTGTACACGGTGAATTGCAAATCTCCGGCAAATATCCCAAGAGTAAGTCCGTTGAAAACCACACTTACCCGGTCTCCATCTGTCTTCACGGCGCAGTTATCGGCCTTGTAACTCACCGTTGCCCGCGCTATCTCGTCGGCGGAACGCGGCGCACCGGACAAATGGCTCTTCCCGGGCACCACAAGAGGCGCATCCCAAAAGACATTCCACTTATACTCATCCTCGTTCTCGGGCGTATCCATGCCTAACTTTTTCAGGATAGAAAGTTCCGTGATGGAAATGCGGCGCCGCCCGGTCGTTACATCGAACTCCGGCTTCAGGTTCTTGCCGAGTACAATCCAGGCGCCTGCTGCCTTGCGTGCAGCAAGTTCCTCGATCGAGGGTTGGCCGTCGCGCAGCGTGAATCGCGCGCGAAGCTCCTGTCCTAGCTCTCCCTGCCACGACAGCTCTACCCCGCCGTTCGTCGCCACGGCCTTCACGCCCTCCGTGCTCTTGTAATCCTGCATGCTGCAGCTCAGTGTCTGGGCCGTTCCAACACCGGCAAATACGGCAACGCTCAACATCACTCCCCACAACCTCATGTCTCACTCCTCGGTCTTGCTGCTTGTCGTTGCGTCAGTCGATCCCCTCCCCGTAAGGCAGCTCTGTAAGTGGTGGAACAAACTTGGGGTGGGCGGGTCAATTTGCATTGCGCGGGCAGAAACCTTGCGCGCCCCGCGATCTTTCGCTTGCTCAAATGACGGATCACACCTTGACAAAGATTCTCTTGCGGTAGAGCACACACACCGGAATAAAACAGACCGCGGTGATTGACATCGAATAGGCAAACGCGGCCCATCCCGGATTGGGTATATGAGCAAAGATCGGTGCCGATAGAAAAGCCAGCAATGACCTGGGGCGACCGTTAACATGGATTGTGATTTCGTCGAGCACCGTGGGCAGCAGTTCGCTCACCATGTACGCAACAATCGCATTCGACCCGAACACCAGCCACGGCCAAATCCATCCCTTGCTCCGTCCCTTGAACCATCCCTTCTGTTCCACCGCCCAGTACGCCAGTGTCAGCAACGCCATCGACCATCCTGCCGCCACCAGCACATAGGAGCTCGTCCAAAGTTTCTTGTTCAGCGGGAACCATACTGACCACAAGTATCCCGTCGCCAACAGCGCTACACAAGCTGTCGCCAGTGCCCTGGTCTTGGTTGCAACTGCTTTGCTTCCCCGTAACCACATCCCGGCAAGCAGCCCCAACAGCGCCGTCGCCACAGCTGGAAGATCGCTGAGCAATCCTTCAGGGTCGCGCAAATTATGGGTCGTCCAGTTCTCATAGAGGTGCCCGGGCATCAGATGGCGATCAAGCCATGCCACCAGGTTCAGATCCGGATCCAGGAATGGGACATCGCGCCCTGGCATTCCCGCGCCTGGCACCGGAACCCACCGCAAAAGAATCCAATAGCCCACCAGCGCCGCCACGATCACAGCAACTTTCGTGTTCACCCGCTTGTCCCATAAATAGAAAAGCCCCACCACCAGGTAGCAGATGGCAATCCGCTGCAACACCCCATAAAACCGCAAGTGGTCAAGCACGAAAAACGGAAACCCGTTCACCACAATCCCCAGCAGGATAAGAATTACAGTCCGTCGCACGGTGTGACCTGCCAGCTGGCTCCGTGTTGCTCCCCGCGCAAGCCGCACATCAAAAGCAAACACGATCGAAGCGCCGACCACAAATAGAAACGTGGGAAATACGAGATCAGTCGGCGTCAACCCATTCCAATTGGCGTGGTTCATAAAGCCCCACGAGCCGCGCCCTCCGTTGTTGTTCACCATGATCATGAACGCGATGGTGATGCCACGCACCGCGTCCAACGAAAGCAGCCGCTGAACGGGTGTAGGGGCAAGAGCTGGGTTGGTCATATCGATCCGATTCTCCGATTGCAGCGTCGCCCATACGCTACGCGATCAAGGCCTTGGTCGCCAAGCCCGCAGTCTTCCTGTCGCTCGTGCCTCGTAACTGTTACACTCCCCCTTCAGGGAAATTCGAGCAAGACCTCACATGCTCGCTTGGAGGCAATCCATGCCGGACTCGCAGCCCCCCGCCTTTCAACCTTTCATCTCGCCCAACGAGAAGCCGCCAGAGTTCACATTTCGCGCCATTCTTCTCGGTTCCATCTTCGGCATCATCTTCGGCGCAGTCACAGTATATGTAGGCCTGCGGGCCGGCCTTACCGTGGCCGCCTCCATTCCCATCGCGGTGCTCTCCATCAGCATTCTTCGCGCCTTCGGCCGCGCTTCCATTCTCGAAAACAACATCGTGCAAACCACCGGCAACGCCGGCCAATCCATCGCCTCGGGCGTCATCTTCACCCTGCCCGCGCTGGTCTTCCTTGGCTTCGATCTCGAGTACTCCCGCATCTTCATGCTGGCGCTGATCGGCGGCTGGCTCGGCGTCCTCTTCATGATTCCCCTCCGCCGCCAGCTCATCGTGCAGGAGCATGGCGCCCTGCCTTACCCTGAGGGCACTGCCTGCGCCGACGTGCTCATTGCTGGCGAGCGCGGAGGCTCACTCGCCAGCCGCGTCTTCCTCGGCCTCGGCCTCGGCGGTCTCTACACCCTCTTCCAAAACAAGAACCTCTTTAAAGCGTGGCCCGGCTCGCCCGAGTTCCAACCCGACTTTGGCCCCCAACACGTCCTCAAGGGCGCATCCATCAATGCTGACGCCACTTCGGAATACCTGGGCGTCGGCTACATCATCGGTCCCAAGGTCGCCGGAGTCATCTTTGCCGGCGGCGTCTTTTCCTGGCTCGTCATCATGCCCCTCATCTACTTCTTTGGCAAGGAACTGGGCCACTCCGTCTATCCAGGCCAGGTTCCCATCGCCCAGATGAGTCCCGGCGATCTTTGGTCCACTTACATCAAGCCCATGGGCGCGGGCGCGGTGGCTGCCGCAGGTCTCATTACCTTGCTCAAGACCCTGCCCACCATTTACAGTGCTCTCGCCTCGGGATTGAAGACCATGCGTCCCGGCACCGCAGGCGCGCAGGCCAAGCCGATTCGCACTGAAGACGACCTGTCCATGGGAGTCGTCATCGTCGGTTCACTCCTCATCGTCGCCTTCATGTTCATTTTCCTTGAATTCAAACCCGTGCCCGGAGCCTTTGTAGGATGGGCCGCCAACCTCGCCGCGTCTCTGCTCGTCATCGTCTTCGGATTTCTCTTCGTCACCGTCAGCTCGCGCATCGTCGGCCTCGTCGGCTCATCAGCCAGTCCGGTCTCCGGCATGACCATCGCGACCCTCATGGCCACCGCCGCCATCTTCCTTGTCCAAGGCTGGACCGCCCCCGCCTTCGGCGCGCTCGCAATCACCATAGGTGGTGTGGTCTGCATCGCTGCATCCAACTCCGGTGACACATCGCAGGACCTCAAGACCGGCTACATCATCGGCGCAACGCCGCGGCTTCAGCAGATCGCCCTCATGATCGGCGTGGTCGTCTCCACGGTCGTCATCGGTTTCACGCTCAACCTCATGAACACCGGCCTGCAGGAATTCCACGCGGCCTCGCAGCCCTGGAATATCAACGCCTCTCATGCCGGCGTCGCCATCCAGTCCGACCTGACCAAGCTCCCCGCACAAATTCGAGTTGTCTCCGGCGACAACTCCAGTTCGGTCCACACGAGATCCGAATACACCATCCTCAACGCCATTGGCTCAACCGAGCTGCAGGACGGCAAGTATCTCTACTCACCGGCCACGGCCCGCATTGAGGTTCATTGGATTCAGGGAATTGGCAGCGCCAGCGCACCAGCGCCGCAGGCCAAGCTCATGGCCACCGTCATCAACGGCATCCTGAGCCGCAAGCTTCCCTGGGGACTGGTGCTACTCGGCGTCTTCCTCATCATCGCCGTCGAGCTGCTCGGCATTCGCTCTCTCACATTTGCCGTCGGCGCTTACCTGCCCATCGGCACCACTCTACCCATCTTCGTCGGCGGCGTTGTTCGCTGGCTCGTCGACCAGGCCGTGAAAAAGTCCGGCGGCGAAGCTGCCGACGCCGACAGCGAAATCTCTCCGGGCTCCCTCTTCGCTTCCGGCCTCATCGCCGCGGGCGGCATCGTTGGCCTCTGCGGTGTAGCGCTGAAGGCCGTTGAAGCAACCTACTACGACAACCGCGACCTCCTCAACCTGCCCCCTACAATTCTGGACAACAACTACGTCTCAGTAGCCTCCTTCGCCGCGCTGGCATTCTCGCTGTATTACTTTGCGAGGAAGCCGCTGAAGAAATGAGAAGCAAATTAACGAGTGGAGACGCCAAGCGGCAACGCGGAAGGGGGAAAAGTTGAAAGGCGGGTTTTGGAGCCCTGTCGGGAAAGCTGCTCTAAGAGATGCTTTTGATTCACTCGATAAAGGCAAACGCTTCGTCTCTGAAGGCCAAGACTGGCTTGAAAGGGAGCTGTTCTAGTCAGAAGCTTGGTTTCCCTGTTCTTCGATCTCTTTGAACAGTGAATTACGCCACCACCTTCAAACGCACTCCTTCATGCTCCTGCAAGCTAGCGATGATAGAGAACAGATTGGCAGCCGCCTTCTACCTCAGATACGGCTTTGCCCCGATCCTGGAGACATTGAGACCCGATACGGGTCAACGACTCTTTCTGCCCATGAAAACCCTCCAGCAGATGTATTGAACACCTTGCCTCTGGAATTGCTTTGCTAAATCCATGACCTGCTGAACCGCCGCGCTTAGAATTCCATTTGGAGAGATAAAACCCCCATGAACCTCACCGGCAACACCATCCTCATCACCGGCGGCAGCAGCGGCATCGGCCGCGGACTCGCCGAGGAGTTCCACAAACTCGGCAACCAGGTCATCATCGCCGGCCGCCGCAAGCAGGCGCTCGACGACACCACCGCCGCCAACCCCGGCATGAAATCCCTGACCCTCGACATTGAGAACCCAGACGCCATCCGCGCATTTGCCGTCCAGGTATCTGCGGAGTTTCCAAACCTCAACGTCCTCGTCAACAACGCCGGCATCATGCGCGCTGAAAAGCTGCTTGCCTCAAACGATCCGGCCCAAAACTATCTGCCCGACGCTGAAGCCATCGTCGCCACCAATCTACTGGGCCCCATCCGACTCATTGCCGCTCTGCTGCCCCAACTGCAAAAGCGACCCCACTCCGCCATCATGAATGTCTCCTCCGGCCTCGCCTTCCTGCCTCTCACTCTGACTCCAACGTATTGCGCCACCAAGGCGGCCATCCACTCGTACACGCTCTCGTTGCGCTACCAGCTCAAGGCAACCAGCACTGAGGTTCTCGAGCTCGTCCCTCCATACGTCGCCACCGATCTCATGAGCGGTGCCTCCGATCCCCGCGCCATGCCGCTCAACCAGTTCATCGCCGAGGTGATGGCGATTCTGAAGACTCAGCCCACCCCGCCCGAAATCTGCGTGGAAAATGTAAAGCGTCTGCGCTTCGCTGCGGAGAGCGGCAAGTTCGACGCGATATTTGAGGGCCTCAACGCAGCGATGGCCGATGTCCACTAGATGAATTGCGTCCCGCGCCTCAGTCTTGAGACCTGGGATGCGAGCCCGGCCCGGATGACACAATCAAGATTCCCAGCAAGGAGCAAATCAAAGAAATGCACAAAACCGACGACGATCTTGCTCAACAGTTTGCCAGCGACAATTACGCCGGAATTTGCCCCGAGGCATGGGCTGCCATGGAAGCGGCAAACCACGGCAGCACCTCTGCCTACGGCGACGATCCGTGGACGGCGCGTGCCGCCAATGCATTTCGAGAGTTGTTTGAAACCAACCTCGAGCTGTTCTTCGTCTTCAACGGCACCGCCGCCAACTCGCTGGCCCTCGCGTCGCTCTGCCAGTCGTATCACGGTGTCATCTGCGTTGATCAGGCCCACGTCGAGACGGACGAGTGCGGCGCTCCCGAATTCTTCTCCAACGGATCGAAGCTGCTGGTCGCCCGCTCTGAGGATGGAATGCTCACGCCCGCTGCCATTCACGAAATCGCCACCAAGCGCGTGGACATTCACTATCCCAAGCCGCGCGTCGTCACCATCACCCAATCCACTGAGACCGGTCGCGTCTACAGCGTTGAAGAAGTGCAGGCCATCTCATCGGCATGCAAGGCCCGTGGGCTCTCGCTGCATATGGACGGCGCCCGCTTCGCCAACGCGTGCGCCCAGCTTGGCCGCACCCCGGCGGAACTCAGCTGGAAAAGCGGCGTGGATGTTCTCTGCTTTGGCGGAACAAAAAATGGAATGGCTGTAGGTGAGGCAGTCTTGTTTTTCGATCCCGCGCTGGCCGTCGATTTTGATTACCGCTGCAAGCAGGCCGGGCAGCTCGCGTCGAAGATGCGCTTCCTCGCCGCGCCGTGGGTCGGGATGCTTGAGACCGGTGCCTGGCTCAAGAATGCCACGCACGCGAATCGCTGTGCAACCCACTTTGCAAACCAGATTGCGGGCGTCCCCAACGTGTCCATCGCTTCGCCGGTCGATGCCAACACCGTCTTCCTCATAACGTCGGACGAGATTCTCAGCCGATTGCGCGCCCGCGGTTGGAAGTTCTACACCTTCATCGGCGGCGCGGCACGCATCATGTTTGCATGGGACACGGATTTGAAACGCGTGGAAGCTCTGGCCCGCGACCTCCGCGAGTGCGCCAGCGCGTAATTCTCTAGCTTCCCGCCTCCCCGCTCCGCTTGCGAAACACCACCGTCAGTTCCCGACGCCAATGCTCCGTCAAGCAAATAAGCTCCCACTCCACTTGCGGCGAAAAGTAGCGCAACACCGGCTCATTAGCTGGATGAACTCTCAAAGCCGGAACCGCCAGGAGCAGCCGCGGGATGGTCCGTCAGGTAAGCCTCAATGCTTTGGGTCAGCCGATCGGGTGAAGAAGCCTCGATGCCAGCGGCCTTGCCCGGCCCTACCATCCCTGCCGCGCGCGCAGATTTGTGATGTGCGCAGTGTGGTGGCGAGAGTGCCAGTCGTAGATCGCCAGCACGGTGGCCAGGGTTTGCCGGCCCATCTCGGGGTGTGCGTAGCCTTTCTCGAAATCTTCTTCCGTCATCGATTCCAGCAGCGCCACCCATCGGCCGTGCAACGCTTCCGTAAACGCCAGCGAAGCATCGACGGGCATGCGGCTATCTGCCAACTTGGCCCAGGCTGCCTCATCGTAGGGCTTGATGGTGGGCCAATCCTCGGTCAGCGCCAGCTTAAAGCGGACATAACAATTCGCATGGCTGTCCGGCACGTGGTGCACCACCTGCCGCACAGTCCATCCGCCAGGCCGGTACGGTGTGTCGAGCTGGGCATCGCTCAGGCCGTGCACCGCGGCACGCAATCGCTCGGGCAACTCGCGCAAGGTCTTGATTTGCGCATTGCGAATCGCCGGCGTGCTGCTGGCTGGAGGGCTGAAGCGGCCAATAGGAAACCGGGGATCTTCGAATTCTGTCATGGCTGGAACTTTACCATGATTTTGTGCAGGGATTTAGTTCAGGAGGCTTGGTGCATTGCCTGCCCGCCGATCACCGGTGTGGGTGGCCGGGCCCCGGCGATGACGCTGCTTCGGGGCCAGGATCCGGTCTAGGCGTGATGGTGATGATGGTGGTGGTGATGATGATGGTGTCCCGTCGAAGCAAACACCGGGCTTGCAAACACCATCAGCAGCAATGCGGCAGCAAGAATCTTCTTCATGGGACGAATCTAGCATGAAGAATTCACCGTTGGAAGTGGTCTGAGCACCACGAATCAAAAGAGGCACGGGCACCCTCAATCCATCGATTGGCGTAAACTTAAGGAACAATGACAAATACGGCTCCTTCCCCCCGCGAGAGTCACAGACGTTACTTTTTTGACAAATTTTCGATCACCGAACGCCTGCTTGAGCGCTGCCTCGGCGAGGCCCTTGCCGCGGGAGGTGACTATGCCGACCTCTACTTCGAATCGGTGACCGCCACCGCCCTGGGAGTCGACGAGCAAATCGTCAAATCGGCCAGCCAGGGCACCAGTGCCGGCTGCGGAATCCGCGTCCTCAGCGGGGAGCGCACCGGCTACGCCTACACTGACAATCTGAGCCCGGAACGCCTGCTCCACGCCGCCCGCACAGCTGCGCTCATCGCCTCCGCTCCGGCCAAACAATCAGTGCAAGGCTTCGTTGAAGCCCCCTCCGCCGACCTCTATCCCGTTCCGCTCGGCGGATTCGATCTCGACCTTGCCGCACGCCTTGAACTGATCCTGCGCGCCGATCGTGCCGCCCGCGCCTTTGATCCTCGCATCGTTCAGGTCCGCGCCAGTTACATGGAAGAGCTGCGACGCATCCTCATCGCCGCATCCGACGGCGCCTTCGCCAGCGACACGCAGCCGCTTTGCCGCCTCAACGTATTCGTCATCGCCAAAGAAGATGCGATCACAACCAAAGGTTCGGCTGGCGCCGGCGGACGTGCCGGCCTCGATCAGTTCGTCAATACCAAGAGCCCTGAGACTCTCGCTCGCGAAGCCGCGCGCGGTGCAATTCTCCAGCTTCGCGCCGTTGCCGCCCCTGCGGGAGAAATGCAGGTAGTCCTCGGACCCGGATGGCCCGGAATCCTTCTTCACGAAGCTGTAGGCCACGGCCTCGAAGCCGACTTCAACCGCAAGAAAACCTCTGCCTTCGCCGGTCTCATTGGCCAGTCAGTAGCCAGCCCGAAGGTCACCGTGGTCGACAACGGCACAATCGCCGGGAGACGCGGTTCCCTCAACGTGGACGACGAGGGATCGGCAACGCAGGAGACGGTTCTTATCGAGGGGGGGGTGCTCAAGGGCTATTTGACTGACAAACTGTCCGCCCGCCTCACTGGCGGCGCCAACACCGGCTCCGGCCGCCGTGAAAGCTACCAGTGCATCCCCATGCCCCGCATGACGAATACCTACATGCTCGCCGGCGACGACGCTCCTGAAGACATTTTGCGCAGCGTCAAGCGGGGCCTCTACGCCGTCAATTTTGGCGGCGGCCAGGTTGACATTACCAACGGCAAATTCGTCTTCTCCGCCTCTGAGGCCTACCTCATCGAAGATG
>Ga0182015_10002514_pt1 | contig 21903 bp, 27 predicted proteins | sample 712P3MmetaG_FD_120478 | JGI IMG/M metagenome (GOLD analysis project Ga0182015, IMG submission 120478) | Permafrost microbial communities from Stordalen Mire, Sweden - 712P3M metaG | ecosystem: Environmental > Terrestrial > Soil > Wetlands > Permafrost | place: Sweden: Stordalen | collected...
GCGCGTGCGCCTCTTGTAGCATCTTTCCCACATGAAAAGCATCCCACTGCTCGCCTTTGTGCTGGCGCTTGCCGTGCCGGTATGGGCCCGCGCCGACCAGGACGCCACCTACCATGGGCAGCTCAGCGACGCGGAGACCACCTTCGTCAGCCAGATTTCATCCTATCTCATAGCGCATTACCCAACCGCGTCGGCGGCGGCGAAAGCCGGCTACATCCGCTATACGGGCGAAGACGAAACCGGCGCGATCAGCTATGCCAACCTCCACTGGTACTCGCAAGACATTCATCATCCCAGCCAACTCTGGTACGACAAGAACGGGAAGCTGCTCGGGGCCGACTACTCCGTCCCGCTCAGCGCCAGCGCGGCGCGGCCGCAGCTTTGGGGCATCAACTCAGGCCGCTGGGTCGAGTTCGACGGCCACATCCACTGGGTCAGCAAAGATCCCTCGACCGGAGCGCTCAGCTACGATCAATGGGCATCGGATAAGGCCTTCGTGGCCGCCGGCGGCGATCCGAACCATCCGACCGCAGTCACGCTGGTCGCGATGAAGAAAGTCGTCAGCACCAGCGACGTCGTGACGATTTTTCACTCCCCGGCGATCTGGGATCTCATCGTCTGGGTGACGCCGAACCCCAACAGCGCCTTCGCTTGGAAGAACCCGCTCGTTACGCCGTAGCGCTACTGCGCGTCGTGGAAGGTGCCGCGTTTCGCGGTGTCGTCGAGCTCGAGATCGGCGAGTAAATAGTAGACGATCTTACGGTCGTCGAAGCCCACTTTCGCCAATTCGCGGCCGCCAATTTCAACCACTTCGTGGATGTGGCCGACACGGCCGGCGTACTCGTAGTTGACCGCCGTGTAGTTGGGGTCGTCGGGTTTGGGATGCGGCGTCGCCTTGACGCCGCGCAGCGGCGTGCGGTGTCGATGCATGCGGGCGAGGTTCGACGAACGCCGCTGCGAAGCATGGTCGGATGATCATCGAGTACCGAGGCAAGCGTCCGAAGATCGCCGGCTCCGCGTTTGTCGCCCCAACGGCGGTTATCATCGGCGACGTCGAAATCGGCGAGGAATCGAGCATCTGGTTCGGGACCGTCCTGCGCGGCGACAACGGACCGATCCGCATCGGCAGTCGTACCTCCGTTCAAGATAACGCCGTCGTGCACGTGAGCGAGCGCGGCGGAACCTATATCGGCGACGACGTCACGATCGGGCACAGCGCCGTGATGGAGGATTGCCGGATCGAGCGGTACGCGCTCATCGGCAGCAACGCCACGCTGCTCAACGGCTGCACGATCGGTGAAGGGGCGCTTATCGCCGCCGGCAGCGTGGTCGCTGAACGAGCCGCCATCCCGCCGCGCGTCGTCGCCGCGGGCGCGCCTGCCACCGTGAAGAAACCGTTGGAGGGACAAGCGGCCACGTGGATCGAGGTGGCAGCGGACGAGTACGTTAAGCTCTCGCGCCTCTACCTCGCGCAGTGCATTGGCGTCACGATGGATGCACCGTCGTCCAAATGAGCACGGCATTGAGCCCCAAAATGGCGACGCCGGCGAGGGCCGCGAGAACCGTCACGATGCGACGGTTGACCATGTCGCCCATGATGCCGCGGTGCGCGCCGAGGAGCACGAGCGCGATCACCGGGACGGGGAGAACGAAGCTCAGGATCACCTGGCTGATGATGAGCGTTTGCGTGACGTTGAGGCCGAGCGCCACGACCGCCACCGCCGGCAGCATCGTGATAACGCGGCGCACCCACATCGGCACGGTAAAGCCCACGAAGCTCTGCATGATGACTTGTCCCGCCATCGTTCCGACGACGGAACTCGAGATTCCCGAGGCCATGAGCGAGATCAGAAAGACGACCGCGGCCAAGTTGCCCAGCAGCGGCGTGAGCGTTTTATACGCCGTCTCGATGTCGGCGACGCCGGAGTGTCCGGTCATATTGAAAACCGCCGCGGCCATATACATCATCGACAGATTCACGAGACCTGCGATGGTCAGCGCAACGATAACATCCACGTAAGAAAACCGAATGATGCGAGCCATCTGGCCGGGCGCCTGAGGGACGATGCGGTCCTGCGTGAGCGCGGAATGCAAGTAGATCGCATGCGGCATCACGGTCGCGCCCACGATGCCGACGGTCAGCAGCAGGCTCGACGGGCCTCCGAGCCACGGCACGACCGAATGGTACAGCACTTGATGCCAGTTCGGCTTGGAAAGCAGAGTTTCGACGAGATAACACACCGCGATGATGCCGACAAGCGAACCGATCAGGGTCTCCATGGTTCGGAAGCCATAGCGGTGCAGCGAGAGAATCGTGTAGGTAACGACACCGGTGATGATTGCGCCGGCGAGCATCGGGATGTGGAAGAGCAGATAGAGGCCGATGATCGCCCCCAAGAACTCGGCGAGATCGGTCGCCATCGCGCCGAACTCACTCACGATCCACATTGTCAGCGCAACGGGCTTGGGCGTGTGCTCGCGCGAGAGCTCCGCGAGATTCTTTCCGGTTGCGATGCCGAGCTTGGCCGAGAGGCCTTGAAAGAGCATCGCCATAAGGTTGGCTAGCACGACGACCCAGAGCAGGCGGTAGCCGAAGGCGGCGCCGCCTTGAATGTTGGTCGCGAAGTTGCCCGGATCCATGTACGCGACCGACGCGACGAACGCCGGGCCGGCGAACGGCAACAAGGCGCGCAGACCGCGACGGTTTCCGAGCAGCGCCTCCTGCGCCGCCGCAACGACGCGCGGGCTGCCGGTGCCGACGCCGTAACTACGTTGCAACGCGCACCATCGCGGCATGCTGCCGCCGCAGCGCGACGCTGCGGTTGCCGCAACGCAGGCGAATTCGATGCGCCTCGCTGCTGAGCACGCGCACCGCCGCACCGGGCAGGATGCCGAAGTTCGCGAGAATGCCGACCGCCTTCTCATCGCGGTCGTCGAGGCTCACGACGCGCGCGCGCGCGCCCGCGCTCAGCCCCGCGAGCGTCGCAAGCTCGTGTGGCGGCAGCAGGGAATCGTCGTACGGAATGGGATGACCGTGCGGATCGCTGGCTGGGCGCCCGAGCAGTTCGGCGATGCGCAGCGCGACGTCGTCGGAGATCACGTGCTCGATCCGTTCCGCTTCGGCGTGCAGCCGTTCCAGCGGCATTCCTAGGGAGCGATAGAAGAACGTTTCGAGTAGCCGGTGGCGGCGCACCATCGCGATGGCCAGCGCGCGGCCGCGACGGCTCAACCGCAGCGGCGCGGACGTGGCGGAATCGGCCTCGATGAGCGCATCGGCCTGCAACAACCGTTTCGCTTTGCTCACCGACACGCGGCTCACGTTGAGGTAGCGCGCTACTGCGGCAGCGCGCACCGGTTCACCGGAGCCAAGCTGATAGATCGCTTTAACGTAGTCTTCGCGCGCCCGGACGGGGGAGCGGTCGGAACCTACGGCCAGCAGGCCGGCCGCGCGTTTGTTACCCATGGCTAACGGTAACCATGGTTAACGCTTAGCGCCTCATTCGGAATCCCCCTTTAACCAGAGCTTCCTACGGCGTTGGAAAGTGCGACTCGTCTGCATATGGTAAGAAGAGCGTGAACTCGCGCTGGAAGCGCAGCTTCACCGTGCCGGTCGGACCGTTGCGATGCTTGGCGATGATGAACTCGGTGAGATCCGGCTCGGGCGTCTCGGGATTGTAGTAACCGTCGCGGTACAGGAACGACACGACGTCGGCTTCTTGCTCCAGCGAGCCGGAGTCCCTCAAGTCCGCGAGCATGGGACGCTTCTCGCTGCGGATTTCCACGCCGCGATTGAGCTGCGCGAGCGCGACGATGGGCACCGAAAGGTCTTTGGCCGTCAGCTTGAGGCCCCGGCAGATCTCCGACAACTCTTCGTTGCGATTGGCATTGCGCGTCAGTACGCTGGGTCGCAGCAGCTGGAGGTAGTCGATGAAGATCGCGGCCAGCCCGACGGTCGATTTGAGGCGGCGGCAGCGGCTGCGCACGTCGCTCACCGTCAGCGCGCCGAGGTCGTCGAGGTAGATCGGCAGCTCGTTGAGCGCACCCATCGCCCGCGACATGTCTTCCCACTGGTGCGGCTTAATGTTCCCGCGGCGCATGTCGTTCATGGAGATGCGCGCCTCCGAACAGATGAGGCGCTGGATGAGCTCATTGTTCGACATCTCGAGGGAGAAGAATGCGATCGGCTCGGCGGCCTCCCGAGCGGCGGCGACGGCCATCGTCAGCGCAAACGAGGTCTTGCCCATGCCCGGACGGCCGGCGATGATGACGAAGTTGCCGGGCTGGAAGCCGGTGGTCATCGCGTCGATGTCGCGAAAACCGGCCGTCAATCCGGTACGGTCGCCGCGCAGATGGAAGAGGCGGTCGATGTGGTCGAAGGCCTCCTTCATTAAACGGTTCACCGGCATGAACTCGGTGGTGCCGCGACGCTCGCCGATCGAATAGACGAGCTGTTCGGAGCGATCGAGCGCGCTGGCGACGTCCTCTTCGCCCTCGAAGCCGAGCTGCGTAATCTCGCTGCCGGCATGAATCAAGGAGCGCAAGACGGATTTCTCTCGCACGATCGTCGCGTAGTAGCGCGCCGATCCGGCGCTCTGCACCGTATCCATTAACGCGCTAATATAAGAAAGGCCGCCGACGCGCTCCAAGAGGTTGCGCCGGCGCAGTTCCTCGCCGACGGTGATCTTGTCGACCGGCTCGGCGCGCTCGTAGAGATCGACGAGCACGGCAAAGATCGTCTCGTGCACGTGCGCGTAAAAATCGGCGGGACGAACGATCTCGCCAACCGCGGCGAGCATCTCGCGATCGACGAGCACCGAGCCGAGCACCGCCATCTCGGCTTCAAGATTGTTGGGCGGAATGCGGTCGATCGTCGAGTGCAGTGGTTGTACGGTCATCGTCGTGGCACCGCTCTGCTTCGGCCCGCCGGTGAACGCCTTGTGGGCGGCTTGTGCATAAAGAAATTAATTACACCGCAGTGTGCCACACGTGGTGGCACACTGCGGCGCGCTCTGCTAACGGCGCCGGCGATCGGCGAGGATACGCAGCACCTGCGCGACGCTCGAGACCGGCAGTACTTCGACGCCGGCAAGCGCCGCGTCGATCTCGCGGGCGTTCTCTTTGGGAACGAGCATGCGCCGCATTCCCGCTTGGCGCGCCGCATAGAGTTTCTCGACGATGCCTCCGACGCCGCGCACCTTTCCTTGAATGGAGAGCTCGCCGGTGATCGCCAAGTCTTGCGGCATCGGCGTCTTCGTGACCGCGGAGTAGAGTGCCAAGAAAATCGCCAGGCCGGCCGATGGACCGTCGATGTTTCCGCCGCCGACGACGTTGATGTGCAAGTCGAAATCGGCGACGTCGAGGCCGGTGATCGCGCGCAGCACGCTGGTCGCATTGAACACGGAGTCCTTGGCCATCGAACCGGCCGTATCGTTGAAGCGAATCGTTCCCTTTCCGGTCTGCGACGCCGGGAAAGCCACCGCTTCGATTTCGATGATGCTGCCGAGATGGTGCAGGACGCCCAGACCGTAGCTCTTGCCGATCTCGCGCGTGGCGCGGCCCTTGACCGACGTTTGGCGGACGAGCCGGCTCGTCTGCACGACCGCGCGCACGTCTTCTTCCGTAATCGAGGGGTTCTTGATGGCGTCCCCCGAGTGTTTGCTCGGGTAGAGGCGGTAGAGCGCCTGACCGTAGGCGTCGGCGACGATCTGTACCGCTTTGCGTCCTTCGATCGTATAGGAGGCGATCAGCTTCGCGACCCCGCGTACCGCCTTAGCGCCCAGCCGCCGGATCGCGCTCTGCACGATCGTCAGAATTTGATGCTGGTTGAGCGGCGAGAAGAAAATCTCCGCGCAGCGCGAGCGTATCGCCGGATCGATATCGTCCGGTTCCCGGGTGGTCGCGCCGATGAACACGAAATCCGCCGGGGCGCCTTCGCGGAACAGCCGCTTGACGTATTCGGGAACGCCCGGCGCGCTCTCGTCGTAGTACGACGACTCGAAGATCACGCGCTTATCTTCGAGCACCTTGAGCAAGCGCGACTGCAGCGAGGGATCCATCTCGCCGACCTCATCGATGAAGAGCACGCCCCCGTGCGCCCGGGTAACGAGGCCCAACTTGGGTTCGGGAACGCCGGCCTCGGCAAACTCGCGGCGGCTGCCCTGATAGATGGGGTCGTGCACGCTGCCCAGCAGCGGATTGACCGTTTCGCGCGGATCCCAACGCATCGTCGTGCCGCTCGCCTCGACGAACGGCGCGTCCTTGGCAAACGGGGTGTAGGGGCGCGATTTCGCTACCTCTAGCACCAAGCGCGCGACGGTCGTCTTGCCGACTCCGGGAGGTCCGTAGAGGATCGCGTGCTGCGGATACGGCGAGCTGATCTTCGCCAAGAGCGCGCGAACCGCGGATTCCTGGCCGACGACGTCGCGCAGCGCCTGCGGGCGAAGTTGCGCCAGCGCCGAGGCGGCGAGATGGCGTTGCGAGAGCGCTTCGAGCTCCTCGAGTTTCGCCTGCGACGAGGGGGTTTCGGGCCCGCCGGTTTCGCGCAGGGCCTCGAGCTTGAGGTCCTTGACGTACTCTTGATGGCGCTCGGCCATCTTCTCGTTGACTCGCCGTTCGATCGCATCCTCGGCGTGCCGCTGCGCGATGACGTCGGCCATCGCCTCCTCGATCTCGCCGACGACCTTGCGCTGCGCGCCGCGCGTCGTCGCGCGCTCGAGTGTCGGGTCTTCGAACACCAGGCGCTGCAGTCCGCAGAGGCGGTCGGGCAAGTTCTGCGAGCGCATCATCTTGAGCGCGTTGACTTTGCCGGCGCGCAAGACGAGTTTGTCCTGACCGAGCACCGAGGCGAGCATGTCGTAGAGCGCGCTCACGTAGCGGCTCAGCTCGTCTTCGGCACCGAACTTGCGCCGGAAGCGGGCCGCGTAGACCTGCTGCATCGCGGCGGGTCCTTAGCCTACGCCGCTACGACGTCCACCACGGTCTTGGCGACGACGTTCTTGTGCAGCTTGATCTCGACCGGATACGACCCCAGCGCTTTGATCTGATTGTTCAGCTCGATCTTGTGTTTATCGATGTCGACGGCGAGAGCCCCCGCGATCGCCGAAGCGACATCCGCGTTCGTCACCGCGCCGAAGAGCTTCCCGTTGCCGCCGGCTTTGGCGCGCACGGCGAGTTTCGCCGCCTCGATGCGCGCGGCGAGCGCCCGCGCCTCCGCCAGCTCGTTAGCCTCCCGGCGCTCGTGGGCTTTCTGCTGCGCCTCGAGGCGGGCGAGCGCACCGCGGTCCGCTTCGCCGGCGAGCTTGCGCGGCAGCAAGTAGTTGCGGCCGTAGCCGTCGGCGACGTCGACGATGTCGCCCTTCTTCCCCAGCGCCGCAACGTCTGAGAGCAATACGAGTTTCACGAGTCTATTCGGCTCCAAAAGGAAGGAAGGCGATGAGGCGGGCGCGCTTAACGGCGACCGTGAGCATCCGCTGGTGCTTGGCGCAGTTGCCGGAGATCCGGCGCGGCACGATCTTGCCGCGCTCGGAAACGTACTTCTTGAGGCGGCCGGTATCCCGGTAGCTCACAGCAATGGCCCGGTCGGTGCAGAAACTGCATGGCTTACGCTTGGGGCGCCGGTCTTTTACGGCGCGCTTAATCTTAACCTTGGTTTTCGGCGGCATTGGCGTCCTTTCGACTAGGTGGGTGCCGGTTTCGTCGCCCGCCGGGGGCTTCGAAACCCTAGCCAGGTGGCTCGGAACCTCCGCACCACCACCGGGCCGCGAGCTGCCCTCGGACCTCGGATTTCGGAACATACGTTCGGACGGCCGGGGGGGCGGTCCTGGTCCTCACGCTCCCGCCGTGACGCTGGGCTCGGAATAGTGTATAGTAAGCGGGTTACCCAGGTTTCGAAGTCCGCAAGGTCCCTAAGGCACCCAGGCGAGTCGGATCCGGAGAACAAGATCACTTAATCTAGGAGATTCGCTCGCTAAATGTATACAGACGAAATGCTCACTTGCGTCGATTGCGGACAACAGTTCCCTTTCACCGCCGGCGAACAAGAATTTTTTGCTATGAAGGGCTTTACCAATAAGCCCAGCCGCTGCACGGATTGCCGCGCGGCGCGCAAAGCCGGTCGCTCCGCCAATGGCGGCGGCGGCGGCGGTGGTGGACGCAGCAGCAGCCAACGGGAGATGTTCAAAGCGACGTGCAGCCAATGCGGCGGCGTTGCCGAAGTTCCGTTTCAGCCGCGCGGCGACAAACCCGTCTATTGCCGCGACTGCTTTTCAAGCCGTCACTCGTACCGCTAGTTTCTACTGAAGGTACACGTAAGAGCCCGCGTCGTGCGGGCTCTTTTCAATAGGAGCCACCGGCTTCGCTTCGAACGAAGGCTGCGATGAATCAGGCCGCGAGGTACGGCACGGGCATTGGGCTCGGCATTATTCACATCGGCGCGCTTGCAGCTTTCGTGCCGGCGTTTTTTCATGTCTCCGCTATCGCCATTGCCGCGATTCTCTCATATCTCACCGGAGTGCTGGGCGTAACGCTCTGCTATCACCGCGTCCTCACGCACCGCAGCTTGCGCTTGCGCAAGCCGGTCGAATATCTTTTCGCACTCTTCGGAACGCTAGCGCTGCAAGGCGATCCCATTCGCTGGGTAGCGGTCCATCGCAAGCATCACGCACATGCCGACCATGACGACGATCCGCATAACATTCGGCTCGGTTTCCGCTGGGCGCACGTCGACTGGCTCTACAAGCACAACATCGCCATGCCGTCCGACGAAGAGATCGTGCGCTACGCACCGGATCTCTATGCAGATCCGTTCTATCGCGCGCTGGCGCACATCGGCGCGCCGCTGCAGCTGGTGCTCGCGCTCGTCCTCTTCTTGTTCGGCGGCTGGGCCTGGGTCGTGTGGGGCGTCTTCGTACGCCTCGTCTTTGCCTACCACTCCACGTGGTTCGTCAACAGCGCGGCGCATATGCTCGGCTACCGCACCTATCGCACCGACGACTGTTCGACGAACTGCTGGTGGGTCGCGCTGCTCTCCTTTGGCGAAGGGTGGCATAACAACCATCACGCCTTCCCGTTCTCGGCCCGCCACGGCTTGCGGTGGTTCGAGATCGACATGACCTGGTGGCACGTGCGCGCGCTGGCCTTCCTGCGGCTGGCCGACCGGGTTCGCATTCCCAGCGAGCTCATGCGCAGCCGCCTGGCTCAAGCAAACATACGTTCGTTTACTAGCCCCGCAAAGTCGAGCTCGGGAGCATGAAAACGCCGCCGTGTGGAGCATACTTACCCCGAAGCACTCATCGCACAGGAGAACGACCATCATGAAGCAGCGCGCCAAGTGGGAGCGCCCCGACTTTCAAGAACAGCCGCTCGGAGCCGAAGTAACGGCGTACCTGAGCGCGCCGGCGCGAGAACCGAAGCTCTAACCACCGATCGTCACAACCGGGTCGGATCTCGTCGCACGGCTCCTTGCCGTCGGCGAGCAGCGGTACCACGACAAGCATCCGTTTCACCAACGGCTTGTCGCCGGTGCTCTCGACCGCGCTGCGCTGCAGTCGTGGGTCGCCAACCGCTACTACTATCAGAAGCAGATTCCCGTGAAAGACGCTGCGATTCTGGCGAACTTGCCGTCGGGATCACATCGTCGCGCGTGGATCGCGCGCATCTACGACCACGACGGAACCGATGACGGCAGCGACGGAGGCACGGCGTCGTGGCTGGCCCTCGCACGCGGGGTAGGACTGACCGACGACGAGGTGCTCTCGGAACGGGCGGTCGCACCCGGCACGCGCTTCGCGGTCGATGCGTACGTGAACTTCGCGCGCAGCCGCCCGTGGATCGAAGCGGTCGCCTCATCGTTGACCGAGCTCTTCGGACCGCCCGTGATGGAGCGACGCGTCGCCGCGATCCTCGATAAATATCCGTGGGTCGAACGCTCGGGCCTTGCCTACTTCGAACGGCGCATTCCGCTCGCCCAACGCGATGCGCAAACGGCGCTCGAGTGGGTGGTGGAAGCCGCGACCACCTCCGAGCTGCAAGAGCGTTGCGTCGACGCGCTGCGCTTTAAGTGCGACGTGCTCTGGTGCATTCTCGACGCGACGGCACTCGCCAGCGGCGTCTTCCATGAGTGATGCGGCTCCGCTGCGCTTCGGCAAGGGCATTCGGTTGCGAACGGAAAGTGACGGCAGCGCAATGCTGCTGGTTCCGGAAGGCGTCTTGCAGCTGAACGGCACTGCGGGCGCGGCGCTCGAGCTAGTCGACGGAAGACGAACGCTACCGGAGATCGTCGCGGCAGTCGTCGAGCGCTTCGACGTCGCGCCCGAGGAAGCGCGGGCCAGCGTCGCGGAGCTCTTCGAACGCTTGGCGGATCGGGGATTCCTGCGCGATGGTTGAGCGCCCGCTCTCGCTGTTGTGCGAGCTCACCTACCGCTGCAACCTGCAATGTCCGTACTGCTATAATCCACTCGACTTCGCGCGCTATCGCGACGAGCTCTCGACCGAACAATGGAACGCAACGCTGCACCAAGCGGCGGAGATGGGCGTCGTACAGGCGCACTTCTCCGGCGGCGAACCGACGCTGCGCCGCGATCTCCCGGCGCTGGTCGCGACGGCCGCGCAAGCCGGTCTCTACAGCAATCTCATCACGCAAGGCACGTTTCTCGACGACGGGCTCCTCGATCGTCTGGTGGAAAGCGGCCTCGATCATATTCAGATCAGCATCCAGGCGCAGCAAACCGAACTGGCCGACCGCATTGCCGGCGCGACGGTCCATGAGAAAAAACTCGATGCCCTGCGCCGAGTACGCGACCGCGACGTCGCGCTCACGCTCAACTGCGTCCTCACCCGGCTCAACCACGATACGATCGAGGCGGTGATCGAGTTCGCGCACGCGCAGGACGTACGGCGTTTGGAGCTGGCCAACGTGCAGTTCTACGGATGGGCCTACCGCAATCGCGGCGCGCTGATGCCGACGCTCGAGCAGGTCCGGCACGGCGAAGCAGTCGTTGCGGCGGCGCGGGAACGATTCCGCGGCATCATGGAGATCGTGTACGTTCTGCCGGACTACTTCGGCGAGTTTCCCAAGCCGTGCATGAACGGCTGGGGCCGCCAGTTCCTCACGGTCACGCCCGACGGGACGGTCTTGCCGTGTCCCGCGGCGGCGGCGATCTCGACGCTGACGTTCGAGAACGTGCGCGACCGGCCGTTGGGCGAAATCTGGAGTGACTCGGCCTCGTTCTCGCGGTATCGCGGCACCGGGTGGATGCCCGAGCCCTGCCGGTCGTGCGAGCGGCGAGAAGTGGACTGGGGCGGCTGTCGCTGCCAGGCATTTCTGCTGACCGGCGATGCGGGCGCCACGGATCCGGCCTGTTCGCTCAGCCCACATCACCCGCTCATCGCCGCCCTGCGCGACGGCGCGGGCGACGCGGAGCTGCATGCTCGGCGAGCATGATCGTCCGCGTACTCGGCTCGGCGGCGGGCGGAGGCGTTCCACAGTGGAACTGCGCCTGCTCTAACTGCGCTGCCGCGCGCTCCGGAAGAATACCGCGGCGGACCCAATCGAGCTACGCGGTCAGCGCCGACGGCGACCGCTGGCTCTTGATCAACTGCTCGCCCGATATCGCAGCACAGATCGAAGCCTTTACTCCGCTCCAACCGCGCGCCATCCGGGGCACTCCCATTGCCGGGATGCTCTTCACCGACGCCAACGTCGACCATATCGGCGGCTTAGCCGTCTTGCGGCAGAGCGGGAATCACCGCTTCGTCGTTCGCTCCAGCGACGTCGTGCGGGAAATCGCGACGGCGCAGGCTGCCTTCGAGCCGTTCGCCCAGCCGCCGCATCGCTGGCTCGCCACCGCGCCCGACGGAATCTGTGCGCCGGAGAACGCCAGCGATCTCGTCGGCACAAAGCTGACGGTTCGCGCCTTTCCGCTTCCTGGAACGACGCCAGGCTATGACGGCCGGCGGCGGATCCCCGGTGCCGTCACCGGCTTCACGGTCGCCGAGGCGGGATCGTCGCCCAGCGTCGTCTTCGCACCCGTGTATGCCGACGTGAGCGACGCGTTGCGTCGAGCGATCGCCTCGGCCAGCGCAGCGTTCGTGGACGGGAGCTTCTTCACCGACGGCGAGCTCGCGGCCGCGCACATGGCCGATAAGAGCGCCGCATCCCTCGGCCATCTTCCGGTGGGAGGGGAAGATGGATCGCTCGCACGCTTGCGCGGCAGCGCGCGCCTCATCTTCACGCACGTGAACAACTCCAATCCGCTCCTCGATCCAACGTCGGCCGCGCACCGCGAGGTTCGCGACGCCGGTGCTGAGGTCGCTTGGGACGGAATGGAATTGCATCTGTGACGCCGCAACCCTGATGCCGATGGTCGCCATCGCCGTTCGCTTGGCGCTCACGCTGGCCGTAGCGTGGACGCAGTTTCGCTTGGGTCCGCAAAACAATGCGGTCGTTTCTGGGACCCTCGACGCGAGTTGGCGCCTAGAGACCGGCGGACAGATATCGTCGAGTCCGACCGTTGGCGACGGCACGATCTACATCGGAAACAACGACGGAGCGCTCTATGCGATCGACGCGGCGAGCGGCCGAGTGTTATGGACGGCCCACGTACCCAATCCGCTCATGAGTGCGCCGCTCATCTATAACGATCTCGTCATCGTGGGCGAAGGCGATCCGACGAGCCGAAGCTCGTCGCCGTCGGAGCCGATGGTCATCGGGCAAGGACCAAGTGCATTGCTGGGTTTCAATCGTTTCAGCGGCAACATGCGCTGGCAAACGCCGCTGAGCGGCTCGGCGATGCCGACCCCGGCGATCATCGATGGCATACTCGTGAACCATGACGGTGCGGGATGGGTCAATGGCGTGGATCCTGCCACTGGTGAAAAGCGGTACCAGCATTGGCTGGGCTCGATGTCCTCGATGTCCTCGGCGCTTCCTATCGGGAACGGCGATTTCGTTACGATGGGCGTTGGCAGCAACGCAGCGTGGCGCGTCCATGCCGACGGCGGCTCGATCGTGTGGCGCAGCGCCTTCCTGCGGGGTGCCTCGGGCGTCGGCGATTGTCCGCCGGTGAGTGACGGACGGCGGATCTTCTGCGATTACGTCGCGCCGGTGCTTCCAGATAAGTTCACGGTGATCGGCGATTTGACCATCGAGCGCGTCTATGCTCTCGACGCCACAAACGGCGGCTCGGTGTGGGATGTCGCACTCGAGGCCGGCATGCTAGGAATCCGCAACGAAGCTGCGATCCCACTCATCGGGGGCGGGAAACTCTATCTCGGCAGCGCGCTGACGCCCTGGATGCATGCGCTCGATCCTGCCACCGGCATGCTGCAGTGGGAGACGGCGGTTCGCGGCGTGGTGAAGGGAGGCATCGTCGACGTCGACGACGTCCTGTACTTCGGCGATTACGCCGGCTATCTTTGGGCGCTCGACGCCAAGACCGGGCGCGTCATCGGCGACAAGCAGATGCATACGGCGTTCAACGTCGGCTCGCCTATCGCCGTCGGCCGCACGCTTATCATCGGTTCAGATACGGGCGCGGTGATCGCGGTGCCGCTGCAAGCTATTCGCAACGCCCACGACCTTTAGCAGCCCGGGCGGCTTTTGCCCGGGCTGCTACGTCGCTCTCTAGAAGAGGTTCCAGAGATATTGGTTGTAGACTTCGTGGTGGTATTGGACCTCTTGTGGTTTGACGAACGTACCGAGTAGGCGCGGACAGCGATCGGCTGACGCCTGCTTGAGGTCCGCGTAGCGTTGCTTAACGTCTTCGCCAAGTAATTGGCTGGTCCACTCGGATTCGCGGAAGGCGCTCAGCGCATCGTAGATGTTGTCCGGTAAGTAACGTTCGGCTTGGCGCAGGTTTTTCAAGGTGCTGGTCGTCCCGTCCAGTCCGGTTTTGAAAACCGCCAGCATCACCATGTACGGATTCGCATCGGGAGCGACGGAGCGTACCTCCGTGCGCATGCTGCGCTCGTTGCCGATCGGGATGCGGACCATCGAGCCGCGATCAACGGCCGAGGCTTTGAGCTGGTTGGGCGCCTCGAAGTGCGGATCGAGCCGGCGATACGAGTTGACGCTCGAGTTGAGCATGAGGCACAGATCGTTGCCGTGCGTGAGAATGCGGTCCACGAACTTCCAACCGAAGGAGCTGAGCTGCTCGGGTCCTTTGGGATCCCAGAAGAGATTCTTCCCGTTCTTGCTCACCGAGACGTTGGTGTGCATGCCGCTGCCGTTGACGCCGACGACGGGCTTGGGAAGGAAGCTCGCGGTCATCCCGAGCTTGGTCGCGACCTGACGGCAGATGAGCTTATAGAGTTGAATTTGGTCTGCCGCGGCGACGACTTCTCCGTAGCTGTAGTTGATCTCGAACTGTGAAGGTGCGACCTCGGGATGGTCTTTCTCGTTTTGGAAGCCCATCGCGCGCTGCACTTCGGCGACGGTGTCGATGAAGTCGCGCAGCGGATCGCCGGGCAGCGAATGATAGTACCCGCCGGTGTTGACGTATTCGAACTTGCCGGTTTCGTGGAGACGCCGCTCGGCATCGAGGCCCTTGAAGAGAAAGCCCTCGATCTCGTTGGCAGCGTTGAGTGCGTAGCCTTCCTTGGCATAGCATTCGTTTGCGAACTTCTTGAGCGTCCCGCGCACGTCGCCGGCAAACGGCTTCCCCTCGCGGTCCAACACATCGCCGAAGACGAGCACCTTGCCGGGTCCGAAGATGTCGGCCGGGCCCCAGTAGAAGGCGCTCCAATCCAACGCCAGGCGGAGATCGCTCTCCCGCTGCGGCGTGAAGCCGCGGATCGAGGAACCGTCGAAGGTGAGGTTGTCGTGCGACTTGAGCAAGAACTTCTTGTCGTAGTCGAGCATGTGCAGGCGGCCTTCGAGGTCGCTGAAGAGCACCGTCAGTGCCTTGATGCGCGGCTCGTCAGCGAGGTAGCTGAGCCGCTGTTCTTGCAGCGCGCGCAGCGGCACGCGCTCTTGGCGCTGCTGCTTGGCCCGGAGGTTGAGCTCCTCGAGCTCGGAGTACGGAAGCATCAGGAAATCGCGCAGATCCGCGCTGGTCGGCATGGCCGTCGAAGTCATATGGTCGTTCTCTCCTTGACGTTCGGCGAGTTACATGTCTTGGACCCTTACACAACGCGCAAGCGCGGCCTTTATACAAATGCTAAACGTTTGCGCCAACACTTTGGCTTCGGCGCACGTCTTTAGAGTATGCCGATCGAACGGGAGCTCGTCGAACGCGCTCGCTCGAGCGCTGGGGCGATGGAACGGCTCATCGAGCGGGTCTGGCCGCAAGCCTACCGCCTTGCGTGGGGGATCCTTCGCGATCGCGGGCTGGCCGAAGACGCCGCGCAGGAAGCCTGCGCCGCCATCGCGGCTTCGCTGTCCGGCCTGCACGATGCCGGCGCGTTCGCGTCTTGGAGCTATCGCGTTATCGTGAATCGCGCCCTGGCCGCCGCTCGCCGTCGCCAGCCGGTCGAACCGCTCGACGACCTCTCGGAGCGGCCGGCGCTCTCCGAACCCTCCGACGCGCTCGCGCTGCACGACGCGCTGGCGTCGCTCGCTCCGTCGCAACGCGCCGCCGTGCTTCTCCACTATTATGCGGGTCTGAGCAGCCGCGAGATCGCCTCGGTGCTGAAAGTATCCGCTTCCACCGTTCGCTTCCGTCTGCTGCTCGCTCGACGCGCGCTGCGCTGCGCGCTGTCGCCCTACGACGCGCGAGAACTCACGCCGCAAAAGGAAATGCTGACCGATGTTCGCTGATGCCCGAATCGCCGCGGCCGCGCGAGAGCTGCTCTCGCGGGTCGACGTACCGCCGGTAAATTTGCTGCAAATCCTGACGCGGCGCGCCAAGCCGCTGCCGGCGCGGCGCTCGCGTCTCCGTCTTGCCGGCCTAGCCGCGGCGGCGGCGCTCGTCGCCGCGCTCGCGCTGCCGGCGATCGCCCCGGGCTTAACGCAGAGCATCGCCGCGCAGATCGCCGCGATCTTGCGGTGGACGCCGCCGTCGGCGCCGCCGCGCACCCTGGAGCTGCTGCTCAGTTCGCAGAGCGGAACGCTGGTCGCCGCGCAGGCGCGCGTCGATTTCACCATCGTCGCGCCGGCCGGATTGCCGCCCGACGTCATTTCGGAGCGCATCGCGACCGCGCCCACCGGCGACTATTCCCTGGCCGCGAAACGCTGGAGCGTCGGGAGCCGCGTTCTTTACTTCTCCTTCCGCCGTCACAACGGCAGAACGTTCACGCTGCTCGCCGAGCGCGTCGATCCGCGCGAAGCGCCACCCTCAAAGTATATGTTCGAAGATCTCGGCGAGCGTAACGGGCGCGAAGTACTCGTTCGGCACGATCGCTTTACGTGGCGCAACGGCGACCAGGCGATGTCCGCGATTGCGGGCGACGGCATCAGCGACGGCGAGATCGTCGCGATCCGCGAGGCGATGCGCGGAACGGTCGTGCCGGCAACGTGGCCGCCACGAAGCGGCCGCATCGAGAAACAATATCGCCTGCCCCGAGGTTAGATCGCGAAGAAAAATCGCACGATGTGAAAGAAGACCGGCGCGGCGAAGATCAGCGAGTCCATCCGGTCGAGGATCCCGCCGTGTCCGCCGATGATCGTGCCGTAATCTTTGACGCGTAAGTCGCGTTTGATCGCCGACATGACCAGACCGCCGGCAAAGCCCAGGAGCGTGATGAGCAGCGAGATCGCCGCGGCCGCAAGCGGAGTAAACGGCGTCATCCACCAGAGCGCCGTTCCGACCGCGGTCGCCGTTGCGATTCCGCCGAGGAAGCCTTCCCACGTCTTGTTCGGACTGATCGATGGCGCAATCTTGTGACGTCCAACGAGCTTGCCGAAAACGTACTGCATCACGTCGCTCAACTGATCGACGATCACGAGGAAGAGCAGCAGCTTTGCCGGCGATCCGTAGCCGGGTATGTCGAGCATGAGCAGCGCCGGGGCGTAGCTGATGCAGTAGACGCACAGCATCAACCCCCACTGAATCTTGGCGGCCCGCTCGAGAAACGCGCGACTGTCCCCGGCGAGCGCCATCAGCGCGGGGATGAAGAGAAATGCGTAGACTGGTATGACGATGAAGAATCCCAACCACTTGATCGAGAGCAGATAGTATTGCAGCGGCGTGAAGATAAAAAACGTCCAGAAGAGCGTGTGGTGATCGGCGCGCCGGGTTGGAACCAGGGTGAGATACTCACGCAGCGCAAGAAATGAAACGAGCCCGAAGAGCACGAGCGAACCGGTAGGGCCAACGACGAGCGTGAGGCCAAAGATCACGCACATCACCCACCACGAACGGATGCGTTGGTTGAGGTTCGCGATCGTCGGCGCGGCCTCGGGGTTCCTGACGACCATCCGAATCGCTTGGCCGGCGAAGGTCGCGACGACGAGTAACCCGAGCACCAAAGAGCAGGCCATGACGAGCTGCCAATCCAGCGGGTGACCCCAAAGCCTTACGACGGTTGCAGCGAGCATACGGCCTCACGAGTCCGCCTGAGAAACTCCGCTTTCGACTCCTGCGGATCGAGCGCGGTTGGCGTTCCGAACCGAACGCGGCTAATAAGCGGAACCAGGAGGAACTTTCCTTTGGGTAGGATGCGGTTGAGATTCTCGATGTACGCGGGAACGAGCTGCAGCGTCGGCTTGCGCAGGCAGAGGTGGTAGAGTCCGCTCTTAAAGGGCGCAATCGCTTCTCCGGTACCGCGCGTTCCTTCGGGGAAGATGATAAGCGAATAGCGATCGCCCATTTCGTCCGCGATGCGGTCGATCGCCGAGCGCGCGTGCAACCGCCGTTCTCCGGGCGCGCCGTTGCCGCCGCGCGGCACGCGCACTGCATTGAAAACGTCGACGGCGAAGAAGCGCTTGAGACCGCGGCTCCAGTAGTCTTCCGCGGCGACGGGGCGCGTCCGAACGCGAATCTCCTGCGGCAGCGATGCCCATAGCACGGCGAAATCCAGATGGCTCGTGTGGTTTGCGAAAAAGACGCTCTGGCCCGGCGCCAAGGGATCGTCGCTCCAGCTCGCCTGTACGCCGCTGATCAGTCGCGCGGCGCCGGCAACGACCGTGGACAGCGCGCCACCGCTCATCGAATCCGCAGCTCGGCAGCGATGGCCAACGTCCGCCGTGCGAGCGTGAGCAACGAGCCGGCGATTACGACGAGCAATGCGGCGGTGATGGCGACGCCCTGCCGGTGCACCAACGGCTCCATCGTCGCGAGCAGAGATGCCACCGTCATCACCGCCATCCGGTGCGGTTTGGCCATCGGTCCGGTAAAGTACTGACGCGCGCCGATCGCTCCGCCGAGCAGACGGACGTATGCGGTCAACACCGCCAGCAGCGCGGCGATCCATCCGAGCGTGGGTCCCCACGCAAGGGTCGTAATGGAGTACCCGGCGCCCAGCAGAATCGCGATGTCGGCGAAACGATCGGACATGTCGTTGAATATCTCGCCGCAGTTTGTGCGCCGTCCGCTCTCGATCGCCATCATGCCGTCGAGCATGTTGCAGAGTAGGCGCAGTTGGATGAGCGCAGCGGCGCCGAGCAGGAGGATGACCCGGGCGACGCCGTTCGCGTTGCCGCTCCCCCACAAACATAGACCCGCTGCGACCGCAACGACGACGCTGGCAATGGAAATGCTATTCGGCGTGATACCCGCGCGATCGAACCGGCGCGCCAATGCCTTCGCCCATGCATGCTCGCGTGTGGCGAGCGGACGACGCTGCGGCTGCGGCGGCATTCCAACGCATTCGCCGCGCTCGCTCGCTTCCCCGCACGGTTCCAAACGTAAGCTCAGGGAATCGGCGGCGGTCTGCGAAATAACTTTGCATCATGAAAGCGACGCTGACATTCATCTACGCCCTCATGGCGATCTTCGGCATGCCTGCGATGCTCGCGGCGGCACCCCAGGTCTGGACGATGGATCCCGTTCATTCGACGGCACAGTTCACGGCGCGTCACTTTGGCATCGTGCCGGTCATCGGAACGATTCCGATGGTTGCCGCCTCCGTGACGCTCGATTCCGGCTCGCAGATACCGATTGCGGTTTCGGCCACGCTCGACCCCTCGAAGCTCGACACGCACGACGCCATGCGCGACAACGATCTGCGTTCGCCGCACTTCTTCGATGTCGCCTCGACGCCCGAGATGCGCTTCGTTAGCACGAAGATCGACGGCAGAGATCCGAAACACTTCACCATTACGGGCAACCTAACCATGCACGGCCAAACCCACCCCGTGACCCTGAATGCCGAGGTCGTGGCCGCCGGCAAGACGCCGCGTGGCCGATCGATCATTGCCTACGCCGCCACCGCGACCATCGACCGCACGCAATGGGGCATGACCTTTGGCCCGCTGATCGTCGGCAACAGCATCGATATTTCGCTCAACGCCGAGGCCGACGCACCATAAAGTTCGCGCGGCCAATGGTTCGATGCGCCGTTATCGCGGTGTTGTGTCTCGCCGTTCTTCCGGCGGATAGCCAAGCAATTGCCGAAGAGAACTCGGGGATCGGCGCCGTCGTCGCTCGTACGATCGAGCCGCTAATGAAGCGCTACGGCATCCCCGGAATAGCCGTCGGGATCGTCGCAAATGGGCAAAGCCACGTCTACGACTATGGAGTCGCATCGACGGTGACAAAAGCGCCCGTCAACGGTGCAACGCTCTTCGAGATCGGTTCGGTCACCAAGACGTTCACGGCAACGCTGGCCTCTTACGCACAAGTGACGGGGAAACTCTCGCTGCCGGCGCCGGCGAGCACCTATCTTCCGACCCTTCGCGGCAGCGGCTTCGACCGCGTGAGCCTCGTGAATCTCGGAACGTACACCGCGGGCGGCCTTCCGCTACAGGTTCCCGGCGGCATCAGTGATCAGCGACAACTCATGACGTACCTGCGCCGGTGGAAGGCGCTTTACGCCGCGGGAACGCAACGGACGTATTCCAACGTCAGCATCGGATTGCTTGGAACGATCGTCGCCAAGAGCGAAGGCGTGCCGTTCGGCCACGCGATGCAGCGAACGCTTCTCGCGCCGCTACGCATGGACCATACGTACCTCGACGTTCCGAGCGTGGAGGAAGGGAACTACGCGCAAGGCTATACGAGCGCCGGAAAGCCGATCAGAATGGCGCCCGGCGTGCTCGGGCCGGAAACATTCGGGATACGGACGACCGCGGCGGATCTGCTTCGCTTCGTCGAGGCCAATATGCTGATGCTGCATATCGACCCACTTTTGCAGCGAGCCATCACTCAAACGCATACCGGGTATTACCGAGCCGGTGCGATGACGCAGGACCTTATCTGGGAGCAATATCGCTACCCCGTCGATCTGGAACGGTTGCTCGAAGGGAACTCGATCCGAATGCTGTACGAATCGAATCCCGTCGTCGCACTCCATCCGCCGCTGGCGCCTCGCGATGACGTGTGGCTCAACAAAACCGGGTCGACCAATGGCTTTGCATCCTACGTCGCATTCGTTCCGGGACGCCACGTCGGCATCGTTTTGTTGGCAAACAAGAGCTACCCCATCGCCGCGCGGGTCAAAGCGGCATACGATCTCCTCAGGCAAATTTAGAGTGTTTCAGACCTTCGACCTAGAGTGAGCGGGAGGCTCGTTCACCGCCGAAGGTTACTCGAAAGAAGAGACAAGATCGAAAACGGCCGGCGGCGCCGTCCGGAACGTTTTCGTACGCCTGCACCGCTACGATGGACGCCTACCACCCTCCCCTTCTAAGGAGATTCGCTATGTGGGCTTCCATGTTATCCCGTCGCTGGTTGGGCCGTGCGGAGAAAAAGCTCGAATCCGCCGCGATCGAGTATCGCCCTCAGGCCTATTGCGAGACAGAAGCGGCGCTCCTCGGCAAACTGCGAGAGGGGGCCGGGCACGCCGTCCTCGACCTCGACGGCATCGCCACCCTCGATACCAATGCATTGCGGGGACTGATCTCGCTGCTGCGCCGTGTGCGCTCCGCGGGTGGGGAGATCGTGCTTCGGTCTGGCCGGACCGACGTCCGCCGCACGCTTTCGGTTACCGGGCTCGACCGCGTCTTTGCCGTCTTGCCACTGAAGGCCGCGTAATAGACGGCGACGCGTCGCATTAACCAGCTGCGACGGGCTGCCAAAGCTCGACGCGATTTCCTTCTGGGTCGGTGAACCAGCCGAAGCTTCCAAAATCGTAGCTTTCGCGTTTGGGATCGACCGTGACACCTTCGTCTATCAAACGGTCCAGCACTCCATCGAGGTCATCCACTTGGAGGTTGATCATCGCTTTCTGTGCCGGAGGAAAGTATTCATCATCTTGCCCGAAGAAGGCAAAGACGACCTGAGCGCGTTGCGTCGAGGCAGGAAACGTAAAACAACCTTCGGACCTCATTAGCCCGAGATGCCGCTCGTACCATCTATACAGACGTTCTGGGTCATTCGCCCGGACAAACGCACCGCCAAAGCCGGTGATTGAAGCCATGCAGCCTCCGATAGGAAACGGTTGTCCAGAGCTTACGCCTAATGGGAAACGGTTGTCCAGAGCTTACGCCCCGCTCCGCTTTCGAGCGCGAGAGATGTCGCTTTGCCAACGCTTCCTGCGTCGCACGGCGGAGCTACGGGTTAAGACGCGTTGGCTCGGTGATCGGGATGATTACGATGCGCTTGGGCGCATAAGGAATTGGCGAGCGGTCGCACACGACCCGATGACGGTTCTCACCGAAAAGAATACGTCCGCCTACGTGGTCGTGCCTGTAACCGGAGGCCGTTTCATTTTGCGGGGAAATACGCACGGCGGTGTAACTGACGCGGCGTTTAGAGTATCACGCTGCGCGTTTGAGCGCAATCGGTTTCGGAACGAGTTCGTACAAGTCGCGGTAGCCGCGTAAACGACGCCAGCTCTTCGAGAGCTTGGTAGCAAGAGCAAGCAGCA
>Ga0182015_10002515_pt1 | contig 21895 bp, 16 predicted proteins | sample 712P3MmetaG_FD_120478 | JGI IMG/M metagenome (GOLD analysis project Ga0182015, IMG submission 120478) | Permafrost microbial communities from Stordalen Mire, Sweden - 712P3M metaG | ecosystem: Environmental > Terrestrial > Soil > Wetlands > Permafrost | place: Sweden: Stordalen | collected...
CCTCCCCGCCGCAAACGGCGAGGATTCCTACGGAGTCGGATGTTGGTCCGATCTCTTCGGTGGGTTCCTCCCACAACCGCCCTTGCTGCGGCGGAGGACAACGAAGAGGCTTTACTTTTGGCCAAGCCCGGCCATAGGTCCTTTCGGACGAGGAGGGTTTTAGAACGAACGGAAGGGAAAAACAAGGGGGCCTTATATCCTCGGCTTGAACGCCGAGGCTTTACGGCCCCGATTCGGTAAAGTCTCAGAAATGTTGCGCGGCCGGCTCAGGCAATTCGCCGCGCACTGCTCTTAGGATGCTCACGCAAAATTCCTTCGATATGCACTTGTAGTTCACTTGCCATGTTCTTTTTGGCATCTTCGAAACTACTGCCACGAACCGTGACCGGCGGACTCTGGCACAGCCCCTTCCAGGCATCATCTTCCGACCAGAAATCGCAGTCAATCGGTATGCTGGCGCTTACCTGCAGGCTCACTATTGGAGAGGTCATAATTGCTCCAGTCGCATCTTAGGTTGTGCAATAGGATCGCTCCGGATCCCGCTCGTTCGATCTAGCTGACTTCCGGCAGATCCCTGCGTTTTCTCAATTAACGAGGAAAGCAGTTCGTCCAAAGAATGCCTTAAATTTCCAAGAGATCGCCGGCAGCCGCTGCCGGCGAGCAAAGTTGGAAAATCGTTATTCCGCACTCAGCCTAGGCAGCCTTGCGTGGTCGTGGCTCGTCACTCTTGCCTTGGTCGGACTTGCTTCGGACGGAACTCGTTTCACGGTTGAAGGAAAGATTTGGGGCGCCCGTCCGCTCCAGACTCTTCTGCTTTCTCCACCTATTGACAAATGGGAACATCGTGCCAATGACGACTACCAGCACGCCAAACGCGATCAAGAGCGATAAGGACCAGCCCCTGGAAGTGGCAGTGGGTGTAGTGGCGACTGCAGCAGGTGTGCTGACAGGTTCCGAGGGCGAGCTGTCAGTCGCGACGGGTGTGATGGTGGCTGCTGCAGGTGTGCCGGCAGTCTCCGAGGGTGAGCTGGCCGTGACAGCCGGTGCGGCGGCGACTCGAGGAGTTTCTGACCGTCGCCGAGGACGTGCAGCAGGTATGACGGCAGTCTGCGTGCTGACAGTTGCGACGGGTGTAGTGGCGTCTGCAGCCGGTGCGCTGACAATCTCCGCAGGTGGGGCGACAATCGGAACGGGTGGAGTCGCGTCAGCAGCCGGTGTGCTGGCAGGCGCAGTGGGTGCAGTAGCGTCCGTAGCCGGTGTGCTGGCAGGCGCAGCGGGTGCAGTAGCGTTCGCAGCCGGTGTGCTGGCGGTCGCGGCGGGCGCAGCAGCGTCCGCAGCCGGTGTGTTGGCAGTTTCCGACGGTGTGGTGACAGGCGCAGTAGAAGCGGCGGCAGCCGCAGCGCAGTGTTCGGAAATCATGTTCAGTTCGGTGACGGCAAAGCTGTTACTAGTAGCGGCGGAGCTCGCTCCGTTTGCTTTTTGTCCGATGAGAGTCACCTCATGGTTCAGATGTGGCTTGAGGTCAACACTGCTGGTAGCGATCTTGAAAATGTGGCTGGTGTTGTCTTCGACCAGTGTGTAGTTACCATCAGAGCCACCCAGGCAACCCTTAACAGTGGTCTGATCCGCATTGCTGCCCGTCGCAGGGGTCTGTGCAAACCCCAGCGCAACCAACAGAGCCAGTACAACGATCAACAAGCATGTTCTCTTCATGGAATCCTCCGAAGATTCTCGCCTCGCGGCGGTCTGAAATTTCGCTTGGGATTTGAATCTGCTTCCGATTCTGGTGTCGAACCCTTGCGGCTTTCGGGCTCCGGCGTGAGAACTTGGAGCATCCAGGTGAAACCACACCATCTTATTCGGCAAGAATCCGACTGTCTGTTCTAAACCGCTCACATTGAGAGAGAATCGAACCACTAGACTCGGAACTGAGCCGCCCGCCACAATCGCCACAATGACATGCCACAATGACTGCCCTTGCGCTCGCCCCATTTGCCGACGATACTGGAGTGTCACCGACAATTTCTAAACGACATCATGAAAACGACAATCGCTCTCTCTACGCCCGCTCAACTCGAAACCGAATCTCTCGTCGCCATCGTCTTGGATCACTCCGAAAAGGATCACAACGACTCGGCAAAGAAAGAAAAACCGCAACTCAAGCTCGCGACTGGCGACTCCGCTGTCCAGTCCGCTCCTGCCGACCTGCTGGTGAACGGCGAAATGACTGGAAAGCCGTTTGAAATCAATTTGCTGCACAAGCCTGCCGGACTGAAAGCCAAGCGCTTGTTGCTGATCGGCGGCGGCGCGGCGAAAAAGTTCGCCAGTTACGATCTGCGCCGCATCGCCGGGGCTGCCGTACGTACACTCAAGTCGCGCGGAATCCGCAGCTTCGCCTTCATCGCCCCGCCCAGCATTCCGCCCGAGGAAGCCGTGCGAGCGATTGTCGAGGGCGCGCTGGTTGGCAACTTCGACCCCGACTACTACCGCAGCGACCGGAAAGATCAGAAGATTGATGCGCTTACCGTACTCGCCAGCGGCAACAGCGATCATGCCGCGCTCGAAAAAGCCGCCCACGAAGCGCAAGTTATCGGCGAATCGCAAAATTTCACGCGCGATCTGGTGAACGAGCCCTCCAACCGCATGACTCCGACCATTCTGGCCGACCGAGCGAAGAATATGTGTCAGGAAGTGGGTTTGAAATGTGAAGTTTACGGCGCCGACAAGATCAAAGAGTTGAAGATGGGCGCATTCTGGGGCGTGGCGCAAGGTTCCGACGAGCCGCCCGCGTTAATCGTGATGAGACACGAGCCCGCCGGCGCGCCCGAGAAACCTGTCTTGGGGCTGGTGGGCAAAGGAATTACCTTCGACACCGGCGGCATTTCGATCAAGCCCGCCGACGGCATGGAGAAGATGAAATATGACATGGCCGGCGGCGCGACCATGATCGGCGCCATGCGCGCTATCGCGCTGCTGAAGCCGAAAGTGAAAGTCATCGGCATCGTGTGCGCCACCGAGAACATGCCCTCCGGCAAAGCGCAGAAGCCGGGCGACGTGCAGATTGCCATGTCGGGCAAAAGCATCGAGATCATCAATACTGACGCCGAAGGGCGCCTCGTCCTGGCTGACGGCCTGTTTTACGCGCGCCAGCTTGGGTGCACTCATCTAGTCGATGCGGCAACGCTTACTGGAGCCGTTGTGGTCGCGCTCGGCTACGCGAACGCCGGAATCTTCGCCAACGATGACGCCATATACGAACGCTTCCACAAAGCGAATGACGAGGCCGGGGAAAAAATGTGGCGACTGCCGCTCGACGACGAATACAAAGAGAACATCAAGTCCACCATCGCCGACATCGTCAACTCCGGCGGACGCTGGGGCGGCGCGATTAATGCCGCCATGTTCCTGAAAGAGTTTGCCGAAGACACTCCCTGGATTCACCTCGACATCGCCGGCACGGCCTGGATGGAAGATCAAAAGCCCTGGATCGCCAAAGGGCCATCGGGGATCGCGCTGCGGAGCCTGGTTGAGTTCGTCAAGGGTTTCGCGGGATAAGCAGTAAAAACCACCGAGGCGGAGGATCCTAATGAAGAGTCTAATGCTGGTTGGCGTTGCCGTGCTGGTACTGGGGATAGTTTCGTTCTTCGTTCCGGTTCCCCATTCCGAACATCACGGCGTCAACATCGGCGACGCCCACGTGGGCATTACGACGCACCATGACAACATGGTCCCGCCGGTCGTGAGCATCGTTCTGCTTCTCGTCGGGGCCGGGCTGATGATCGCGGGCAGAAAGAGCTGAGGCCCGTTGGATGGACCAACCCGAACGCAGCGCTTCGGTTTCGTAGAATGTCTCAGCTTCCGCATTCCTGACAGAAAGCCGCCGCACATACGCGGACCAAGACAACCGGAAGCGAGAGGCGAGAACTGTTGCTGAATCGGTGTTTGTATTATGGCTTGTGGATTTTCCAGACCGTGCTGGAGAATCTTTGCCTCCGGCCGTGCGCGGTAAAATGCACGCATTTGCCAAAGATTCGCTCGGCCGAAGCCGCGACCAAATTGCCGCGTCAAGTCCGCAGACAATGGCTCGATTGGCTTGCTCGACATTAGCGGCCTGCTTTGTTCAAACTTTACGATGTGCCGGCCAATGAGAATGACTTGGCCGAGCTGTTGCCGGAGATGTGATACGCGGCTGTGCCGCTGAAGGCCTCTCCCAGCGACAGGCGTTTCCTGGCATCGGGCCGCCCACAAGTAGTAGGCCTACATTTTAGACACAACCGCCCACCCAGCAACCTGATACCGCTTACTTCCCTACCGTTACCCGGTCGAACGCCTTCTCCAGATTCGCAAGCAGGGGAGTCTCGCTCTTTTCCAAACCACCGCGGCCCATCATGCGCCACAGGTACTGATTGCCAGGCCAGCCGTGCGCGTCATAAACCGCGAGAACATCTTCCGACGGCCGGCTCATGACCATCAGGACGAAGTCGGCCTGGTTTGGTTCGTACACCAGCGTGAACTTGCCCCACTTCTGCAGTGCGTCCTCGACCGCTCCAATCGCCTGGCGGTCTTCGGGAAGCAAGTTGATGTTGAATTGGTCTCCGTCATAGCTGGTGACGTAGACATAACGCGCGTTCGCCAGCGTCCCAGGAAATGACGGAACATTTTGCGGAGCGTTTGCCTTGGGCGGTTTTGGAGCGGCGAGGGCCAGGGTCGTCGCCAACAACACGACAGCGAGTACGACACGCGAGGAAATTCTCTTTTTCATAGTCTTCACCGAATCGACGCCTTTGCTCTTTGTAAACATTCACTTGGATGGTTAAGACGCAGGTAGGCGTTGCCCGCGCCCCGGACAACTCCGCCCAAGTGATTGAATCTATGGTAACTGGAAGATATTCGGCGAAGAAGAGCACCGGAGGGCCAGCACGGAGGGCGTTAACCCTCGCCAAGGAACGCCATTTTCCGAGCCGGAAACGGCCCTAGAATTGCGTGAAAGGCAGCGGGTCGACCTGGGATCCTTCCCTTAAAACAACCGCGCTCCCGGGGCATTCCGGCGAGACGCCGTTCGCATACTATAGCTACAAGATAATCCGTGAACAACTTACAGCCAGTTTCAGCAACCTAAACGGGGCGTCCACAACTTACGGACTGATCAGAGCTTTCCAACGGCGTCGGTAAGGGTTTGAACCAGCGCGCTTCCTGGTAGCAAACAACAAACAATACAATTGCGATGGCGAGATCGATTACCGCAGAGCGGCGACCCGCCGGCGCGCGGTATCGTCAGATCGCAACTCAGACCGGCGGACCACAGATATTCTTCTTCTCTGCAGCAGGTTCAAGCGCTGAATCTCTCTGCGGCGCGAGCTTTCGCCTTCGTGGCCTCTTCCTCTCGATTCTTCGGCGGCGCGTTGGTTTCGAGCGAATGGAGAAGACGGGCCGAGATGGCGGCTACTTCATCGACGGCAGCCTGGAATGAAGTTTCGTTGGCTTTTGACGGTTTGTTAAAACCGCTGATCTTCCTCACGAACTGCAGAGAAGCGGCTCGAATTTCTTCGTCATTGACCGGCGGATCGAAGTTGAACAGAGTTTTTATATTTCTGCACATCGGCGTGACCTCAAATTGCCAGAACTCCCAGGCGGCGTGTAAGCATTAGTTTGACATAACCGCCGACGCAGAGAACAGATTCAAAACAGCCGCCCAATGGAGAAGTTAACCCGACTCTCTCCCGTGGGGCTGACGCTGCCCGCCAGCGCGATGGGCCCGACGATCGTTTCGGCGATTACCCCGAGATTGAACGTGCCGCGGACCACCACCGTACTGGGATCGTCAAAAGCCGTACCGGCTTCGTACCATCCCCCCCAGTAGATCTTTCCTCCGACGAACTGCGGCAGGTGGTAAAGTTCGCGTCGGAATCCCAGTGAGGAGTAGGCGTAGTGGTTGCCGACAAATTCCTGCGGAAGGTAGGCGCCGAGGCGGAACGCTCCACCGAGCGTAAAGATTTGGAATGGACCTGCGGTGCCGTGGAACGTGGTTCCACCCGAGGCCAGAAAAAAGAGCGAGGTCCTGGGGCCCGTCGGAATGAAGGCGGAGGTTTGCACGTCGAGTTGATCAATGGGATGGACAAGACCCGGGCTCTGCAGCACGCGTGAAAGGTTGGCGACGATGCGCGTGCCGCGGCCGGGAACCGAGGGATTATCCTGGCCGTCCCACACGTAGCGCGTGCGGAATTCTCCAGTGCTGCCGCTGACCGAAGGAAGGCCTGCGCTGCCAATTAGCGAGGCCAGTTTGCCGCTGAAGATCTCGTATCCCCAGCGGAGTTCGCTGCGCTCGCCGATGTTATAGCCGAAATCGAAACCGCCGCCCGCTCTTTCGTCACCGAAGACCGCGACACGGGTCTCGCCAGCAAATTCGTTGCGGGGCAACTTGGAAGCGAAGGCGTAGGGCGCCACGAAGAGATGGGTGGCGCCAAGCGGCTGATAAAACTCCGTGGCGGCCAGGTTGCTGGAGCCGAGCAGGAGGTCATTGCGCCACTCGCCGCCATGATGTTCGACGTCCATGAAAGTGATGCGGGCGCCGGCGGAAAAGTCGAAGGCCGCCACGCCGGAGCCATCGACGTTAACGGCCAGATCCACAAAGGGCGGACCGTAGGTCTTCTCATGAGCAGTCACTCGCAGTGCGGGCACGCCATCTTGGGTAAAGCCTTCATAGCCCAGGCGGTCGAACTCGCCTTCTCCAGCGACGCGCGTCAGTTGGGTTTCGAGTTTTGGCAGATCAAGCGGGCCCTGTGTGTCTGACTTCAGAGTTAGTTCGAGCCTATCATCGGTGTCCGAGTCTCCTCCTTCGACTTCCACCGATTGCACTTGCTTTGGTGGAACGCGTTTGCGGGCGGAACGTGCGGCGAGGTATTGCTGCCACGTTGCGTCGTCTTTAAGGGCAAAAGGCAGCAATGCTGCAGACTGGCTGGCTGCGCTCTGATAACCAAGGCGAATGAGGTCCTGCAGGCGATCATAGTCGTCCATCGAGAAGTTCCCGGTGTCCACGGTGATCGTAGCGTTGGCCAGAGCCAGGGAGCGGCGCTCATTCTGTAGCAGCATCACGTCAAGTGCGCGGGAGAGCACGCCGGTAAGCGTTTCCAGTTGTTCGCGTTCCCCGAGGGGGACGCGGAGATAGACGGCAATGACTGTGTCGGCACCCATTTCGCGCACCACGTCGACAGGAATATTTTCGACCATCCCGCCATCCGCCAGCACCCGGCCACCGACTTCCACGGGCGTGAAGACGCCTGGAATCGCCATGCTGGCGCGCACGGCGGTGGCAAGAGAACCATCATGCAGCACCACGCGGTCACCGGTCAGCATATCCGTAGCGACCGAGCGGAACGGGATGGGCAAGTCGTCGAAGCTGGCGATGCCAGACGCGGGGAAGGCGATGCGATCAAGCAGCAGGCCAACGCCGTGGCCGGGATTGAACCCGTTGGGACCCTTCAGGCCGTGCTTCAGGCCCAGCGCGGCTTCGATCTGGTAGTTGCGGCGATCCTGCTTACGGCGATAGCTAAGTTGCTGATAGGTAGGCTCGGGGGCCAGCACGTCGCCCCAATCAATGCCTTCGGCGAACTTTTGGATTTCCGCGGGCGACATGCCCGTGGCGTACATAGCGCCAACGATGCTGCCCAGGCTGGTACCGGCGACGCGGTCCACCGGAATATGATTCTGCTCCAGCCACTGGATCACTCCGATTTCGGCCAGGCCGAGCGCACCGCCGCCGCTGAGGGCGAGACCGATGCGGGGACGACGAACCGGCTGAGACGGGCCGGTCTGCTGGTCTGGCTGCGGAACTTGTTTCTGATCTGGCGACGGATTTTGCGCCAGGGTCAGAGTGCCGGACAGAGCCAGCAGCAAGAAGACACTGAGCCGCGCCGCACAACTGAGGCGAGCGCAAAGCGAAGACATGTTCACCCTCCCGGAAGAGCAGGCGGAGTTAGTGGGGAAAAAACTCACCTTAGCAGGTTTGGTTGATGATGGATGATGGATGATTGATGATTTAGGTCTTCCGTCAACAATCAGAAATCGACGATTGGCCAGTCCGTCTGGCCTACATAACCGGGGGCACGGTGATGCCCATGACGGCGAGAGTGCGAATCAATTCGCGCCGAACGACCGCGACCGTAGCAAGCAGGAATTGTTTTCGCCCCTCATCGGGCTCGCTGAGGATGGGATGGCGGTGATAGAAGGTGTTGAACAGTTGCGCCAGTCGGAAAGCGTGCTTGGCGAGGTAGGCCGGTTCTGTAGTCGCGATACATTGGTCCACAAGATATGAGGTCTTTGCCGATACCAGCCAGAGTTCCCAGAACTCATTCGCGTTATCCCCTGCGAGAAATTTGGCCAGGGTCTCGGCAGAGACGGTGCTGGCAAGGTCTCTGGAGAAAGTGTCGGCATCAATTGCCGCCTTCTTGAAGATGCTGGTCGCGCGGACTACGGCATATTGCGCGTAGGGGCCGGTTTCGCCTTCGAAGCTGAGCGCTTCTTTGAAGTCGAAGGCGATCACCGACTGCTTGGTGAACTTCAGCATGAAGTAGCGCAGCGCGCCGATCGCGATTTGCGTAGCGATGGATAGGCGTTCAGCGTCGATAAGTTGGGGATGGCGGGAGTCGACCTCGCTCTTGGCGGAAGCGATGAGTTGGTCGAGCAGGTCATCGGCTTTCACGCCGAAACCCCTGCGGCCACTGACTTCGATGTAGGAACGGGTCTTGTCTTCGTCACTCAGCGCGTAGCCAAGTTCGGCGGCGCAACGAGGCGTGAGTGCCACCATCTCATACGAAAAATGCGTGTAGTGGTCGGCGGCCTCGTTGTGGCCGAGACCCCGCAGCGCTTCGATGACCGTGTTTTGCGCCTCCGACTGGCGGGCATCGATCACGTTATAGATTTCGGCAACGCCGCCGAAGTGAGGATGATCTTTCTCGCCTTGCGTGGAAGAAATCCAGCAGTCGTGCTCGTCAGGATAGCGGTAGAACTTGCGGTAGCCAAAATCGCGCCCGAGCAAGCCGAACTTCCACATGTGGTAGGCGATGTCTTTGCCGACGTAGCCTACGGTGCGGTTGGAGCGGACGATCACTTTCTGGTCCTCCTCGGAAATCTGCTCAGCCTCCTTCGGGTTCCCTCCATCCTCTGTGGTTGAGACCGTTCCGGCCCGGCGCATCACCCAGCAGCCCTTGTTTTTGCCTGCGTTTTCGTAGGTGAGGACCCCAGCATCTTTCAGCTTGGCGAAGGCCGCGTCCCAGAAGTGGAGGTGCAGGATTTCGCTCTCGCGGGGAAGAAAATCGTACTCGATCTCCAGACGGTCCATGGTTTCGAGATGGCGGCGCAGAACGGCAGTCGAGATCAATTCGGCGATCGCCGCAGTTTCGCTGGCGGCGTCTTCGATGCCGTGGAGCGTTTGGGCTCGGGCTTGCAGGTTTTGCTTGTCCTGCTCGTACCACTGCGAAACCCGGGCATAGAGATCCCAGCAGTAGTAGTCGAAGCGGGGCTGGTGGGCGAGGGCTTCGATTTCATCGCGGGACTTCTTCTCGATATGCGTGAAACCCACGACTACGTCGGCGACCTGCACGCCGGTGTTGTCGATGTAGTTCTGGACATCGACTTTGCGGTCCGCTTCGCGCAGTAGGCGGACAAACGTGTCGCCGAGAATCGCGTTGCGCAGGTGGCCGATGTGGGCCGCCTTGTTGGGATTGATGCTGGTGTGCTCAACCAGAATCTTTCCCCGCCGATCAGGCACGTCCGGTTGCGATATTTTGGGTTTCGGCAATGCATCTCTGACCAGCGCAGCGGCGAACTCGGCGCGATCCACGTGCGCGTTGATGTAGCCTGCTCCAGCGACTTCCAATCTCTCGAAACCCTCAATGGGACCGATTCCGGCAACAATCTCCTCTGCGATCTTGCGCGGCGGTTTGCGGAGTTTCCTGGCTAACTCGAAGGCCAGCGGGAACGCATACTCGCCAAACTCGATTTTGGGCGGTTCCTCGACGGCGAAACCGTGGATCCCGATGTTATACGTTCGGAGCACAAATGGGACTACCGCGGCAGCTAGGCGGTCGCGCAGATGACGATACAAGGTATCCCTCTAAACTGTGGAAGAAAGTAGTGATTTTAGCAGAGTGCGTGGTGAACGCTGGTTTGACGCAGGATGCACGGTTCCCTATGATGGCAAATCAGCCGAATTTGCTCACCCGGAGAGGCGAAGCAATACAAATCCAAGAGATCTTGATTGGGTTTTCTCCGTGTCTCGGCGCCTCCGTGATGAATGGAATTCTTCTATGCGCATAGCCTACCTTGAGTGCTTTTCCGGCATGAGCGGTGATATGTTCCTGGGCGCGCTCGTGGATGCGGGAATTCCGCCGCAGGTGCTGGAAGAGACCGTGGCGGCGCTCGGGGTGGGGGCGCGGCTGGAGGTTTCACGGGTGGTGCGCAGCGGGATTTCGGCGACCAAGGTCGATGTTTGGGTCGATGGAGAAAAGGATATGCCGCGCGAGCAGTACTGGGAGCGGCATCAGCACTCGCACGAGGATTCTCATGGCCGGGGGCTGACCGAGATTCGCGAGATCATTTCTGCGGCGGCGATTTCCGAGACTGCACAGAAGACCGCCATCGCCATCTTCGAGGCGCTGGGACGGGCTGAGGCGAAAATTCACCATACTTCCATCGAGCGCGTGCATTTCCACGAGGTCGGTGCCATAGACGCGATGGTGGATATCGTCTGCGCGGCCGTGGGGGCGGAAGCGCTCGGAGTGGATGAGATTATCTGTTCACCCTTGAACGTGGGCGGGGGGACGGTGAAGTGCGCGCACGGAACTTTTCCGGTGCCTGCTCCAGCAACGGTGGAGCTGTTGGCGGAAGCGCCTGTGTATTCTTCCGGCTTGCAGGCAGAGTTGCTCACGCCGACGGGCGCGGCCATCGTGAAGACACTGGCTTCACGCTTTGCAGCGTTTCCTGAGATGAAGATTGAGCGGTCAGGCTATGGCGCGGGATCGCGGGATTTTCCGGGGCAGCCCAATGTGGTGCGGCTGACGATTGGAGAGTCGGCTTCGAATACGCTGGCTACGAAGACCGCATTGGAAACGATTACGGTGCTGGAAGCGAATCTGGACGATCTGAATCCGCAGGTTTTTGGCTATGTGATGGACCGGTTGTTCGAAGAGGGCGCGCTCGATGCCTTTGGGATTGCGGGGCAGATGAAGAAGAACCGTCCAGGTATGGTGCTGACGGTCCTATGCCAACCTAAGGATGCGGACAAGCTGACGCGACTGATCTTCTCGGAGACGACCACGCTGGGCGTGAGGCGGCGCGATGAGAAGCGGCGAACTCTGGCGCGACGGTGGGAGAATGTGCCCACGCCGTGGGGCGAGGTGAGGATCAAGATCGCCAGCATGAATGGAACGGTCATGAATTACGCTCCCGAATACGAAGACTGCCGGCGGATCGCGGCTGAGCATCATGTGCCGCTGAAACAAGTAATGCAGGAAGCCGCGCGACAGTACCTCGGGACCGACAAGAAGCAGTAACCACGGAGTACACAGAGCTTTACAGGGGAGGGCTCTGTGAGCTCTCGAGGCCCCGTGGTGGCGAAGACCTATGAGCAGGAAGTTCTATATCACGACGCCAATTTACTACGTGAACGCGCACCCGCATATCGGGCACGCGTATACGACCATTGCGTGCGACACGGTTGCGCGGCGACAGCGCTTGCTGGGTGCGGACACATTTTTCCTGACCGGCACGGATGAAAACGGCCAGAAAGTCGAGCGGGCGGCACAAGCTGCCGGGAAGACGCCGCAGCAGTTCGTCGATGAGATTTCGGGCGAGTTCCGGGCATTGTGGAAGCGCATGGGCATCTCGAACGACGACTTCATTCGCACCACCGAAGAGCGGCACAAGAAACGTGTGCAGGAGCTGTTCCGGCGGATCCGCGACAATGGATTTATCTACAAGGGCACGTACTCGGGGCAGTATTGCTTTTCCGACGAGCTGTATGTTGACGGCGCGAAACCGGGCGACCCGTGCCCGATCTGCGGACGTCCGACTGAGAGGGTTGAGGAAGAAAATTACTTCTTCAAGCTCTCGGCTTTTCAGGACAAGCTGCTGGAGTTGTACACCGATCCGGAATTCATCCGCCCGGAAACGCGGCGCAACGAAGTGATTTCGTTCGTGCGCTCGGGTCTGCGCGATCTTTCGATCAGCCGCTCAACCTTTACCTGGGGTATCCCGGTTCCCGACGATCCCAAGCACGTGATTTACGTGTGGCTGGACGCGCTGGCCAACTACATTACCGCGATCGGGTTCGGATCGACCCATGCTGCGGCGCAGGAGGCGTTCAAGAAATATTGGCCGGCCGATGTGCACATGATCGGCAAAGAGATCGTTCGCTTTCACTGCGTGTACTGGCCGGCGTTTCTAATGGCGGCGGGGCTGCCGGTGCCGAAGGCAATCGTGGCGCACGGCTGGCTGCTATTTGAAGAGAACAAGATGTCGAAAACGCGCGGAAACATTGTGCACACCGAAACGATTCTCGACGTGCTGGGCGCGGACGCGTTGCGGTATTTTCTGCTGCGGGAAGTCGTGTTCGGGCAGGATGGATCGTTTTCGTTCGATGCGCTGGTGCAGCGCTATAACTCCGACCTGGCGAATGGGCTGGGAAATCTAGCCAGCCGCACGCTGACCATGATCAAGCGCTATTTCAAAGGTGAGGTGCCGTACCCGTCGCACGGGGCGTCGAAAACCGCTGCGGACGAAGCCATCTCCGACGCGGCGCGGAAGGCGATCCGCGAATTTGGGACTCTATTTGATCAGTTCCAATTTTCGCGCGCCCTTGAAGCGGCGTGGGCACTCGTGGCGACGGTAGACAAGTACATTGTTGAAAATGAGCCTTGGGCGCTGGGCGAAAAACAGGATGAGGACAGCCGCTCGCGTTTGGCGACCGTTCTTTATACAGCGGCGGAAGCGCTGCGCATCGCGACGGCGTTGGCGCATCCGGTGATACCGGAGGCGACGGCAAAGATCTGGATGCAGATGGGGTTGGGAGACATTAAGAAGCTGGCTCTGAGCGAACTGGCTTGGGGACAGCTGCCTTTGGGCACGAAGCTGGGCGAGGTGCAGCCCGTGTTTCCGCGCGCCGACAAGAGTGCGATTGAAAGGATGCAGAAAATGGAAGAGGAGCACAGGAGCACATCCGTGGCAGAGGCTCCGCGAGCATCTGCGGCTACGTCGGCACCGACGAGTGCACCGCAGGCGACTCCAGCGGTGGCGCCACCAGCGGCAGTTCCGGCCGCAGTTAGAGCGGCGGGCGAAAAGATTTCGATTGACGATTTCGCCAAGATCGAACTGCGGGTGGGGCTGGTGAAAGTGGCCGAGAGAGTGCCCAAGGCGGATAAGCTCCTGCGGCTGGAGATTGATATTGGAGGGGAAGTGCGGCAGGTGCTGGCCGGGATCGCCGAAGCGTATGCTCCGGAGACTTTGATTGGGCGGAAAGTGGTGGTGGTCGCCAATCTTGCGCCGCGCAAGTTGCGCGGGATGGAATCGAATGGAATGATTGTGGCGGCCTCACTGGAGGACGGAAAACCTGTGCTGGCGAGTTTTTTGGAGGATGTGCCGGTTGGGGCAAGGTTGAAGTAAAACGACCGCCCATTCTCGGCCGCAAGAACGTCAAAGTCAAAAACCAGCCGAGATTTGCTCGGCGCGGACCGGCAAGGACGCCCGTCCCCCCACAACCATACCCATGTTTATCGACTCTCACGCCCATCTCGACGGCCGGCAATTCGACTCCGACCGCGAGCAGGTAATTGCTCGGGCTCGCGAGGCCGGGGTGCAGGCCATCGTCGCCGTCGGCAACGGCGACGGGCCTGCGCATGTGGATTGCGGAATTCGCCTGGCGGAGAACTACGATTTCATTTATGCGACGCTCGGCATTCATCCCCATGAAGCCAGGCTGGCGGATGAAGCCGCGTACCAGAACATGGAACGGCTGGCGAGGCATCCTAAGGTCATCGCCTGGGGCGAGATCGGCTTGGATTATTATTACGATCACTCACCGCGCGACCTGCAAAGAGAAGTCTTCACGCGCCAGATGGAGTTGGCGGGGGCTGCGAAATTGCCGATTGTGATTCATTGCCGTCCGTCGGAAGAGAGCGACAACGCCTGGGAAGATTGCCTCACGCTGATGCGATCGCATTGGGCGGCGAAGGAATTGGGCGGAATTCTGCATTGCTTCACGGGAAACTGGCCGCAGGCAAGGAGTGCCCTCGATATGGGGTTCATGATTTCGTTCGCCGGCAACCTGACCTTTCCCAAAGCCCAGCAAATTCGCGACGCCGCGCTGGAGGTTCCCCTGGATCGCATGCTGATCGAGACCGACTCACCGTATCTGGCGCCGGTGCCGCATCGCGGCAAGCGCAACGAGCCAGCCTTCGTAAAGGAAACGGCGCGGAAGCTGGGCGCGCTGCGCGGGTTGACGGCGGAAGAAGTCGGCCAGCAAACGACGCGCAATTTCTACAATTTTTTCAAATTGACTGAAACCGCTGAAAGCAAAGTTTTGGCAGGTTGACCTCCTCTCGGAGCGGTTCTTCTGGTAACCTCAGAGTCAGATTCCATCATTTCAGAAAGAATTGAAATCCGATGCCCGATAATACCTTCGACATCGTGAGCAAGATTGACTTGCAAGAGGTGTCGAACGCCATCCAGCAGGCCTTGAAGGAAATCCACACGCGCTTCGACCTGAAGGATTCAAAGTCGAACATCGAACTGGAGAAAGACGCGATCGTGCTGCACTCGGCTGACGAATACAAGCTGAAGGCGGTGAACGATATCCTCCAGCAAAAGCTGGTCAAGCGCGGGGTCTCGTTGAAGGGGTTGACCTACGGTACGGTGGAACCGGCGGCGGGAGGAACCGCCAAGCGCCGCATTACCATGCAGCAGGGCATCGCCATCGAAAAGGCGCGGGAGATCGTGAAGCTGGTTAAGGATTCGAAGAAGAAAGCACAGGCTTCGATCCAGGGAGATCTGGTGCGGATCAGCAGCAAGGACCGCGACACCCTGCAGGAAGTCATCGCTATGCTGCGGCAGCATGATTTCGGAATCGACTTGCAGTTCACCAATTACCGGACGAACTGAGGACACAAAGCGGAGACACTGAGCACTGCCGCGGAGGACGCAAAGGGAAGGGGCCCCATCATTGAGCGCACCGGCCATCATTAACGGGAAGGAAATCTTCGACCTGCTGCGCGATGACCTCGCGGCGCTGGAGGGCGAGTTCGAGCAGGATACTGTTTCGAGCGTGCAAGCCATTACGGAGATTGGGGAGTATCTGCGGGCCGGCGGCGGCAAGCGCATCCGTCCGGCACTTCTTTTTCTTTCCTCCAAGCTCTTCCAATACGAAGGGCGCGGCGCGGTGCGACTGGGAGCGGTGGTTGAGATCATCCATACCGCCACGCTGGTGCACGACGACATTATCGACGAGGCAAGAACCCGCCGCGGCCGGCCCGCCGCTAATACCCAGTGGGGAAATTCGAGATGCGTGCTGGCGGGCGACTGGCTCTATATGCAGGCCTTCAAAATAGCGGTGCAGGAGCGGAACTTCCGCATTCTCGACACGCTGATTGAACTGACGCAGCAGATGGTTGAGGGCGAACTGCTGCAGATAGAAAAACTCGGTAGGCTGATTACTCTGGAGGAGCATTTCGATCTGATCTACCGCAAGACGGCTTGCCTGTTTTCGGTTTGCATGCGGCTGGGAGCGATTCTGGGGGGGGCGACGTCGGCGCAGGAAGAAGCTCTGGCCCAGTACGGGCACGACCTGGGCATGGCCTTTCAGATTGTTGACGACGTGCTTGACCTGACCGCGTCCGAAGATGTTCTGGGTAAACCGGTGGCGAGCGACCTGCGCGAGGGCAAGGTCACCATGGCAGTGATCCATGCCCTGGAGCGCTGCACAGCGGAGGAACGAGCCAAAATTGAAACCATCCTGCGCGACCGCGCCTTCAACGGCGTGACCCACGCACAGATCATGGAAATCCTGCAACGCCATGGAGCGCTGGAAGCGGCAAGCGCTCGCGCCGCACAGTATGCGGAGTCCGCGCGGAAGGCAATCTGCACCCTCCCCGATTCGGAGATCAAGCGAGCGCTGCTGTGGGCCCCGGAGTTTGTCGTGGCCAGGGAGAAGTAGCAGGAACTTTCAATCGCTGACGGTTCTCAGAATTCCCGCGGAGCGCGCGAAAAGGGTCTATTTCTGAACCCTTTGCTGATTTTCCTTATCCAAGACTATCAATGAATTTCTTTTTGCTGATGGCGCGCCACGGATATGTTTTGACCTTCGGTCTGTTGCTGGCGGAGGCGATCGGGCTTCCCTTTCCGGCGGCGATCGCGCTGGTGGCAGCAGGAGCTACGGTGGCGGCGCACGGATTATGGGGTCCGTACGTCTTGCTGGCAGCGATCACCGCCTTGCTGTTGGGTGACACCGTGCAGTTCTGGCTGGGGCGATACATGGGCTGGGCACTGCTGGGATTCCTGTGCCGCGTATCGATCAATCCGGAAACCTGCATCCTGCGGTCGGCGGAGTCGTTCTACAAGCGCGGCAGAACCACTCTGGTAATTGCTAAGTTTATCCCCGGCGTGAACACCATGGCGGCGCCGCTGGCCGGCAGCATGAAGATGCGGTTCTGGCAGTTTCTGTACTTGGACTTCATCGGCTCCCTGGTGTATGCCGTCACCTATCTTTTGGTGGGATATCTTTCGCGCGATTTTCTGGCTTCCATCTTGCGTGGGTTTCGCGCGGCCGGGCTGGCGATGGAAGTAGTCGTGGTCGCCGCGCTGGTCGTGTATGCGATCTACCGCCTAGTGCAATATCGCAAACACAAGATGTATCGCGTAGTGCCGCGGATTCAGGTTCAGGAGTTAGCCGCGCGTTTGGCTTCTGAGGATGCAGGCAAGGTGCTGATCGTCGACGTCCGCAGCCACGGCTACTACGACTCAGGGTCAGCGCGGATCAAAAACTCGATCCGGATCGAACCCAACAATCTTGAGGAAGAGATCAAGAACCTTCCTAAGGACAAAGACATTTATCTTTACTGTACTTGAGCGCGCGAAGCAACCAGCGCCCGGGTGGCGCATCTGCTGCGGGAAAAAGGATTCAACACGTTCGTCATTGTCGGCGGATTGACTGCCTGGCGCAAGGCTGGCGAACCGCTGGAGTCGGTACCGCAGAACGATCTGGTGAAATTGCCGACGTTCAGTTAGTCGTTAGTCGTTTGCCGCTGCTCGTTAAACTCCTCGTCATCAACTCCTGCATCCCACACCGAACTGGCGGAAGAAGTCCAAAGGTCAAAATGATAGCATCGGATCGGCAGTCTCCGGCCAGGCGAGCCGTTGCGCCTCCGATTCCGATGGCTTTCAACAGAGAAATCGAGATCAAGTTTCGCGTCGCAGACATTCGGGCGCTCACGCGTAAGCTGCGCGGCACGGGATTCCGCATCGTCACGCCCCGGACGCACGAGATAAATACGCTGTACGACCTCCCGGGGGAAGTGCTGCGTGGACGCAAGGAACTGCTGCGCATCCGGAGCTACGGCTCGGAGTGGACGCTGACTCATAAAGCTGGCAAGAAGGCCGGACGTCACAGCAGTCGTGAGGAGTTAGAGACAGGTGTAACCGACGGCTGGAAGATGGATGCCATCTTGCGCACCCTGGGATACATGCCCTCGTTTCGCTACGAAAAGTTCCGCGCCGAGTGGACGGATGGAAAAGGCCAGGTCGTCGTGGACGAGACGCCTATCGGCAATTTTTGCGAGATTGAAGGCGCGCCGCGATGGATTGATGCTACGGCAAAGAAGCTTAGCGTGAGCCCGGCGGATTACATTACGAACAATTACGCAGGATTGTTTCTGGAGTGGAAGGCTCATACAAAAAGTAAAGCTGAGGAGATGACGTTCAGAGCGATCAAGCAAGAACAATAACCCGCGCTCAATGGGCGGGAAGGCTCATCAGACTTGGCAGAGCTTACTGCTTCCTATTCGAATTCCATGGCTGGAAACGAGGATAGCTATTAGGCCCCGTGGCACTTCTTATATTTCTTGCCGGAGCCGCACGGGCAAGGATCGTTGCGGCCCACCTTTTCCTGCGAGCGCACGACCTGCTGCACCGGTTGCACGTCTCCCGCGCCAGCCATGCGCGCCTGTTCAAGCTCGCGACGCTTGCGACGCATGAAAGCCTCTTCCAGATCATCGGCGGAAGTCGCGACCAGGCGCGGCGGACGATGTCCGTTCCCCCCACCTCCTTGTTGCGCTGGCACAGGGTGCTCCGGACCTTGGCCTGCTGCTTCCCCTCCCTGTGGAGGTGGACCGGCGGCGCCAGCGTCCGGCGGACGCTCGATAATCTGCATCAGGTAGAGATAGCGAGCCGTGTCTTCCTGAAAGCGCTGCAGCATAGCCTCAAACATCTCGAACGATTCTTTCTTGTACTCGACCAACGGATCGTGCTGGCCGTAGCCGCGCAGGCCGATGCCCTCCTTGAGGTGATCCATACTCAGGAGGTGATCCTTCCACTGCGAATCGAGAACGCTGAGCATGATCATGCGCTCGTGATGGCGCATGGCCTCGGGGCCAATTAGTTTTTCCTTCGCGTCGTAACGCTCTTTCAATTTCTCGAAAATGGCGTCGCCGAGTTCCTGCCGGTTCAGCTCTTCGGGCTTCACGCCTTCCGCGATGAAATCCACGCCGAAGCGGGTGAAAACGGCGTCTTTCAGGCCCTTGATATTCCAGTCGTCGGCGTGGCCCTTGGCAGGACAGTACTCTTCCATCAAGTCGCCGAGAATAGCTGAAACGTAATCCTCGAGGATCAGATTTTTTTGATCCATACCCTCGAGCAAGCGGCGGCGCAGGCCGTATACGGCCTCGCGCTGCTTGTTCATTACGTCGTCGTATTCGAGCAAATGTTTGCGGGATTCGAAATGCTGGCCTTCGACCGCCTTCTGTGCCGTCTCGATTCGCCGGCTGATGAGCTTGGACTCAATGGGAACGCCTTCTTCCATGCCCAGACGCTCCAGCAGTTTCGAGACCCACTCCTTGGCAAAGATGCGCATGAGGTCATCTTCAAGCGCAAGATAGAAACGCGAAGAGCCGGGATCGCCCTGGCGGCCGGCGCGTCCGCGGAGCTGGTTGTCGATGCGGCGCGACTCGTGGCGCTCGGTGCCAAGAATGTGCAGGCCGCCGACAGCGGTGACTTCGTCATGCTCTTTGTCGGTGTGGGTCTTGTAGCGGCTTAATGCCTCGGCCCATTTGTCGGTCGGGACGGTGTATTCATTGCCGTTGTAATAGAAGACCGAGATCGTGCCATCTTCCTGCGGACCTTCGATCTTGCCTTGAGCCACGCGCAGTTGCTGCGCGATTCCCTTCTTCACCAGCTCCTGCTTCGCCATGAACTCTGGATTGCCGCCGAGCAGAATGTCGGTACCGCGGCCAGCCATGTTGGTGGCGATGGTGATCGCCCCTTTGCGCCCAGCTTGGGCGACGATTTCGGCTTCGCGCTCGTGAAACTTCGCGTTCAAGACGACGTGGGTTTTGATGCCTTTCTTTTTCAGCAGCTGGTCAAGCCGCTCGGATTTTTCCACCGACGTGGTGCCCACCAGCACAGGCTGGCCGGACTCAGTCAACTTCTGAATCTCGTCGGCCACCGCGAAGTATTTTTCTTTCTCCGTGCGGAATACAACGTCGGGATTCTCCAGCCGCAACATCGGCTTGTTGGTAGGAATCACTACCACTTCCAGTTTGTAGATCTTGTCGAACTCGGCCGCTTCCGTCTCGGCCGTGCCCGTCATGCCCGAGAGCTTCTTGAACATGCGGAAATAATTCTGGAAGGTAATGGTGGCGAGCGTCTGATTCTCGCGTTCGATCTTCACGCCTTCCTTGGCTTCGATCGCTTGGTGCAGGCCGTCGGACCAGCGGCGCCCGGGCATCATGCGTCCCGTGAATTCGTCGACGATGATGACTTCGCCGTCTTTAATGACATACTCCACGTCGCGGCGATAGAGAGCGTGGGCCTTGATCGCAGTATCCACATGATGCTTGAGCGGCCAGTTCTCCGGATCGGCGATGTTGCCGATGCCGAGCAGCTGCTCGACCTTCACCCAGCCTTCGTCGGTGACGGTGATGTTACGGTGCTTCTCATCGACCACATAGTCGCCGGTGAGTTGCGCGGGCTCGCCGGGAGGGCCTTCGATTTCCTCGCCCTTCTCGAGCTTCGGGATAATGCGGTTTACGCGATAATACTTGTCGGTCGATTCCTCGCTCGCGCCTGAAATGATGAGCGGTGTGCGGGCTTCGTCGATCAGGATGGAATCAACTTCATCAACGATGGCGAAGTTGTGGCCGCGCTGCACGCAATCCTTGAGATCGAACTTCATGTTATCGCGCAGATAGTCGAAGCCAAATTCGTTATTCGTGCCGTAAGTGACGTCGGCGGCGTAGGCGGCGCGGCGCTCCTCGTCGTCGAGGTCATGAACGATCACGCCTACCGTGAGGCCGAGGAAGCGATAGAGTTTGCCCATCCATTCGGAGTCGCGCTTGGCCAGATAGTCGTTGACCGTAACCACGTGCACGCCGCGTCCGCTGAGGGCATTAAGATAGACCGGAAGAGTAGCGACCAAGGTTTTGCCTTCGCCGGTCTTCATTTCCGAGATCATTCCCTTGTGCTGCACCATGCCGCCGATCAACTGCACGTCAAAGTGGCGCATGTTGAGCACGCGGCGTCCGGCCTCGCGCACCACGGCGAAGGCCTCTGCCAGGATTTCATCCAGAACTTCCTGCAGCGTTTCGTATTGCTCTTTCTCGAGCTGCTTGTGGCGGTCGGGATCAGCGTCAGTTACGGCCTCGGAGTCCGCTGCCGCAACACTGGCGACACCACTGCTCCCCTCGTGACTCAATCGATCCTGGATTCGCTGCCGGAACTCGTCGGTCTTAGCGCGCAGCTCGTCGTCCGTGAGCTTCTGCATCTGCGGTTCGAGGGCATTGATGGCCTCAACTCGCGGCATCAAGCCCTTGATGACGCGCTCGTTCTTGGTCCCAAAGACCTTGCCAATCAGAGTGTTAATCAAACCGTGAAATCCTTCAAAGGGCGGGAACTGCCCCAGCGTATCTCTTTTAGCCTAGCATACTTAGATGCACGGGATCAGCGTCGGGACGGTTTGCAGCATGGTACAAAGAAGGCGGTTGTGGTACGAAATATGGCTCACGCGAAAAAAGACGGGGAAGATGGCCAGGAAGCGGAGATCAGGAAGAGGCGGGGTCGCAGCGCCGTCTAGGGAAAATGGCGCCGGCAAACTGGGGTCGCTGATCGAGCAACCCATGAGCGACCTCGGCCGAGGACGACGGACTGAAGAACCTCCGGGTAGCCCGATTCGCCAAGCGCGCGGACCTTGCCGATCGAGGCCACGCCTAATCTTGAGCATTTCCGCATACTTCGGAGGATCCGGCGTGATCCCGAAGTCGTCTGCCAGCCCCGCTCTGAATGTGTCTTCGTCGACCACCTCCAGCAACTTCTCGAGCTTCTGCTTCCGTTCCCGTTCCCGAAAACGAGCCTATGCCCGGCCGCTTCTCGGACGGAAAGGTCAGGCGTTTTCGAGGACAACGCATCTACGATATGCGGTTTCTTAATATTTTCGTGTATATTCCACACGACTCATGCCCACTTTCTACGACCGCTTTGTCGAATGCGCGGAGCGCTGGCCGGAACACGTCGCACTGGAACTCCAGCGCCATGATCAGATCGAGAGTTGCACCTACGCCGAACTCCGCCGCATGGCCGAATCCATCGGACGATGGGTCTCGGAGAAGGGATTCACGCGGGGATCGCGGCTGGCCATCGTGGC
>Ga0182015_10002516_pt1 | contig 21890 bp, 28 predicted proteins | sample 712P3MmetaG_FD_120478 | JGI IMG/M metagenome (GOLD analysis project Ga0182015, IMG submission 120478) | Permafrost microbial communities from Stordalen Mire, Sweden - 712P3M metaG | ecosystem: Environmental > Terrestrial > Soil > Wetlands > Permafrost | place: Sweden: Stordalen | collected...
CCGGCACAAAGATGCCCGTGCGCTACCTCTGCCTGCCGCAATAGCTCGTCGATAGACTCCATGCAGCCATGCTAGTCCTGTTGTCCAGCATAGGGCGAACACCACAGCGCTGCATCTAGTTAGGATCGGTCTCGTCGTCTTCCACCAACACTGCCGACGTTCCGATCAGATCGAAGCTAACCTCCGTGGCCCCGGTCGGCTGGAAACTGACCTTCAGCGGATCCCTCTGCCACACCGAGGGCCCGCACACAGGACTGGCGTGATCCGCCGCATCCCATGCGCCCAGCTTTTTTCCGAGCAGCGGCCGCCGCGCCTCCACCTGCGCCACCACCGCCATCAGCTGCTTCCCCGTCGCGTTCACGCCGCAATACGCCGCGTAATCCCGGAACCATACTGCATCGGAAACCGCAGGGTCGAAATCCGGCAACCGCAGCGCCGCTATTTTGCCCGTCGTCCGATCCACCAGCAGCCATGGCCCCCGTTGCCACACCCAGTGCTCCCCGTGATCCGTCGGCAGAGCATCGTTCAGCCGCACCGCGCGCCGCACCGCGAAACTGCGATCTGTGACATCGTGCGCGTCGCCGGTGGTCCATTCCTTCACCTTGCCGTCCACCACCAGCGGCCGAACCTTCAACTCCGTCTCGTCGTTCCTGGCTCCGGCAGGATCGCTCCGCGCTGAATACGGTTCGCGCCGCACCGCACCCAGCGCAACGACATGCGGCTTCGGAACACACCAGGCCGTCGCGGGCAAAACAGACGCCAACGCCAGCAGCCATCCAGCTTTTCGGGGGGTCATACTAGCAGGCTAAGGAGAGAACCGTGCCTGCGACAGGTCACAAAAGTACTTTTTTAACGATTTGTATCGGCAGCGGGGGTCGCAGTCGCCGTTGAGCTCACCGCATGTTGCTGCGCCTCATCGGCCAGCACGCGCCCGCTCATGTAGTGCCAAACCACCCAGCCACATCCCACCAGCAACAGCACCAGGACCGCTAAACCAGCCCGGCGCAGCCCCGAACTCCCGCGTCCGAAGGACCGCGATCGCGATTTTCCCACGTTTTGAACGAATTCAGCCCAGTCGTCTTCGGCCGTCTGTTGCCCATGCTCACGGCTGGCGGTAACAAAGCGCTCGACCCAAACCGCCTCATCCAGCCCAACAGTCCGGGCATATCCCCGGACGATGCCCTTACTTAGAATGCCACCAGGCAGCGCTTCGAACTTCTCGTTTTCCAAAGCGGTGAGGTAACGCGTGATTACCTTGGTCTTCTCGCTGATGGTTTCCAGCGCGACGCCCCTGGACTCACGTTCCTGCCGCAATTCCTCGCCAAAATGCCCCACTGCAGGCTTCCTTCCTGGGGGATTTGCCAGTACAAGATAAGGCCGAAAACACCTTAGGTCAAAGAAAATAGGCGAATACAGTACTTCTTTATGTTTCGAAGATCATAGTACCAAGGTAACTTCCGACGGGAATCACTCTCTTGGGGGATAGCTCCGAAATTCGGGTGATAACGAACTATACAACATCAAGAGTGTCACCCCCACCCAGCCGGCGTCCCCCCGAAAAAAATCCCCCCAGCCACTTTGTTACCCTGTTACTTCCAGCCAGAAAGGCTTGACGTCATCCAAGTTCACAGATGAACAAACTTGTTATCGGCAATATCCTGTATCGCCCGGTGCGTTCGGCTATCAGCGTGCTCGCCGTCGCCATCGAGGTCATTATGATCCTCTGCATTGTGGCCGTCATGGTGGGCCAGGTGCAGGGCGCAGCCAACCAGACCAGCGGCATTGGCGCGGACATCATGGTACGCCCGCCGAATGCCAGCAATTTCAGCGGCCTCAGCGACGCTGCGGTTCCGGCGAAAATTGCCTCACAGGTCCTCGTCAAGCTTCCCCACGTCGTCGCCGCCTCGCCGGTGATCGCCAAGCTGAGCACCAGCGGGTCCGTCCAGACCCTCTTCGGCATCGACTATCCGAGCTACAACGCTCTTCGGCCCTTCGTCTTTCTGGCTGGAGGACCACCCACTGGCCCCGACGACGCCCTCGTCGACGACCTCTACACCCGCGGCCACCACACCCAGGTTGGCCAGACCATTAATGTCCTCAACCACGACTTCCGCATCTCCGGCATCGTTGAGCACGGCAAGGGCAGCCGCGTCTTCCTGCCGATCCAGACTCTGGGCGAGCTGAACGGCACTCCGGGCAACGCCTCCATCTTTTATGTCCGCACCGACAATCCGAAGAACCAGCAAGCGGTGATTGACGAGATCGAGCACACGCCCGGCATGAGCACGTATCAGGTCCAAACGTTGGCCGAGTGGATGTCGATGATGACGCCCGAGCACTTGCCCGGTTTCACCATCGCTCTCAACGTCGTGATCTCGATCGCTGTGATCGTCGGGTTCCTGGTCATTTTCCAGTCCATGTACACCGCGGTCATGGAGCGCACCCGCGAGATCGGCATCCTCAAGTCGCTTGGCGCCTCGCAGCTCTACGTCGTGAACCTGTTCCTTCGCGAAGCCATCCTGGTGGCCATCGGCGGCGTCATTGTCGGAGTCCTCGCAACACAGGGCATCAAGTTCTTCATGGACGTGCGTTTCCCTACCATGACCTTCCTTCTGACCACCCACTGGCGGATCTACGGCGCCGTCATCGCGCTCATCGGATCGATGCTGGGCGCGCTCTACCCAGCCTGGAAAGCTGCACGCAAAGACCCCATCGACGCGCTTGCCTACGAATAGCAATGAAAAAGCGCAGGGCTGAACCCTGCGCTTTTCTCGAAACAAGTCTGATCCTACTTGTCCGTCAGAGCCTCCACACCCGGCAGCTTCTTCCCTTCCAGAAACTCCAGGCTCGCTCCGCCGCCGGTCGAGATGTGCTTAATCTGATCCGCCACCCCGGCCTGCTTCACCGCCGCGACCGAATCCCCGCCGCCAACGATGGAAACAGCGTCCTGGTTGGCCGCCACAGCCTTCGCGATAGCATTGGTGCCCACCGCGAAGCGCGGAAACTCGAAGACCCCGGCCGGCCCGTTCCAGACGATGGTCCGCGCCCCCGCGACGATCTTCTCAATGGCCGCAATCGACTTCGGCCCAATGTCCAGCCCCTGCCAATCGGCCGGGAAGTTGACACTGGTGTCCCACAGCTGCGTCTTCGCGTCGGCCGCGAAAGCATCCGCGAGAATGTTGTCGACGGGCAGCAGCAGCTCAACGCCCTTGGCTTTCGCCTTCTTCAAAGCCTCGCCAGCCATCTCAATTCTGTCTTCTTCGACGAGCGACTTGCCGGTCGTCACCCCCAGCGCGCGCTGGAACGTGTACGCCATGCCGCCGACGATCACCAGCGTGTCCACCTTATCCAGCAGGTTATTGATGACGTCGATCTTGCCGGAAATCTTAGACCCGCCGATGATCGCCACAAAGGGCTTCGCGGGGTCTTCGAGCGCCTTGCCGAGGTAGGTCAGTTCCTTCTCCATCAGCAGGCCTGCCGCAGACTGCTTCACGAAGTGCGTAATCCCCTCCGTCGAAGCATGCGCGCGATGCGCCGACCCGAACGCGTCGTTGACATACACATCGCACAGCGACGCCAACTGCTTCGAGAACTCCGGATCGTTCGCCTCTTCCTCAGGATGGAAGCGCAGGTTCTCGAGCAGCAGCACCTGCCCTGACTCCAGCTGCCGCGCCAGTTCCTTCGCAATGTCGCCGACGCAATCCGGTGCGAACGCGACGTTGGTCTTCTCGCCTAACCGATGGTCCAGCAGCGTCCGAAGCCGATCGACCACCGGCCGCAGGCTGTATTTCAGATTCACTTTCCCCTTGGGACGCCCCAGATGCGAGGCCAGAATCAGCTTCGCCTTGTGCTTCAGCGCGTACTCAATCGTCGGCAGCGTTTCTTTGATGCGCGTGTCGTCGGTGATCTCCGAGCCGTCCTCGGTCAGCGGCACGTTGAAATCCACCCGCATGAAGACGTGCTTGTGCGCCAGATCCAGGTCGCGAATCGATAGCTTGGTCATAGTCTTAATCTCCAGTGCGATCGCCATTTCTATCCTCTCTCATTCATGCGGCGCAGAGTGAACTACCGCGTCCGCCTCAATCTCAACACGCCACGTCGGCTGCAGCAGCCCAGCCACTACCAGCATCGTCGCCGCCGGCCGAATCTCGCCGAAAAATTCGCCGTGCGCCTTGCCCACCGCTTCCCAGTCGTCGACGTGGGTCAGATACATGCGCGTCCGCACCACATCTTCGAGGCGCGCTCCGGCCCTGGCCAGCGTAGCCCTGATAATTTCCAAAATGTGCCGTGTCTGTGTCGCCGCATCGGCCAGATCGGCGCCGACCGGCCCGGTGCCCGAAACGAAAACCGTCTGCCCCGCACGCACCGCGCGCGAGAAACCAATCACCGGTTCATACGGGGATGTCCCTGGAATGTTCTGCCGCATGGAGTCCTCCCGGCGTGCGGGGCCCCGCCTGGGAACCCCGCCGCAGCAGCAGTTGAGCGAACAGTTTAACTACAGACCCTTCTTCTCGAGGAAGAGGATCAGGTCACGTACACGGCACGAGTAGCCCCACTCGTTGTCGTACCAGCTGATGACTTTCGCCATGTTGCCCACAACTTTCGTCAGCGGTGCGTCCACAATAGACGAGAGCGGATTGCCCTTGAAGTCGCTCGACACCAGCTCGTTCGCGTCGACCCCCAGGATCCCCTTCAGCTCGCCCTCCGCCGCTTCCTTGAACGCGGCGTTGATCGTGTCCTTCGTGATCGGCTTCTCTGCCAGGAAAGTCAGATCGACTACCGAGACGTTCGGCGTGGGTACGCGAATCGCGAACCCATCCAGCTTGCCCTCAACCTCAGGAATGACGAGCTTCAGCGCCTTGGCCGCGCCCGTCGACGTAGGAATCATCGACAGAGCCGCAGCGCGCGCGCGCCGCAGGTCCTTGTGCGGGAAGTCCAGAATCACCTGGTCGTTCGTGTAGCTGTGGATCGTCGTCATGATGCCCGACACGATCCCGAACTTCTCCACCAGCACCTTCACCACCGGCGCCAGGCAGTTCGTCGTACACGAGGCGTTCGAGATGATGTTGTGCTTCGCTGGATCGTACTTCTTCTCGTTGACGCCCAGGACCACCGTCAGGTCCTCGTTCGTCGCCGGAGCCGAGATGATCACCTTCTTCACCGGGCCGCGCAGGTGCGCCTTGGCCTTGGCGCCATCGGTAAAGTGCCCGGTCGACTCGACGACGATCTGCGCGCCCACCGAATCCCACGGCAGCAGCGCCGGATCCTTCTGCGCGAAAACCTTCAGCTTCTTCCCGTCGATCGAGATGAAGTCTTCGCCCGCCACGATCTCATTCTTCAAGTTGCCGAGAATGGAGTCGTACTTCAGCAGGTGAGCGAGCGTTGCGGGACTGGTGAGATCGTTGACGGCGACAAACTCGATTTCCGGATTCCCGAGCGAGGCCCGAAACACATTACGGCCGATGCGCCCAAATCCGTTGATTCCAACCTTGACCGACATAGATTTATTCGTCTCCTTGCATCAATATTTCAGGGTCACGCTCTGAACTCATGTGATCCGGATCACTCTGATTCTTAACGGTCCAAAACGCCCGGAACCACCCAATTACCGATGCTAGCACCGTAGTCAAGCAAAAACCGTTTCCGGGCCAAAACAGCCCACATTTTTGCATACCAACGTCACGTGTTTTTCACACAAAGGAGTGTCGAATCCGGCACATAACACCGATGCGCGTTTGCCCCGCGTCTGCGCATGTGTTACATCCTGGATATGCGCCTGTGGTTGCGCGATCGCATGAGACGACGTTCGAAGCGTGGGCCCAATACCTCGGAGTCCACCGGAAAAATCGGCCAGGAACTGCCCCCGAACCAGCTAGCACCCCTCCAGCCTTCTTATCACGGCGGCAAAGCACCGGCGCCTGCAGAGGAAGAGGGCGAGCCGGAAACCGTTACCGCCAGACCGGAGGCCGCTGCTCCGAAGGCTGCACGCCCGAAAGCCGCAGTCCCGAAAGCTGCGACCCCGGAACCTGCTCCACCGATACTTGCAGCCGCCGCGGTTGCCCCAGAGCCCATCGGCACACTGACCGCTGCCGCGGAACCCGTCGGCAAGATGGTCGTCGAGACCCAGCCCGAATCCCTCTCCACGCCCCCGCCCGAGGCAGTGCAGGGCGCGGCCAAGGGTGCCCGCGGATTCGTAGTCCTGACCATTGGATTGCCCGGCTCCGGCAAAACCACCTGGTTCAAGCGCCGTGGCGTCACCCCGCTTTCAAGCGACCTGCTGCGCTCATTGCTGTTTGACGACATCACCGAGCAGCGCTGGCAGGGCCTCGTCTTCTCGACGCTTCGCTCGTTGCTGCGGGCCAGGCTCATCGCCAAAATGCCCTGGAACTACGTCGACGCGACCAACCTCTCGCCCCACGAACGCCGCCAGTGGATCAAGATGGCCAAGAGCTTCGGCTACGACGTCCAGGCCGTCTTCTTCGACGTGCCGTTTGAAATCTGCATGGAGCGCAACAGCCGCCGCGAGCGCACCGTCTCGGACGACGTGATGAAGAAGATGGCCGAACGGCTTAGGCCACCGGACTTCAAGGAAGGGTTTTCGAAGATCACTGTGGTGCGGGTGAAAGGCGCCGCGCCCTCAGGTCCCTTGGCCAGCGAAGAAGAATGACATCGCATTGAATTCCGCAGTATTTTAGGGGCTGAGGATGCTGGCTCGTTTCGGGTTCCGATGGATCCTCGCCGTCACAATGACGCTGACTCACCTCGGCCTCATTGGGGTCGTCCTTTACCGCGAATCTCCGACGCGCAAACCACTCATGGCTCTCGATGCGTCCGGTTATCGCCTCGCTGCTTTGCAGGCAGTACAAATCGCCCCCACTCCTGCAAAATCGAAGACAAGCCCTCTGGTGAAAGCAGATTATGCCCTCAACTTACCCGCCCTGGCTCTGGGATACATCCTGGTGGGCCTGCTCCAGTGGCATGGTGATCCAGCCCTCACCGCGGTAAGCACGGTTTTCGTCGCGTTCCTGTGGTTCCGCATCGGTCGGTGGATCGACGATCAGCGCACCGGAATTGACCCTCGATCGAAGAGCCGGCCTGGATTGCGGCTGGTGGCTCGGGTCCTCCTACGCATCTTTGCGGCTATATTCTTGCTGGTTGGCCTCTCCGGTTTCACTGTCTACCAACATCGAACCAGCGATTCAGACGCACTCTGCGAATTGATTGTTCTCTGGTGCGCGCTCTATCTGATCGGTTCGTTCTGGGGCGCGCACCGCCTCAAAAAGAAAGCTCTCAACCCCTGCTAGAAGAATCTCTTCAATTCCACACTCTTGCCAATCCCGTCCGATTCCTCCATCTCCTCTGCCGGAATCACCAACTCCGACCACGTGGTGCGCGTCAAAGGCGCACTCGGCGCGGACAAATCAGCCGAAAGCGAGTAGTTCTACGGCTTGTTCTTTGCGGAGCGCAGAAACTCGTCGCGGCGGACTATTCTCCACGAGCGCGTCCCAGGCAGCGGAGGCAGCGCGTACTGCCCGGCGGACCAGCGCGAACCATCGGCAAAATAGAACGTCAGGAAGCTGAGCACGGCTTGGTGGAGCCGCCCGCTGGCGAACGCGGCGTCGGTATCCTGGCCGCAACTCGTAAACGTTAGCCGGATCGCGGTCCCCGGCGCGAGCTGGAGCGGCTTCTGGTGTTCCCAGCCGGGCGGCAGATGGTACACACCGTCATGCCCCAGCCAGACAAGTTTCGGGACCTGGCCCTGCTGTACGGACCAGCAGGCCGCGCGCGGATGTGCCTGTGTGCCGTCGCCTGGCTCGGGGAAGACAAAGCCCATGCCGCCACTCACTATGGTTTTGGGCGAGACGTTCCGCAGCGTGATCGTCGCCGTGGGGACCCAGCCATTGTGGACGCGGACGGGGCTGTCGAGCCGGATCGGCCTCCCGCCGACGACGAATCCCTGGACCGCGACCGGCCAGTCTGCGCTGCGACCCGCATCGGGAAGCGTGAAAGCGATGGCCGAGGTGGACGGCTGCGCTTGCGCAAAAGCCAGCGCCGGCATCGTCAGGAAAAACGCGGCAAGCGTGAGCCATCGTGAGGGCAAGCTGACTATCTGTTCCTCTCGGAATTCCGGGGAGTCCGCACTTGTGAGAGGAAACGGCCAGCAGGCGGAGACCCTCGGCGTCAGTCTACAGTGACTCGTAAACCAGAGCCACAAAAGTGTTCGCCTTCAGCGTCCCCTTCGCCCACACCGCATCCAGGTCCGCCGTAGGAGCCGCCGCCACCGCCTGCTCCACCGTCTTCCCTGAGGCTTTCAGCTTCTCCACTCGATCCGCCACCGTCACCAGCATCTCGCGATACCGTTGCAGCGTCGCCTTGTCGCCCAGCGGTCCGTGGCCGGGCACAATCTTCGTCCGGTCATCGGCCAGCTGCAGCACCTTATCCACGCCCTGAATCATCCCGTTGATCGTGCCACCGCTCCCCGTATCGATCAGCGGATACATCCCGTTGAACCACAAGTCTCCGGTGTGGATCACGTTGCCGCGATAGAAACGCACAAAGATGTCGGAGTCCGTGTGCGCCTCCGGAGTGTGGACCAAGTCCGCCTGGTCGTTGTTCACCCACAGGGACTCGGTCTCCGCGAACGTCTCCTGCGGCAGCCCGGCATCCGGCGCAGCGGGGAAATGCGCCTCATAAACCTGCATCAGCTGCGGCTTCAGCAGCCGCACCCGCGTGTTGTCCTGCGCGATGATGAATGCGCCCTCCAGATGCAGCGCCGCATTGCCGTCCGTGTGATCGAAATGCCAGTGCGTGTTGATCAGCAGCTTCAGATGGTGTTCATCGAGTTTGCTGAGCGCGTCGAGCAGATGCGGCGTCCCCGTCGAAATCTGGGAGTCGATCACCACCTTGCCATCCGGCCCAATCTGGCAGACCACGTTCCCGCCCACGCCCTGCAGCAGAAAAATTGTGTCCGTCAGCTTCGTCGTCTTAATTTTCTCAGTGGCCGAGGCCGTGCGCAGCTGCTGTGCCAGATCCGGGTTCGGCTGTACCGCTGGATTTGCATTAGGCGGATTTGGATTCGCCGCCGGAGCCTGCGCCGCCTGCGCAAGCAAGGACCCTCGCGACAGCCATACGCCCGCTGTCGCCATGCCGGACCGAGTCAGAAAATCGCGGCGCGTCTTCATAGAAGGGTTCCGACAGAAACAACCATAATTTAAGACGCCTACAGCAGGCCCGGCGGCAGGTTCAGCCCGCCCAGCATGCCCTGCACGTTCGACTTGATGATCTCATCTGCGCGCCGGCCTGCCTCGTTCACCGCTGCCGCCACCAGATCCTCCAGCATCTCCACGTCCGCGTTCGGCCCCATCAGGCCGGCCACCGCTGACGGATCGATCGTCACTTTCAGGACCTCTTTCTTCCCGTTCATCTTCACGGTGACCGCGCCGCCTCCCGACGACGCTTCCACAACCGTTTGGGCCAGCTTCTCCTGGATCTGCTCCTGCATCTGCCTGGCCTGACCCAGCATTTCCTGAATTTTCAGAGGATTCAGCATCGATTCGTTGTATCTTTCTGTCGTTTTTTGTTTGCCTGGGCCCGTGAACACTTCTCTAGTTCTTATCCCGCAGATCCAGCACACTGCGAATATCCGCTTTGAACAACTCCTGCGTCTTCTTCACCAGCGGATTCTCCATCGCCGCAGAGTGCGCGCTGCCTGCGATCGGCGCCGACTCCCGGGCTGGCCCCGCCTTGGCCCCGTTTCCACCGTTCTCGCCCGGCACAAACGCAATCTTCTGCGTCGCGCCCATCGCCTTCATCGTCTTGCGGCAGATCGCCTCAGCCTCGGCGTTCACCGTCAGCGACAGCATCGCCTTCCGCACTGCCATCTCCACCTGAATCGCGTTGCCCTGCTCCGTCCAGTTCCCCTGGTGGACCAGGTTGGCCGCGGTCTCGTGTCCGGCATTGGCAAGCGCCGCGCAAACCGCCTCGCGGATTCGATCCAGATCCGGTGCGCTCTCCGCCGCCGCGGCCAAAGCCAGCGCCCCTTCGGTCGATTCGGGTTCCGCCACTCCCACCGCAGCCGGCGGCTTCGATTCCGCAGGCATCGCTTGCGGAGAAGATGCCTGAAACGAAGACGACGGAAACGGAGAAGGCCTGGATTCAAGAGCCGCTCGCGCCACGCTCTCCGCCGGCGACAACGCGCGAGCCGCCGGTTCCGAACCCGCGCTCTCGCCCATCACCTTGCGATCTCGATCCGCCTCAAACGGCGAAGGCCGCGCCGCCGCCGGAGCCGAAGCGCGAATTTGTCCAGTAACCGGCACCTGCCCTACAGGACTCCGCAAGCCAGGTCCCGATGCCGAACCACCAGCCCCTGTCCCCGGTCCTGCACCCTGCACCCCGCTCAGCAACTCCTCCACCGGCAGCAGCCGCTGCAGATGCACCAGCTTCACCAACCCCAGTTCCAGATGGAACCGCTGCTCCTGCCGATAATTCAGATCGTCGAAGGTTCGCAGCATCACCTGCAGAAACCGCGTCAGGTCCTCTTCGCTGAACAGCAGCGCCGACCGCGCCGCGCGCGCCCGCTCGTCGGCCGAAATCTGCAGCAGGTCGGTATTCTCGCCGCCCACCCGCGCCATCAACGTGTTCCGCAGATACCGCACAAACTGCCGCGCCAGCGCCGACGGGCTGTTCCCCGCATTCAGCAGCGTGTTCAGCTCCTCGACCACCCCCGCCGTCTGCCCTGCGCTGATCTGCTCCATCAACCGCTCAAACACCGTATTCGGCACCGAGCCCATCAGTTCGCGAATCTGATCCGTGTCGAGATGCGCCTTGCCCGCGACCATCGGCGCAGATGCAATCGCCTGGTCCATGATCGACAGCGCATCGCGCATCGACCCATCGCCCGCCTCGGCCAGCAGCGCCAGCGCCGCGTCCTCCGCGTCAATCTTCTCCTCGGCCGCAATCGTCTTCAGCTGCGTCAGGATGTCGTCGTACTTGACCGCATGAAAGCTGAAGTGCTGGCAGCGCGACCGGATCGTCTGGGGAATATCCTCCGGCTGCGTGGTCGCCATCATAAAAACCACGTGATCCGGCGGCTCCTCCAGCGTCTTCAGCAGCGCGTTAAACGCCGCATCGGTGATCTGGTGCGCCTCGTCCAGGATCCAAATCTTGTACTTGTCCCGCGCCGGCCGGTACCGCGCCGCTTCACGCAGCTCGCGCACTTCGTCGATGCCGCGGTTGGTCGCCGCGTCGATCTCCAGCACATCGACCGCATTGCCGGCGCGAATCTCGGTGCACGAATCGCAAACTCCGCAAGGCTCCTGCGTCGGGCGCTTCGGATCGCCCACTGCCGTCCGGCAGTTCAGCGCCTGCGCCAGAATCCGCGCGATGGTCGTCTTCCCAATGCCGCGATGACCCGAAAAAATGTATCCATGCGCAATCCGCCCCTGCTCCAGCGCGTTCAGAAGCGTGCGCGTCACATGCTCCTGCCCAGCCACATCGGCAAATTTCTGCGGGCGATATTTTCGAGCCAGAACCTGGTAAGCCATCGAATGCTGATTGTATCGCCTGAGCAGGCGCCGCGGTTTCCACCGGTGGACCGCCTTATTTCGTGATGGAGATAACCAGATGGCTCAGACCCGCGACCGAGGCAAGTGCCGGAATTCCTCTGTCGAATGTGACGATCCTGCCTTTGTGCCGCGCGGCCAGGCCAAGCAAGTAGGCATCGTTCGTCCGCTGATGTCCTGTCAGATGTTCCCGGAAGTCCGCCGTGGCTTCCGCCATGCTGAGGTCGTCCTTCCAGAATTCGTGAACCGGAAACTTCAGGCTGTCTTCCAGCACCTCAATGGCCTGAGGCGGCCGGATCACATGCCTCGACGATGCCGGGTTCGAGATGATTCTCACGAAGCCCGCCTGGGTGAAAGGGCAGGTAGCCCAACCTTTTCGCGCATTGTGCTGAAACCACCGTTGCGCGGCGCCGTGAGAATCAGAGTCCTGCGACAGGAGCGCCACCAGCACGTTGATGTCAAGCAGCGCGACAGCCATCAGCGATTCTTGCCGAGATCCTGTTCGCTTTCCAGAGTGCGAATCAGTTCGGTAGTGATGAGAGGCGAGTCGGCGGAACGGCTGAACACCCGCAGGCCATTTTCCATGTGTGTCGGGGCCGGCCGCGATATCCCGCGCCGGATCAGGTCGCTTGCCGCTTTGCTCATGCTCAGATTTCGCTGTTCGGCGTACTCTTTCACCTGCTCCAGAATGTCGTCATCAATCGCGAGCGTAGTCCTCATTGTTGGAACAATGATGACACTAAATAGAAATGATGTCAATTCCATAGAATTGCATCATACTGGATCCTCTGATGCCGCCCACCCTCCACTACCGCATCGCCACCCCAGCTGACATCCCCCACCTTCGCCCGCTCATCGAGGCCTCGATCCGCGGTCTGCAAGCCAACGATTACTCGCCCTCCCAGATCGACCAGGCCATCGGCACCTGGCTCGGCCTCGACACCCAGCTCATCGCCGACCAAACCTTCTTCGCCGTCGAAGCCGTGGAAAATCCCGCCAACCTCCCAACCATCGGCGGCCTCGCAGCTTGCGGTGGCTGGTCCCGCCGCAAAACACCCTACGGCAGCGACCATCGCCCCAACCGCGACGACAGCTTCCTCGACCCCACGACCGAAGCCGCCAGAATTCGCGCCTTCTTCGTCCATCCGGCATGGGCGCGTCGCGGCATCGGCACTCGCATTCTCGAATTATGCGAACAAGCCGCGCAGGCCGCGGGTTTTACCCTCTTTGAAATGGGAGCCACTCTCACCGGCATCCCGCTCTACCGCCGCCACGGCTACGTTGAACAGGAACGCATCGACCTGCCGCTCGCCAACGGGGAAAGCCTCCCCATCGTCAAAATGACAAAAAACATTGAGTCGGCGGCAAAGACGGCAACGGAGTGAACTGCTGTATGATCGCTGCGCCCGGGAAGACCGAGAAAAATCCCCCCAAAATCAAACTGGAGGAACCGTGCCTTGAAATTCATGACTACCTGGTCCTTTCCCACTGGAAACATTCCTGAAGCCGCCGAGCGGTTCCTCGCCGGCGAGGCAGCACCCCCTGAGGGCGTGAAGCTGCTGGGGCGCTGGCACAACACGGACCGCAGCGGAGGTTTCGTGTTGGTGGAGACCAACGATCCGGTAGCGATGTATACGGATGCCGCAAGATGGGCGGATTTGCTGGAATTGAACACGGTTCCGGTAATCGAAGATGGCGATGCCGGACCTGTGCTGGCGAATCGCTTCAAAAAATAAATTTGCAGCTTAGCCGAATCCGCTGGCTACTTCAGGGTCTGCTTACCGCGTGGCGCCACAGTCTTTGTTTTGCTTTTTCTCCCCGCCCGCTTTGCCGCCCGAGCCCGCTTCCTGATCTCCTCCGGCGCGTACATGCTCTTCCGGCAATTCTCTGACCCGCAGTTGCACCGCGCCTCATCCTCATCGCCGTCGTAGAGGTAGTAGTCGTAGACCAGCTCGTCGCCCGCCGCGATGTTGCGGATCGCCATGATCCACACCCGCCCGTCGATCTCCTCGGTCTCACAGTTCGGGTCGCAGGAGTGGTTGATGAACATCGCCGCCCCGTGCCCGTCGATCACCGTTTTGCCGTCCCCGACCCCAAACAAATACGTCGTCGGCGAGTTTTCGTACTTCGTATCGGCGTCGTCTTTCGGAATGCGCGGGCCCGTGTACTCCACCACCCGCGCGCCTTTGCGGATGGGCGTCATCGTGTAACAACCTGCCGCATGGATCGCCGAAGAACGAATGATCAAACTCATACGCCCCCAAGCATATCAATTCCGCCACCAGTTCCCAGGCCTCCTTCTCCACACTCCCGCGTCTAAAATAGAAGAAATGCTGCGGACCTCCCTCATCGCCGCTCCGGTCCTTCTGCTGGCGCTTTCCCTGGCCGCGCAGCAACAAGATAATTCCACGCCGCCTCCACAACAGAATCCGCCCAACGCACCCGCTCCGCAGAAAAAGGATTCGCCTGCCAAAGATCAGGCCCCCAAGGACCAGCCCAAAAAGAGCACCGCCGACCAGAACCCTTTCCCGGAAGCCCAGTCCGAGGCGGCGGCCCATCAGCAAAACTCCGACCCCAGCACGCCGCAGCCACAAACCACGCCGCAACCTGGATCACCCGCAAAACCAGGCGACCAAAATCCATTCCCTCAGCAGCAATCGGAAAAAGCAGCCCACCAGGACCAGCCGGACAAGTCCGCAGCTCCCGGAGACAGGGGCGATTACAGTTCCAGCCAGGTGAAGGGCCTCGACATGCCCACGTCCGATGTGTCCACAGCTGGCGAGGCGCCCCCGCCCAACCTGCCGCCCTCGACCTTGCCCTACAATCCGAAGCTCGCCCGCAAGGACGCCGAAATCGGCGACTTCTATATGGAGTCAGGCAACTGGCGTGGCGCCTATGAGCGATTCATCGAGGCCAACCGCTCCGATCCGGGCAATCCCGAAGCCGTTTTCGGGCTCGCCGAATCCGCACGCCGCCTCAGCCACATGGACGAGGCCCTGCGCAACTATCGCCTCTACCTCAGCGCGATGCCCAACGGCCCGCATGCCAAAGAGGTTCGCAAGGCTCTCAAAGAAATGGGCGCCGCACCCCCAGCCTGAGCCCGGTGGTATAGTTCCCCCAAATAGATTGCTCGTCTGCGTGGCCCTGCCTATGCATGCCGTCCTGCAACAAGTTTTCGACTCGTACGTCGCAGAGTTGTCCGGCAAGCCGGCGGAGCGCTGCCAGCTCCACCCATTCGAAGACGAGCGCCTGTGGAGCGCTCAGGAACTCATCGAGCATCTCGTGCTCACCTGCCGCAGTTCCAGCCGCGTACTGCAGAAACGCCTCGACCGCCGGGAGCCCACCGGCGACCGCAGCACGCCCGCTCAGTGGCTCCTGCAAATGGTCATGCTCTCGTTTGGCCAAATGCCCCGCGGTGTGCCCGCCCAGACATTTGCACGCCCCGGCCAGCTCCATTGGCCCTCAACGAGCGGCTCCGAACTCATCGAGCTTCTCCGCCAGGACCTCGACCCGATGGACGCGCTTCTCGACCTCAGTCGCCACCACTTCGGCCTGCAGCGCGTCGCATCCCACTACGTCCTCGGTCCCCTCCGCCCCGATCAGTGGCGCCGCTTCCACGTCATCCACATGCGCCATCATCTCGGCCAACTGCGCCGCATCGAATCGTCCGTCAGCGAGTCTGCGGCGCCCGTCGCCCGCAAGCAGCCCGCCTGACGCGGACGCGTCGACTGCTACCCGCTACCGGATACGGGCTGCCTTAATACTTCGACTTGAATGCGTACGTCAGCCCCATCGTGAACTGGAACGAATTCCGCTTCGTCGGCGGCTCCGTCGATGGCGGATCGTTCAGGTAGCTGTCCATCGTGCCCAGCGAGAGTCCGAAGTTCTTGTACGCCGGAAACGCGAACGTATCCGTCTCATCTGCCGAGTAAGCGCGCTCATTGTTATACGCGGGAATGAAAGATACGCCCTGGGTAAACGTCATTAGCTTCAGCTTCAGCAGATAGCTCGCCGCAAACGTGGATCCGATCAGATTCTGGTTCCCCGACGAAGTCCCGGAGATGAAATCCTGCTTCTCGTACTGGATCGTCCCTTTCAGGTCCGCCTCCTGTTTCGGCGTCTTCAGCGCCGTCCAGCCTATGCCGCCGCCGTAAATCTGCTGCAGGTTCAAATCCTGGGAGTAGTTGTGATCGAACGCCGTCTGCCCCAGCACATAAAAACGCGGCGAAAAATAATCATCGCGCTCCGCGTCCAAATGCGAAATCGACGATTTCGTCACGCTCGCCGGCGTGAACACTCCGCCGCTGGTGTAAGCCGGCTGGGTGATCTTCCCGTAGGATCCGCTGAAGTCCGCCGTCGTCCGGTTCCGCGAATCCAGCCACGGCACCGTCGGCACTACGCGCATCAGTCCAATACTCCCCGACACCGTGTACTGATTCTGCGTCGCGCTCACCAGAGTCGCTCCGGCCGTCGCCGCCCCGTTCCAGCCAGTAAAGAAGCCCGGCTCGTGGTTCAGCTGCTTGTCCAGCTCCGCCTTGTCCACAATCACCTCCGCGTCCTTGACGGGTATTGTCGCTGGCGGTGTTCCTTCATTCGCTGGGTGGACCGCCACCGCGCCGTTCGCCACTTCGATTGTGCCCGCCGGCAGATTCCCCGCAGTCTTTCTGCTGCGGCTCTTCATCTGCGAGTTCAGCACCGCGAAGCTCCCGCCCGAGTGCAGTTCTTTGATCTTGTCCCACCCAATCTTCACGTCGCCCAGCGGATCGCTGTGGAACGTTACCGTCCCACCGGCCTCCTGCAGCAGCTTGCCGTGCAGCGTATCGCCGTTGCTCAGCACCAGCGTGTCCGGCGCAGGATCGGCCTTCTTGTCTTCCGCGGCGCAATAAAATTTCAACGAAGCACTGACCAAAATCAACAGGATGACGAAGATGAAGCGGGAAATACGGTGGAGCAGACTCATGGACCAGGGTCCTCCTAAGAAATTTAAAGTTAGAGATGAAAGATTGCGTTCTTGCCTTCCAGATGCAGCGCGCGCGCCCTGGTGTTGTAGCCCTGCTGGACGCGCCGCCCGATTTTCCACGACAATGAAGCTATGACGCTGACCCGTGAACAGGCTCTCGACTACTTCCACTCCGACGACCTCATCGGCCTGGGCATGGAAGCCGACGCCGTTCGCAAACGTCTCCATCCGGAAGGCGTCGTCACCTACATCATCGATCGCAATATTAACTATACGAATTTCTGCACGGAATATTGCACTTTCTGCGCTTTCTATCGTCCGCTCAAGGGCAAACAAGCCAGCGAAGGCTACATTCTCGACTTCGAGACCATTTATGCAAAGATTGCCGAAACCCTTGAAATGGGCGGCACCGGCGTGCTCATGCAGGGCGGCCTGCACCCCGATTTGAAGATCGATTGGTTCGAGCGCCTCCTCCGCGGCATCAAGCAGCGCTACCCGTCTATCTGGCTGCACTGCTTCTCCGCTTCGGAAATTCTCGCCATCGCCGAATACAGCGACCTCTCCGTGCGCGACACCATCATCCGCCTGCGCGACGCCGGCCTCGACTCCATCCCCGGCGGCGGCGCTGAAATCCTTGACGACGAAGTCCGCCATCGCATCGCCCGGCTCAAATGCGGCACTGAGGACTGGGTCCTCGTCCATCGCACCGCCCACCAGCTCGGTATGCGTACGACAGCCACTATGATGTTCGGCGTCGATGAGACCGTCGACCAGCGAGTGAATCACTTCGAAGTGATCCGCCGCCTCCAGGAAGAAACCGGCGGATTCACCGCCTTTATCCCCTGGAGTTTTCAGCCCCATAACACCGCGCTCGGTGGACGCGGCTGGGACGAAGCCACCGCCGTCGACTACCTCAAAGTCCTGGCCATCTCCCGCCTCTATCTCGACAACATCGAGAACGTCCAATCCAGCTGGGTCACCCAGGGATTGAAGGTCCTGCAGCTCGGTCTGCGCTTCGGAGGCAACGACGTCGGCTCCGTCATGCTCGAAGAAAACGTTGTCAAAGCCGCCGGCACTTCAAACTGCACGACCGAAGAAGAACTCCGCCGCATCATCCGCGACGCAGGCTTCCAACCCCGCCAGCGCGATACCCTCTACCGCACCATGTTTTTGAATTAGCCTCGCGGATGCCGAAATGGCAATGAGTCTGCCCTGAAAGGAACTCCAGGCATGCTCTCTTTTCGTGCGAAGCGCGCTTTCGCCGTCCGCGCAGGACCTGATATTCTGAATGTCAGAGATTCAGTATGGACACCGCCAAACTCGGAAAACGCGGCACCCTCGTCATCCCCGCCAAACTCCGCCAGCGCTTCGCTCTGAAAGAAGGCGACCTCCTCGTCACCGAAGAGCGCGAAGACGGCATCCTCCTCCGCCCCGCGGTCGCTGTCCCCGTCGAAATCTACACCCCTCAGCGCAAAGCCGAGTTTTTCCTCAATAATTCCCTGACGAAAGAGGATTACGACGAGGCCTGCCGCACCATTCGCGAAGAATTCGGCCTCGATCCTGCAAAAATTCCCTACACCGATCCAAAAATGCGCAACCGCCTCCCCACCAACGCCGAGTTCGACGGGTGGGTAGAACGCAACCGGCGCAGGGACCTGACCAAAAGCCGACGAAAGCATGCCTGAACCTCTGCGAGTCTACCTGGACGCCAACATCCTCTTTTCCGCATCACTGCGGCCAGAACATAGGTTCCTTCAGTTCTGGAAAATGCGCGACTTGACACCGATGACCTCGCCGTATGCCGTCGATGAGACCCAACGGAATTGCGTCAGCGCGATCCATTCCGCCCGTCTCGCTCGCCTGCTGGAACAGACCCTTCTTGTTTCCGATATCCCGGGAGCGTTTTTGCCCCTCGGCATCATCCTCCCCGCGAAGGATGCACCGATCCTGGCCACCGCAGTATTTGCGGGTGCCCACTATTTGATCACCGGGGACAAGCATCACTTTGGTAAGTGGATGCAAATCCCCATCGAGACCCACCTCGGCCAGCTGATCATCCAGGAACCGTCTCCTTTTCTCATCGAGCACAAAGAGAGGTTGCGGTAAACGACCATCACTCCAGATCAATCTGCCCCGTCATTACATGCGCCCGCAGCCGGTATTCCCCATCGGCAATCGTCTTCCTGAAGGTCCTGAAGAACCCACCCTTGTCCACACCATAGGCTGAAGCATTCACATCGCCGATGTCCACCGAAGCGTCCACCGACTTATAGCTCCCGGCGCTGGCCGATGCGATCGTGATCTGCCCGGCGTACAAATCGATGTCCTTATCGCCCACAACGTCCTTAACGTCCACCTCGCCCGCGCCCATGTGGAACCGAAGGTTCGTCTTCTTCGGCACCTCGATGCGAATATGCAGGTTCTGGTTCCGCATCGGGCTGGTGATGTTCACCCGCCCATATCCCGGCGTTCCCGAGAAGCGAAGCTCCACGTCCTGTGCGGAATGGTCCACCGTGCACGACACGCGGACCACCTCCGCATCCGTGCCCACGATCTCAACGCCCGCAGGCCGTGCCTCAATCACCAGCGCCGCCCGCGCCCGCAACGGTGCTTCGATCGGATGATCGCAGTCGCCAACTGTATCGGCAAACACCACCGTCCCACAGGCCAGCAGAGCCGCGGCCGCTCCAGCACATAGCAGTTTCATGCTGAAACTTACGATATCCCCCGCTAAAAGGTTCCGTAACCCGGAGAAATCCGCAATCCGGACTCCGTCCGGGTAAAGAAATGGCGCCGCCAGTTTTACAAGGTGGCTATTGGCTCTGCATTAAACACGAAAAAAGAAACTACCTCCGGTCGCATTTTTTTGTCGACTTGCGGCCCGGGGACTGTATTCTTTCCAAGCTTGGTGGCATGGGGCTGTTCGCTGCCTCTGCGTCCCCGCCGTCACGCACGCCAACCCTTCCCCCAAGGGGCATCCACCGCGCAAGGAATAATCCCAGGTTGAGATCCCTGGCGCCGTGCCAATCGAACGAACGAAAAGGAGATTACATTCATGGGTGAAATAGCAAACCTGTTGCAACAGAAGGCTGGGCTCGGTCCTGACAAGGCTCTGGAAGTGGAGCAGGTGGTCGTCGAGCACATTCAATCCAGGGTTCCGGCCGAATTTCAGGGCATTCTGGGCTCCGTCCTCGGCACTGGCGCCAGCGCCGATGGCCAACCCGCAGCTGCCGAATCCGGTGGTCTGGGCAGCCTGCTCAGCGCGGCAACCGGCCTGTTTGGCAATAAGGGCTGAACCGTCCGCGAGTCCTCGCCCCTGCCAGGCTTCGACCGACGCCCAACACCTTCCCACCCGGTCCGACCTCGATTGCGACGGAATCCGGTTCGATCCCGAGCCGTCGGACCGGAGCAACCAAGGAGACTCAAGGAGACACGTATGAAGTTCACCCGATTCGCGCCCGCAGTACTCGCCCTTGCTTCGGCGCTCTTGTTCAGCACGCTGCCCGCCGTTGCCCTGCAAACCAAAACCCCGGCCAAACCCGCTGCGGCGGCCGCTCCCGCTACCCTCGTGGATCTCAACACAGCAACCAAGGATCAGCTTAAGGCCCTTCCCGGTGTCGGCGATATATACGCCCAGAAAATCATCGACGGCCGCCCTTATGCCAATAAAACCCAGCTGAAGACGAAGAACATCGTCCCTGTCGCCACCTATAACAAGATTGTCAAGCTGGTCATCGCCAGCCAACCCGCCGCGAAGCCGGCAAAGTGATGGCGTCGCCCCGCGCCGGATTCCAGCGGAATCGGTGGGGATTGCCCTCATCGCGATTCGGGGCCTCTCATCCGGCTCCTGAGCTTGGTGCGGTTCGAAAACAGAAAGACAATGAAAGGAACCAGATATCGATATGAATAAGATTTACACACTCGCTCTCGGCTCTCTGCTGTCCGCCGGCCTCGTGGCGGCTCTGCCGCCCATTGCGCTCGGCGCCGCTCGCTCGGCTCAGGCACAAACCACGCCTCCCGCAACCACCACCCCACCCACCAAATCGAAGAAATCGAAGAGCAAGACCACTACGCCGGCCACCACCACCACCACGGCCAGCTCCTCCCCAACGCCCCCGGCCACTACCACCAGCGGCAAGTCAAAGAAGGGGAGCAAAACCACCACGCCGGCACCTGCTGCCTCGACTCCAGCCAGCACTCCCGCCCCCTCCCCTTCCGCGAAGGCGACTCCCGCGCCTTCCAGTACTCCTGCTCCTTCGGCTCCAAAGACCGCTGCGCCCGCTCCGGCCAGTACCCCCTCCCCGGCCAGCAAGCCCACTACTAAAACTGCAGCCGCGCCAGCCCCGCCGCCCAACGCCGGCGATATTTCCGCCGCGAAGTCGAAGGGCCTGGTCTGGGTGAACCTCAACACGAAGGTCTACCACGGCTCTGGCGACAAGGAGTACGGCACAACGAAAAACGGGAAGTTCATGAGCGAAGCCGACGCAAAAGCGGCCGGGTATAAGCTCGCAAAAAACTAAGCTCCGGTCGCCGTTGAGTGACTCGAAGACCGGCTGCGGAACGGTGAACCACCGTACCGCAGCCGGTCTTCGTTGTTGCACCTGGCTACCGAAATCCTGTTGCCTGTTCCCTGCTTTCCCTCCCCGGCATGATGCGCAGGCTTTGGCGCGACGCTCCCGTTTCCACCGACCCCAACAACACAACAGAGCGCAGCTTCCGCGAAGCGGCGAAACCCCACACCCCATGAGCCAAGCGGCGCCTGATTTCCTCCGGAGACAACGATTACTCCCGATCCATCCTCCCAGCTAACGTGAAAGCCCTTTCGGATCCGACCCGCCTCAAGCCCATCGACAAAAAGGACGGCCTCCTCCAGGTCATCATTGAAACCCCCGCCGGCAGCCGCAACAAATTTGCCTACGATCCCGACCAGGGCATCTTCACCCTCAAAGCAGTGCTGCCCGCAGGCATGACCTTTCCCTACGACTTCGGCTTCCTCCCTCAAACCCTCGCGCCCGACGGCGACGCCATCGACGTCCTCCTGCTCATGGACGAGCCTGCGTTTCCCGGAATCGCCGTGCGCGCGCGCCTCATCGGCGTCATCGAAGGCGAACAAATCGACGGCAAAAAGAAAATCCGTAACGACCGCCTCGTCGCCGTCGCCGATGCCAATCACATGTATGCGAATATCCGCCGCCTGAAAGATCTTCCCGGCAAGTGGATCAAGGAGCTCCAGGACTTCTTCGTCAATTACCACTCGCTCGAAGGCAAGGAGTATCGCCTGCTCGGCTGCAAAGGCGTCGACGCCGCCCTGCGCCTCGTGAAGGAAGCGCATAAGAAGTCCTGACCGGCCGGCCCCGCTCGGCCGGCGC
>Ga0182015_10002517_pt1 | contig 21886 bp, 18 predicted proteins | sample 712P3MmetaG_FD_120478 | JGI IMG/M metagenome (GOLD analysis project Ga0182015, IMG submission 120478) | Permafrost microbial communities from Stordalen Mire, Sweden - 712P3M metaG | ecosystem: Environmental > Terrestrial > Soil > Wetlands > Permafrost | place: Sweden: Stordalen | collected...
AATATCGCCGTCGTGGTTTCAACTTCTGAAAAAACGAACAGCGGTTGGACACGCGACCCCGCCAAGTTGCGGGCCGCGATCGCAAGCCTGGAAGCGCAACGCGTATACCGTCCTGACGACACCGAATGCCCGAAAATTGATTACTACCAAGCCGACCTGATCGTGAATAAGGACGACGCCCCGGCACTCGCGGATGCGGTCGCGCAGATCGTGAGTTGTCACCCGGCTCTCGGCGCCACGCCGGCCAAGCCCGATGACGTCGCAAACTTGGGCCTCGCCCAGCAAGATACGCCTACGCTTATGGCGAAAGCGGCTGCCAATCGAGTTCTGAGTCTTGGCAGACGGGATATTCAGGTAACGTACGGAACTATGACCCAGATCTTGGGTAGAATGGCGACTCTTCCCGGACAACGCGTGCTGATCCTGGTGTCATCCGGCTTCCCCGAACTACAGCAGGAACTGTGGGCCGGGGAGTCGCAGATTCTCGACCTTGCCGCACGTTCCAATGTGACCATCAGCGCTCTTGATGCACGCGGGTTATACACAACCTCTCTGACCGCCAGCGACCACAACTCCATGGGGAGCACGCACTTTCGTAGCAACGCCATGGCGAGCGCCGGGAATACCATGGCCGAACTCGCCGACGGGACCGGGGGTTCTTTGTTCCACAACAGCAACGATCTGGATGCCGGATTAAAGGGCCTGATAGAGGCGCCGGAGGTCGTATATGTGCTCGAACTTTCATTGGACAACGTGAAGCCGGACGGCAACTATCATTCCTTGAAAGTGAACGTGGATCGGCAAGGCGTGCAGTTGCAGGCGCGTCGCGGTTATTTCATGCCCACGCCGAAGAAAGGCAAGAAGTAGTAGTTTCGCCCTCCATTTGCAAGATACCTGCACTACTTCGGCACCGGCTTATCGGTCAGAATCTTTATCGTCGAACCGAAGCGATGGTAGCCGGTAAACAGAATTATGTTCAACCATTCGGTCGGCGCATCTGAGAGATTGGCTTGTGCGGGAGCGATCGCTTCGTAGAGGGCAACGCTACGCACCGGGCACATGAACCTGCTATCGCCGATCTGGACCGGCCCGTACTCCACCAGAATGGAGGCCCGCTGGAACGGGGCGCCCCCTTTCGCGTCGGCTTCGATGGTGATGCGGAGGATGGTCCCGGTCGCTGGGTCCAGCCAGAGCGAGCCGTGATAACCGGGCTTGGTGATGGTAGGAGAGATATTGGAAGAGCGGCCGCTCAGCTGTGCTCCAATCCCAGCAACTCCTTGGCGGCCTGTGAGGTTTGCGTATTCCGCGACGGGCTGCTGATAGTCGATGACCTCGTAATTCGAGGCGGATCTGGGCACCGAATACTGGAAGACCGCCGCCGGATCACCTGCGATCTGCTCCCAGTGGCTCCATGTCACCTTTCCTTGGCCTGTGTCGGCAAGGATCATCCCCAGCGTGGAGCCAAACTCGCCGTTAGAGATCAGCCCAGACTGCTCCTGCCAGACCGCGGACGGCAGGCTACCCCGCTCGTCCCAGACAGAGATCTGCCGGTTAGAAGTGTCTACCAGGTGTAGCCCCAAACGCACCGGCCAACCACTTTTCTTCAACTCTCGCGGGCTGTCATCGTAACGGCGGATGGACCGGGTGGCCAGGAAGTTGGGCAGCCGGGGCAACGTGCGCGCAACATAGTTTCGCGTAGCCTCGAGCATCCGCTGCTGCGTGGCGTCGTCGGGAGCGGATGCATCCGGCAGCTCGCTAGGGGGCGGATACAGGAACGCCGACTGATCAGCCAGCAATTGCAGGGCTAGCGCTGCCTGGGAACCCGAATCCAGATGCGCCTTGAGCCGGCCCAGAGTAGGCTCGGTTAGACGCTCGGAAAGCTTCATGCTTGCAATTTGGCGCGCAATCTCTACGTCCGGCTTGTGCTCGGCGCTGATTGTGGCGAGCGCCTGCTCCAGTTGCGCAACGGTGACGCGCTTTGCAGCCCAGGCGGGAAACGCCATGACTGTCAAAAGCCCAAGAAGAATCAACTGTCGCATAGCACTGCCCGTCCCGTGCCTGGATTGCCTGCTGCAGGGAAGACATGAAGGCCGCTCTTTCTCCTAGCCCAAACAATTGCTTTTCACCAATCAAAGAGGCTTTCGGGAGTGAGCGCAAGGCCCGAAGATTTCTGCTGCTGAGAATACACTTCCCGAGCAGATGGATGCAACGCAATAGATAGTTGCGATGCCACAGCAGTAGTTCTCGTTTTCTCCATTACTTGGTGTTCAGCACCGGCACGGTAGCAATTGGATCGAGCGCCTTTGCGGGCAGCTGAATATCTACGCCGCCCTGTCTTTGTCACCTTAAGGGGCTTATGCATTGGGTCCCCAAGCAGGTAGGCGCTGGTAACTGTCCGCGGGACGATTACGACAACGACGGATATGTAGGCTTATACGTGTCCAATACCGTAGGTGCGAATTTTCATTACCACAACAACCACGACCGGACCTTTACCGAGATAGCCAACAAGCGGGCGTGCAAACGCCCTACTATAGCTTCGCCACCTGGTTTTTCGACTATGACAACGACGGCTGGCCCGACCTGTTCGTCGCCGACTACCTCCCCGCGGTTGACGAGGTCATACGCAGCTATCTTGGTCATCCTCACCAAGCGGAGACGCTGAAGCTGAACCGCAATCTGCACAACGGCGCTTTCGAGGACGTGACGGCCCAGGTGGGTCTGGACAAAGTCTTCATGCCCATGAGGGCGAACTTTGGCGACGTAGACAACGAAGCGATGGACCTTTTCGTGGTTTTCTCCCAAGGAAAACCGCGCCTCGCTATCTTTATCGGGCCACAGTGATTGCGAACCTGCGCTAGGTTGGGAAGGCAGACGCTTCCGCCCGTCCGTAGCGAACGCCAACAAGCACGCCGGTGCGATCGAGCGGCAGGGGCTTTCCAGCCCTGCTCGCCGCGCCGGCGCGGCGTTGGCTTGCTAACGGCGGCTGCGCTGGCATCCTGGATGATAATCAGGGGAATGCCCAAGCCGCCGTGGGCCTACGATACCCACAGCACAAGCCCGCGGTCCTGGTAACCGCAGCATGGTAACCCCTGTCGACGCAACGCTATTCCAATCGAGACGTATTCGCTTGTATAGTGCAGGCTATGACCGTCCGCATGAAGGATATTGCGAAAGACCTGGGGGTTTCTATCGTCACCGTCTCCAAAGTCATTCGAAATCATCCCGACATTGCAGAGGAAACGCGGGAGCGGGTTCTCAAGCGCGTACGGGAGCTCGATTATCAGCCCAACGTGTTAGCCCGTAGCCTGGTAACCGGACGCAGCTATCTAATCGGTTTGGTTGTACCCGATCTTCTCCATCCGTTTTTCTGCGACGTAGCCAAATCCTTATCGAATGTGATTGGGAAAAAGGGATATTCGTTGATCATTGCCTGGTCAGAAGAAGATCCGGCGCTGGAGGCGAGGGAGATTCTGCAATTGGTTGGGCGGCAACTGGATGCGCTGGTCATCGCATCGTCAGAAGTCGCAACCGATTCCTTCGAGCGGTTGGATCGTCAAGGTCAACGTTACTTGCTGATCGATCGAGAATTTCCAGAGTTATCGGCAAATTTCGTCGGCATTGATGACGAGGCTGCAGGCCGCATTGCAACCGAGCACTTAGTCGACCAGGGCTGCAAAACTATAGCCCATATACGGGGGCCAAATGTCAGTACAGGCAACCGCAGGTTGGTGGGCTATCAACGGGCGTTGGCGCGTCGCGGGCTTGCATACTCCGACCGTTATGTTGTGCCCGGAAGCAGCGCGGACATAGGAAGCAATTTGCATGGAGCAGCGGCCATGCGGCTTCTCCTGGAACAGAGGCCGATACCAGACGGCGTTTTCTGTTTTAACGATCCGCTGGCGATCGGCGCTATGAACGCAATTCTTGAAGCGGGGCTCCGCATTCCTGAAGACGTCGCCGTAATTGGATGCGGGAATCTCCACTACGACGGTTCGTTGCGCGTTCCGCTCTCCAGCGTCGATCAAAACAGCCAGATGATTGGAGAACACGCAGGCAATATTCTCCTCAACCTGATCGAATCGAAGAATCGCCCACCGCCCGTGAAGATCGTTCTCGACCCTGAGCTGGTGGTCCGGGCGTCCTCAAAGAGAGACGTCGGAGCCAAACAAGGGGGCCTGGCGCTGATTACCGACGCGCGCCCAAAGCAAACGCGCGCGGTGAGAAAACAAAAATCCTGACAGGCTCGTGTCCCGCTGCGTCTCCGCCCCTCAGGCCAGCTTGCGGAGTGAGACTGTTTCCGGCCCGGGAAAATTTGCGGGGATCGGGATCGTAACAGCTCCGGTTGCGGCCCACTGGACGCCTCGCGACAACAGGGTTTGAAACCCCACGCAATCGAGATTCGACGTTGGCTCACCTGGCCAGGTATGGCCCAACATCGTGGTATACACGCGTCCCTTTCCATAGCCGCGGACCCAATCCATCGGCTCATTCTGGTTGGAGACGGGCGAATGAGCGTAGGTAAGAATCGTCAAGCCTTCAGCGGGGCCATGTTGGCCGTGGGTCAACTGCTCAGAAGGATGCATCCAGACCCTTGGCATGCCCGCTGTAATGGGATGGTGGGTATCGCGTACGTGGATTTGAAACTGCAGCCGTTCGGGATGCCCGGGCTCCAGGCCCGTTCCCTTTGGAATGACTACGATTTTGTCATCATTGGATACGGCCAGGCCGGGTCCAAATGATTTTGAACGCCAGCCCAGGCCGATCATGTCGTTGTACGCCTCCCATTTGAGAAAGGCGTTGTTTGCCGCATGGTAGACGACCAGCCCGCCCCCACCCTGGACAAACCTCACCAGGGATTCCTGCACACTGAGGGGCCACTCGATGCCATCGTCCAGATGGCCGCCGTTGAAGTTATTGATAACCACATCGTAGCCAGAAAAATCGGGCCGCCAGGCATTCCATGCTTCCTGGGGCGCGCCCCGCGGCGGGGTGGTGGAAACCTCAACGGCGAATAGCTCGGTCGCGTTCAGGATCTCCTTAATGGCATGCGTCGCTGTCTGCCAGTCGTGATTGTTGATGCCATCCACGATAAGCACGCGCGATCGCGAGGTTTCGGAATGTGCATCTCGAAACGACATGGCCAGTAGCGCGAGGGAGCGTAACGTGAATTGCCTTCGAGAAATGGTCATAAGAGATGAAACCGCATTGGCTCCTTTACTCTTTTTCCATTGTAGTCACGGCGCCACTTAGCGACCCGTGCCGTCGACCAGGATCATGTCGGTGGAGGCCCCTGGTTCCTGCGGCGTTTCGTAGACCCCGCCTCTTACCCGCGCGGGATACACAAAGTGCTCTTTGAGATGCGGAATGTGTTCCAGAAAATACAACTCATGGTCGAGGGCGATGTGGTTGAAAAGAACGAGGTGCTGGTGCAGTTGGCCCATATCGCCAACGTGAGGCACGATGGGGAGGCCGAACTTTTTCGCCATCAGGCTGACGGTTAGAAATTCGCTCACACCCGCAAGCCGCGTGCAGTCTGCCTGAACAAAATGCAGGGCTTTGTAACGGAAAAAGCTTTTAAACAGAACCCGGTTAGAGATGTGTTCTCCAGCAGCGATTCGGGTTGGGGCGATCTCTTGCGCCAGCACGGCGTGGGCATAAACATCATCGGGGTGGGTCGGCTCTTCAATCCACAGCGGGCGGAACGCGGCGAGTTCATGGCACATGCGGATCGCGTCCCCCAGGTTCCAGTGCTGATTCGCGTCAAACATCAGATCCGCCGAGTCACCAATTGCTTGGCGCAGCATCGCGGCGCGGCTCAAGTCTCGCGATTCGAGCGTCGAACCCACTTTCAGCTTAAAGGCGCGGAAGCCCTGGTCGATTGCTCGTGCGGTTAGTTCGCGTATTTTCTGATCGTCGTATCCCATCCATCCAACGGAAGTGTCATATCCTGGATAACCCTGTTGCAAGATAGGCTCGCGCGCGCTGCGAGTGGCGGCGTTGGCACGCAACAAAGCGAGCGCATCCTGCTCGTTCAGCACGTCTTCGACATAACTGAGGTCCAGGGTGCGGACTATTTCTTCAGGCGACAGGTCGAGGAGAAGCTTCCACAACGGAACGCCGCGACTCTTGGCCCAGAGGTCAAAAAAGGCATTGGTGATCGATGCCAGAGCCAGGTGGACGACGCCTTTATGCGGCCCGAGCCAGCGCAGCGACGGGTGATCTGCGAGCCGCCGGCAAATGCTGCCGAAGTCAGACATCACCTCGTCGATTTCTTTGCCGGCAAAAATTTCCATGCCGGCCTTGCCCAACAATTCAATCGCCTCACATACCAGCCGATTGCCATCACCCAGCGTCAACGCGATCCCTGTTCCTGAAAGCAAATGGTCGCTCGCCAGACGGGTGATCGCCATGCAGTACGTCGGGTTGGTGTGCACCGCATCGCTGCCGGCGCCCGGCGGAAGCGCAAACCGGGCATCCACGGCGGAAAGAGAACGGATGGTGTGATTCGGCATCTTTCCCCCAGGCTATCTTCGATAACCTAACTCGGCCCCGCCGCTCACCGGCAGGATGCAGCCAGTAATGAATCGCGCCTTAGAAGAAAGCAGAAATACCGCCGCATCCGCAATCACATCCCCGCGCGGGCAGTAGCCAAGCAGGTGAATATCATCCAGAGATTGCAGGATGGTCTCCGGATCAGGCTGGTCCGCGCACCATTGCTCCAGCATCGGTGTCCACACGCCCGCAGGGCAGACTGCATTGACACGGATGGAGTGAGGGGCGTAGTCGGCGGCCATCGCTTTGGTCAGCGAAATCATCGCGCCCTTGGTGGCAACATAAGCGGCATGGTTCTGCTGCCCGATCAACCCAACCATGCTCGCAGTGTTGAGAATCGCTCCCTTACTTGCCGCGAGCGCCGGATAAGCAAACCGCGTGGTCCAGTAAACAGACTTGAGATTGATTTGCAGAAGTTGATCCCATTCTGCCTCAGTCGTCTCGTGCAACGGTTTTGACGGGTTGGCGATACCAGCGTTGTTGTGCACTGCATCGATACGGCCAAAGCGCCGCATCACTTCAGAGATAGCTGCTTCGATAGCAGCGCCGTCGCCAACATCGGCATGGAGCGCAATACCCGGAGTTACAAGCTCCGCGGTGGTACGCTGCGCAGTCTCAATGTCGCGATCGAGAATGGCAACAGTGGCTCCCTCGCGGGCGTAGGCCAGCGCGCATTCGCGCCCGATGCCGTCCGCACCCCCGGTCAACACAATCAATTTGCCTGCCAGTTCAACGCCCTGGATTGCCACGCTTCTCCCAATGTTCATGCGCAGTCTTCGCAAACCGCTCCATCGCCCGGCTCACGTATTGCCGGGCAATGTCGCCTTCGCCTTCGCGAATCAGATCGATGATGCGTTGATGCGCTTCAACGTCTTTACTCCAGACTGAAGTCTCCTGTTGACTCGCCGCGACGCGCATGCGAACGAATGCAAAAAACGGCAGTAGTACACGACGTGCATGCTCCAGCAGAAATGGGTTTCCGGCGGCCTCGCATAGGTGCAAATGAAATTGAAGGTCGCAATCGAGCAGGGCCTCTCGGTGACCAGCCGTCGCGGCCTCTCGCATTCCGTCCACGGCAAATTGCATTGAAGATAGATCGGGATGTATAGAAGCGGCAAGGCTGGCGGCCAAGCCTTCAAGCGCGCCGCGAAGTTGGTAAAGCTGAGTTACGTCCTTATGGCTGAGATCAACGACTCGAGCGCTTCGGCCGGATTGCTTGGTAACAAACCCTTCCTGAGCAAGGATGTTGATTGCTTCACGAATGGAGGCTTGGGCAACGCCGAATTTGGCCGCCCAGATGCCCTCGACAATCCGGCGCCCGGGGAGCAGTGCCCCGTTGGTGATTTCCGTACGCAGCAGGTCGGCGAGGTTTTGCTTGAGGAGCCGTTCGGTGGTCTGAGTGGATGCGATCATTTAAGCGCTCGAACAGGACCTATTCACTATATTATGGCCTCCACATTCTCACAAGAGGTCGATCTGAGCGCTTACACGCAACAGAAAAGCGGGCTGGTACGCCGGGAGGATTTCCCTTAGTCTGATCGCAAATGAGGAAGCGCCCTCCAGCACGCAATGGGCGAAAGTCGTCGCCCGAATGCTTGCTTTCGAGGCCAGAGCAAACACAACCGAGGACATTCCATGCAAAGGTTCGGCATGACGCTCCGCCTGAAACCCGGCAGCGAAGAAGAGTACAAGGCACATCATCGGCAGGTATGGCGAGAGGTCGCGGGAAAGATGTCGGAGTGCAACATCCGAAACTACTCCATCTACCTCAAGGACGATCTTCTCTTCAGCTACTTCGAATACCACGGCAGCGATCTGAAAACGGATTGGGAGCGGATGGCGGCCCACAGCAAAACGCAGGAATGGTGGGCTGTCATGCAGACGCTGCAGGAACCTCTCGCTACCCGAAAAAAGGGTGAATGGTGGGCGGAAATGGAGGAGGTCTTCCACCTGGATTAAGGAGGGAAAGAGCCGGTCCCACACTATTTTTGAGCGCTCATATTGCACCCCCTAGGGCGCCCGGGAAGCTCGCCATTATTCCCATTCACCAATGTTCTGGCGTGCTGTAACAGCGGTCTGGTTTGACAAGGGGTTGCACCAGCCGCTATTATCCGCCGATATGAGCGCTTATATTCCGGGCCGCCGTGAGCTTCTCAAGCTGGCGCTGGCCGGTTCCTGTTTGCCGTTGCTCCCGCGCACAGCCTGGGCCAATATTCTTGCGTGCGACCGAACCACCTGGTATCGCAATGCCAAATTTGGCATGTTCATCCACTGGGGTCCCTATTCCCAGGCCAGCGTGGAGGCCTCATGGCCGATCATGGTCCCGAAGCCCGGCGGGATTACCGAGGCCGCCTATCGCGCGTTGCCCCAAACCTTCAATCCGACGAAGTTTGATCCCGGCGCGTTTGTCGATCTGGCTCGATCGGCGGGGCAGGAATACATGGTGTTCACCACCAAGCACCACGACGGCTTTTGCATGTTCGATACCGCCTACACGGACTACAAGATCACGAACACCCCTTATGGGAAAGACATCGTGGCGCAGCTCGCTAAGGCCTGCTCGGAAGACGAGATGCCTCTCGGCTTTTACTATTCTCCGCCCGACATGCACCATCCTGACTTTCGTGACACAACCAAGCTGGCCAAAGAAAACTGGAACGGCGAACCGGAGCGGCCGGAGTGGCCGGGTTACCTACAATACATGCAATTGCAACTGAGAGAATTGCTGACGCGTTATGGCCCAGTCGCACTGATCTGGTTCGATGGCCTGCACAACCAAAAGAAATTCGACGGCGCACACGTGGTCGAAATGATCCGCGCAGTCCAACCATCGACGCTCGTCAACGACCGCATCGGTGTGGATGCCGACTACGAAACTCCGGAACAATTCATTCCCACCGCGATCCCCACCAAAGACGTGGTGCTGACCGGGGTGGATCCAAAGGTCTCGGCGAAGCTAAAGAACACAATTCCCCGGCCGGAAGATTTCCGCCTATGGGAAACCTGCATGACGATCAACAACACCTGGGCCTATAACAAGAATGATCACGATTACAAATCGGAACAGACTCTCATCCGGGGGCTGGTCGAAGTAGCAAGCCGTGGCGGGAATTTCCTGTTGAATGTGGGGCCTCAACCAGACGGCCAGATCCAGCCGGAATTCCAGCAACGGCTGCGAGCCATCGGGGCCTGGCTCACACTCAACGGTGACTCGATTTACGGAACAACCTACGGACCGGTGCAGGGGCTGGCCGGTTTGCGGACCACGGCCAAGGGCAAAACGATCTATCTGCACCTGTTCGACTGGCCTGCTCCAACCTGCGAACTCACCGGAATCGAGGCCAGACTCATGTCAGCTCGTTTGCTGGCGAATGGACGGCCGTTGACCTATCGCCAGTCCGAAGGAAAACTGCAAATCGACCTTCCTCAGGAAGCGCCCGACGCGAACGTCAGCGTCGTCGCCGTAAAGACCTACTAGTGCACTCGATGCCCTATTCGGCATCCTTTTGCGTTGTGTGTAGTAAGTGATTTAGTTCGCGCAAAACAGCTTGTTCGATGCCACCCTCCACTAGGTACTTGTGCACGATCACGGCGCCCGCATCCTGAAAGTCGAGATACCCACTGAATCGTGGTCGAAGATAGGCGTCGTCCAGTGTTTGCAGTGTATTGCGGAAGAAGGAATTGCTCCGCCGGTTAACCTCTGCGTCGAGCCACGCCGCACGGTATCCCGGTTGGCCGCCTGCGTTGAAGTACACGTTTGCCTGGCATTGCGCACTGGCGACGAATTGTGCGTAGAGGACCGCGAGATCCCGTTCCCGGCAACGCGAAGAAATAGCTAACCCCGCACCGCCGAGCGTGGAGCGGCATACGATGTGATTATCCATCGCCAACAGGCCCCCGGTCTCCAACGTATGTTTCGCATAGCCGGGACGTGAATAGTTGGAATAGCCGTAAGCAAACGGGCAATACGCGGCCGTGTCGCTGGACGACAGGCTTTCCCAAACAGCAATGGGATTGCGGGAGAAGCAAACGGGGTCGCAAAGGGAAAGCAGCCGGCGCAACATGCCGAGCGCGGGTACACCGATCTCCGGCGCAACCACGACTCCTCGCTTACCGAATGGTTCTTCCCCCAGCGCTCCGCACAGCATGTAGAAATGCATCAGGCTGTCGATGGGGATGCCGGCAACGGCGACCAAACCTGCCTTCGCCAGATCGAGCAATTCAGTCCAGGTGCGGGGAATGACGGCGCCAGCCTGTTCCAGAAGGTCGGGTCGCCAGCCGCTGATGGGCGTGGCAGCGTCGATCGCGAGCGCCCACTGATGGCCACCGTGGTGGTAACTCTCACGCGAACGACCAACCGATTGATTCGCTTGATCGAGCAGAAACGACGCAGAGATGTGTTCATCCAGTGGGAGAAGGACATCATGCTGCGCGGCATATCCAGAAGAAGGATGGTCGATGACCAGCAGATCAAATGTTTTCGCCAGCTCCTGAATTGGGTAGTCGGCGAAGTGTTGCAGTGACCGAAGTTCCCAGTGGATTGAAACTTCCGGATGGAGTTCCGCAAAGCGTTGGGCAGTCGCCACCATCGGCAGGTAGCCGCGTGTGTGACGCCACGTGATACCTCTCAGCTGAACCACGAGCCGCCTCCTTTCCTCTACGAAGGTTGTTACCTCGGCGTCTTGTTGGTGTCGAAAGCCCCAAATAGTCCTTTAAAACTTAGCCCCGTCGCCGAAGGGTGGATGTCCCTTGAGATTGGGATCGTAGGTGTGGAGTGCGGCCAGCTTCTGCGTCGGCACGAAGGATTCCCAGGAGGTGGTAGGCGGAGGAGTGGGAACGCTGTTCGCGGTTTCCAGGTGCATGGTGACAATCTGCTGCGCCCGTACCGGGAACCGGTAGGTTGCCGCCGGCCGCACATCCGAGAGTCTGCGGCCCACCAGGTCCGTCAGCATCGCATTTTGATGGGGAAACAGTACTTTGATGGTTGCAGTTCCGGGCAGGCCTCGGCATTCGACGAGTCGTACCTCGATATGATTGCCCTCGCGGCGCACCGCTTCGACAATCACATTGTCTGAGGTCTCGACGAATGATTGCGCCTGCGTTGCCGCGCGCCCAGGAATCAACACCGGCTCGCGGTTGTACTCCCAGGCCATCTGCGGAATGTGGGCTTCTGACCAGGCTCCGTCATAGCCCACGACAGAATATGGCAGCAGATGCCGGCCCTTGCCGCTGAGCCACGCGTTTGGGTACCCGTGATACTCGTCCTCCGCGTTGATCAGGTAGAGAATCGGCGTGCGGCCATTCACCTCACGCCCGCTCAAGCCGCGATCGAAAATGGCAAAGCCCCCGCCGCCGGAGAATGCGTAATCAGACCAACGCACTGCAGGGACAATACCCCTGGTCCATCCGTGCAACTGCGCATCCGGCGTCGCCCAGGCGCCGTGCGAGAAGCCGAACGGGATGCCGCGCCGCACTTGCGCAATGTCCACGGCCAAAGGAAATTCCGCCACCACAACGGTATGGTTCGGAATATCGTTAAGCTCGGTTTCGAAATCGATGCGCGGACTATCGTGATAAAGCCGGACGCGGCGGTGGATCGCGCCGCCTCCATAGAAAGTGCCACTGGCTTCGATCGTCCAGGCGACCGGGCCCCTGCTTGCACGCATGGTGCTGGGGTGATCGCTTGAGCTGGCAACTCGAGTGCGCTCTGGCCGGGGAGGCATAAAGTCGGCAGGGGCACTGTCCTGAACGTTGGTAGGCTGCTCGGCGAGAATGACGTTTGCGGGTGCGCCGAGCAACTCGCGATTGGTCTTTTTAGATTTGAGGCTGGTGAGCGCCCCGGTCGCGTGATCGAAACGAGCCACGTAGTAACTGGTCTCGATCACCTCAGGCAGGTCAACCACTTCAGGTACCGATGCGGGGCGCTCCGCCAGCTTCAGGCCGCAGGCGCTGATAGAAAGCATCTCCGGCTGGCAGAGGACAGCTCCGTTGGGCAGCAATTCGCACGGCAGGCCTTCAAGACTGGTGCCTGCAGGCAACTGCAATTCGATCGGATCCTTGCGCTTCCAGTTGAGTGGATTGAACAAACCGATCTCCCCGCCGGCCGGCAGCAGCGACTGGCCCGCGGAATCGAGCGTCTGTTCGGTCGTCTTCTTTACCCATGCAAAACGGTCCTGCGCATCCCATGATTGCTCACTGACAAACACCATGCCGCCGGCCGAGCCCCAAAGCGTATTGCGATCCATGTTCAGGCACATCAGAATCCACGCGTCGTGGAGTGCTTGTGCGGGGTATTGGAAGGAGTTCTGCTTTTCCTGCAGACTTGCGATCGTAGCCAGCATTTCGGCGGCCTGCAGAGCATGTTCGTTGCGACGATAGCGGGTCTTCACTTCAGAGCATTCGATCCAGAAAGCGTCGAAGTCGTAGGCGGTTCCGCCATACAGGGTGGGCAGCGACATGTTTCCGGCGGCGATTTCCGGCTGGATGGCGTCCACATAGTGACTCAATGTTGTGAACTCAATCTTTCTGCCCGAGCCAGCCTTGGCCCACTGCTCGAGAAACTCGCTGGGATAACTCTTGACTGTTGGAGCCAGGGCATAGTCATCGCCGCCGGCCAGGACAAGAATAGGAGCACCTTCGGGAGTGATCGGTTCTTTGCTGTCGAAGAATTTTTCCAGCTTGCTCAATGCATCGCCGTTCAACGCGGTCTTGCTGGAAAAGATGGCGCCCGCCTCGCTATATCCGCCGGGAGAAAGCGTCAAAATCTTCGATCCATCCGGGGACACAGACCAGTAGATCGTCTTTCCCGTCGGGTTACGGCGAGTGTAGATCAGGGCGTCCAATCCGAGTCCTGATGCAATCTGAGGCATTTGATCGTGGGTGCCACAAACATCGATGTTCCAGGAATACTTCGGCCGCAATCCGAAGACTTGCTCATACCAGCGCAGGCCTTCCACGCCTAACCGCACCAGGGCTTCACCACCCGACAGGTTGATGGTCGATTCCAGAAAGTAAGCGTTCACCAGCTCCACACGCTTCTCGGCAACCCGTTGCTTCAGCTCAGAAATTCGCTTGGGTTCAAAATTCATGATGGCGATGAGGTTGTTTACCTCTGACAGCACAAAGGCATAGTGCGGATCATCGCGCACCCGGTCGAGATGATCCAGATAACTATTGGCGCAATAGACGCGTTCCCTGGAAAACGTAGTGAGCCAGCCGCAACTGGCGGGATGGAAATTGGGAACCAGAAAAACCTTGCGTGGGCCACTCCCACCGGTCTGGGCTGCACTTTCAGCGGCGAGGCTGATCGCCGCCGCGCTGAGGGCCGCCATGAACTCGCGGCGGTTCAGGGCGCCGCGCTGCGGTTTGTCTTTCCGCTCTTTCATCTGTGTTCTCCTCTGTTCGCGAAACTCTCTTGATCGCTCACTTGGCATGGCCCAGTGCAAGCACCCCAAGTGCGCAAATAATCAGCGTCATGCCCAATGCCAAATAGCTGCGACTTGTTCTTCCCGTGCCCGCCCACTCACCGGTAAGAAAGCCAGCAAGATTGCTGGTGATGATGATCATGCCCATCAACAGAGGCCAACCGAGTACTGTTCCAAAATCGCCAACTCGCGAAACTCCCAGCCCGTAGAGGGCCTGGCCGCCGAACCAGAAGGCTCCCATCACCGCGCCATAGATCCAATTCTTGCGCAGAGAGACAGACCAGAAGCGGCCAGCGGTCGAGTTCCTGCGCAGCAGAAAAACACAATAGGCCAGGTTGGCAAAGAACCCGCCCGTGGTCGCCAATGCGGTAATCACATTGGAGGACCACAGGGGCGAACTGCCGAGATGGCGCGCCTGTTCCATCGCTGCGCCGCCAAAGGCGTAGCAGAAATTCAAAGAGGAAGAGAGCAGGCCGGAGGCCGTAACAACCACCAGGCCGGCAACGAAACTGCCTCGCCCCGAGCTATCCTCTTCTGGCATGGCCGCGGTAGTTTCTCGCTCCCGCAGGTAGCCGGCTCGGGCGCCCAGGGCGATGCCCACCAGCATGACCGCAGTGCCGGCAAGGTAGATGTGGCCCTGATAGGTGTGTATTTTTTCCGGAGTCAAAACCAGCAACGGAATCAGCGAACCTACGGACGCACTGAGGCCGAGGATGATGGCGAGACCGAGACCAATACCCAGCATGCGCACACCCAAACCCGTCAGCGTGGCGCCTATGCCCCAACATAAACCGAAGCCGAGAATCACCAACAGCACCGGCGTCGGCGTCGACCGGTAGACGCTGAGCAAATGCGGTACTGTCGCCGCAGTGAGCATCCAGGGAAAGATCACCAGGCCGGTCGCGGCAAAGATCAGCCAGATATTTTCGTAATTCCAACCGCGCGCGAATTTCATCGGGAGGGCAAACAGACCCTGCAACAAACCTGCAAACAAAATGATCGCGAAGCCGGTAGCGGCGAGGGTGGTCATGCGCGGACGTGCCCCCCGGGTACAACCGACGCGATCCGTAAGTCGGCCTCACACAGCAGATCAGATATTGGCCGGTGGGTGCCGATGGTTTGTGTCACCAGGTCGTTGATGGCCGCACCGATAGCAGGCCATTCGGCGAGTTGCGGCATCTCGCGGGCCGTGGCATGAAAGGCTTCCAGATCTTGATAGAAGGGTACGATGCGATTCACGTCCGGATCTTTCCACGTGGATTTGCGACAGCCGGTACCGCCTTCCAGGGTCAGAAGCTTATCCATTTCCGGCCGCGCGCAGTGCGCTAAAAAGCGATAGGCTAGATCGCGGTGAGGGCTACCGGCCGCGATGGCCAGGAACCAATAGATGTTCAGTGAGGTCGAGTGTCCATGAACCCCATGCGGGATAACGGCAATTCCCACTCTGCCGTTCACTTTGGACGAAGCGATGGTCTCTGCCATGGTGGCGAATCCGAACCAGTTGACCATCATGGCGACTTCGCCGGCGGCAAACGCGAGGCCCAGTCGAACCGAATCCATCTGCACGCTGGCAGGATGAATGGCTTCGTTATCATGGAGTAGCGAACGATAAAAAGTGAGCCCTTCGGCAGCCGCGGCGCTGTTGCAACGCAGGCCTCCGGCCGGATCAGCCAGGTCTCCGCCGCGCGTCCAAAGCTGCAGCAGAAAGTCGTAAACCGTGTTATGGCCATCGGGATAGGCAGCGACGGCCGTGCCGTACAGCCCCTTGTGTGGCCGATGAAAGAACCTGGCAACCTGCATAAACTGCTCCCAGGTCACAGGAGCTTCGAGTGGAACGCCAAAGCGCTCCTCGTATGCCCGCTGTTCAACGGGATCCGTAAATAGGTCTTTGCGATAGATCAGGCATTCTGGCCCGTCGTGATAAGGGAGCCCCAATATGTACCCGTTGAAGTTTTGTAAACGCAAGAGAGAATCGGTCCAACCCTGGGGATAGTCCGGCGGCGGGTTCTGTGCAAGGTAGGGAGCCAAATCGACCACTGATTTCGCTGCATGAACGGAAGCAGCCCAGTCAGTGTTGATGAAAGCAACATCCCAATCTCCATCCAACAACCCTCGCTTTTCGAAGAGTGACTCCGTCAAAGGGTGAAGATCCAGGCCCTGGGCATCCAGTTGCAACCCACTGCGAGCGCTCGCCTCGAAGTCACACCACTGCCGCTGTATCGCAGTTTCGAAAGGATCGAACTTGCGGATCGCAATGCGAAACTGCGCCTGGCGCGTCATGGCTTCTCGATCTGACCCGCAAAGGAAGCGGGATCACGATACTTCGCTGTTTGCAAATGCTCACAGTAGAGCACCAGTTCGCCCGGATGTTTGAACACGCTGTATGAAACCCTGACCATGCCCATGGTCGCGTATTTCGGCGTCTTGCCCAGGTTATTGCGGATGGTGTAGATCGTGTCTCCGATGAAGACCGGCTTGATGAACCGCAGCCTGTCGTAGCCGTAACTGAAAGTATGAACACAGTTATGGGCCATCAGGCCAAGGCCCAGGCTGAAGACAAACGATCCGGCGACGAGCCTCTTGCCAAAGACGCCCTCCTCCCGGGCGAAGACTTCATCGGCCACGTAGGGATGCATATCCATCACCAGGGCGTTGAACATCATACTTTCGCCTTCAGAGATGGTGCGGCGAATGGAACGAGCGCTTTGACCAGGAAGAAAGTCCTCGTAGTACCAATCTTCTGCGTTCCAAATGGGGATCTGTTGGTGCGCTGCAGCTTCCGGCGTTCGATCGGTCATGGGCAGATTCCTATTCCGGCAGTGAGAACTCGTGGATAAGCTGCTGCGTGTTTTCGCCCAAACGCGGCGCTCCGCGTTCGCTCTTGAGAACGCTGCCATCGATGCGAATCGGACAACGCGTCGTCCTCATCCCCACGCCGTTGGCACGATGCACATCCTGCACCATGTCAAGAACCTTGAATCCCTCGTGGGCAAACAGGCTGTTCCACGTCATCACGTCAGAACACCAGACGTCGGCCGGCTCCAGGAGAGAGAGCCAATGCGCGGTGGTGTTGGTTTTCAGATGGCCGGCAAGTATTTCCTTGATTTCATCCCGGCGATCGAAGAGCAGCTTTGCATCGCCATACGCCAGCAGCGGTTCACAATCAAGCAACTCTCCCAACCGCACCACGGACCCCATCGCCAAAGAAATATATCCATCCGAGGTGGTGTAGATGCCGTAAGGAGCACCAAGATAGGCATGCGCGTTGTTGATGCGGCTACGCTGCGGCAATTTGCCGCCATCGTTCAGGTAGGTCGTCAACACTTCAAACTGGAAATCGAGAATGGCTTCGAGCAGGCTCACTTCGACTCTAGCGCCCAGGCCGGTGATCCCTCTGCGAACCAGACCGGCCAGAATTCCCTGTACCAGGTCCGCCCCAGCGAACAGGTCTACGACCGCGATGCCGAAGGGCACGGGAGCGGCCCCGGCATCGCCACTCAGCCACGGCAAACCCGCCAACGACTGCACCAGAAGGTCTTGCCCAGGCTTGTCTTTCCAGGGCCCGAGTTTTCCGTAACCGGTAATCTCGCCGTACACAATGCGGGGATTTAACTGCGACACCGACGCATAGTCAAACCCCAGCTTATCGATCACTCCGGGGCGGAAGTTCTGGATCATCACGTCGGCGTGCTTGAGCAGTGCCCGCACGCGTTCACGATCCTCTGCCTGCTTGAGATCGGCAGTGAAACTCTCCTTATTGCGGTTGATAGAGTGGAAGAGCGTGCTATCGCCGTCCAACTCGAGATTGGAGATGTACAAGTGCCGGCACAAGTCACCGGTATCAGGGCGTTCGATCTTGATCACGCGCGCGCCAAGATCAGCCAGGCGTAACGATGCCGAAGGTCCGGAGAGAAACTGGCTGAAGTCGACGACTAATACACCTTCGAGGGGCTTCATCGCACTCCCTTGCATCGTGGCGAAGGCGGGCTGAGCCTGACAGGGCTGGCGGCGATCTGACATGATAGATCGACGATGGCAGCCAGGGGGCATGGATGATTTCCGCAAAGTATTTTGAGGACTACGAAGTGGGGACGCAACGAGTCACCAGTGGTCGCACGATCACGGAGGCGGACGTCGTGTTTCACGCCGGGCATACCGGTGACTTCTATCCTCATCACATGGACGCCGAGTGGTGCAGGACGCAGCCTTTTGGCCAACGCATCTGTCACGGAACCATGATCTTCAGCATTGGCATTGGCCTGACTGCGGGTGAGATCAACCCGCATGCGATGAGCTACGGCTACGACAAGCTTCGCTTCGTTAAACCGGTGTTTATCAACGACACAATCCGCACCGAATTGGTCATCGAAGAAAAGCGTCCCGCCGAAGCGCGACCCGGCTACGGCTTCGTGGTCGAAGCCTGCAAGGTACTGAATCAGCATGACGCCGTAGTTCTGGTGTGCAAGCATCTGCTATTGGTCGAGCGCAGCAGCAAGATTTGAATCCCCCGATCAGCATTTCAAACCCATGCCACACGTGCGCAAAGCGAAGGCCTTCCTATCATTCAAGGGCAAATGGGCATTTTGCCCTTGAACGCCTCTTATAAACGACCCTTCGCCGCCCTGTCAAATAAGCGCCTCACGGCAGCCCGGCAACTGCGCTCTTCTTCGACTACACTCGAAGTCTCATGAAGAAGAAGGCCGAACCTGATTACTTCGTTCCGGCGCTGGAAAAGGGGCTGGATATCCTGGAGGCATTGTCCGTCGCGGTCACGCCGCAAACGCTGGCCGACCTGGCACGCAGGCTGGAGCGCACTCCGGGCGAATTGTTCCGCATGGTCGATGCCCTCGAGAAGAGGACCTACATCAGCCGCAATCTCTCCGGAGGATATGAGCTGACCTTGAAGCTTTACGAGTTGGCGCATACCCACTCCCCCATTGAAAAGCTGCTCAACGCGGCCCAGATGCCGATGCGCGAACTGGCGAATCGAATTCATGAATCTTGCCACCTATCTGTGCTGAATCGGGGGAGCCTTCTGGTGATTGCTGAGGTGGAAAGTCCCGACCCTATCCGCCTCTCAGTAGAGGTGGGTCATCGCCAGCGGCCGATTGAGAGCGTATCGGGGCGCCTCCTACTGGCTTTCCTGGATCCCAAAGACCGCAATGCATACCTGGAAGCCGATGATGCCTATGTCCGCCTGAGTGTCCGCAGACAACGCGCGTTACTGAGAGAGTTGGAACAATTAGGTACGACTGGCGTTCACGTTGGAAATAGCAGCAGGCGCACCGGGGTTGATATTTCCTGTTTCGTGGGCAACCCGCAGGTTGGAATTTCCGCGGTGCTGGGTGTGCCCGTGATAGCGGGCGGAGTGAATGAAGGAAAAGAGCGGGCCCTCATCCCAGATATCCGCGAGCATGCGCAGGCAATCACCGCCTCTCTTGGCTTGCAACGCACCTCACCGGGTAAAAAGTCTTGAACCCCGCGAGCGGTAGAACGCCCCGTCCGATCGTCCTCATTGGAGCGGGAGGCATTGCCCGGGATGCACACCTGCCGGCCTACACGAAGGCAGGCTTCCACGTGGCTAGCGTCTTCGATCTCGACCGAGCCAAGGCTCAATCACTGGCGGATACGTTTTCGATCGAGCGGGTAGCAGACAGCCTGGAGGACGCGGTACGAACCGCACCCCAGGGCGCCGTGTTTGATGTGGCTACGCCGGCTGCGGCTCATCTTAGCGTCATCCCCCACCTGCCTGACGGCAGTGGACTGCTGCTCCAGAAGCCGATGGGCGACACGCTGGCCCAGGCGAAACAAATTCGCGAGCTCTGCCGCCGCAAAAGCCTGGCCGCCGCAGTTAACTTTCAGCTGCGGTTCGCACCGGCTATCCAGACTGCGCGCGGCCTGATTGCAGCAGGCGCCATCGGCGACTTGCACGATATGGAAGTGCGCGTCTCCGTCTACACCCCGTGGCATCTCTGGACATTTCTTTACGGCATGCCGCGGATGGAAATTCTGTATCATTCCATCCATTACCTCGATCTGGTGCGCTCCTTCCTCGGCGACCCGCACAGCATCTATGCAAAAACGCTAAAGCACCCAAAGATGATGGAGCTGGCGTCGACTCGTACCACCATGATGCTGGATTACGGCGATACGATCCGCGCTGTGATTTCCACCAACCACGGCCACGAATTCGGACTCAAACACCAGGAATCCTACGTCAAGTGGGAGGGCACACAGGGAGCAATCAAGACGTGCCTGGGGCTGCTCATGGACTATCCGAAGGGCGTGGCAGATGAGACCGAACTATGCCGCCTTTCGAGCGACGGTCCACCCGAATGGAAACGCATTGAGGTACCAGGATCCTGGTTCCCTGACGCCTTCATCGGGACGATGTCGAACGTCATGAACTTTCTGGATGGAACGGACAAGCGGCTGGTCTCGTCTGTGGAAGATGCGTACCGAACCATGGCCTTAACGGAAGCAGCTTATGATTCGAGTGAAGGCGGGGGAACGCCTGTTGCCTACGACCGATAGAGTGAAAACCAAACGCTCACGAAAGAGTGACCGATAGAGGTTGGCCGCGAAATACGACTGTCTTTGCGCTAGCACTTCCGGCTAGCCGGATCTCCATCGGTATGCCGCCGAGCCGCAGCATCCTGGAACCGGCAGCCAATTGAAGAATGAGATGCCGAGGCGCGTCATTCCATCGAACCTCGAGACGCATGAATTCTCCCCGGCGAAAGTTGAAGGTCTCGCCATCGTCTTCATACAGAAACGATCGGCCATCGGCTCCGGGAAGTACTGTGAGACTCAGCGGACCATCCACCTGTTCGCCCGTGTATTGCTTCACCGGACCCATGGGAATCGTTGCACCGGCGCGAACATACAGCGGCATGGTGCTTAAATCGACATCGCGCGTGATCTCTCGGCCACCGTCGTGCTTTTCGTTGGTCCAGAAATCGTACCAGGCGCCGCGCGGGAGATAGAGGGTGCGGCTCGTGGAGCCCTTCTCGACCACCGGAGCAACCAGAAGATCCCGGCCGTAGAGGTATTGATCTCCACGCGCGACGGCCGCAGGGTCATCTGGATAGTGCAACCACAAAGCGCGCATGACCGGCAGACCCGTCTCGCATGTCTCCTTCACCGCGGAATAGAGGTACGGCATCAGCCGGTAGCGCAGCTCAAGGTACTTTCTGCATACGGGCTCAATCGCGGGATTGTGCAGCTCAGCCGGATCCGGATGGTAACCGGGCGTCTCCGGGAAGCCCAGGTCTCCGGTGTCCCAACCCCACGGACGATGCAGCTTCCAGTCGCGGCCGTGCGACCGGAACAACGGGCAGAAGGCGGCAAACTGGAACCATCGCGCGTACAATTCGCCGGTGTATTCCTGGGTGGGAACGAAGCCGCCGATATCCGTGCCCCAGAAGGGAATGCCACTCAGCCCGGTGTTGATGGCATTGGGAACGTGCGTCTTCAATGTTTCCCAACGAGAGAGAACATCGCCCGACCAAAGGAAGGCAGCGTATCGCTGCATGCCCGCATAGGCGTTGCGGTGGAGCGCAAACACCCGCTGGTTCGGACGATACATTTGCTGGCCGTCGAAATACATCCGGTTGCGTGCCAGCCTCGAGGGCGCATCCAGACCGTCGCCCTGGTCCGGCCACCAGCCGTCGACGCCGAGGTCAGCGAGCGGTTTGTGCGCAGGCCAGTAGCAGCTAACCTCGCGATCGGGCGGCCAGTGATGATCGGGGGTTCGGCCGGTTGGCAGAGGCGCAGCCGTACACGGGTCGTTGACCGTGCCGGTGAGACGCTCGCCTTCGAGAACCACGTGCACCGCGACCTTGAAATGTTCCCCGTGCAGTTGCTCAATCGCTCTCGCGGGGTTGGGGAACGCGCGATCGTTCCAG
>Ga0182015_10002518_pt1 | contig 21883 bp, 17 predicted proteins | sample 712P3MmetaG_FD_120478 | JGI IMG/M metagenome (GOLD analysis project Ga0182015, IMG submission 120478) | Permafrost microbial communities from Stordalen Mire, Sweden - 712P3M metaG | ecosystem: Environmental > Terrestrial > Soil > Wetlands > Permafrost | place: Sweden: Stordalen | collected...
AGGAGCGCTCGGTCGTCCCGTGGTGGCTGAGCGGAGTCGACCCGCGCCGAGCGCTGCAGCAGTTGCGCGGCTGAGCCGGCTGAGATGGCGCGCGAGGCGGTAGGACGACCGGCGCTGCTGTGCATCTCGCCGTCGTTCGCGCCGGAGACCACGCCGACCGCGATCCGCGCGAGCAAGCTGCTCGAGCGGCTGAGCGCGACGTGGGAGGTGACCGTGATGACGGCGACGCAGGCGCCGCGCCCGAGCGAGCACGTGCGCGTCGAGGTCGTGCGCAGCCGGCGGCCGCGCCGCCTGCTCGCGCTGCTCGCACGGCTGCGGCTGAGCAAGCTCGCCGAGCTCTTCGTCTGGCCGGACGAGTCGATCTTCTGGGTGGCGCCCGCGATCCTCGCGGCGCGGCGCATCGTGCGCGAGACGAGGCCTGAGGCGATCGTCGTGTTCATGATGCCCTACTCGGGCGGCCTCGCTGGTGTCGCTCTCAGCCGTCTCACGGGGCTGCCGTTGATCCTCAACCTCGACGACTCGCCCACGTGCACGGACATGCACCCGCACTTCCCCACGCGCCTTCACTTTCACCTCGCCAGGGCGCTCGAGGACTTCTATGTGCGCCGGGCCGACGCCGTCGTGTACGTGTCGCAGACGAACCTCGACGCGGTCGCCTCGCGCCAGCCGGAGCGTGAACGCGAGAAGCTGCACCTGGTCCGCTACGGCGCCGAGCGTGCGGAAGCGGGACATGCGGCGCAAGCGGGGCGCGCGGCTGCCGGCGCGCCCACGGGAGCGGACGCGCACGCAGACGCCGAGGCGCAGCCGTCCCCGAGCGAGCGCTTCGAGATCGCGTATGTCGGCGCGATGTCCGGCTGGTGGTCGCTGCTCGACGCGCAAACGCCGGCGGGCCCGCTCGAGCGTCTGTACGGCGCATGGACCCGCCTCGGCAGGTATCAGCTGGCAACGCTCGATCAGCGCACCTCCTCACCCGCGGTCATCGGCAAGGCGATGCTCGACGCGATCGCCGCGCATCCCGCCTGGGCCGGACGGATCGGCCTGAGCGTCTATGGCAATCCCTATCAAGCCGCGCTGATCGAGCGAGCGCTGGCGAGCGCCGGCGTGGAGCGCGTGGTGAGCGTGCACGGCCCGGTCCCCCACGATCAGGTGCCTGGCATCCTCGCCCGCGCGGATTTGCTGTTCATCACGCTGCCCAAGCGCCTCGACGGCTCGCCCGGCGGGCGCATCTCCGCCAAGACGTACGAGTACCTCGCCACCGACCGGCCGATCCTCGCGGCGGTGCCGGCGGGTGAGAACTGGGACTACCTGGAGGGCAAGCCCGGGGTGTGGCTCCTCGCGCCCGACGACCGCGAGGCGATGCTGCAGGCGATCGTCGAGCTCGCCGCCGCGAAGCTCGCCGGCAGGCCGCTGAGGTTCGACCGCGGCGAGCTCCAGCGCGAGCTCTCCTACGAGACGAGGGCGAAGCAGTTCGCGGCGGCGATCAACGCGGGGATCGCGCGGCGGGCTCGCTGAGCAGCCGCTCGATCAGCCCCGCCACCGCCTTCGCGCTGCGCTGCACACCCATCGCGGTGCGCGCGAACTCATTGCCGCGCGCGCCGAGCGCCTCGCGGCGGGGCTCGTCCGCGAGCAGCTCGGCGATCGCGTCGGCGATCGCGCGCGCCGTGGGCGCGACGACCAACGCCGCCTCGGAATCGATCAGCTCGGCCCAGCGGCGGGGCCCGTCGATCGCGACCACGGCGCTGCCGGACGCCAGCGACGCGGCGAGCGTGCCCTTGCGCGAGGTCGGGCCGGAGGGTTCGGGATGTAGCAGCAGCTCGCAGGCGCTGAGCGCGTCCGAGAGCTCGCCGGCGGCGAGCACGCCCGAGAAGGACAGCGTCTGCTCGATGCCGCGCGCGCGTGCGCCATCGAGCCACGCCTCGCCCGCGGGCGTGTCGCGGCCGGGCGCGCCGAGCAGCCGCAGGCGCACATGCAGGCCCCGATCGTGGAGCAAGCGCAGGGCGTCGAGCACGAGCCCGCTCGCCGCGCCCTCATACGCGTAGCCGAACAGGCCGAGGATGTGATCCTCCCCGGACAGCGTCGCGCGCGCGCGCGTGGCGCTCGGCGCGGGCAGGTTCGAGAAGACGGGCGCGAGGACCGTTTCGCGCCGCGGCAGCCAGGGACGCGAGGCGAGCTGCTCGGCGCGAAATGGAGCGGTCACGACGACCGCCGCGGAGGCGCGCATGACCTCGGCGAGCAGCGCGTTCTGCGCGAGCGACCACGCCCTGCCGCGGGCGCCGCCGCGCCCCCACGGGTAGGCGATCTCGTGCAGCACCGTGATCACGGGGACCCGCGCGCGGCGCAGCGCCTGGAGCGTCGCGCGAACGTACAGCGGGAACCCTCGATACGAGTAGGAGAAGACGGAGTAGTGGAACACGATCGCGCTCGGGTGCTCGCGGTCGAGCTCGCCGGCGAGCGCATCGGCCCAGGCGCGGAGCTCCGAGCGTGCGCCCCACAGCGAGTGCTCGCTGCGCCCGAGCCAGTGCATCGAGCAAGACACGCCCTCCTCGCCCAGAGCGTGCGCGAGCAGCGCGGCGTGGTCGCGCACGCCACAGGTGGCGGCTTGTGAGACGCCGACGACGGCTGCCCGCACAGGCTCAGCGGGTGACGTGGCGCCGGCGTCACGCATCGCGCTGCTCGTCACTCATCGCGATGCTCGGCACCCGAGACGGTGAGGATCTCTTTGCGGTACGCGGCCTCGATCGCTTCGCTGAGCGCATCGAGATTGCCCGTCGGCAGGATCAGGCCGTCGCGACCCGGCGCGATCAGCTCCTTCATGCCCGTGTCCTCGCTGACGAGCACCGGAACGCCCGCCGCCAGTGCCTCCGCGGGAGCGTAGGCGAACCCGTCCTCATAGGCGGGATGGACGCAGAGCGCGGCGGCGCGCAGATGCGGCAGCGGATCGCCGGGGCATACGCTGATGCGCTGGTCGCCGGCGCAGGCGTCCTGGACGAAGCGCCGCATGCCGGGCGTCCCCCAACCGCCCACCAAGCGCAGCCTGATGTCCGCGTATGGCAGCCGGCGCACCGCGTCGATCAGCAGCGGAACGCCCTTGTGGACGGCGAGTCTGCCGACGTAGACGAGCTCGAAGCGATCGGAGGGCTCGCGGGCGCCGGCGTCCGCGAAGCGCGGGTCTGGCGTCAGCGGAAAGCGCGCGAGCCGCTCGGCCGGGAAGCCCTGCTCGAGGAAGGAGTCGCGTGTGTACTCGGAGGCGACGTAGATCCGCTGCGCGTGCTCGTACTCGCTGAGGTTGCGCTCCAGCATGCGACTCGCCCACGACCCCTCGAGCGGATACTGGCGGTGCGCGAGCGCGTGCTGTCGGGCGAGCAGGCGCAGATGGGGATTCGCGGCGACGAGCGCGAGCGACTCGTAGCCGGCGCCGCGCGCCACCTGCAACTGCTTCAGGGCCTGGCCGTTGAACGCGATCAGGTGCTCGACTTCCGGCAGGCGCGCGGCGGCGTAGGCGTCGAACTCGACCGCCGCCGCGCGCGCGCGGACGCCGACCGACGTCGGCAGCGCGCTCGCGCGCAGCACGCTCGCCAGATACGGGATTGCGAGCGCGTGTCGCGGGGTTCGAGCCGCGGCGCCGGACGCCGAGTCCCGCGTCGAGGAGCAGATGCACACCGCCGGCTGCCCGGTGCGGGCGAGCGCGTCGAGGATCTCGCCGAGGTGGCGGCCGAGGCCGCCGCTGCCGAGCGGCGCCATGCACGAGACGACTGCCCGGCCGCGCGGCAGCACCGCGCACTGGGCAGCGGCTGCCGCGTCCCGCCAGCGTCGATCGAGCGGCCCCACGAGCAGCGGCTGCGACTCGGGGCTCATCCCAGCGGCGCTCGCTCGCGCCCGTCTACGAGCGCTTCGAGCGCGAGCGAGATCTGCTCGCATACGCGCTCGGTCGCAAACAGCTTTCGCGCCTGCGCCTGAGCCAGCGCGCGCACCCCGGCCGGGTCCTCCCGCAAGCGCTCGAGCAACGTCGCGATCGCGTCGGCCATGCCCTGCACGTCGCCGGGCTCGACCTCAGCCACGACCGCGCGGTCGACGCCCTCGATCGCGCCCACCTCGCTCGTGCCGACGACCGGGACGCCGGCGGCGAGCGCCTCCGCGACGGTCAGCGCGAACGGCTCGTACTTGCTCGCCTGCAGCAGCACGTCGCTACGCTCGAGCTCGAGGGGAACCACGGACGCCGGGACCTCGCCGACGTATTCGGCGCTCTCGCCCGGCAGCTCCTCGAGCAGCTTCGTGTAGTCAGACCACAGGCTCGGCCCCCCAACCACGCGCAACCGGGCTTCGATACCGCGCTCGAGCAATACCTTGGCCAGCGCCACCACATGCTCGACGCCCTTGCGCGTCGCGACGCGCCCGAGCACGAGCACGGTCGCGGGCTTGCCGGGCATCCGTGCGTTGACGGCGAAGCGGTCGAGCCGCACGGGGTTGGGCACGACGACGGTGCGCTCCCGTGGGAACGCGTAGTCGCGCACGAGATGGTCGCGAAACACGCTGCTGATGCAGACGAGCAGGCGAGCGTGTTTGATGCTGGCGCGCTGGACGATCGAGCGCGCCCACATGATCGTCGCGACGACCGCGAACACGTAGGGCGGCTGGCAGCGCAGCAGCAGTCGCCACTCGGCGAGGAAGAAGCGCAGCTCGCCGGCGATGTGCGTCTCGGGATGGATCACGAGCGGTATCTCCCGCGCCATGCGCGCGGACACGGCGAGCGTCTCGATGCTCGAGAACTGGTAGATCACGTCGTAGGGGGCCTGTCGGTGCCTGCGCGCGATCGCCCGCCGCAGCCGCACCGTCGCGAGCGCCTGAGCGACGAGCCCCGACGCGAACGCACCGAGCCGTCCGCGGCTGTACCAGCGGTTCCACTGCCAGCTGAGGGTGCCCCACACGAACGTGAGACGCTCGAGCCGCGCAAGGCGCGGCGGCACCGGTTTCTCGCTCGCGCGCGCGAAGTAGTCGATCGTGTGACCGCGCTCGGCGAGCCCGGCGAGCAGCTCGGCGGCGACGCCCGTGACCCCGGAATCGCCCGGATAGGGCCCGAGCCATGCGATCCGCAGTGATCTGCCAGGCATCGGCGGAAGGCTACTCATGCATCGCCGGGCGGCCGCTTCCAGGCAGCGCCGGCGGCCGCGCCCGAGCTGGCCGCGGGTCGCAGCAGCGCGAACACCGCCGACCACGGAAGGCTCGGCAACGCTGCGACGCGCGCGCCCAGCGACGGTCTGTCCGGCCGGCTTTTGAGCGCGACCACGTCTGCGTAGAGCACGCGGTTTCCCTGAAATGCGACGCCCGTGCTGAGCGCCTGCAGGTCCGGTATCTCGGCCTCGGAGCCGATGCAGTCGAGGATCTCCTGGAGTACCTGTTCCGGGTTCGAGACGAACGCCTCGTAGCGCACCAGCAGCCGACGATCGCGCGGGTGTTTGAGAAACGCAAACAGTGACAAGATGTAGGTGAGCCATAGATACGCGTTTGTGGTAAAAGCATTGAATCTGGGAAATTCGACGTCGTCGCGGCGGTAGGAGGCGATCACGCTCGCCGGGCTGCGCACGACGAACAGGAGGTACAGCTCGATCCCGCTGAGCGCCTGGAGCTCCTTGGCGCGACGGGGGAAGTGCGACGTGTCGACGACGTGCGTGGCAGCGGCGGTCTCGGCGGTGGCGCGAAACACCTCCTCGGTCAGCGCACGGTAGCGACCGCGCAGCCGACGCCCCGTGCGCCAGCCGCGCGGGCTGAACACCGCCACCGACTGTTCGATCGAGCGCGCAGCGCGCGCGGGCAGCCGCGGCGCGTCCGCGACGGCGGCGCATACCGCGCTCCAGAAGCGCTCGCGCTCAGCCCCGGGCAGCGGCGATCTCCCCTGCTTGGCGAGCCACAGGTGCAACTCGCCGGCGAACAGCACACCCGCGCAGTTGCCAAGCGTGATGCCGAGGATCGTGCTCCCGCTTCTGCCGGCGCCCATCACGTACACAACCTTTGGCCGCTGCCCGCTCATCGCACAGCCGTCAGCGCAAGCGAGATCTGCTCGCAGACGACCTCGGGCGCGAACAGCCGCTCCGCCTCCGCCCTCGCCTTCGCCCTGATCTCGCCCGGCTCTGCGCGCAGCCGCTCGATCATCGCCACGATCTCAGTCGCCATGCCCTCGACGTCGCCCGGGGCGAACGCGGCGGCGACCGACCTGTCGACCTGCTCGATCGCCCCCACCTCGGTGCTCGCGACGACCGGCACGCCTGCCGCGAGCGCCTCGGCGACGGTCAGCGCAAACGCCTCGTACTTGCTCGCCTGCAACAGGATGTCGGTGCGCTCGAGCTCCGCGGGCACCTCCGAGCCGGGGATCGGCCCGAGGTACTCGGCGTTCTCGCCTGGCAGATCCTCGAGCAGCCTCGTGTAGTTCGACCACACGCTCGTGCCGCCCACGAGCCGGATGCGAACGTCGATGCCCCGCTCGAGCAGCAGCCTCGCGAGCGCGACGACGTCCTCGACGCCCTTCCCGGTCGCGATCCGGCCGAGCACGAGGATCCGCGGCGGCGTCCCGATCGCTCGCGCGGTGCTCTGGAAGCGGTCGATGCGCACGGGGTTGGCGACGACGGCGGTCGCCCGTTCGACGAGCCCGTAGTCGCGCATCAGGTGCTCGCGGAAGACGTTGCTGATGCAGAGCACGAGCGATGCGCCGCGCAACTGCCTGCGCTGTACCTGCATCCGCGACCACAGCACCGTCGCGGCGATCGCAAACGCATACGCGGGGCGGCTACGCAGGCTCAGGCTGCGCTCCCTGACCAGGAAGCGCAGCGCGTCCGCGCTGCTCTGTCCCGGATGCGCGACCAGCGGCACGGTGCGCCTGAGGCGACGCGGCGCCGCCCGATTTTCGACATTGGAGAACTGGTAGAAGAGGTCGTAGGGGTCCTCGCGATGCCTGCGCGCGAGCACGGCGCGTAGTCGCAGCGACGCGAGCGCGCCGGCGAGCTGGGCGCTCACAAAACCGGTAAAGCGGTTACGGCTGTACCACCGGTTCCACCGCCAGGAGCTCGTTCCCCACACGAATGTGAGATTCTCGACGCCGGTGATACGCGGCGGCAGCTCGTGCTGGTTGGCGGGAAAGAAGCAGTCGATCCGGTGACCGAGCCTTGCCAGGCCGGGCAACAGGTCGGTCGCGATGCCGGGGACCCCCCCGGCATCGTCCGCCGGGGCAAATCCGATCCATGCTATGTGAAGTGATTTCTGTGACACGAGCCAGGGCGATGCTATCAACCCTCGAGCGACGCGATCACTGATTGTGTGAACATTGAGCAGTCACCCGAGCCGGTCATAGCCCCACAGTGAGACGAGGTCGCGATCGAGGTACTCGCTGAGCGCCTCCACCTCCGATTTGAAGCGCACGCGCAGCTGCGACATCAACTGCTCGTCGGCAGCGGGCGGCTCGCGATAGACGACGCGGCTCCTGACGGTGCGCAGCAGCCGGCGACGCGGGCCCTGCGGCGTCAGCGCCTTGACCGTGGACTTCAGAGCGCGCGAGACCGGCCCGCGACCGACGGCGACGGCGTGCACGAGTTCGTGGACGGCCTGCGAGCGCGCGCGAACGCTCGCGTTCGACTCGACCGCCTCGACCGGCACCGCGTCGTCGACGCCGAGGAAGCGCAGCACCGCGCGCACCGTGCCCTCGTTGTCGGCACGAAAGTCGTCGTAGATCAGCACCAGCACCTGCTCGGCCGCGAACGCCGCGTGGTAGCGGCGCAGCTGCTCCACATAGCGCACATGCTCCGCGTACTGCAACATCTGCGGCCAGTAGGAATGACGCGGCACGTGGCAGTCGTCGCGTCTGGCCGCTTCGAGCTCGAGCGCTCGGCGAAAGTCGCTCTCGGTCTCGATGTGCGCCTCGATGAACTGCAAATGCAGCGAGCGCAGGAAGCTCGCGGGCTCGCGCAGGATCGCGACGATCCGCGCGTCCGGCTGTACCTCGGCGATCAGCCCGGCCGCGGCCCGGGACCAGAGGTAGGTGGTCGAGGCCTCCCCCGCGCGCTGGCCCGGTGCGGCCCCCGCGAACAGCGACAGGTATTGCGCGAGCGTCTCGGGGATCGCGAACGGCTCGCGCGGCGGCGGGCGAAAGCGCAGCTCGGGCGAGAAGTACCACGGCTCCTTCTCCTCGCACATGAAGATCTGCGGGTGGCGGCCGAGCATCTCATATAGCGCCGTGGTACCGCTCTTGGGGTGCCCGACGACGAAGAAGTCGGGGACCCTCACGGGATCGTGCCGCTGTCGGTGCCGCTCGCGATCTTCGACGCCGAGCGGTAATAGGCGTTGTGCTGCTGGAGGTAGTCGATCGTGTCGAAGGCGACCAGCCTGCCGTCGATGATCACCATCACGCGATCGCAGATGTCGAGCGTCGACATGCGATGGGCGATGATGAACAGCGTCAGCTCGTGCTTGAGCTCTCGCAGCGAGTCCTGTATCAGCGACTCGGAGTTCGGGTCCAGGGCGCTCGTCGGCTCGTCGAGCACGAGCACCTCCGGTTTCGCGACGAGCGCGCGGGCGAGGCACAGGCGCTGCTGCTGGCCGCCGGAGACCGCGTCCGCGCGCGGGCCGACGATCGTGTCATAGCCCTTCTCCCAGCCGACGATCTCCTCGTGTATGTGAGCCAGCCGTGCCGCGCGCTCGACCGCCGCGGTGTCGAGGTCGCGGTCGAAGCGGATGTTGTCCGTGACGGACGCGTGCAGCAGTCGCGGTTCCTGGGACACGTAGACGATGCGCTGACACCAATCCTCGTGGGCGAACCGCGCGGCCGGCTCGCCGTTGACGAGATAGCTGCCCTGTTGCGGGTATCGCAGCCGCAGCAGGATCTGGATCAGCGTCGACTTGCCGGCACCGGTCGGGCCGATGATGCCGACGACCTCGCCGCGCTTTACCTCGAAGCTGACGTCGGAGAGCACCTCGCGACCGGCGCGATAGCCGTAGGAGACGTTCTGCAGCGCGAGCGTCTGCACCGTCTGCAGCGGCACGTCGCCCTGGACCGGCGCGCTCTCCGCATAACGGCGCTCGGCTTCCTGCTTTCGCTCGATGAAGGGCAGGCTCTGCGAGAGCCCTTGGTACGTGGCCATCCCCTGCTGGCCGCTGCGCGCCGAGCGCACGAGCAGCAGGATGATCGCGCCGAGCGAGGCCGTGTTGCTGTGGCCGGAGAGCGTGTGCAGGACCTCGAGCCCGACGAGAACCATGATGAAGATCAGGCTCTGGAAGAGGTTGGGGACGATTTTGGTGAGCAGCTGGGTCGTGAACAGCAGGTCGCGCGAGCGCGCGACCAACACGTCGATCCGCTTGCGCTGGGCCTCGGCGATGCCGAACACCTGCGTCTCCTCTGCCACGCGAATCGCCTCGTTGATCCCGCTCGCATAGCGCACCTGGGCCTTGGACAGCGCGCGCGCGCGCTTGACCCCGAGCGTTTTCAGCGGTCGCAGCACGATGAAGATCAGGACCGAGACGACCAGGATCGCGGCGGCGGCCACGACGTTCAAGAGGAACGCGGTGACGACCAGGGTGAAGAAGTTCAGCGCGCTGGTGAGCAGGCTCGTTGCCCCCATCGCGCCGCCCGTCGCCTGCATCGTCTGGCTCGTCATCGTGTCCTGAAGCTGGCCCTCTCGGTCGCGTGACTGCACTTCCCAGGAGGCGGCGGTGAACGCGTGGAACAGTTTCGTGCGCAGGCTCGCCTGCACCTCTGCGGCAATGCGCGCTGGCAGGATCGAAAGCGGCACCTGCATGACGAGGCGCAGTAGCGCGAGCGCAAAGGCGATCTCGAGCAAGGTGCCGATGGTCGGGGACGCATGCAGCACGCCGGTGTGGATGTGAACCCGCTCCTTGTGGTTGACGAGCGCAGCCGCGATCTCGGCGATCAGCGCGATCGTCCCCGCTTCGGTGAAGCCTGACACCAACGAGACCAGCGCGAGCCACACGACCGTTCTGCGCCGTGCGCCGAGCAGCACGCTCAGCCGCGCGGCCATCGACGACTGCTTCGCGTCCGGCGATGTGGGACGCGAGCTCACGAGACGCCGGCGGGGGTGATCGCAAACGTCGCACGCCGCGCGCTCGGCGGCGAGACCGCACTGGCCCTCCACCCGGGGCCGGCGAACCAATACGCGATCGCTCCCGGCGCGAACCACAGGAAGGCGCCGACGGTGACCACGAGCGTCGGTCCCGAGAACCCCTGGATCGTGAGCGCGACGAACGCCGCGAGGATCCCCACGAGATATGTACGCAGCTCGAGGTCGGCGATGCGCCTGAGGCGGGTCGCCGCGAGCGCGATCGCGCTGAGCGTAAGACCGATCCACAGGAACAGCCCGGGGAATCCCATTTCCTTCATGAGCACGCTGTACGCCGAGCCGCCGTTGACTTTTTCGCCTTCGATTTCAAGGCGCTGCTTGCCGCCGAAGCCGGACACCGAGCCGGTGGTGCCGAGCCCGAAGCCAAAGGGCGCGTCGACGAGGTCGCGCGGGATCTCGCTGAGGCTCTTTTCCTTGCCGTTGGCGCCCGATTCTTCCGTGCGCTGCAGGCTCGTCAGCGTTTCCTGGCGCGAGAAGACCCCGTTGCCGTAAACAGACACCAACACCGAGCCGACGACGAGCACCAGCACCGCCATCACCACGAGTCCCGCGAGGGGGCGGCTCACGCGCAGACCGGCGAGCACCGAGAACAGCGCGAAGCTGAGCAGCGCGACCACGCCGATCACGACCGAGGTGCGCGATGCCGCCGTGGCGATTCCGAGCACGGCCCCCAGCGAGAACAGCACGACCGGCCATCGTCGACGCAGCCGATTGGCCGCGAGCAGCGCCAGCAGAAGCGGCAGCGCCAGCGTGCCGATGTTGCCGCCGAAGCCCGCGTCGGAGCCGAGCGCTGGCGGGCGCACCCGCGCGACCCCGCCGACGGCGTAAGTCCGCGCGGTGATCCCGTTGCCTTCGCCGCCCATCGCCAGTTCGCGATAGCCAGGCCCCCACGAAGCAAGCTGAGCGGGGCTGAGCCGTGCCTGTACCGCGCCGACCATGCCGTTGGCGAGCGCGATCGCGCCGAGGATCAAGAACAGCTGGCGCAGTCGCTGCTTGGAGCGTACGAGCAAGTAGCCGAAGAAGAAGAACGGAACCCACTCGAGCTGCTGGCGGTAGCCGCCGAGCGTCTTGACGATCCCGTCCGTGTGCGGGTTGAGCGCCTCGATCAATGCGAACGCCACGAACGCCAGCACCCAGCCGGACAAGGGCGGCGGGCGCACGCGCTCTTTGCTCGCTACCAGGCGCATGATCATGCTGAGGGCGATCGCGACGATCAGGATGTCGCGCAGCCCCGAGGCGACCTGGCTCTGGGCCTCGAGCTTGATCGGCCCGTCGAGCAGCCCGAGATACACGACGAGCAGCGCGACCGTCACCTCGTAGCGCGCGCTGAGCAGCAGCGCCACCACACAGGCCACGCCGATGATGACCCCGAACACGAGCGCCGGATCCGGGTTGGGGTAGGCGACCGTGATGCCCAGCCCGAGCGCCACCGGCCCGAGCACCGTGAGGGCGAGAATCAGGAGATCGTGGATGCGGCGGTTGAGCACGGCCGGATGCACTCCCCCGAAGGCCGGGGTCGGGTGCGCGTCGCCGTCACTCATAGCCGGCTGAGCCTGCTTCGCCAGTTGCGTGCGCCGTACGTGGAGAACCCGAAGCGGTTGATGTCCTGCTGCGAGGCCCCGTTCGCGACGACGCCGAGCACCGGCGCGCTCGGCGTTCGTGCGAGCAGCTGCACGAGCCGCAGCGCGGAGATCTCGCGAGTCTGCCCGACGCGCGCGACGATGAGGACGCCGTCGACGAGGCCCAGCAGCGGGATCACGTCGCTGACCTCGAGCGCGGCGGGCGCGTCGATTAGCACGTAGTCGAAGTCCTCGGCGAGCGTGCGCAGCGTCTCGGCCATCGCCTCGCCGGCGAGCAGCGCGGGCGGATTGGCGACGGTGGTGCCGGCCGTCAGCACCGAGGCCGACCCGGTGCTCGGCGCCTCGACGACGGTCGCGGTGGCGCCGTCCGTCGCCGCGGGCTGCTCGGAGCCCACGGGCGGCGAGGACGCGCCCACGCCCTGTACCGCTTCGCGGACGCTCAGCTTGCCTTCGAGCACGTCCGCCAGCCCCTCGCGGCCGCTGACACCGAGGAGCTTCGCGAGCACCGGCCGGCGCAGGTTGGCCTCGACGACCGCGACTGCCTCGCCGGCCTCGCTCTGGGTCAAGGCGAGATCCGCGAGCACCGTCGATACGCCGTCGCCCGGATCGGCGCTCACGCACAGGATTGTCCGCGGCCGGCTTCGATCCTCCTGGCCGTGGGCGCGACCGACCTGCAGGCCGGTGTGCAATCGCTGCAGCCCGTCGCGCAGCGTCCGCGCCGGCCTCGGCGGCGCCCCGTCCTCGTGCACGACCGGCCTGCGCACGGCACGCAGCGCCGTCAGGATCTCGGTCTCGAACGCCGCTTCGATCTCACTCAGCGAGCGCAGGCGGCGATCGAGGCGAGCCAGCGCGTAGACGATCAGCGCGGCCAGCAACAGCCCGACCGCGAAGCCGAAGATCGCGTTCTGCTTCGGCGAGGAGGAGATCTTCACGACGCTCTTCGGCTTGACCGGGTTCAGCTGCCTGACGCTGACGATCCCGAGATCCGCTTCCAGCTCGTTGATCTTGCTGGCGAGATTTGTCGCCTGCAGCGTCTCCGCGGCGCTCGGCGCGCTGCTCTTCGAGCTCGACTTCGAGCCTTTGGCCGCAGCCGCGCTCGCTTCGCTGCTGCGCACAGCGGCGCTCGTTTCGATCCTGCGCAGCTGCCTGCGCGTGAGCGCGATCGCAGCTTCTACTGCACGATGGTATTTGCGATTCTCGCGGTCGACGTAGGTCTGGGCGGTGAGGTTTGCCAGCAGCGCCGTTGCGCGCGGGTTGTGAGCTTCGGCGGTGAGAGCTATGAACTCGCTTTTTTCGGAGGCCTTGGCCTTCGTCTTGCCGGCGAGCGCGGCGCGCACCACCTTCGTCTTGCGCTGTTTGCGAAGCTGTTCGCGAACCGCTCCTTTAATGATGCTCGAGTTGATCAGCGTCGCCTGCGCGGTGGGTTCCAGCGCGCCCGATTTCTTGGTGGTCGTGACCCCGATCCCACCGATCTGGGTCTGTTCTTCGGCGCCGGCGCCGAGATAGATCTGCGTGGTCGCCTGGTAGTTGGGCCGCGCCTCGTGCCTGTAATAGAGATACGTGCCAATCGCGACCAATACAGCTACGATCAAAATCAGCCACTTGCGTCTCCAGATCGGCGCGAACATCGCGCTGGCGTCAGTAGGCTGGTTCATGGTCCACGTGTTTTAGGATCCGTCCAAGGCCGCTGCCGCAGGCGCGCAGCACCAGCTTAAGGGTATCGGTAAGGCAGCAGTAAAGCGAGGCGTGACGGCAAGCGCCGGCAGCAAACATGCAGCGCCGCGCGTGTCTGCGACGATGCCGCCGGTGAGCGTAGCGCGCATGGCCGGCAGCGGCCCCGGAGAGCGTCCGCGCGGCGGGTTGCTGGTGGTGAGCCACCCCGCGATCGTCGACGTCAACCAGGAGGTCTACAGGGAGCTGTCGCGTCGTGGGTGGCGCGTCACGATCGTCGTACCCGACCACTGGGGTGACGAGTACTCACGGGCAAATCTGACACCGCGGGCGCTCCCGGGCCTCGAGTCCGCGCTGCGACCGACGCGAGTCGCGTTCGCCGGACGCCCTCAGCGGCACCTATACCTCACCCGTACGCGCCGGCTCTGTGTCGCGATACGCCCTGATGTGGCTTTCCTGGAGGCCGAGCCCTACGCGCTCGCGGCGTCGCAGTGGGCGCGCGCGTGCTCCAGGAGCGGAATACCGTTCGGCGTGCAGTGCTATGAGAACATCGACAGGCGGCTGCCGGCGCCCGTGCGCTGGATGCGCTCGCGGGTGCTGCACGAGGCGGCGTTCGTCGCGGCGCGCTCCGACAGCGCGGCGCGACTCGCGCGCGCGTGGGGCGCCACGGGCGAGGTGGCTCTCGCGCCACCGGCCGTGCCCAGCTGGGGGGACGTCCCGGAGCACGCGACACATGAGCGTTTCACCGTCGGCTACGCGGGGCGTCTGATCGAGAGCAAGGGCCTCGCGGACCTGCTCGCGGCGGTGCGTCGGCTGCAGGCCCCCGTCGAACTGCTGCTGGCCGGCGGCGGCGAGCTGAGGGCACAGCTCGAGGGGCAGCCGATCCCGGGTTCGAGCGTGCGCGTGTTGGCGGGTCTCAGCCATGATCAGATGGCCGGCGCGTACGCGCAATTCGACGTGCTCGTGCTGCCTTCGCACACGACCCCGACGTGGAAGGAGCAGTTCGGCCGGGTGATCATCGAGGCGCTGAGGTGCGGGGTCCCGGTCGTGGGCTCGGACTCGGGCGAGATCCCCTGGCTGATCGGCCTGACCGGTGGGGGACTGGTGTTCCCAGAGGGCGACAGCGAAGCCCTCGCGCGCCGGCTGGCCGAGCTTCGCGAGGCGCCGGAGCTGCGCAGGCGGCTCGCGAAGACGGGGCGTGCGGCGGTCGAGCGGCTGTTCTCGGTGCCCGCCGCGACCGATCAGCTCGAGCGTTTGCTCGCGGGCGCAGCGGCGGCAGCGAAGCGCACGTAGAGCTCGCTGTGCGCGGCCACCATCCGCTCGCGCCCGAAGGCCAGCGCGCTCTCACGGGCCGCATCGCCGAGGCGCCGGCGCAGGCCCGGGTCGGCGGCCAGCCGCTCGAGGCGCTCGGCGATCTCGCGCGGCTCGGTTGAGATGAGAAAGCCGTTGTGCCCATCGACGATCAGCTCGCGCACGCCGTTGACCGGCGTGGCAAGCACCGGCAGCCCGCTGGCGGCGGCCTCGAAGCTCACCAGCGAGAAGGTCTCATAGCTCGAGGGCAGCACGAACGCGTCTGCGAGCGCATACACGAGGCCGACGTCGCCGCTCACCCCCAGCCAGCGGATCGCCTCGCCGACGCCGGCGGTGCGTGCGAGCTCGCGGTAGCGCCGCTCGTCGCCTTCGCCCGCGACCACGAGCATCCAGTCGGGCGCGAGCGCGAGCGCCCTGATCAGCGGGGCGAGCCCCTTGCGCTCCCACTCGCTGCCGACGAAGGCGGCCACCAGCCGCTGCCCGCCGATTCCAAGCTCGGCGCGGCGGGCGCGCGCCTGCACCCGGCGGGGCCCCGGCGCGAAGCTCTGGGTGTCGATCCCGTTGTAGATCGTGAGCGTGCGATCCGCGATGCGGGGAAAGTGCTCGCGCAGCTCCGCCGCGACGCCCTCGGAGACGCATACGAAGGCCGCCGCGCGGCCAGGGCGATAGCAGATGCGCTCGCCGATCCGCTTGAGGATCCCGCTCAGCTTGACGTGCGCGCGAAACAGCCAGTTGTCGCGGCTGGGCGTGGCCGTGCCTACCTGGTGGCAGTAGTGCACCGCGATCACGTCGACGCGGCCCAGCACGATCGCACCGGTGGCGTGCACCACTCCCCTGCGCCGGCGGCGAACCGCAAGCGATCCCGCGAGCATGAACCACGGGTATGCGAGCAGAAATGGCCGGCTCGGGCCCTTGACACGATGAAATGAGACGCCCTCCGCGACGCTCGGCTCGCACGTACGCGCGATCACGGTGACGCGGTGGCCCAGCTCCCGCAGGCCGATCACGAGCGCTGAGAGCTGGCGCTCCATGCCTCGCAGCGAGCCGATGTCGTGCGCGACGATCGTCACCTCGCACGCCGCCGGCTGCTGCCCGCCGCGCGGTGGGTCGCTGCCCTCGCCGCCCGCCGGCGCCGCTATCGGCTCATGCGGCTGCGACGCCATTGCCGGAAACTCGATGCCGTGCGTCGAGCAGCTCCTGGAGGTTCCCGAAGAAGCGCCGGCGCATGGCCGCGTCGGTGAAATCGCGCATGAAGCTCTCACGCCCGGCTGTGGCGATCTCCTGACGCCGCGCGCCTGAGACGAGCAGCGGCTCGAGCGCGTCGGCGAGCGCGCTCGGGTCACCCGTCTTCGCGAGCTGCCCGGTGCGGCCACCCGCGATGAACTCGGAGGGCCCGCCCGAGTCGACGGCCACGACCGCGACGCCTCGGGACATGCCCTCCAGGAGGACGATCCCGAACGGCTCTGGATCGGATGCGTTGACGAGGATGTCGAACTGCTCGATGTACGGCCCGGCGTCCGGCACCTGGCCGGTCAGCGTGACCTCGCCGGTCAGGCCCAGCTCGCTCACGAGCGCCGGCAGCGAGGCCGCATACTGCGATGAGAGCCCGTAGGCATCTCCCCCCACGATCACCGTGTGCATCCGGTGGCCGCGCTCGCGCAGCAGGACCTGGGCCTGGAGCAGCCGGTCCTGGCCCTTCCAGGGCTGCAGGCGACCGACGAGGCCCACGACGGGGACGTCGGTGGGGAGCTCGAGCGGCATGCGCTCGGAGGCCGCGGCCGGAACGGGAACCGGGGCGCCGGCGCCGACGACGAATGTGCGCCGAACCGGGGCGAGCTGCGCCTGCGCGAGCGCCGAGGCGCTCGAGTAGCAGCCGATCGCCGCCGCTGGGAGCTGCGTCGCGCATCGATCCAACCAGCTGCCGCGCGGCGGGATCGCCTGCTGCCACCACACGACGCGATCGGACATGCCGACGAGCATCGCCGCGGGCGCGCCGTACAGCTGTGTCTTCGCCGCCCAGTTGAGAATCAGATCCGGGTCGCGGCGGCGGGCCATGCGCGCGATGCGCGTCACGGTGCTCGCCCAGCGGTGCGCTTCGCGCAGCCGCCCGGCCGCGACGACGTCGACGCGATAGCCCGCGTCGGCGAGCGCGGTGGGCCAGCTCCCGGGCTCGAAGAACACGAGCTCGAGTCGATGCCCTTCCTGCTGTGCCCCGTCGAGCACCGCCTGGAGCATCGCCTCAGCCCCCCCCAACGGCTCTCCCCACGGCACCGTTATGAGAATGTGCATGCAGTGTCCACAGCTGTCAGATCCCCGATCGCCGTCATCCATGCGGCGCTGGCCCACATGCTACCGGGTACTCGGCCGCAGACGGGCGAGCATCGCCATCACCGGCGCCTGCGCGAGCGCCGTCGCGAGCGAGGCTCGAGTCGGTGAATCGGCCTTGCGTTTGAGGGAAAGCGTCTGCCCACGCGTCACGCGGTTGCCCTGCAGCGGCAGGCCGATGTCCAGCGCGCTGAAATCCGGCAGCGTCCGGTCGGGCGCCTCGCAGCACTCGAGGATCTGGCTCACGACCGCCCCCGGATCGGCGACGAAGTCCTCGTGGCGGACGAGCAGCCGGCGCCCGCGGGGGTGACGCAGGAACACGAGCAGCGACAGCAGATGTGTGACCCACAGATAGACGTTCGTGTGCAAGGTCGACTTCGTGTACTCGCCGACGTCGTGGCGGTTGAACGATGCCACGACCCCCTGCGGATCCCTCACCAGGTAAATCAGGTAAAGATCGATCCCGCCGACGTGCTGAAGCTCGAGCGCCCGCAGCGGATAATGGGAGGTGTCGGCGACGTGGGTGACGCCCGCCGCCTGCGTGACGGCGCGATAGAGATCCTCGGCGATCGCGCGATAGCGCCGGCGCAGGCTGTGGCGGGTCGGCCACAGATGCACGCGAAACAGTGAAAGCGAGCGCTCGATCGCGCGCTGCGCCTCGTGACCGAAGAGCTCGGCGGCCCCCGCGGGATCCTCGAGCCGATCGCGCACGCTGCTCCAGAATTGCGCCCGCGGCTCATCTTCCACCTGCGGCACGCCCGATCTGACCAGCCAGTTGTCGAGCTCTCCGGCATAGAACACGTCCGCGCAGTTCCCGAGCGTGATGCCGAGCGTCGTCGAGCCGCTGCGGCCGGCTCCCATCACGTAGATCACCTTCGGTGAGTCAGTCGAGCCTGTCATAGCCCCAGAGATCCACGAGGTCGCGACCGAGGTACTCGCTGAGCGCCAGCACCTCACCCCTGAAGCGGCGGCGCAGCTCGAGCATCAGCTGCTCGTCCGGCGGCTGCGGCTTGCCGTAGACGACGTTTCGCCGTGTCGCCTGCATCGCGCGGCGGCGCAGCTCGCTCGTGGTGAGCAGCTTGACCGCGCCCTTGACGGCGCGCGATGCCGGCCCCGACCCGAGCGATACGGCGCCCAGGAGGTCGTCGAGCTGCTGCGAGCGCATGCGCTTGTTGGAGGTGTTGGCGTCGAACACGTCGAGCGCGGCCTCGTCGCTCACACCGAGGAACCGCTGGGCGCGACGCAGCGTCGCGTGGTTGTCGGCGCGAAAGTCGTCGTAGATCAGCACCAGCACCTGCTCGGAGGGAAAGACCTCGTGATAGCGCCGCAGCTGCTCGACGTAGCGCACGTGCTCGGAGTACATCAGCATCTGCGGCAGATGCGAGCGACGCGGGATCTTGCGGCCCTCGCGCCGGGCGGGCTCGCGCGCGAGCGCGTCCTTCAGGCTCTTTCTCGTCTCGATGTGATCGGCGAGCAGCTGATGGTGCAGCGAGCGCAGGAAGCTCGCGGGCTCGCGCAGGATCGCGACGATGCGCGCATCGGGGCGCAGACGCGCGATCGCGCTCGCCGCCTCGTGCGAGCGCAGGTACGAGGACGACGCCTCGCCGATGCGCTGGTCGCCGCGGGCCGGCTCGAACAGGGCGCCGTAGGCCGCGAGCGTCTGCGGAACGACGCCGGAGCGCGCGGGCTGAAAGCGCGGGCGCATGTCCGCGGCGAAGAACCACGGCTCCTTGAAGTCCGGCATGTAGATCTGCGGATGGCGCCTGAGCATCTCGTACAGCGCCGTCGTGCCGCACTTGGGGTGACCGACGATGAAGAAGTCGGGCACATGGACCGGTGTCTCGGCCACGGAGGGCGCCTCAGCCGATGCGGTCATAGCCCCATAGGCTCACGAGATCTCGATCGAGGTACTCGCCGAGCGCCGCGACCTCGGGCTTGAAGCGCCGGCGCAGCTCGAGCATCAGCGCCTCATCCGGCGGCTCCGGCTTGCCGAAGATCACGCGCCTGCGCAGCGCCTGCAGCCCCTCGTGGCGCAGTCGCTGAGGCGTGAGCGCCTTGATCGCCGCCTTCGCCACGCGTGCACCGGGGCTGCTGCCGAGATACAGCGAGCGCTGCAACTGGTACATGCGAGGAGAGCGCACGAGCACGGTCTGGTTCGCTTCCGTGTAGGACACCGGCGAGGCGTCGTCGACGTCCAGGAAGCGCAGCACGCGACGGATCGTGCCCTCGTTGTCGGCGCGAAAGTCGTCGTAGATCAGGACGAGCACGCGCTCGCGCCCGAAGAGGTCGTGATAGCGGCGCAGCTGCTTGACGTATTCGACGCGTTCGCGCGCGTACCAGAGCACCGGCTTCTCGGCCGCGATCGACTCCTCGCGCGCGAGCGCCTTGCGAAAGTCCTTCTCCGTCTCGACGTGGTCCTGCAGAAGCTGCAGGTGCGCGGAGCGCAGAAAGCTCGCGGGCTCGCGGAAGATCGCGATGATGCGAGCATTCGGTTCGAGCTCGGCGATCCGCGCGGCCGTAAGTGGCGAGCGCAGATACCCCGGAGACGCCTCGCCCGCGCGCTGGTCGGTCCTCGCCTCCGCGAACAGCGCCAGGTACTGCCCGAGCGTGTTCGGATGCGGATCGCTCGCGCCGCCAACTGCCTGGTGCTCGCCGGCATCCGCGGTTATCGGCTGCATCCCCGGGTGCCACTCGCGATCGAAGTAACGCGTCTCCTTGAGCTCGGGCATATAGATCCCCGCATGGCTCCTGAGCATCTCGTACAGCGCCGTCGTGCCGCTCTTGGGCTGGCCGACGATGAAGAATTCAGGAAGCTTGCGACCCGACGCACGCGCCGCGGCGAGCGCCTCAGCCGGTGCCGTCGCCATATTCCCAGAAGTTGAGAAGGTCGCGCCCGAGATAATCGCCGAGCGCGGCGACCTCGCCCCTGAAGCGCGCCCGCAGCTCGCGCATCAGCTCCGCGTCGGCGGGCGCAGGCGCCTGCGCTTGGGCACGGCGCAGCAGCCCAAGCGCCCGATGGCGCATGCGCTGCGAGCTGAGCGCCTTGATCGTGCGCTTGAGCGCGCGTGTCGAGGGCGCACTGCCGAGGTACAGGGAGCGCACGAGCTCGTTCAGGCGCGGCGAGCGCACGCCCGCGGCGGTGTTAACCTCAATCGACTCGACCGGCGCGTCGCCCTCGACGCCCAGGAATCGCAGCACCTGCCGGATCGTGCCCTCGTTGTCGGCGCGAAAGTCCTCATAGATCAACACCAATATCTGCTCTGAGGGGAAAACTGTGTAATAGCGACGCAGCTGCTCCATATAGCGCACGTGCTGTGAGTACATGAGCAGCTGCGGCCGGGTCGAGTTGCGCGGCATCTGCCGGCCTTCGCTGCGCGGCAGCTCGAGCGCGAGCGCCTTGCCGAGATCCGGCTCGCTCTCCACGTCGGAGCGTAGGAACTGCAGATGCAACGAGCGCAGGAAGCTCGCGGGCTCGCGCAGGATCGCGATGATCCGAGCACCCGGTTGCACCTCGGCGATCCGGGCGGCGGCCGTCTGTGACCACAGGTACCAGGTCGTCGACTCACCAATCAGCTGCTCCGACGTCGCCGCGTCGAACAACTCGAGGTAATCAGAGATCCCGCCGGCATATCTGTTCGAGCTGAGCAGCTCGGGAACGAAGAACGACGGCTCCTTGCGGGGCATGTGCAGACGCGGGTTCGCGCGCAGCATTCTGTGCATCGCCGAGGTCCCGCTCTTGGCGTGGCCGACGATGAAGAAATCCGGCGCTCTGGCGCTGCGGGCACGAGCCGCGAGCGACGCACTTGCGGGAACTGTCATGGCCCTGAGTCTAACGTCTCGATCGATGCTCTAAGCTCAGGCCCAGATGGCCCCCGACAGTGAGTCCGCGTCTCCCGAGGAGGCGTTCATCGGTGAACTCGCGCAGGCACGCGACTCCGGCAGGCGGGTACCCGATTTCTTCGTCGTCGGTCACGCGAAGTGTGGCACGACGGCGCTGTATGAGATGCTGGGTCAGCATCCGCAGATCTACATGCCGGTCTTCAAGGAGACGCAGTTCCTCTCACGCGGGCCGCGTCGTGCGAGCGTTCGCCAGAAGCGTGCGCCGCTTCGCCCGCGGACGCTGGACGGCTACCTGTCGATGTTCGAGGCCGCCGGCCCACAGCTGCGCGCGGGCGATGGCTCGACTGAGTACCTGAGAACACCAAAGACCGCACGCCGCATCGCCGCCCTGTCCCCGAATGCGCGGATCGTTGCGGCCTTCCGTGAGCCCGTCAGCTTTCTCCGCTCGCTTCACCTGCAGCTGCTGGAGGTGAACATCGAGGACGAGCCCGACTTCGAGAAGGCGCTGCGCCTGGAGGAGGCCAGACGCAGCGGCAGGCACATTCCTCGTAACTGTGTGTGGCCACAAGCGCTGCAGTATTCACAACATGTGCGATACGTGGAGCAGCTGCGCGAGTACCACGAGCAATTCGGCGACGAGCAGGTGTTGGTGCTGATCTATGACGAGTTCCGTGCCGACAACGAGCGCACCGTGAGAGAGGTGCTGCGCTTTCTGGAGATCGACGACTCGGTCGCGATCCGAGCCAGCGAGGCGAACCCGACAGTGCGCGTGCGCTCGCAGCGCGCGGGCGCCGTCGTCGGTGCCCTGTCGATGAGCGCCAACCCGCTCGCGCGCAGCGCGCGTAGGGCCTTGAGGGCGACCACCTCTGAGTCGATGCGCCGGCGTGCGCTCACCGCGCTCGAGCGCGTGACCCTCGACGCCGATCCGCCCGCGCCCAACGAGCAGCTGCTCGACGAGTTGCGGGGGCGCTTCATGCACGAGGTCACCGCGATCGGCGAGTATCTCGGCCGCGATCTCGTGAGCCTGTGGGGATATGAGCG
>Ga0182015_10002519_pt1 | contig 21876 bp, 18 predicted proteins | sample 712P3MmetaG_FD_120478 | JGI IMG/M metagenome (GOLD analysis project Ga0182015, IMG submission 120478) | Permafrost microbial communities from Stordalen Mire, Sweden - 712P3M metaG | ecosystem: Environmental > Terrestrial > Soil > Wetlands > Permafrost | place: Sweden: Stordalen | collected...
ACGAACTCAAGTTCTGCCTCCTGAAGATTGCTTCCACGCATTTTGGACTTTGGATTCCGTAAGCTCGGGATTCGGCGACAAAACCCGCGCGGCGAGCATCGAGAGCGCCAGATAGGCGTCGCTGAATTCGCGCGGGAAGCTGCGGAATGCCTGTCGATGAAGCGCAATTGTTTCATAGTCGCCGCGCGATAGCGGACCCGTCCATGCAAGCCGCGGACCGAGCCGTTCAAAATTCACGAGCATTTGCCGCATCAGCGGCAGCAAGGACCTGTTGGATTGCCGCCTCGTGAATCCGATACTCATCAAAACCAGCGTAGCCGCTTCGACAAGAGCGAGTGCGTGCCCTGCTACGAGGACGCCCGCGGCGTGATACGCGGGTTTGTCGCGGCCTCGCAGCGTCACTGGAATGCCGCCCAAAGCTCGAACTATCTTGCGCGCAACGCGGAGGGCGGCGCGGTTGCCCTCAACCGCGACAACGACGCCCTCGAGTTCGGGAACCGCGCGCCCACTGAAAGTTTGAAGCGGATGCAGCGAGCCAGTGGACGCGTCGAAATCCGCGAGCGGCGCCAGAACTCGGCGGTCAAGCGCCCCGCTGGTATGGAGCACGATCTTGCCCCTCCACTCTTTCCCTCCGAGTTCCGCGAGATCGGTCGCGACTTCTGCAACCGCGTCGTCCGGTGTGGTAATTAAGACTACTTCCGCGCTCAAGATTTGCCGCGTCGGAGCGCTGTACGCGGCGCCAGCACCGATTTTTTGCACAGCTATGCGCGCAGTTGATTTCGAGCGCGTTACGACCGCACCGATCTGCCAGCCCACGCGGTGCAAGCGGTGCGCCAACCCGCGCCCCACGCGTCCCGCTCCGACAATTGCTATGGAGGACGCCACGTTGCGTGCCTCTGGAGGACTCGCCGAAAATGCTAGAATAACGTGTTTGGCGGAATCGCGGGCAGAAAACTCACTTGCATATTTTCATTACAATCTTGCTAGGTATTATTGCGGGCTTGTGGGCGATCCAATCCGTCCGAGCGGCTTTTGGCATGAGAAAACTGCCCCGCATCGAGCGATTCGAACCGCTGCCGGCGGAAGAATGCCCGAAAGTTTCGATTATTTTTGGAGCTCTAAACGAAGCGGCAAAAATGCCGTCTTCGCTCCCAACGATGCTGGCGCTCGATTATCCCAACTACGAGCTCATCGCTGTGGATGACCGCTCTACGGACGATACCGGCCGAATCCTCGATGATTTTGCGGCTCGCAATCCACGTCTAAAGGTCATCCACATCACGGAACTCCCGCCCGGCTGGCTAGGAAAACCTCACGCTCTTCACACCGGCTCGAAAATCGCCACGGCCTCGTGGCTGGTTTTCACCGACGCTGATGTTCACTTCGCGCCGGACTCACTTCGCCGCATTGTCGCCGTAGCGATCGAGCAAAAGCTAGATCACCTTGCTTTGATGACGAAAATGATTATGGTGGGATTCTGGGAGCATGTGGTCATGACATTTTTTGGACTCGGCTTTGCTCTGGGCGAAGAAGCCTGGCGCACCAGCGATCCGCGGTCTTCTCGATACATCGGCATCGGCGCGTTTCAATTAATTCGGCGAGAGGCTTACGACGCCTTTGGGGGTCACCGTGGAATGCAAATGGAAGTGCTCGAAGACATGAAACTTTCGAAACTCACGAAGCGCGCCGGATTCCGTTCCCAGGTGGGTTACGCGCCGCAGCACGTCAGTGTGCGATGGCAAGCGGGAATCGGCAATCTCGTGCGCGGTTCGTCGAAAACTTTCTTTGCCGCAGCCAGCTATAACCTCGCAATGGTTGGCGGCCAAATACTTGGGCTTCTCATGTTGAGCGTATTCCCGTGGGTGGCTTTGCCCTTCGTGCACGGAGACGCACGGATCTTCGCAGCGATCGCCGTGGCCATCTCGTTTGCGTGTCACGCCACGGTTTCCTACAGCGCCGGTGCGTCGCCACTCTATGGCTTCACGCATCCCATCGGCGCCCTGATTTTCAGTTGGATGCTCGCACGCTCGGCATTCCTGACGCTGTGGCGTGGCGGAGTGACGTGGCGCGGCACGTTCTATCCGCTCGCCGATCTTCGCCGCGGCCTCGTTTGAATCTGCTGGGCGGCTGATTCCGCCTGCTCTGTTAAGGCAATTTTGCGGGTTCGGGTGGCGGCGCAAATATCTCGCCGAGATCCCTCTGTCTCAGCAATCGAATCCGATCTCTCAGCGATGCGGCGCGTTCGAATTCGAACTTCTTCGCGGCCTCGCGCATCTGCGTTTCGAGTTGCTCGATCACACGGCGGAGATCACTTTCGTTGGCGATATCGTCAATCGCGCTCTCGTCGATCGGCACAGTCAGGTAGTCGGCTTCCACAATTGCGGCAAGCTGCATATCCACTGACTTATTGATCGACTGGGGCGTAATATTGTTTTCAATGTTGTAGGCCTGTTGCTTCGCACGGCGGCGATTGGTTTCGCCAATGGCGAGCTTCATCGAATCTGTCATCGTGTCGGCGTAGAGTATCGCCCGCCCTTCAACGTGGCGCGCGCATCGCCCCATGCTCTGCACCAACGATGTCGCGCTCCTGAGATAACCCTCTTTGTCCGCGTCGAGAATCGCGACCAGCGAGACTTCGGGCAGGTCGAGCCCTTCGCGGAGCAGGTTGATGCCGATGAGCACGTCGAATTCGCCGCGCCTGAGATCGCGCAGAATGCGCACCCGTTCCAGCGTTTCGATTTCAGAATGAAGGTAGCGGCAGCGAACGCCGACCTCTGAAAAATATTCCGCGAGGTCTTCCGCCATTCGTTTTGTCAAAGTCGTGACGAGCACCCGCTCGTTGCGTTTTGCCCGAACGCGAATTTCCTCGAGCAAATCGTCCACTTGCCCCTTCACCGGCCGCACTTCGACTTCTGGATCGACCAGACCTGTCGGTCGAATCACCTGTTCAGCGACGACTCCGCCTGATTTCGTAAGCTCGTACGGGCCGGGCGTCGCCGAGACGTAGATCGCCTGGTTGACTCGATGCTCGAATTCCTCGAACGTCAACGGACGATTGTCGAGCGCCGAGGGCAGCCGGAATCCGTAATCCACCAGCGTTTGCTTTCTCGATCGGTCTCCGTGAAACATGCCGCGAACCTGTGGAATCGTCTGGTGCGATTCATCCACAAACAGCAGGAAATCGGACGGCACGTAATCGAGAAGCGTCGGAGGGGCCTCGCCCGGCAACCGGCCGGAAAGATGCCGCGAGTAATTCTCGATTCCATGGCAATAGCCGATCGTTCGCATCATCTCGATGTCAAAGCGCGTTCGTTGTTCGATTCGCTGCGCCTCGACGATCCTTCCCTTCTGCGCGAGTTCGCCCTTCCACCATTCGAGTTCTTCCAGAATCGTCTGAATCGCGCGCTCTCTTTGCTCCGCCGGGAGAACATAGTGCGTCTTCGGATAGATTGGCAGGCGTGTAATTTCAGTGGCGCTCGTCAGGATTTCGCCGGTGAGCGTGTCAATGCGCCGAATCGCGTCAATCTGGCTTCCCCATAGCTCGATTCGGACGGCGGTGTCATCGTAAGGAGGATAGATTTCGATCATGTCGCCGCGAACGCGAAATGTTCCGCGACGCAGGTCCTCGCTGCGCTCGTATTGGATTTCGACGAGCTTGCGGAGCATCGCTTCACGCGAAATGGTCTGGCCCTTTTCGAGCATCAGCATCATGCCGTAGTACGCCTCGGGCGAGCCCAAGCCGTAGATGCACGATACGGACGCCACGATGATGACGTCGCGGCGCTCGAAGAGCGACCGGGTCGCGCTCATTCGCAGCTTGTCCAACTCCTCATTCGTCGTCGCTTCCTTCTCGATAAAAACATCGCTGGACGGCATGTACGCTTCCGGCTGGTAATAATCGTAGTAGCTGACGAAGTACTCGACAGCGGTTTGCGGAAAGAACGATTTGAATTCATGGAAGAGCTGAGCGGCAAGCGTCTTGTTATGCACGAGAACGAGTGCCGGACGATCCATCTTCTCAATGACCTTGGCCATCGTGAACGTTTTGCCGGAACCGGTCACGCCGAGAAGCACCTGATGTTTGTCGCCCGCAGCGATTCCCTCCGTGAGCTGGGCGATCGCCTGTGGCTGGTCGCCGCGCGGTTGATAGTCGCTCGAAAGTTTGAAGTTCATGACAGTGGTCCCCAGGCAAAAATGAAGACGTTTGATAAAACATCCATTATACCGCGAGGCGCAAGATTGAGACGAATGGCCGTTTATCGCGAAGATTCGACGGAGCTGGGAAGCAGCGCGATCTGAGACTGGCTTTTTACTTCGCCGGTGTAGTCCATCCGTGAAGGCGAGCTGGAACTCGAAACCGTGAAGTTCATAAACTGATCGCTGGTTTGAGTGACGCTGATTACGAGTCCGGTGCGAAGTGAAATCGAATTCAGGCTGTTCCCCGAACCAGTCCAGCTACCCGAGGTGCGAAGGCCATTGTGAATGTAATCCGGCGGCGTAAGGTCTCCGCGAGGATTCACCTGCAGAATTTTGAATTGCGTCAGCACGACCGCGCATATATCTCCGGTGTTTGAAGCTACCAGAGGTGCAGACTTTGCGCCGTCGGGCTCTCCCGGGACGCCCTCGGCATGGCATGGCTCATTTCGTAGATACGTAGAATCCGCTCGCCAGACCGTGCCTCTCAGCGGAGCGCCAGCTAGCGGCTCTTCGGAGTGCCATTTTTCACCGATCGCGATTCCCTTCTTTGGAAATCCCGCTCCGGGCGAAATGTTCGAAAGCCATCCTCGCGCGTTAGCCATCGCCGACGGGTCCTGAAGAACGTTGTCGAGGCCGTGCAGGTCGGAAATTCGACCGTCGCCGTCGAGCGTGAACTCCATGGATTGCCCCTCGAGCTTTCGGAACTGTTCGACAATCGCGTCGGCCCGTTCGTCGTAGGCATCCGATTCATTCGTCGCGGAAGAGTGTTCGTATGTCGCGCGAAGGTGAACTTTGGAGAGGTCGTGGCCTTCTGGTTGCAGATCAACGCTCAAGACATCCAGGCGTATGACTACATTGGTGGTCTGCTTCAATTGCGATGCGGCTTCTGGATCGCGGATCGGTCCATTTGTGCGTCCCTTCGATACGTTTCGCACTTCAATTTGATATCGCAGCACCTGGCCGGGCGAAAAGCGCGGCGTCAACCGCACCCGAGCGTTGTCCGCATCGCCACGCGGGCGCGCCGCGATCGTGAAGAGACAAAGCAGTGCTGCCGCCAAGGACACGCATATCGATCTCGCTGCATTCCTCAGCATTGATCAGCTACTGGCTGTCCTTTGTGCTCACTACCGTGAAGACCTGTGCACGCGATATCGCTCGGTGCAATCACGTGAGATTCAGACTTACTCCTTCGGGGTTGTTCCGGCAGATGACAGACGCGGTGCCGCCAGCGGCCCGTCGATTTGTAAGGCGCCGGGCGTAACATTAGAGTCCGGCTCGCCGCCTTCCGCCGTACCGCTGATCCAATGAACGCGCAGGTCCAGGTTGCGTGCGGAATCCACGCTGCCGCTGAGGCTCAGTGCGGCGTCCGGGCGAAGCAGTCGAAGCTGCGAAATCTGAATCCTGTTGTTGCGGCATTTGAACGCTCCCACGGCCCGGGAAAATGAGGTTGTGCCCGGAATCCTTCTGTCGGAGCGAAGCGACTCGATTAAGTCGAACCCGTCGAGCGTTGGATTCTCTATGTCGGTTGAGCCTTCACACTCCAACGACGCCAGCAATGCGTCGCGCCCGGCTCCGGCAAGTGTTAGCGCCAAATCGCCGGAAGCTTGACCGCCGAATGACTTTGGAAGCGTCGGAGAACTCGCCATGAGAGAGGAGAGGTTCAAGCCCGAAAAGTGCGTCTTGACGCTGTACATCGGGCCCTTTTGCAACTCCGCGATGAGCTTGCCCGACACGTGTGCGCCATAGAAATCGGCATCAGCGTTGTCGAGTTCGAGACGCCGCCCGCGAATCGAAAGATCGCCTTTCATCCGGTGAACCACGAAGCGCAAGAACGCGAACTGCTCGATCGCGACGTGGCCCTGAGCGTCAAGATTGCCTGGATTCGGTTGCGCGCTCGTAGATGAATCCAAGAAAGGCAAAATGTTGCCGAGAAACCCTTGCCGCCAGCGTGGATTCAACCAACGATCCAAGTCTTCCGCGTTCAGGCGATCTACGCTCAAAGCGAAGTGCCGTCCACTTGCAACGGGATACAAATCCACGGTGCCTCTCCACTCCCCTCCAAACGCCTGAGCGGAATCGATCGAGAGTTGCGAAGAATCGCGCGCGAAGTTGAGTCGGCCTCGCACCTGCGAGACCGGCTGATTCAAGTACGGGGCATGCAGCGTCAACCCTTGTAGCTCAACTTTCCCAAGCGCCTGCTTCCAGGGAAACTTCTCGCGTCCCTGCCAACCGAGATCGAAGGCGGCCGGCCCTTGGATCTTCCATGCGCCTTGCCCATTCCAGCCGAACGCGGCCGCGGCGTCCGTAAGGTCTTCGACGTTTGCCACCTTGCCGGACAGCTTCCACATCGAATCGCCCGCGGAATCCACAGGCATCGCGGCTTCCACACGAAGAGCACCGCCATCGGATCCGATTTCGATCGTCGCGGGCAACAGATGCGCAGACCGAGTATCGAATTTCATCGAACCGCGAGCGAGCTTCAGAGGAACGTGAAGACTTCCGCCTTCGAGCGAAGCGCCATCTGTCCACGCCGTGCCGCCCGCCGGACCTAGAGGCCACCCTGCGAGCGCAATGTTGAATCTCAGGTTTCCCCGTGCAGCGAGCGCTTCGGAAACGGCTGGGTGAAACGCACGAATCCACGACAGCACATCCTCGCAATCAACTCCGTCCGAGGAGATACTGAGCGGACGACCCGCTGCCCTGGCCGTATCCGCCCATGTCACGACTCCAGATCCCCGGGCGTTCGAACGTGGAGCTTCGATGGCGACGTCCGAGAAATTGAGCGTGGAAGCTTCTGGAAGCCAGTCGGCGTGAATCAACACGTTGACGGCGGGATTATCGGCGCGCATCGAGAGGTCCCAACGATGCACGCGGCGTAGCTCGATCCTTCCCTGTAAATTCCACGATGCGCCTTGCGTCTGTGCGTCAAGCGCGATCGTAAATGCGCCGCGAATTCCGTGATCGGTTCCGGCGCCCAGACGAAACGCATCGGCCACGGCTGCCTCCTGCCAGCGGATGTGCAGATTCGCGGGGCGTAATCGCGATGAAGTGCCTCCGAGTTGCCCGTCTACGTGCAGTGTTCCCGCTTGCTGCAGCACTACGGCCGCACGCGCAGGACTTGCCTCCAGATTCAACTGCCAGTGCCCCGGCACATCCTGTTCGACCGAACCGCTCAAATCCACGAACGCGAAAGGCAGTTTCTCATCGCCACGTTTGAAATTCACCCGGCCCGAGTCAACTGCAATTCCCTTGATTCGTGGTGCGGCGCGCGGCGCCGACGCGCCTGCGGCGAGACTCTCAATTCCACTCGACGGTGTTGGTAGCCATTCTTCGATATTCCACCTTCCGTCCGCCGCCCGAACGAGGTTGAGGCTCGGTCGCGACAATGAGAGCGTCCCGAGCTCTAGGTGTCCGCTAAACAGTGAGAGCCAGCGCAATCGAATCGTAAGAGCGTCAGCTCGGAGAAAATATTCGTGACCGAATCTAGGATCTTCCGCGACGGTGACCGGCTCCGCCACCAGCGCCGGTCCGTCCCAAAGCGTCAACGAATACCGGCCCACTTCGACCGGCCGGCCGAATGCCGCGGCGAGCCGTGCGTTGAGGACCCGCCGGATGCGTGTGTGCTGAACGAGCCAGGAGCCCCCAAGATTGATGGCAACGAATACGGCGAGAAGAAGACAAATCCAGCGCAGCCCCATGGCCGCGCGACGTGGGCCGGATTGACCGATCGCGCCAGACTGAACTTTCGGCGGGCTCTCGGATTCAAGTGTTGCAGGAGGAGTCAAGGGCTTCTCAGCTGATCAATGAACCTCGCGCAGCATGCGGCCCCACCGCGCGTGGCTCGGAAGATGTGCAAGTGTTTGGAAGAAGCCCGTGATGCCACCCGCGCTTTCGGAAGAATCATCCGCGCTGGCTTTCACGGACCAGTAGATAACCACCGGCCGCCCCATGATCGCATCGCGGCGGACGAATCCCCAGTAACGGCTGTCCCAACTATGGTCGCGATTATCTCCCATCGCGAAATAATCATTCGGAGGAACGACAAGCTCACCCTGAACGATGTGGTTGTAAATATCTGCCGCCCATTCGGGGCGCACCATCGGATCGTAAGTTTCTCGCGTGATCGGAGGAAAATCGTCGCCAAACGGATCGTCGCTCACTGGGTCGTGCACAGCATAAGGCTCGTTGAGCATCGCGCCGTTGACGTAAACTTTTTGATCCGCGATTCGAATTCGATCGCCCGGCATGCCGATAACCCGCTTCACATAGTGCTGATGATCGTCATAGGGAAATTTGAAAACAATTACGTCGCCGCGGCGGATTTCGCGATACGGCAAAAGGTGTTCGTACCAAGCGCCGTGCCCGCCGAAAATAAACTTGTTCACGAGAAGATAATCGCCGACGAGAAGAGTGCGCTCCATCGAGGGTGAAGGAATCTTGAACGTCTGGACGATAAAGGTCGTGCCGAAAAGCACGATCAGAATTGTGACGAGGAGTGATTCGATGTACTCGCGGAAACTTCCCTGCGCTGCGGAATCGCTGGACGGCTGCTTTGCGCGGTCGGCGATGTTCTCGCGCTGGACGTCGACCGTCATCGCAATCGTCACTCCTTCTGCGCCTTTGTCATCAAGCCGACGAGTGCCTTGTGGGCCGCCGACTGTTCGGCTTCCTTTTTGCTACGGCCTTCCGAGGCGGCGAGACGTTCGCCGTCAAGCCACGCTTCGACCTCGAAGAGCTTCTTGTGGTCGGGGCCGCTTTCCTTGTGCACGCGATATTCCACCCGCCCTAGAGCGTGTTGTTGTACCCACTCCTGCAGCGCCGATTTGTGATCGGAGACGTGCAACGGACCGTCAGCGCCCTTCATCGCCGGTTCGAGTAGCGTTCGGCGGATAAATTCAGCAGCGGCATGCAAACCCGCGTCGAGATAAATTGCGGCGACGACGGCTTCATATGCATCGGCGAGTAAACTCTGTTTTTCGCGGCCTCCTGTCATCTCTTCGCCGCGGCCAAGCCGCAGATGACGGCCGATCGCGATGGCCTCCGCAGCAGAGCGAATCGATGTGCCGCTGACAAGCCGGGAATGTGCCTTCGACAGTTTGCCCGCATCCCAGTCCGGAAAATTTCGCAGCAAATATTCGCTCACTACCAGGCCGATGACGCGATCGCCAAAAAACTCGAGCCGGTCGTTGTCATCGGGAGGCGGCGCGGCTTCGCGCTGGCGCGCCGAGCGGTGCGTCAACGCTTGTTCGAGCCATTCCGGCCGTTTGAAATGATGGCCGAGCGCGAGTTCGAACTGCGTCAGTTTTTCGCCGTCATCCAAAACTCCTCCCTTCATCGCGCCGAGACCGAATATTTACGGTTTCGCCGCCGGCTGCGATGCCGCTTGCTGCTTCATTTGATCTGCGCGCTGTTTGCAGCGTGGCTGCAGGGGACCTGACGTAGCGGCGCACTTGCCATAAACATCGGCAGCTTCTCCAAACCGCTTGAGTTGCTGTAGATCGATGCCCATCACATAGAGATTTGTCGGATCGGCATCCGGACCGGCAGTCACCAACTTGAATTGCGCCAAAGATTCCTCGTACTTCCCCTGGCGGAAGTAGACGAGACCGAGCCCGCCGTGAGCTTCTTCAGCGGCTGCTGCTTTGGCCTTCGCGAAGTCGTCGTCCGTGACAGTCGCCGGTTTCGGCATCGCCGGCAGAAGCTCGAGAGCGTGCTTGAGCTCTTGCTCCGCCTTCTGAAGCTTGCGCTCTGAATCCATATCGTTCGGGTCGGCGAAGTGTGGCGCGACAAATCCCAATTGAACGAGGACAGAGACATCGTCTGGGTTCATCGCCAGCGCCTTTTCGCCCGCGGCGTTCATCTTGGGAATGTCCTGCTTCACGGCGTAGGCCTGAGTAAGTTTGGCGTACACCGATTCGTCGTACTTGCTCTCCGGATATTTCTGGACGAAATCCTCACCGAGCTTAATCTGATTGTTCACGTCCTCAGTCTTCAGAGCGGTAAAAGCCTTGTAGTCGGCCTCTTCTTGCGGGTTCACTTTTGGAGCTTCCGCTGGCGGCGTCTGAGTTCCGTTCGGCGCAGGTTTTTGCTGATCAGTCGGCTGTTGAACCGGCGGCGGCTGTTGTCCGGGACTCTGCCCTCGCGCCGGGCTCGCCCCAATTAAACCAAAAATCAAAGCGCAGAACGAGATGCCTACCCCTGAGAATAAATTTCTCATCACTATCCCCTTCCCCTTTGAGTCTGTCCAGATCTTGCAATGATCTCTATCAACACTTCGCGCCGGCTACTGCTTATCGCTGCCGGAGCCTTTCGCGCCGCCGGACGGATTGTACGGCGCGGACTGCCCTCGCTGTGCGGCTACTCGCGCCCCGTCAGGCGCCCCCGAAACCGCCAGCGCCGCATCGTACTCCGTCAATGCCAAATCCCGATCGCCTTGGAGGTCGTGGATCCGGCCCAAGTATACGTGCGCCCAAGCCAAAGATGCCGGATCAGCAGGCAAAGCCCCAGGCGCATTCGCGTCAGCGACAATTTCCTCAAATAGCCTTTGCGCTTGCGCTGCTCTTCCCTGTAGCACGCACGCCATTGCTAGACCGTACTTCGCGCGCGGCAAGCCCGGATGCTTCTCCAGGATGCCCTCAAAAGTCGATTGCGCGGCCGCACCATTTTGCGACGCAATCTGCTGATCGCCTACGGCAAGCTCTTTTTCCAAATCCGACTGCGCCGTCGCCGCGGGCGATTTCTGCGGCTCCGGCTTCGCGGGCTGCGCCGTCGCGAATTTTATGCTCTTAAGCCGTTCCTTCTCGGCGTCAACGTCAATGCCCTTGACGAGGTCGGGGAAATAATAGTGCATCGCCGGGCCTTGTTTTTCGAATATTTTTAACTGAGTCACGATTGGACGGACCAGGATCAGGCCTTCGCGGTCGTCCTCGGCGATGGCTGCTTCGAGTTCAGGCGGTGGCAGCTTCCGCAACCGCAGCTCGATGGCCTTTACGACGCATTCGTCGAACAGGCCGAAGAATTCTTCGCGATACTCCACCGGCAACAGCGGCGCCTTGTTGGCGATATCAAGCAATGCGCGCTTCTTGTCAATTTCCTTGCGCGACGACAGCGCCATCGGATCAATGAGAAAATAAAGATAAGCGTGGCGAATAGCATCAATCGGGATTTGCGCTCCGGACCCGACGACGATCGAGTAGTGCAATCCATAGATGCGAAAATTTGTTCGGCTGCCGACAAACGGCTCAACGTAGACAGTAAACTCTCGACCGTTCGCAGGGCGCATCAGCTCGCGCAAATAACCGGCTGTCACAAACAATTCCCGGCGCGCAGCTGGCTGATAGCGGTCCACTTCTTGATCGGATTCCTTTGAAGCTCGCAGCCACTCGCGGTCCAGATGAGCTTCCCGATAGAAATTGGAAAGAACTTCGTCGAAACCATCGAGAGTCAGCACATCGGGCGGGAGAATTTCGTGCTCAAGTTGATAGGGAAATTGCGGAGGCGGTCCGACAACAAGGCCAAAGGAAATGTACCGCGAGAGCATCTCCGCCGGGTCCTTGAGCGCGTGGTCGTGATAAAACTTCCGCAAAGCATCGGTGGCAGGCCCTTCCTGCTGCGCGAGCCTGCGTTGAAGCGCCCCTCGCTCGGAAAATTGGTTTAGAGCGCTCGAGTTTGCGTCGAAACCCGAAGCCTCGAGCGCGCACATCACCGAGAATAATTGCTGGCTGCTCTCCACTGAAATGCCGGTATCGGAATCGCCTTGGGGGGAAGCTGGCGCCGGGAAGAGCGAGATACAAACGGTCAGGGCCGCCGCAACGATGATGAAATACGACTTCATTTTCACGCGGCGGATTTGCCCGCTCCTTTTCGGCTGCTTCGTGCGAATAGCTTGCTCGAGGAATTCCTGAAGCGGCGCCGGGGCCACGACCCAGACTTTTCCCGCCGAACTCAGCCACTCCAAACTCTATCGAGTGAGTAGAACAGAGTCAAGAAAGCTTGGCAGCGAAGACTATGGATCGGGGATAACGGTGTGCCTGGATTAGCGATACTTGCAATCAGCCGCGAACCAAAACCCAATTCAACACGACGCGGCCGCCAGCAGTGGGCCGGCCAAAACTCAATTGAGGACTGAACCGGGAGAATAGCAAAAGCTGATCCAACTGCCGTCGAACACCCGGATCGCTTGGACCGGCCAAGATGACATACGTTACCACCTGCCCTTGCTCGTTCAGCGTGGCTTCGAGAATCAGGACGCCATCGACACCATGAGCGTCGACATCCGTAATTCCGGTTACCGGGAACGGCGCGAGGCTTTCTAGACGCGCTGGCTGCATCAAGCTTGTCGGCAAATCATTCTGGATAACGCCAACTGGAACGCCGACGAGAATGCCTTGAACGGTAAACAGAAATGCAACCATGGCCGTCAGAACGCCGCCGGTCGCAGGCAACGCCATTGGCTCAAGAATGTTCTCGAACACGAGCGTCGCACGGCGCCACATGCGCAGCGGCCAACCCGCTCGCGAGCTAGATCGTGCGGCCGTCAACCGAATGCGTACAGCGAGATCTACTGGAGGCGCGGCCGGTTCCACATGAGCGAGGCACACAGCAAGACGCCGGTAGCGTTCGAGTTGCTCGCGGCAATTCGGGCACGAACCCACATGCTCGCGCACATAAATGCGATCCGCGGGGCGGATGGCGCCGTCGAGATATCCGGCGAGTAGACGCTTCGCTGCGCGACAATTCATCGGGCACTTCCTCTCGCGCGCCGCGCCACGAACGCCGGCATCGGCGGAATGCCCGCTGAGGTTGATGGACTCACGCCTGACACGGCGCGCGGCGAGTTCTCACTCACGCGCTCGTGATCATGCGCCGGCCGGGCATCCCGAGAATGCGGTTCACGATCTCCGTGGAGCAGCGGATCCAACAGCTCACGCAAGGCGCGGCGACCGCGGAGAATTCGCGATTTCACAGTTCCCACAGACACTTCGAGTATCTCGGCGACTTCTTCGTACGATAGTCCCTCAAGATCGCGCAGAATCACGGCGCTCCGAAAGACGTCGGGGACCGACTGCAACGCGCGCCGAACCGCCAATTGTGCCTCACGGGTCGCTAGCTTCTCGAATGGCGTGGAATCCAGGTCTTCGAGTTCGTGAGCTTCCGCCGTCCCATTCGTGTCGTCGTCAATTGAAACCTGATGACTGTGGTGCCGCCAGCACCAACGCCGTTGGTTCAGGGCTTGGCGTACCGATATTCGATACAGCCAAGTCTTAAGGGAACTACCGCGCCGGAAACCGCCAATTCCTCGAAATACGCGGAGGAAGACTTCCTGGGTCACATCGGCGGCGTCAGATGCGTCGTAAAGGATTCCGTATACGAGGTTATAGACTGGAGCGTGGTAGTAGGTGACAAGCCATTCGAACGCGGCGTCGGAGCCCGCCTGCAGCTCCGTGACAAGATCCGCTTCGTCATGGCCCCACGATAAGCTTTGCGCGAAATCGGACATGACTTGCGCCTCTGGCAATGGCCGGGTCGCCTGACTGCGCCAAAGTATGGCTTGCCCGCCTGGATCTCCCGGCTGGAGGCCACCTATCAGAGGGTGAGCGCCTCTACTGATGTTGGACACCAACCAGCTTCTTGTAGTTCCAATTATAGCAAAGGTCGCCCCCTAACGGCTGCCAGAGGAGATCCCTCATCTGACTTTATCCACGGTCAAAGAGCGGCGGAACGGGTTGCCCTTTCGGGGCCCATAGGAGAGAGACTGGCGTGGCTCCCGCCCTACGTCCAATGGTGGCAAACCTATTGCACCCGTTGTACGCGCTGCAGGGGATTCCTTGCACACCGCGGATGCCTCCATTAGGATTGCGGCGCCGCCCTAGCGTACCAGCCACTCCTTGTGCTAGCTGGGACGTCACGAAGCCGGCGAATGGCGCAGGCTGAAGCGATAGGATATTGGAGGGCACTTTGCGGATCTCCCGGCGCGATTTACTGAAATCGAGCTCGGCAACTTTGGCTGCGGGCGCCGCGTTGCCTATTGTGCTTGCGCGCGGATTGAGGCCAGGAGCATCATCTTTCCCCGAACCCCGAGACATTCCTCTTCCTCCGGCTTTTGATATGCTCAAACCCATCCGCGATCGCGTCCAACCCATCACCGCCGACGAGCGCAAGGCCCGCGTAGCTCGCGCGCAAGAGTTGATGACAAACGCCAAGCCGCAATTCTCAGCGCTCTTTGTGACGCCGGGGACGGCGCTCTTTTATTTCACCGGGATTCGCTGGTGGCCAAGCGAACGGATGCTCGCTCTATTGATTCCGCGCAATGGCAATTCGGTCATCGTCTCGCCAGCGTTTGAAGAAGGCCGCCTCCGCGAACTGCTACCGTGGCCCATCGAAATTCTGACATGGCAGGAGGATGAAAGTCCGTACAGAACTGCCGCACGGTGGCTTTCGGATCGTCATTTGCAAGCCGGCCGGATCGGCGTTGAAGAAACCACGCGTTTCATGTTTTTCGACGGCTTGCGAAAAGCGAATCCGAATTCGGAATACGTCAGCGGCGATCCGATTACGATTGGTTGCTGCGCCCGCAAGAGCGAGCACGAACTGGCCCTGATGCGACTCGCGTGTGCTGCCACATTTGACGTTTATAAGGCAACGTTTGCATCGTTGCACGAAGGCGTAACGCAACAGACGGTCGCGGAATGGGTCTCAAAGGGATACAACAAAATGGGATTGGAAGGCGACGCGGACGTGCTGTTCGGCTCCGCTTCTTCGCTTCCACATGGATCGCGCGAAGCGCACTCGCTGCGCGAAGGCGACTCCGTTCTGCTCGACGACGGCACGACAGTCGAAGGCTACCAATCTGATGTCACGCGCATGACGGTTCTTGGTAAGCCGTCCGACAAGTTGCAGCGCGCGTTCGAGATCGTTCGCAAGGCGCAGGATGCTGCACTCGCGGCTGCGGTCGCCGGGAAGCCGTGCGGCTCCGTGGACGATGCCGCCCGGCGCGTGATCACTGAGGCAGGATTTGGCCCTGGCTATAAATATTTTGCCCACCGCCTCGGTCACGGAATCGGCCTCGATATGCACGAGCAACCCTATCTAGTCCGCGGAAACGAAACGATTCTTGCAGCCGGAATGACGTTTTCGAATGAGCCTGGAATTTACGTTGCGGGAGATTACGGGGTGCGCTGCGAAGACGACATGGTGATTTCCGCCGACGGACCGGCGCAATTGCTGACGCCCGGCTTCCAGCCGTCGCTCGAAATCCCGATCGCGTAGCTCGGCCGATTAGATCGTCCGCTTGGCGACGCAGTATTCGACAATCCGTGCTTCGACCCAGAATCTCTCGTCGCCCGTCTCCCGCGAAATGAACCCGCCATGCCCGCCGTACTGCGGCGTGACAATCGTGATATGGCGATTGGAAGTGAGATTCTCATCGCGTAGCGTTTGAATCGGCACGATCGGATCATCCTGCGCGGCAATGAGAATCGTGGGAACGCGAATCGCGTCCGCAACTCGCAGCGCGCTCGCCCGATAGTAGTAATCATCGGCGTCGCGATACCCGCAAAACTTCGCGGTGATCGCGTCGTCAAATTCACGCACCGTCCGCACGCCGTCTAGGCCATTCAACGGATACCGCTCCGGAAATAGCGCGGCCTTCACGCGCGTGTGCTTCTTCAAGGAACGAACGAAGTGGCGCTGATAAATGATATTCTGGCGCTCGTTGAGGGCGTCCGCGCAAGCCGCGAGGTTGGCCGCCGGGCAGACAGCAACGACTCCGCGCACTTCGCTCGGAGCCCCGCCAGCCATCTCGCCCGCCATTTTCAATACCAAATTCCCGCCCATCGAAAAGCCCACAGCAAAAATCTCCGGCAACTGGTCTCGTTCAATCAGTTCCGCGACGATCGCGCGCATATCGCCGCTCAGCCCGGAGTTGTACAGAGTGGGCGTCAAATGATCTGTTCCGCCACAATTGCGCTGATTCACGCGAATGACATTAAATCCTTCACGAAACGCCTTCTCCGCTATCCCGCGCATATATCCGGACTCGCTCGAGCCTTCGAGGCCATGAAGCAGGACAATCGTCGAGTGCCGGCGCGGCTCAGTCTGCCAATGGCACTTCGCGAGAACGCGTGTGCCAGGTTCCGTCTCGAATTCGCGCGGCTCAGCGGCAGGCAGCAACGGAAAGCTGCGCCTCCAGAACGCACCGGCCATGGTCATCAAATGCGAATTTCGAAGCAGGAAGGCAGGCTGGAACTCTTTCACACTTAAAAATTTACGCTACCGGCATGAATGGCGCAACCGATGGTGTGAGGCCCGGCTTGCTTTCCTCTTAGCGTGCCCGTAAGATAGCTCGTTAACGATGAAGATTTGTACCGACAGTTCATTATTCTCACGGCCCAGCCCTCGCGGCTGGGTTTTTGCGTTTCTGGGGTCAAAAGCGTCACAAAGTTGAGGAGACGATGATAGACGGAGCTATTCCGGAAGGTTTGACGTTCGACGATGTCCTGCTGCTGCCGGGAAAATCCTCAGTGCTTCCGGGGCAGGTGGACACGCGCACGTGCCTTTCGCGCAAAATTGCGTTGAATATACCGGTGGTGGCGGCGGCGATGGATACAGTAACGGGCTCGCGCCTCGCGATCGCCATCGCGCGGCAAGGCGGCCTCGGCTTCGTTCACCGCAACATGCCGGTCGAGCGCCAAATTGAGGAAGTGGACAAAGTGAAGCGCTCTGAGAGCGGCATGATCGTTGACCCTGTCACGATTTCGCCCGAGCTCTCCGTCCGGCAAGCGCTCGACATCATGACCAAGTACCGCGTCTCGGGCCTTCCCGTCACTCGCGGCTCGCGCCTCGTGGGCATTCTCACGAATCGCGATCTGCGCTTCGAGCGCAATCTCGACCAGCCCGTCAATGCCGTGATGACGAAGGATCACCTCGTGACGGTTGCCGTCGGAACGACGCTCGACGAAGCGGAACGCCTTCTTCAGCAGCATCGCATCGAGAAACTTCTCGTCGTGGACAACGACTTCAATCTCAAAGGCCTCATCACGGTCAAAGACATTCAGAAGAAACTCGAGTATCCGATTGCGGCGAAGGACGATCAAGGCCGGCTGCGCGTCGGCGCGGCGGTCGGATCAACGGGAGATTATCTCGAGCGCGCGGTAGAACTCGCCAAGGTGAAGGTGGACGTCCTGGCGATTGACAGCGCGCACGGTCACTCCACACGCGTGATGGATGCTGTGCGCGAACTGAAGCGGCGGCTTCCGGATGTGCAGCTTGTCGCCGGTAACGTCGCAACGGCCGAAGGCGCGCGCGATTTGATTGCCCTCGGGATTGACGGGCTAAAGGTCGGCATCGGGCCGGGCTCGATCTGCACCACGCGAGTCGTCACCGGCGCAGGCGTACCGCAGATCACAGCCATCGCCGACGCCGCTCGCGCCGCGAAAGATTCCGGAGTGCCGATTATCGCCGACGGCGGCGTGAAGTTTTCCGGCGACATCACGAAGGCGATCGCAGCCGGCGCTTCAGTCGTCATGATTGGCGGCCTATTTGCCGGCACCGAGGAATCACCAGGCGAGACGATTCTCTACCAAGGCCGCACCTACAAATCCTACCGCGGCATGGGCTCTCTTGCAGCGATGGAAGGCGGTTCTGCCGACCGCTATTCGCAGGAAGCCGCCGAGCGGGGCAAGTCGGTGCCCGAAGGCATTGAAGGGCAGGTCCCGTACAAAGGTCCGCTGTCAGGCCTCGTTGACCAGCTCGTCGGCGGCTTGCGCAGCGGTATGGGATATTGCGGCGTCGCGAACCTCAAGGAGCTGCAGGAGCGCGGCCGTTTCGTTCGCATCACGTCGGCTGGCCTGCGCGAGAGCCACGTCCACGATGTAATCATCACCCGCGAAGCACCGAATTACCGGCTGGAATAGTGGAATATCGCCTCGCAAATCTCTTGTGTTCTAGCCGCCCATCCGAGCACTACTGCGCGGACAACTTCTGATGTCTCCGCTCCGCCGCTGGGCGCCACTTGTCATCTGGGCCGCGGTCATTTTCACCTTCTCCACGGGTTGGTTCACGTCTGACAATACCGAGGCGATCGCGACGCCTTTTCTGCACTGGCTCTTCCCAAGCCTGACTCCCGACACTCTCAGTTTCATTCACCACATCATCCGAAAATGCGGGCACCTGACCGAATATTTTATTTTTGGGTTGCTGGTGCTGCGTGCGATTCGAGCCGGGCGGCCGGGCATGCGCCTTGCGTGGGCGCTCGCGGCAATCGGAATCGTCGCGGCGTACGCATCCTCCGACGAGTTCCACCAGTCGTTCGTGCCGGGACGAAGCGCTTCCATTTACGACGTAATGTTAGATACTACCGGCGGCGCGCTTTCTCAAGTTGCCGCTGGGCTATTCGCTCTCCGCCGTCGCCACCTCGAGCACTAAGATTCAAACGGACAAAATTAAGGAGAACCCATGAAACGAATTCTTGGACGCCTGTTCGTGGCCGCTGTAGCGCTCGCTGGACTTGCGCTGAACGCCGCCACAGTCGTCCGCGCTGCTGACGCGCCATTGCGCTACGAATTGAAATTCGAAGCGCCCAATACGCACTTGATGGACGTCACGATCCATGCGACTGGCCTCGACGGCAAATCGGTGGATTTCGCCATTCCCGACTGGGGGCCAGGCTCCTACTACATTGAGAATTACTGGATGTACGTCCAAGGTTTCCACGCGATGGCTGCGGACGGAAGCGCGCTAAAGTGGCGCAAGACGGACGAGCAGACATGGCGCATCGATCTCAATCGCTCGACGTCCGTCACCGTCTCGTACCAGTTGTATGGAAACACGCTCGCCAACAATCGCGCACAGTACAACGAGAAGCACGCATTCATCGGCGGTCCTGCGGTCTGGATGTATCTCGTCAACGGCAAGGAGCGCCCGATCGAGCTATCGATCGCTGTTCCGAGCGGATGGAAGGTCGCAACGGGGATGACGAGAACGGACGAAAACCACTTTACGGCCGCATCGTACGACTGGTTCGCGGACGCGCCGCTCGAAATTTCCAATTTCAAGGAGCAGACATTCGATTTTGCCGGAACGAAATATCACGTGATTGATCACGACATCGTGGGCGGCGACGACTTCACGAAATTCACCGGCGACGTCCAAAAAATCGTTCAAACGCTGGTTCCGATGTTTGCTAACGTCGCCGGAACGCCACAGCAACAAGCGCCATTCAAGGATTACTGGTTCATCTTTCACATCTGGCCGAACACAGGCGGCGGTCTCGAACATCTAAATTCCACGCAAATCAACTTTCGCGAGGATTGGGATAGCGTGGCGTCGACCGAACGAGGAATCCCGCAACACCAACTGAAGCTATATGTCACAGCGCACGAGTTCTTCCACGCCTGGAACGTCAAGCGCATTCGCCCCCGCCCGCTCGGCCCATTTGACTACTCGCGCCAGGTTCACACGCCGTCGCTGTGGATTTCCGAAGGCTTGACGAGTTATTACGGCAGTCTCGCGCTCGTTCGCGCCGGCCTGATCTCGCCCCAGGAATATCTCGATTTCATCTCGAAGCTCATCACAAAGTTCGAACAGGAGCCTGGGCGGAAAGAACGAAGTATCGAAGATACGAGCTGGGACACGTGGCTTGTACGCAATCCGAATCTGGACACGAATCTCACCAACGAGAATTATTCCTACTACGACGGCGGCCAGATCGTCGGCCACCTGCTCGATTTCGCCATCCGTGAAAAGACGAACAACAATAAATCTCTCGATGACTGGATGCGCCTGATGTACTCGCGCTACGCTCTCCCGAAGCCAGGCTTCGAGCCGGAAGACGCCATCAAAGCGATATCGGAAATCGGCGGCATGGATTTCACCGATTTCTTCCATCGTTACATCAGCGGAAAAGAACCGCTGCCGTACGACACTTATTTTGCTTACGCCGGCATTACGGTTGAGAAAAAAGGGGATACCACGAAGCCGTGGACGGGATTCAGCACAAGTAAAAGCGATGACGGCCGCGCGAAGATCTCGAATGTGCTTCCCGGCAGCCCGGCGGAAGCAGCAGGTCTTTCGAAGGACGACGTGCTCATCGCGATCGATGACCGATCCATCAGCCCGGATGATTTGAGCAATGCCATCGATCCTCACAAGCCCGGCGACACGGTGAAAATCTCATTGATCCGCCTGGGCGAATTTCGCAATATCAATCTCACGCTCGGCTCGAATCCCTATCCAACGTACCACCTCAAACCAGCCGAGAACCCGACCGATCCGCAAAAGCAAATCTACAAAAGCTGGCTTGGGATCAAATAAGATCTTGCCTGGCACCATGAATTTCACGACGCGAGTTCGACCTCAAAAAGAAAAGGCCCGCGCGATTGACTATCACGCGGGCCCTTCTACTTCGGTTGTTTTGAGCGTTACGCCTTCGCCTCAGCCTTCTCTTCCGGCTCCTCGACGGCCTGTTCCTTCTTCGGCTTCTTTTCCTTTTTCTTCAACTCCGAGCCGATGAATTCTAGGATCGCGATCTCCGCGCCGTCGCCAATGCGCCACCCCGCGCGGATGATGCGAGTGTAGCCGCCCGCACGGTCAGCAAATCGCGGCGCGAGATCGGCAAAGAGCTTCTTCGTCGCCCCCGGCGTTTGCAGAAACGCCGCAGCCTGCCTGCGCGCATGAAGCGAATCGCGCTTGCCGAGAGTAATCATCTTCTCGGCCAGCGGACGAGCCGCCTTTGCGCGCAACACCGTCGTCGTGATTCGTTCCTTCTCAATCAGGTTCGTTACCAGATTGCGAAGTGTCGCACGGCGATGTGCCGGTTTGCGCCCGAGTTTAAAGCCGGACTTCAGGTGTCTCATGGTCGGTTTCCCCGCCGTCTACAGACCGGCGGTTTCCTCCGGAGGCAGAGGCGCTGTCTGGCTCGGCAGCGGCGGCCAAATGATCCGGCCGCGGTCGTCGAACTTCATCCCGAGGCTCAGGCCCATCTTCTGCAGTATTTCTTTGATCTCGTTCAGCGACTTGCGCCCGAAATTTTTGGTCTTCAGCATTTCGGACTCGGTCTTCTGCACGAGTTCCCGCAGGCTCTGGATGTTCGCGTTCTTCAAGCAATTGTAGGAGCGGACCGAAAGCTCAAGCTCTTCCACCGAACGGTCGAGATGCTCGAGTCGTGGATCGTTGTAATTTTCCACCACTTCTTCCGGCAGATCCGGCGATTCCTCAAAGTTGATGAAGATGCTCATGTGATCCTTCACCAGCTTCGAAGCCAGCCCGATCGCGTCTTGCGGCGTGATCGCGCCGTTGGTCCACACTTCAAGCGACAGCTTCTCGTAGTCGGTCATCTGTCCAAGGCGCGCTGCTTCGACGGCGTAATTCACTTTGCGCACGGGCGAATGCACCGAGTCAATCGGAATGTAGCCGATCGGCAGGTCTTCGTCGAAGTTGCGGTCGGCGGAAACATAGCCTCGGCCGTTCTTCACGCGCATTTCGAGCTCGAGCTTGCCGCCTTCGCTCACTGTCGCAATGTAAACGCTCTTGTCGAGCACGGCGATGTCCGCGTCTTCCTCAATCTTCGCGGAGGTCACCGGACCCGGCACGTCCACATTGAGCGTGATCGTCTTCGGCTGATCCGAGTTCAACTTCAAAGGCACCTGTTTCAAATTCAAAATGATGTCGGTAGCGTCTTCC
>Ga0182015_10002520_pt1 | contig 21873 bp, 19 predicted proteins | sample 712P3MmetaG_FD_120478 | JGI IMG/M metagenome (GOLD analysis project Ga0182015, IMG submission 120478) | Permafrost microbial communities from Stordalen Mire, Sweden - 712P3M metaG | ecosystem: Environmental > Terrestrial > Soil > Wetlands > Permafrost | place: Sweden: Stordalen | collected...
ACCTCGACGTTCTTCTTTTTCTTGAGGTCGCCCATGAAGTCGATCAGATTCTGCGCGAAGGTACCGTCGTGCGGCGTCGGGCGGAAGAACCACTTGTAGCCGCGGGTGGTGAGGTTCGAGGCCGTCGAATCCTCGCACACGAATGGGATGCCGGCGCGTTCGGCCACTTGCGATGCCGTCGCCGTGTTCGACGATGCGTACGCACCGAGAATCGCCACGACGTGATCCTGCGTGATCAATTGCTGTGCGACGCTGGCCGCCTGATCGTTCTTTCCTTGCGAGTCGGCGATCACGAGGCGAATCCGCTTGTGCAGGCTCGGGATGCCGTTCTTCCCAACGCCCGGCAGCGGATAGGAGACGTGGCCATTGACCAAATCGGCCGCCAGCTGTGCGCCGGCGAGCAAGCTCGCGCCGGTTTGGGCAAGGCCGCCCGTAAGCGGCAAAATCACGCCGACCGGAATCGTGTCGTCGTCGGCAGCCTGCACCGGCACGACGTGGAACGCGCCGAGTGAAACGGCGACGGTGAGGATCGACAACCAGCGAACCAGGCGCACGGGCGCTCCCTTCAAGGACGAACCGATCAGGGGATGTTCGTACCGCGGGGCGCTGCGAACCTCATCCCGCCATATGGCCTATTGGAGAAAGACCGTGCCCATCACGCGGGTGCCGGCGTGGCGCGCGGTCAGCAGTTCGACAATCGATGCGTGTGCGATGCGGCCGTCGAGGATGTCGGCCGCACCGACGCCGCCGCGCACGCCCAGCGCGGCAGCGCGGATCGCGGTGCGCAAATCTTGCGGCAGCGTCGCGTCGTCCGCGAGGGTCAGTGCTTCGGCCGGCGTCAGTTCGCCGATGCACTCGCGCGTGAGCGCGTCGATCACGCCGCCGTTTTCGTGGAAGAAGAGCGCGCGTTTCGCTGCCATCGAGCGCGCGACGGCGCTGGCGACGTCGTCGGCGCGCACGGCGACGTCGCCGCCGAACATGCCGAACGCCAACGGCTCGACGACCGGAATGTAGCCGGCCGCGAGCAGCGTGTGCAAGAGCCGCGTCTGGACGGCGCCCAGCCCCTCGCCGGCGGCGGGCAGCATTCCCGCATCGGCCCCCGAGACGCCGACGGCCGCATCGCTCGTGCGGTTGATGGTCTTGACGATCGTGCGCGCGGCGTCGGCGGAGGGCGCGACGACGATCGGCTGCTGACCGCGTTCGACCAAGAACGCGAGGTCCGCAAAAAGCGTAGTGCCATCGGTCGCGAGTGTCGACTCGTCGATCCGAACGACGATCATCTAACCGTCTTTGGGTTCCTCGGCATCCTTCCTCTTTGCATTTGAAGCGTTCACACGATTTAACGCACCCTGTACATCACCACGCAACCACAATTCGATGCCCTCGATGCAGCGGTCTACGACGGCCGGCAGCGCCTCGGCTTCCTCCGGTGAGAACGCACCGAGCACGTGACGGATCGCTTCGCCCGTCTCGCGATCGCGACCGATGCCGATGCGCAACCGCGGAAAGGCGGTGCCGAATACCTCGATCAGCGACTTGAGCCCATTGTGACCGCCGGAACTTCCATCCGCACGCAGACGTAAGCGCGCGAACGGTAAGTCCAGATCGTCGACGACGACGAGGATGCGCGGCGGCGGAACCTTGTAGAACGTCGCGACGCCGAGCGCCGGCGCCCCGCTCAAGTTCATGAACGCGAGCGGCTCGACGATCGCCGCGCGGCGGCTGCGGTCGAGCGCGACGCGCGCATCGCGGCGCTTCGTCCACCCCTCGAGGTGCCAGCGGCGCGCCAATTCTTCGACGACGATGAACCCGATGTTGTGCCGGGTGCGCGCATATTCGGGCCCGGGGTTGCCGAGCCCGACGATGAGCCGGAGGTCGTCGATGGGCCGCTACTCGGCGGCGGGTGCGGCTGCCGGTTCGGGGGTAACGACCGGTGCGGCGGCGGCCGTGAGCGCGGCGTCATCCGACGCGGTGCGCGAACCTTCAACCGCAACGACGACGGTTTCGGCCGGCGTGATCAGGGTGAAGCCGGGCGGCAGTTTCACGTCGCCGGCGGTGATGTGATCGTTGACGTTGAGTCCGCTGACGTCGATCTCGAAGTGCTCCGGCAGTTTGCCTGCCGGCCCCTTGACCTCGAGCGCATGCGTGACCATGTCCATCACGCCGCCCTGCTCCTTCACCCCCGGCGGAACGCCGACGGTGACGATCTGGACCGATGCGTTGATCGCTTCGGTCGACGAGACGCGCTGGAAGTCCGCCGCGATCGGACGGTGCGAGATCGGGTCGCGCTGCACTTCACGCAGCAGAACCGATTCTTTCTTGCCGCCGATCGTCGCGTCGACGATGTGGCTTTGTCCGCCGCTCGAAAGCAGTTCGTTGAGGGTCTTCGCGTCGACCGCAATTGCTTCCGAGCCGCCGTGACCGTAGAGTGCGCCGGGAATCCGGCCCTCGCGCCGCGCCTTCTTGGCGCCGGTGGTGCCGATTTCGGCTCGCTGATGGATGATCACGTTGGTGACGCGTTCTTGTTTCGCCATGACGGGGTTCGTGGTTCCTTAAACCGCAGCCGCGATCGCCGCTTCGGCGTTCGCTTCATGCTGCGGAGCTTCTTCAGTAGTTGTGCCGGCAGGAGTGGGTTCGAGGAAGTCATCGCCGGCGAACAGTTCGGAAACCGAGCGGTTCGCGGTGATGCGCTTGATCGCGTCGGCCAGGATCTGTGAGATCGAGAGCTGCTCGATGCGCGTCCCGATGCCGTCGGGATGAGCGGAGATCGGGATCGTGTTGGTGACGATCACCTTGCGGATCGCCGAGGATTCGAATTGCTTGATGGCATCGCCGGCAAAGATGCCGTGCGTGGCCAGGCAGTAGACTTCGGTCGCGCCGCGCTTCATGAGCGCTTCCGAGGCTTTGACGAGCGTGCCGCCGGTGGAGATCATGTCGTCGACGACGACCGCGATCTTGCCCTCGACGTCGCCGACGATGTGCGTCACTTCGGAGACGTCGGGTTCGGGGCGGCGCTTGATGATGACGGCCAGCGTCGATTTCAGCCGTTTGGCGAAGAACTCCGCGCGCGGCACGCCGCCGGCGTCGGGCGAGACGACGACGATCTTCTCGCCGAAGAGCTTCTCGTTGCGCAAGTGGTTGCACATGTGCGGCGCGGCCATCAGGTTGTCGACCGGAACGTCGAAGAAGCCCTGAATCTGCGCGGCGTGGAGGTCGAGCGTTACGATCCGCTCGGCACCCGCCGTTTGCAGCATGTTGGCGAGCAGCTTGGCCGAGATGGGCTCGCGGCCTTTGGTCTTCTTGTCTTGCTTAGCGTAGCCATAGTATGGGATCACGGCGGTGATGCGGTTGGCCGATGCGCGCCGCAGCGCGTCGATCATCAGCAGCAACTCCATGATCGCATCGTTGACCGAGCCGCCCCAGGGTGTGCGGCATAGCGACTGCAGCACGAAGACTTCCGCCCCGCGGACGTTTTCGCGAATCTCGATGCGACATTCGTCGTTCTTGAAGCGGTCGACGAGCGCATTGCCGATGCGCGTTTGCATCTTCTTGGCGATCTCGTCGGCAAGCTCGCGGTTCGATGTCCCGCTAAAGAGCAGCGGCGGCTGGATCACGAGGGTACTCCTAACGCTTCCCAAGATCGCCTGAGCGCACGGGGGAAGCCCGGATCATTCCTCGCCCGAGAGGCGTGCGCCCTCCTGAAGCGGTTGGACCCGGCGGGGTGTTATGGGGAGTTCTTATGCCCAAATTCGAATTGGTCAGTCCGTACGCGCTGGCTGGGGACCAGCCGGCGGCGACCGAGGCGCTGGCCGCCGGCGTGGCCCGCGGCAACCATGCCCAGACGCTTCTGGGCGTCACCGGGAGCGGCAAGACGATGGCGATGGCGCGGGTCGTCGAGATGGTCCAGAAGCCGACCCTCGTCCTCTGCCACAATAAGACGCTGGCCGCTCAGCTGTGCGCCGAGTTTCGCGATTTTCTCCCGCACAACGCGGTCGAGTATTTCGTCTCCTATTTCGACTACTACCAGCCCGAGGCGTATATCGCCCACACGGACACCTACATCGCCAAGGACTCCTCGATCAACGATGAGATCGAGCGCCTGCGGCATTCGGCCACCCAGTCACTGCTGACCCGGCCCGATACGCTGATCGTCGCTTCGGTCTCGTGCATCTACGGGTTGGGCTCGCCGGCCGATTACATGGAGCTCTCCGCCGACATCAAGATCGGCGATACGATCGACCGCGACGACTTCTTGCGCAAGCTGATCGGCATGCAGTACCGGCGCAACGACCTCAATCTCGTGCGCGGCACGTTCCGCGTGCGTGGCGATACGCTCGAGTTCGTCGGCGTCGAAGAAGAACTGGTGCATCGTATCGAGTTCTTCGGCGATGAGATCGAAGCGATCAACGTCGTCAACATCATGACGGGCGAGTACGTCGAGTCCAAGGACGAACTGAAGATCTTCCCGGCCAAGCACTACATCACGCCGGAGGAGAAGCTGAGCCGCGCCATCGTCGCGATCGAAGAAGAACTGCTCGACCGGCTGAAGTTCTTCAAGGACAACGGCAAGCTGCTCGAAGCGCAACGGCTCGAGCAGCGCACGCGGTACGACCTCGACATGCTGCGCGAAGTCGGCTATTGCAACGGCGTGGAGAACTACTCGCGCCACCTCTCCGGCCGCGAAGTGGGGTCGACCCCGTTCTGTCTGCTCGACTTTTTTCCCAAGGACTGGCTGCTTTTCGTCGATGAATCGCACGTGACGATTCCGCAAGTCGGCGGGATGTACGGCGGCGACCGATCGCGCAAATTATCGTTGGTAGAGCACGGTTTCCGGCTGCCGTCGGCGCTCGACAACCGTCCGCTGATGGCCGAGGAGTTTCAGCAGCATCTCAACCAGGTGATCTACGTCTCGGCCACGCCGGCGACGTTCGAGATGTCCCGCTCGCAGCAGATCGTCGAGATGGTCATCCGGCCGACCGGGCTCGTCGATCCGGAAGTCGAGGTGCGGCCGACGCGTCACCAGGTCGACGACTTGATGGACGAGATCCGCAAGCGGACCGAAAAGAACGAGCGCGTGCTGGTCACGACGCTCACCAAGAAGATGGCCGAAGACCTCACCGACTATTTGCTCGAGAACGGGCTCAAGGTGCGCTACCTGCACAGTGAGATCGAGACGCTCGAGCGCATCGCGATCCTGCGCGATCTGCGCAAGGGCGAGTTCGACGTGCTGGTCGGCATCAATCTCCTGCGCGAAGGCCTCGATTTGCCGGAAGTCTCGCTCGTCGGCATCCTCGATGCGGACAAAGAAGGCTATTTGCGCAGCGGTACCGCGCTGATCCAGACGATCGGCCGCGCGGCGCGCAACGTCGAGGGTAAGGTGATCATGTACGCCGACGTCGTTACCGAATCGATGGCGCGCGCGCTCGGCGAAACGAAGCGCCGGCGCGAACGGCAAGTCGCCTACAACCTCGAGCACGGCATCGAACCCAAGTCGATCCGTAAGGAAGTGCGCGATATTCTCGCGCTCGTGAGCGCGAGCACGAATGCCGCCACCGGACTCAAAGGCGAGAAACTGCCGCGTGAGGTCGCGCTGGCAATGTCCAACGACATCGAGCGCAAGATGCGCGAAGCGGCGGCAAATCTCGAGTTCGAGAAAGCGGCGGCACTGCGCGATGAGTTGATCGAACTGCGCCGGCAGGTCGGCGGCAACGAGTCGGTGCTTTTCCAGGGCAAAGCCCCGAAAATTTTCCAGCACGCGCTACGCGAACTCGTCGGGAGTTAGGTCCGCGGGCGCGGAGGCCCGGCAGAATCTTTCAACGTTGCCGCCGTGCGGCGACCGGTTTTCTTCAGTTACATGTTATTTGTGTAAAGTAGCATCTCAGACAAATGCAACTGACAAATATTATTACGTCACGTATAATCAACATATGGAACAGAAGCAGGGCCCCGAACCGAAGGGCCTATCGCACGACGCGATGGACGCGCTCGTTGCGAGCGTCATCGGTTGGTACGAACGGCATTTCACCCCGGCACCGGATCCGTCGGAAGACATCGCTTTCTCGGATGAATGGGAACGCAAGCAGATCGCGCGCGAACTGCACTGGAACTGATCGCGACCTCGCCCGCATAAGGAAAGCCCGACCGCACGACGGAACGTGCCCGGCGTGAGTGCGCTCTTGGAAGTGCGCGGCCTGGCCAAGCAGTTCGGCGCGCTCCGCGCGCTGGACGGAATCGACCTCGACGCGGCGGAGGGACGCCTGACGGGCCTGATCGGGCCCAACGGCGCCGGAAAATCGACCGCCTTCGGCTGCATCTGCGGCGCGATCAAACCGAGTGCGGGCAGCGTCCTCTGGCGCGGTCGCCGGATCGATGGTCTCGCCTACCACCGCGTCGCTCGCCTGGGCGTCGCGCGGACCTATCAGGTCGTGCAGCCCTTCGGCGATATGACCGTGCGCGAAGCGACGACGGTCGGCGCGCTGTTGCACCATCATCACGTTGCGGCGGCGGAACGCAAAGCCGACGAAGTGCTCGACCTGGTCGGGCTCGCGCACCGCGCGAACGTCCCCGGCCACGCGCTGACGATCGCCGACAAGAAGCGGCTCGAGGTCGCGCGCGCGCTCGCGACCGATCCGGCGCTGCTGCTGCTCGATGAGGTCATGGCCGGCTTGACGCCGAGCGAAGCGCAGGACGCGGTCGCGCTGTTGCGCCGCATCCTCGCGACCGGCGTGACGATCGTGATGGTCGAACACGTGATGGAAGTGCTGATGGCGGTCGCCGATCACGTGGTCGTCATCGCGGCCGGGAAGACGATCTTCGCCGGCACCGCGGCCGAGGCGGTCCGCGATCCGGGCGTGATCGATGCGTACCTCGGCGCGGCGGCATGATGCAGCCGGTGCCCCAAACGGCGGCGCTGCTCGCCGTTGAAGATGTCGCCGTCGCCTACGACGGCATGCGCGCGCTGCAGGGCGTGACGCTCGACGCCGCGGCCGGCACGATCGTCGCGCTGGTCGGTGCCAACGGTGCCGGTAAGACGTCGCTGTTGCGGGCAATCAGCGGGATCGTGCGACCCGAACGCGGGACGATTCGCTTCGACGGCAGCGACATCACGCGTCTTCCCGCGCACGAGATCGTGCGCCGCGGCATCGCGCACGTCCCCGAAGGGCGGCGCGTCTTCGCATCGGCCACGGTGCGCGATAACCTCTTGCTTGGAGCCTACGTGGAGCGCGATCGAAGCGCGCGCGCGCACCGCCTCGAAGACGCGTTCGTCGCGTTCCCGATCCTGCGCGCGCGCTTGGAGCAGCGTGCCTCGACGCTCTCGGGCGGCGAGCAGCAGATGCTGGCGATCGCGCGCGGGACGATGAGCGGGCCGAAGTTGTTGATGCTCGACGAACCCTCGCTCGGAATCGCACCCAAGCTGATCCCCGAGATCTACGAAGGCATCCGGCAGATCGCGGCGCGCGGCACGAGCGTGTTGCTGGTCGAGCAGAACGTGCGCGAAGCGCTGCGCCTGGCCACGTGGGCGTTCGTGCTGCAAACGGGCCGCGTCGTAGCCAGCGGCGCCGCGCGCGAACTGGCGGAGAGCGATCTGATCAAACGGGCGTTTCTCGGACTGTGAGTTGGCGGGTCGGCGTCGACGTCGGCGGAACGTTCACCGATCTCGTGGCGACCGACGCCGAAGGCACGATCGTGCGCTTCAAGGTGGCGACGACGCCGCGCGCACCCGAGGAGGGTTTGCTCGACGCGCTGCGCACGCTGCTGCGCGAGGTTGACGCGGGGGCGATCGTGCAGCTCAGCCATGCCAGCACGATTGCGACCAACGCGCTGCTGGGGCAGGTCCATCTCGAGCTGCCGCGCGTTGCGTTCGTGACGACCGAAGGGTTTCGCGACGTGCTCGAGATCGGGCGGCAAGCGCGCAGTTCGGTCTACGATCTGCACGTCAAACGGCCGCCGCCGCTCGCGCTGCGCGAGGATCGTTTGACGGTCCGCGAGCGCATCGACTATGACGGCAGCGTGCACGTTGCGCTCGATCCGCAGAGCGTCGCCGACGCCATCGCCACGATTCGCGAACGCGGCATCGGCAGCGTTGCGGTCGGCCTGCTCAACAGTTACACCAACGACGCGCACGAGCGCGCCGTCGCCGGCGCCGTGCGCGCGGCGCTGCCGGACGTGGCCGTCACCGCATCGTCGGCGCTGGTGCGCGAAGAGCGCGAATACGAGCGCTTTTCAACCGCCGTCGTCAACGCGGCGTTGATGCCCGTCGTGCGCGGCTACCTCGAGCGGCTGGCCGCCGGCGTGCGCGGGCTCGGCATTGCGGCGCCCGTGTTCGTCATGCAGTCCAACGGCGGCACCGCCGCCCTCGCGTTCGTCGCCGAGCGTCCGGCGACGCTGGTGGAGAGCGGTCCGGCCAGCGGAGTGATCGCCGCCGCCGCGGTCGGGGCGGCGATCGGCGCCGCCAACGTGCTCTCGTTCGACATGGGCGGTACGACGGCAAAGGCCGGCACGATCATCGGCGGCGAGCCCGAGATCGCATACGAGTTCGAAGCGGCCGGCTCGACCCACAGCGGACGCGCCAGCAAGGGCAGCGGCTATCCGGTGCGCTTCCCGTTCGTCGATCTGGCCGAGGTCAGTGCCGGCGGCGGAACGATCGCGCGTTTGGATACGGTCGGCGTGCTGCGCGTCGGACCGCTGTCGGCGGGTGCCGATCCGGGCCCCGCGTGCTATGGGAAAGGCACGCAGCCGACGGTCACCGACGCGAACGTCGTGCTGGGACGTCTCAACCCGGTCGCGCTCGTCGGCGGCACCTTTCCGATCGATGCAGCACGTTCGCGCACCGCGGTCGCAAGCGTCGCCGCGCCGCTCGGCGGTGACGTCGAGCGAACGGCGGCCGGGATCGTCGCGCTCGTCGATGCCGAGATGGCGAAAGTGCTGCGCATCGTGTCGGTCGAGCGCGGCCTCGATCCGCGCGACTTCGTGCTGATGGCGTTCGGCGGCGGGGGACCACTGCATGCCTGCGCACTGGCCGGCGATTTGGGGATGCGCCGCGTCGTCATTCCGCGCTACCCCGGCTTGTTCAGCGCGCTCGGACTTCTTGCTGCAGACGTGCGCGCGACGTTCTCGCGCTCGCTCGTCGCGCCGCTCGATGCGGTAACGCTGGGTGACGCGCACGGCGCCGCCGCCGCGCTGACCGAAGAAGCGCGCGCGGCGCTGCGCCAACAGGGCGTGCCGGATGCAAAGATCCGGACCGTCGTAGAACTCGACGTGCGTTACGCCGGCCAATCGTTCGATCTGACCGTTCCGTTCGACGGCGACGAGGCGGCGCTCGCGGATGCGTTCCACCGCCGGCACGAGCGCCGCTATGGCTACGCCTCGCGCGACGAACGCGTCGAGCTCGCGACGGTGCGCGTTACGGCGATCGGTTCGGCCGGCGCGGCGCCGCATACGGCGATTGCCGCCGGCACCGTGACCGGGGATGCGAGCAGCGCCCGCATCGGAACGCGCCGCGCGTGGGACGGCGGCGCGTTCGTCGACGCGACGATCTACGAACGCGAGCGCTTGGGCGCCGGCACGACCTTCGCGGGCCCGGCGATCGTCGAGCAGTACGACACGACGAGTTGGATTCCGGCCGGCTGGAACGCGACCGCCGACGCTACCGGGAACCTGCTGGTGGAGAAACGCGCATGATTGCCGGCGCCCTGGATCCGATTACCGCCGAGATCATCGTCTCGGGGCTGCTGTACGCGAGCGAAGAGATGGGGATCGCGGTGCGCAACGCGGCGTATTCGCCGAACATCAAGGAACGGCTCGACCATTCGTGCGCGATCTTCGATGCGCAGTTACGGCTCGTCGCGCAGGCCGAGCACATCCCGGTGCATCTCGGTTCGCTGCCCTGGGGCCTGCGCCGTACGCTCGAGCGCATCGCCGCAACCGGCGAAGCGATGCGGCCGGGCGACCAGTGGGTCGTCAACGATCCGTACTTGTCCGGCACGCACCTCAACGACGTGACGGTCATCCGGCCGATCTTCGTCGACGGCGCGGTCTTCGGCTACGCCTGCAACAAGGCGCATCACGCCGACGTCGGCGGGATGGTGCCGGGTTCGATGCCGCCGAACGCACGCGAACTCTTCGCTGAAGGCTTCATCATGCCGCCGATGCGGCTGATGCGCGACGACGCGGTCGTGCCGGAGACGGTGGCGCTGTTCCGCGCCAACTCGCGCACGCCCGAGACGCGCAGCGGCGATCTGCGCGCGCAACTTGCCGGCAACGTGACGGGCGAGCGCCGCGTGCGCGAACTCGTCGACCGCTACGGCGCGGCAACCGTAGCCGAAGCCGTCGCGAAAGCGATCGACGACGGCGAGCGCCGGATGCGCGCCGCACTGCGCGCTTTCCCCGACGGCCTGGCCGATCTGGGCGACGTGATGGAAGATGCGAACGGCGAACCGTCGATCGTGCTGCAGCTGCGGCTCGAGAAACGCGGCGAGCGAATGATGCTCGACTACACCGGCACGTCGCCGCAACTGCCGATGCCGCTCAACGCGGTCTACGGCGTCACGCTCTCGGGCGTCTACTACGCGATTCGCGCGCTGCTGGCGCCGGATATCCCGATGAACGACGGCGTCTTCCGTCCGATCGACGTACACGTCCCCGAAGGAACGCTCCTCAACCCGCACCGCCCGGCGCCGGTCTCGGCCGGCAACGTCGAAACCTCGATGCGCAACGCCGATCTGGTGCTGGCGGCGCTCGGCATGCTCGCTCCGGAGCGCGTTCCCGCGCAGAGCGGCGGCTCGATGAACAACGTGATGATGGGCGGCATCGACGAACGTGGCGAGCCCTGGGCATTTTACGAGACCAATGGTTGCGGCATGGGCGCGCGGCCCGAAGCCGACGGCGTCGATGCGATCCAAGCGCATATGACCAACACGCTCAACACGCCGATCGAAGTGCTCGAGCGAACGTTTCCGCTGCGCGTGACGCGCTATGAGTTTGCCGATGCGACGGCCGGCGCGGGCCGCTATCGCGGCGGCGCCGGCCTCGTGCGCGCGCTGCAGGTTCGCGCCGGTACCGCGACGATCTCGTTGTTGGGCGAACGCCACGCCGTGCGCCCGCACGGCAGCGCCGGCGGCGGCGCCGGTGCTACGGCGCGACACACGCTGATCGCGGCCGGCGATGAGAAAGGGCTAACGATGCGCACGCTTCCCGCCAAAGTGACCCTTCAGGTGAACGCCGGGGAGACGCTCGTCGTGCAGACCGCCGGCGGCGGCGGCTACGGTGAGCCGGCGCAGCGCGACGTCACCGCGACGCAGCGCGATGCCGCCGACGGCATCGCGAGCGCGCCCTGATGCAGCCGACGATCGTTCCCGGGGTCGCAACGTGGTCGCGCTGGCAGGCCGACCGGTCGATGTTTTTCAACGCCTGGTTCGTCGAAGGCACCGGCGGCAACATGGTCGTCGATCCACTCGAGCCCGACGCCGACGATCTCGCGTACGTCGATGCGCGTGGCCTCGCGGCGGTCGTCGTCACGAACCGCGATCACGAACGCGCGGCCGCAGCGTTCGCGCAACGGTACGGTGTGCCGGTGATCGCCGCGCTCCCCGATGCGAACGAGATGAGCGTCCCGGTGACGCGCGCGATCGTACCCGGCGAGACGCTTTTCGGCTGGAGGGCGATCGGCTTGGACGGCTTCAAGACGCCGGGCGAGTTCGCGCTCTTCCATCCTCCGAGCCGGAGCGCCATTACGGGCGATGCGTTGTGGGGCGTCCCCGCCGGTGCCGTGCGGTTGATGCCCGATGAGAAGCTCGCGGATCCGGCACGCGCGGCGCTTTCCGCGCGTCAACTCCTCGCGCTGGGCGTGCGGCATTTGCTCGTGGGCGACGGGATGCCGGTGTTTCACCGCGGCTGGGACGCGTTGGCCGACATGCTCGACGCGCGCAGCGGCGTGCTGACGCGGCGCGTCAACCTCGATGAACTCAACGCCGCGTCGGACGATGCGCCGGCGCCCTACACCGGTGCCGCGGCTGAAGTCGGCCGGCTGCTCGGCGCGACGCGTTTGGGCTATGCGCTCGGCGTGCTGGAACGCGGCCAAGTCTACTGTCCCTACCACTGGCATACGCAGGAAGAAGAAGCGTTCGTCGTGTGGTCGGGCACCCCCACGCTGCGGACGCCGCAGGGCACGTTCGCATTGCGCCCGGGCGACGTGATCGCGTTTCCGACCGGCGCGCGCGGAGCGCATCGCATCTCGAACGAGAGCGACGCGCCGTGCGCGATCCTGATGTTTGCCAACATCGACGCGGGCGACGTGTGCCACTATCCCGATTCACGCAAGTTGCTCGTCGAAAGCACCGGCGCGATCGTGCGCAGCGAACCGGAACTGGATTACTTCGAAGGCGAGCGGTGAGGGGGCGTCTTCTCGCGGCCGTCCTAGCAGCGGCATCTTTGGCTGCCGCCGGCAGTGCGCCGGTGGCCGCGTCCCTGCCGCGTCCGGCGCACGTCGTCGTCGTGGTCGAAGAGAATCACACGCTCGCGCAGGTCGTCGCGAGCGGCAATGCACCCTACCTCACGACGGTCGCGCGAAGCGGTGCGCTCTTCACCCATGCCTATGGCGTGATGCATCCGAGTCAGCCGAACTATTTCGCACTCCTGGCCGGGCTGACGAACACCAACGGCAACGGGTGTCCGGCGCGCGGCGTCCCGGTGGACGCGCCGAATCTCGCCAGCGAACTCCTCGCCGCGCACTTCACTTTCGCGGCGTATTCCGAATCGCTGCCGGTCGCGGGCTTCATGGGCTGCGCGGCCGGAACGTACGGGCAGAAGCACGCGCCGTGGACGCACTTCAGGAACATTCCGCAAACGTTGCATCGTCCGCTAGCGGAGCTGAGGTCATTCGATGGGCTGCCGACCGTCGCGTTTATCGTGCCCAACGTCGACGACGACATGCACGACGGGACGGTCAAGGAAGCCGACGACTGGGCCGAGTCGCACCTCACGCCGCTGCTGAAGTGGGCCGCGACGCACGACACGCTCGTCGTCTTCACGTGGGATGAAGGCTATGATGCGCCCAACTCGATCCCGACGATGTTCGTCGGTCCCATGATCCGCGCCGGACGCTACCCCGAGCGCATCGACCACTATCGCGTGTTGCGCACGCTCGAGGATCTCTACGGCCTCACGCCGACCGGCAAAGCGGCAAACGCCGCGCCGATTACCGGCATCTGGCGTTGAGCGACGCCCCCGAGCCGCCGGCGGCGAGCGCTGCCGAGGCGATCGCGCGCATCGATCGCAGCGACGCGCAATTGAAGGCATGGATTCACGTCGACCGTGCTGCCGTGCGCGCCGTGCCGGCCGCCGGTCCGCTGGCCGGCATGCCGTTCGGCGTCAAGGACATCATCGAAGTCAGCGGGATGCCGACGCGGTACGGCCTCGCGAGCTTCGGCATTGCATCCGCGCCGATCGATGCATGGTGCGTCGCGGCGCTGCGCGCAGCCGGCGCCGTTCCGGTCGGCAAGACGCACTCGACGGCGCTCGCGTTCCGCGATCCCGCGCCGACGCGCAACCCGCATCACCCCGAGCGCACGCCGGGAGGTTCCAGTGCCGGCAGCGCCGCCGCGGTCGGCGCCGGACACGTGCCGTTCGCGCTCGCCACCCAAACGCTCGGTTCGATCGTGCGTCCGGCGGCGTTCTGCGGTGTCGTCGGCTACAAGCCGACCCACGGAACGATTCCGCCTCAAGGCGTAACGCCGCAAGCGCCGACCTTCGATACGGTCGGCATCATCGCGGCGAACGTGCAGATTGCCGCGCGCGTCGCGGCGGTCTTTCGCGCCGGTCTCGATACCGAGCCGGCCGGCGCACCGCGCATCGCGTACGCGCCGGGCGCGTTCGCCGAGCGTTTCGAGGCGGCGGTGCCGGCGGCACTGCAAGCCACGGCCGACGGCGTCGCCGCGGCGGGCGCAACGGTCGAGCGGATCGACTTGCCGGCGATCGTCGGCGATGCGATCGCGCCGCACTGGACGATCGGCGCGTTCGAAGCCAACGCCGTGTTACGGCCGCTGCGCGTTCACGGCTTTCCCCCGCTACTCGACGCGTTCATCGCCGCGGCGCCGGAGACGACGTACGACATGTATCGCGCCGCGCTCGAATTTCGCGAGCGCACGCGGCCGCAGATCGCCGCACTGCTCGCGCAATACGACGTGCTCTTGCTCGCTTGTGCGAATCCCGCGCCCGGACTCGATTCCACGGGCGACGTGGTGCCGTTCATGCCCTGGACGTTTTGGGGACTGCCCGTGCTCACGTTGCCGGTTGCGCGTTCGGCCGATGATTTGCCGATCGGCGTGCAACTCGTCGCCGCCCCGGGTGCCGACGCGACGCTGCTGCGTGCGGCCCGCTGGATCGAACGGAACGCTCTGAGCCGCTAAGCGTGCGCCGGTTTGAGCACCACCGGGCAGTAGTTGGGCGGGCTTGTGGTGGGTTCCAAGAGGACCGTTTCGATCGGCGTGCTCGTGCTGATGCGAACCTCCGAGCCGCGAATGAAAAGTGCGCCGAGGCCGGCAAACGGAATGAATCCGAGCACGCCGGACATCACCTTCCGGTTGCGTCCGTTGATGCGCAACTGTTGTTTGCAAAACGTGACCCGCGTTCCGTTGACGGCGGGCAGTGCGTCAAGGCGTAACGTGAGGTCGCCTTCATGTCCCGAAGTTCCATTATGACCGGCTAGGACGACCGTTCCCGATCCGACGGCTCCGTTCGCCACGAGCACGCGACCGGCGACCGTAACCGGCGCGAGCAGAACGAACGAAAACGGCTGCCCGGATTTGCTGCGGTCGGACATCAGCGGCCGCACGAGGTGAAATCGGATCGACGTCCCGGCCGGCAGGGTGACGGGTAGCGGCGCACGCGCGGCGCTCGCAACAAGGGCCGCGATGAGGGTCGCCGTCGCCAGCATCATAGGGCCTTCGTTCCCACCTTCGCCGGATTTCTTACGCCCGCGGGTCGGGAAGCTAGGGCGCGTGGCCGGCGGCGACGTCGGCTAGGGCTTGATCGAAACGCGTTAGCGCGGAGTAGCGGTGAATCTCGAGCAGGTTGGCCGAGTCGCCGGCATTGCCCCAATCCTCGATGAACGCGAGTTCGTAGCCGTTGGCGGCCGCAAGTTTCTCGAGCCGTGCATTGTAGTTGTCCTCGGGATAGACCAGCGCGTAGATCTTATGCCCGAGGTGGTACTGCAACGACGTGCGCGAGAGCGTGAGTTCGTGCACGACTGCCGCGTCGCCGAGCGCGCGCAGATCCGGCGGATGGTTCGCCGTCAGGCTCTGAATCGTCATGATGCCGCTGCGGGACATCTCGAGCAGCTGCGGCCAGGTCGTGTGCCGCTTAGTCGTCGTCGTGCCGACGAAGTTGGTGTGCACGAACATCGTCGCCGGAAAGCGATAGCGCGCCAGCAGCGGGAAGGCGTTTTCGTAGATCCCGTGCCCGTTATCATCGAAGGTTAAGGCGAGCGGCTTGCTCGGCAGCGGCGTGCCGCGCTCGAGGTGCGCGCGCAACGCCTCGAGCGTCACGATGTGATACCCTCCGCGTGCAATCGCGGCGAGCTGCGTTTTGAAGGTATCGAGCGGCGTGTCGAACCAAACTTCTTTCGCCGGAACGACGTCGTGCCACACGATGACGGCGACGTACGGTGTCCTTCCACCGGAAGCGACCTGCGGAAGTCCGTCATCGGCTCCCCGAACGGGTGCTGCAACGAGCATGAAGCAAACGAAGGCAGTCCAGGCGAGGAAGCGGTTGACCATCAAAACGGATGTTGCTTCAACGAGGCGCGGCTTCCCTCGGGTCTCGTTGCGACGCATCGCGCTCATCGCCGGCTGTATCGTCGCGTTCCTCATCGCCTTTGCGGCCGCCGCGCACGACACGATCGAGCGCATGGTCGTCGAACGCGCGCTCGCGGGCGCCTTCGGCGGCGATGCGTCGATCGCCACGTTGCGGCACGAGAACGGCGCGACGATCCTCGAAGACGTGCGCGCGCAGACGGCCAACGGCGCGGTCACGGTCACGCTCGAGCGGGCGGCGTACACGGTCGACGGCGATGAGTGGAACGTCGATACCGACGGCGTGCACGTTGCGATCGCCGTCGATCGCGTTGCGGGCGACGAGTTCGCGGGCGCGCCGAGTGCCGCGCACGTACTGAATCTGCAACACCTCGTCTTGCAGGTCAAGAATGCGAGCCTCGCGCTCGCGCGCAGCAGCGACCCGGCGACGAAGGTGGAAGTCGCGGGCGTTAGCGGAACGATCGATGCGTCCGCGCGTATCACCTACGACGTGCGCGGCGACCTGATCGCCGATACCGGCGCGTATCCGTTCAGCGCGAAGGCCGTGAGCGATTCCGGTGCGGGCGTGGACGCGCGTTGGACGGCCGCGGCGGTTCCGCTGGCGCCGCTGACGGCACTGTTGGGTACTGCGAGCCTCGCCGTTAGCGACGGCGAAGCGCGCGACGTTACGTTCACGTCGGCCGGCGGACTGCACGGCACGTTCACGTTGGCGAACGTGCGCGCGTCGATCGCGGGTCAGGCCGTGCACGGGCTCGCCGGGCCGGTCACCATCGTGGGCGACGGCCTCGGCAGCACCGGCCTCGACGCGCTGCTCGACGACGGCACGCCGGTCGCGGTCGTCGGCGAGGTTCACGACGGCCCCGACTGGAGCCGCACGCTGACGTCGGGGACGGGCGATCTGCGCGCGCTCGCGCATATGTTCGCGCTGATCGCCGTGCAACCGAACCTGCGCTGGATGAACGTCGAGACGACCGCGCCGGGCATCACGTTCGGCCAGTATGCGATGACGACGAAGGCCGTGCCGCACGTCGTGCAATTGATCGCGGTCGATCCGCGCGAGCCGAGCGTGCGCATCGACACCGCGCTCTCCCACGAACACGTGATTTCGACGGGCGAGCGAACCTCCGATCTCGGCCTTCGAACGAAAGCCGTCGCCGGCGCGAACGGCGACTACTTCGACATCGGCCGGACCTACGAGCCGCAAGGCATACTGATCAAGTCGGGTGTGCTGCTGCACGGACCGACGGATCACGAAGCGGTGGTGTTCGATCGTACCAACAAAGCGACGTTCGCGCTCTTCCATTTGCACGGCCGCGTCGTGGACGGCACGCGGACGTATCCGGTGACGCTCTACAATTCGTGGCCGACGCGCGATGTTGCAATCATCACGCCCGACTATGGGAAGATGCTTCCGGCCGCACCGGGCGTCACGTTCGCAGCACTGCAAGCGCTCGGCGATGCGCGCTATCGCGTGCTTTCACTGCAGCCGATGACCGTCGCCATTCCGGTCACGTTCGGCTTGGGTTTCAGCGATCGGCTCAACGAACCGCTGCCGCGCCCCGGCGACGTGGTGGAGGTCCATTACGCGCTCGATCCGCCGGTGCCGGGCGCGTTCGCCGGGATCGGTTCCGGCCCGTTGTTGCTCAAAGACGGCGTGTGGTACGAGGATCGGCACGCGCCCGCACCCGACGAGCGCAACGTGCAGTGGCCGGTCGTCGCGATCGGCAACATGCCCGACGGCACGCTGATGTTCGCCGCCGTCGATGGGCGGCATCCGGAACGCTCGATCGGCATGACGCGGCCCGAATTCGGTGAGCTGCTGCGCGGCTACGGCATGCTCGATGCGATGGCGCTCGATTCGGGGGGCTCCGTTACGCTCGTATCGCGCGCACCGGGGAACCGCGCCGTCACCGTGCGCAACGTGCCGTCCGATTTCAGCGAGGAGCGGTATGTGACCGACGGGCTGTTCGTCTACAGCACGGCGCCGCTCGGCACGATCGTGACGTCGCCGCGCCCGCACGTCGAGCCGACGCCGCTTACCGTGCCCGCACGATGATCGCGCTGCCGCCGGTGCTTGCGCCGCCGGCGCCGTTTCCGCTCGTCCTCGCGCAATGGTCGTCCGGCGAAGACGTCGCGCCCGGGATTCGGCGCGCCGACTACCGCCTAACCACCAACGCCGGGCCGCTGGTCGTGCACGTCGTGGCGATCGATACGCACGATCCGGCCGTGCGGCTGGGGGCCGTCGTCGCACGCGACCGGATGATCTCAAACGGCGAGACGGTGTCGTCGATGGCTGCGCGCACCGGCGCCGTCGCGGGCATCAACGCCGATTACTTCGACATCGGGAACACGAACCAGCCGCTCAACGTCGTCGTCCGCGACGGCGCGTTGTTGCGCACGCCCTCGAAGCGTGCCGCCATCGATGTCGCGACCGGCGGCGCCGTCGGCATCGGGTACGTCACGTTTGCCGGCAGCGTCTCATACGGAACGGCGCAGATTCCGTTGACCGGCGTGAACGAATGGCCGCCGCAAGGCGGTGCAACGCTGCTGACGCCGGCCTACGGTGTGCCGGCGCCGGCGGCGAACGTCGTCACGGCCGCGCTGACGCCCATCGATTCGCTGCCCGGGCTGCCGGGAACGTATCGCGTCACCGCGGTCGGCGCGGCGCCGCCGGGACCGGTGAGCGGCCTCCTCTTGGGATTCGGTCCGGCGGCCGCGGCGCTCGCACCGCCGCCGAGTGCCGGCGATACGCTCGTGCTGGCCTACGACACGACGCCGGCGGCGTCGTCGCTGCTGACCGCGGTCGGCGGCGGTCCGCTGCTCGTCGCGAACGGGGTTGCCGTCGAGGATCCCTACAGCCCGGCGCCGGAAGAGCGCGACGTTCGCTTTCCCGTTGCCGGTGCGGCGCTCGAACCCGACGGCACGCTGTTGCTGATCGTCGTCGACGGACGCAAGGCGGCCGTTTCGATCGGTCTCGCGCGGCCGGAATTCGGTGCGCTGATGCGCGGCTTCGGCGCGAGCGACGGGCTGGCGTTCGATTCGGGCGGTTCGGCGACGCTGGTGACCCGCGAACTCGGCGATACGGGGACGACCGTGGTGAACGATCCCAGCGACGGCCGCGAGCGGCCGGTGGCCGATGCGCTGCTGGCCTACAGCGATGCACCGGCCGGCCGCAATCCGCATCTCGTCGTGCGGCCGGCAACGTTCATCGCCTACCGGGGCGCGCAAGTCGCGCTGCGCGGCGCGATCGTGGATGACGCCGATCATCGTTTGCGTGCTGCCGACGTCGCACCGCTCGCGACCGATCCCGCCCTCGGCGCGCATGTTGCGACCGTGCGCGAGCGCGGCGGCACGTTGACGGCGCTCGTGCCGTACCGGACCGTCGATCGCGTCGCGGCGTTGACGATCGTGCCCGACCGCCCCAACCCCGCTCGGGGCGTGCAACTCCCGCTTACGGTCGCCGCGGCCGACGAGCGCGGTGCACCGGTCGCGCTCGGTGACGCACCGGTCCGCTGGACGCTCGGCCCGCAAAGCGCGAACGGCACGCACGTCGTCTACGATACGCAGGGCGGCGACATCGCGGTAACGGCAACGCTGGGCAGCGCCGTTGCGGCGACGCTGGTGCGCGTCGGCGACCATACGCTCGCCGTGCCGGCGCTCACCGAAACGCCGTTGGCCTACGATTTCACCGGAACGGCGCGCGCGGCATACGCGAACGCGGTGATCCCGCTGCCGGACGAGCCGGTGCGGCTGAGCATCGAGGTGTTCGGTGACGGCAACGGCGTGCCGCTGCGCGCGTCCTTCATCAACCGCTACGGCGAGAAGCAGGCGCTCACGCTTGCCAAAAGCGTTGACTGGACCGGCTGGCGGCGCATTGCGATCGCACTGCCGCCCGAGCTCAATCCGCCGCTGCGCCTGACGTCGATCTACGTCGTGCGTTCGCTCGGCGGTCCGCCCGTGCGCGTGGCCGGCGCACTCCGTTTCCGCGCGCTCGCGGTCGTCGTCCCGGGGAGCCCGTAATGCGTCTTGTGTTCTTGCTCGCGATCCTCGCCGGTACGTTGGCCGCCGCGCCGCCGGCCGCCCGCGGGGTCCCGGTGCTGATGTATCACAAGGTGGACGCGCACACGCCGTCGGGCGCAGTCGGCCGTTCGCTGACGCTCGAACCGGCCGCGTTCGAAGCGCAATTGGCGTGGCTGCGCGCGCACGCGATCCGCACGCTTACGATGAACGATCTGGCCGACGCCCTCAAGCGCGGCGAGCATCCGCGCAAAGCGGTCGTGCTCACCTTCGATGACGGCTACAACGATGCGGCCGACGTCGTCACCCCGCTGCTGCGCAAATACGGCGCGCATGCGAGTTTCTATGTGAGTGCCGGGTTCATCGGCGACGGCCGGCACGCGAGCTGGGCCAAGCTGCGCGCGATGCGCGCGGCCGGCATGGAGATCGGATGCCACGGCACGCGGCACCTCGACCTCTCGCGCGTGGGGCTTGCCTCCGCCACGCGGGAGGTGACCCACTGCGTTGCCGCGCTCGCACACTACGTCGGGCGTCCCACGACCTACGCCTACCCGGCCGGGCGCTGGAACGCGACGACGCTGGCGCTGATGCGCCGGATGGGGATGAAGGCGGCGCTCACGGAGCGTCCGGGCGTCGTGACCTCCCTCGCGGCGCCGTACACCCTGCCCCGGCGCCGCGTCGACCGGACCGCCGGCTTGGCCTCGTTCGCCGCAATCGCCACGCCGTAAGGCGAAATGATTCTTCCCGCGATGGGCTAACAACCGGTTGCATGATCGGCTTTTTCCTCGCCGGCGTCCTCGCCTTGGCGACGCCGTCGCCGCCGCTGTGCGGGTCGAGCGACATCTCAGTCACCAACCTGCAAATCAAGGTGATCAAAGGCTCGGCCAAGACCGCGACCGCCGATCGCCTCCTGATCACGGGCGTGTTCACGAACGTCGGCGCGGAGCCCCAGGAGCCGCACGTCGCCCAACACGCCGAGTTGCTGCGCAACGGGGCGGTCATCACCTCGCAGCCGTTGCCCCCGCTCGGGGCCGGTGTCGCCTACCCGTTGCAGTTCCGGATCTTCCGCGACACCTCGCAGCGAACCGATCCGCTCCAAGTGCTCGTGCGCTATGTCCTCGACGACAAGCGCCACGCGCCTCGCAATAACTGCTCGCCGACGAACGACAGCCTGCAAAAGAACTTCTGACGATGCGCGTGCGGCTGGAGCGGTGCGGCGCCGACGGCCGCACCGTGACGTTGCGCGCGCAGGTTGCCTTTGACGGCCGGCCGGTTCGTCTGACCTATCCGACGCGCACCGGCGCGCTGCTGCGCGTCGAGGGCGCCATCGCCGGTGCCTTCGACGGCAAACACGCGACGATCGATCTGCCGCCCTACGACGGAACGCGCGAGGTGACGCTGGCCGTCGAGCGGCGCTCGCTGCCGATCGCCGGCCTCCCGGCCGGTGACGGCCTGCGCTGGCGCTGGATGCTCGCGCGGGCGGAACAGCGTCCGCATGAAGAGCTTGAGGTCGGGCCGGCGCCGGAGGCCTACGGTGCGTTGCCCGGTGCCGGCCCGGGCGAGATCCCGCTGATCGGGCACGCGCACCTGGATCTCGCGTGGCTGTGGACGTATGCCGACGCGCGGCGCAAGGCGCTCCGCACGTTCGCCACCGCGCTGCGGCAAATGACGATCGACGACCGCTTCGCGTTCGCGCAGAGTCAACCGCAGCTCTACACGTGGGTCGAATCCGACGATGCGGATCTCTTCGCGCGCGTGCGCGAGCGCGTGGGCAGCGGTTGGGATGCGAGCGTCGCCTCGATGTGGGTCGAACCGGATCTGCACGCGCCGTCGGGCGAGTCGATCCTGCGGCAGTTCGCCTTCGGCATCCGCTACACGACCGAGAAGCTGGGCGTCGTGCCCGACGTCGCGTGGCTGCCCGACACGTTCGGTTTCCCGAACACGCTGCCGGCCCTGGCCGCGCACGCCGGCTTGCACTTCTTCGCGACGGCGAAGCTGCAATGGAACGAAACCACGCGCTGGCCGTATCCCCAGTTCTGCTGGTATG
>Ga0182015_10002521_pt1 | contig 21870 bp, 19 predicted proteins | sample 712P3MmetaG_FD_120478 | JGI IMG/M metagenome (GOLD analysis project Ga0182015, IMG submission 120478) | Permafrost microbial communities from Stordalen Mire, Sweden - 712P3M metaG | ecosystem: Environmental > Terrestrial > Soil > Wetlands > Permafrost | place: Sweden: Stordalen | collected...
CGCGCCGCCGCTCTGGAAGCCTACGCGGCAATGGTGGGTGACTCAACCGAATCGAACGAGCTGCGCCAGCGGATGGAGCTTGCGAAGGCGCTGGATGGCCGCGAGGTTACGGTGCTTGCCAGTCCCTATCACGCAGCCGAGATTCCGCTGCGGGGGTTCGAGAACGCCACGCACACGCGCACGTACGGCCTGGAGGTGCTGGTGAACGGCACTCCCGTGAAGCTGGTGCTGGATACGGGAGCGGCGGGAATTGTGTTGTCGCGCCCGGCGGCCGAGAGGGCGGGAATGGCGCGGATTGCCGATGGCACCCTGAGAGGCATCGGCGACAACGCCAAGGGGACGGACGGCTATCGCGCTCTCGCCGAGCACTTTCGGATCGGTGATGTGGAATATCGCAATGCGTTAATCAGCGTGGCGGGGCAAAACATGGAGGGCATCGAAGACGGCTTGATCGGATCGAATGTATTTTCCGAGTTTCTGATCACGCTGGATTTCGTGGGTGGGAAACTGCGGTTGGACCCGCTGCCCGGCTATCGCCCCGGCGATGAGTTGCAGGATCGAGTGGAAAGTCCCGAGATGCGAGACGCCGCACGCGTGTACCGGTTCGGCCATATCCTGTTGCTGCCGGTCCGGGCGAATTCGCACGAAGGACTTTTCGTGGTGGACACTGGGGCGGCGAGCACGATGATGTCGTACGATCTGGCGGCGGAGGCGAGCAACCTCAATCGCGACGACCGGACGACGGTCCGCGGGCTGAGCGGCAAGGTGGGGGACGTGTATAAGACTGGGAATCTGGTGCTGGAGTTCGCTGGATTCGCGCAGAAGAATCTGGGGGCGACGGCGATCGACACCTGGGAGATGAGCCATCGGATGGGGACTGAGATTTCGGGCTTCCTGGGACTGCCGGTCTTGGATTTATTCACACTGACGATTGATTATCGCGATGGGTTGGTGAAGTTCGAGCGTAGGCGGTAGGGATCGTCGCCGGTTAATGCAATGCGGTCAGCCATTTGATAATCTCGCTTTCCAGCGCGATGCGGCGATCCGACCAACTGTGATCGGTAGCGACATGCACGGCTGTTACTTTATGCCCGCCCGTTGCTTGGATGGCCCGGACTAAGGCATCCGTACCGGGGGCGAGACCGTCGTCAGACGTGAGCGCGAGCAGAGGCATTGGGGCTAGGCCGGCTGCGGCGTTTTCCATGCGGAAGGCTTTGGCATTGGCTCGTGCTTCGTCGGCCATGCTTTCGGCAGTGACGCCGGCCAGCGATTCCATGTCGTCGGCCATTGCAGCCACCGTGCGATCGCGCGAAGCATCGCCTACGGCGCCCATGTCGCCGGCGGAAATCAAGATGGCTCCGATGAGCGCGTGATCGTTCGCCGCCGTGAGTGCGGTCACCCAGCCGCCCATACTATGACCAGCCATCGCGATCCGGCGCGTATCGATGCCGAGTCTTGTGGCGTTGGCGGGATCGCGCAGATACGCGAGCACTGCGACAGCATCTTCCAGAGTCTGAGCAAACCGGAAGTTACCCGGGCTGCCCCAAGATCCGCGGTAGTTGAACGTGACTGCGTTCCAACCCGCGCGGCGCAGAGCTTGCGCCAGATCGAGATTCTTCTCGTTTCCCGGCAGGCCATGGCAGATGACGATGGTTGGATGCGGCCCGGCTCCCGGTGGCGAGTAAACCAGGCCGTTGATGATCAGGCCGTGGCTGGGAATGTGAAGCACCGTCATCGTAGCCGGATGCGCGGCATCGGCTGGAGGATCGGTGTAGATGGCTGCGGGAACCGATTGGGCAAGAGCGATGCTCGAGCCTGCGGCGAGAATGGTGAGGAGGAAGCCGGAGGCGGTGCGCATGTGGCTTTCGATGGAACTATGCGGCGACTTCCACATAGTCGACCGAAGACTGGGGTTCGGGAATTGCCTCGCCGATTTCACGCATCGCCTCGAAATGGGCAGCCAATGCGTTCTGAAAATTGCTTCGTGTTTCCTCCGCGGTGTCGCCGGCCGCTACGCATCCGGGAACGTCTGGCGAGTAGGCGGAATAGCCCGTCCGCGTTTGCTCAATGATTACCGGATAACGTCTCATGCTCATTTCAGACCTGCCTTTTTGAGTATAGCGTTCAGCGTACCGGTGGCGAGTTCCTTTCCTGGATTTCCGGGCACCGTGACAACGACGGCCTCTTTCGGATGCTTGAAATGGCGATGGCTCCCTTGGAACGCATCGCAACCCATCCATTCTGCTCCAATAAGCGAATCACCTCGCGCACCTTCATTGGCATGCAGGGCCATAATACGCCATTGCGCTGCGCCTAACGAGCCCTTGGCTCAGAGCTTTCGCTGGGAACGTTTCCAGAAAAAGTAGCTGAGCGTGGTTTTCGCGTCGACGATTTCGCCCGCGTCGATGGCGGCTTCGATTTCCTTCGCGGTGAACCAGCGGGTGGAGATGCGCTCATCGCCCATGGGCGTGGCGACACCCGCGGTAAGGCCGGTGGCGATGAGATGGTCACCTTTTCGGTTAAGACGCCGGGGCCAGTTTTCCGGTTCTTCGCGCGCCAGCCGGTCTCCTCTTTCAACGCACGCATGGCGGTTTGGATCGGCTTCTCGCCTGGATTGCCGTTCGCCGGCCATCGTTCGTTCACTTCCTCGTGCTGCCTGACTGACTCGGGACCTTGTAAGGTAGTTTGATACCGAATTTGTCGTGAGCTCGACCTTCGATGTCGGACACGGAATCGGCCAAGAATTTGAGGTGATCTTGAACGTCGTGAATCGTTAGTTTTATTTGCTTGCCTCGGGGGATTGGTGGCTTTGCAACTCGTTGGATAAAGGTGTCATTGACAATTCCCCTCGCATGCACGATAACGTTGCGGATCTCGACAAGAAGGACTGCACGTTCAAGAGATTTCTTGTCGCGGAATAGGTCGAAGCCTAACCTTTTTGAAAGGAACTGTCCGAGGTCTCTCATGCCCTGGTATGAGAGCTAGTTGATCTTTCGATCGATAATTGCCTTGATTAAGCCAGCCCGCGAGGAGTGAGCAAGCACGAAGTCCAATCGTACCTCCTCGCCAGATCGAAGGCTCTCCGGGCTCGCTCGGAAGATCAATGAAAGGAACTCCGTCAGGTACACGAGATAGCTGTCCACCGCCCGGCAGAGAGCCATCTCCGTCATGAGACGGTAATACACCCAGATTTTCCTGCTTGCTCCGGCGCCGACAGCGAGTTCTCTGCGCAGACCCTCACCCATGCGTCCAGATCTGCGTTCCGATTTCGCCATTTCTCTGACCCTGCTATCCAGGTGTATTGCCGAAACCACTATCCAATTCAGAAACGCTGCTATCTGTTCAGTCGCCTTGATATGCCTAGAGCGAGGCGCGGACACTGCAAGGAGCGCTGTCTCCTTCGCGTTCCTTGCCTTTGCGGCCGACATAAGGCTCATTCTAGCGCCTGCGTAGCAACAGTTCGCGATTCCGCCGGAGCAAGCTTCAGGCCGCTTCGCTGCCCACGCTGCCTGCAAACCGCCGATTGTAACCGAATCGCTAGTTAAGGTTCAGCCTTTTCGCAGGGAACGTTTCCAGAAGAAGTAGCCGAGCATGGTCTTGGCGTCGACGATATCGCCCGCGTCGATGGCGGCTTCGATTTCTTTCGCGGTGAACCAGCGGGTCGTGATGCGCTCGTCGTCCATGGGCGTAGCTTGGCCGGCGGTGAGTCCGGTGGCGAGAAAGATGGTCATCTTCTCGGTCAGGAAGCCGGGGCTGGGGAAAAACGAAATCAGCTTTTTCCAATTCTTCGCGCGGTAGCCGGTTTCCTCTTTCAACTCGCGCTTGGCGGTTTGGAGCGGCTTCTCGCCTGCGTCCACCGAGCCGGCGGGTAGCTCCCATAGGAAGCGCTGGGCTGGCAGACGATATTGGCGGACCAGCAAAACACGCTTGCGATCGTCGACCGGCATCATGACGGCCGATCCGCGATGGTGGACTATGGCGCGCTTGATTTGAAACCCGCCGGGCTCGACCGCATGGTCCTCCGAGACGGTGAACAGGCGGTTGGTGTATTTTTCAACTGAAGAAACGATTTTCATGATTTGTGAATAGCCTTTTCGAACTCAGCGAGCGGCAGCGTGTTCAGGACGTCGCGGGCTTCGAGCCACCCTCGGCGGGCCATCGATACGCCGAACGGCATGTTGATGCCGAGGTGCTTGGTCTGGTGCGAGTCAGTGGAGATGGCGAACTTTGCGCCGAGCGCTTTGGCCGTGCGGACCATGGCGCCACTGAGATCCAGCCGTTCGGGGCTGCCGTTGATTTCGAGATAGACGTTGCGGCGCGCGGCTTGGGAGGCGACGCGTTCAAAGTCAAATGGAAACGGATCGCGATTCAGCAAAATGCGGCCGGTGGGATGGCCCATGACGCGCATCGAAGGCGATTCGAGCGCGCGCATCAGACGATCGGTCATTTCGGTGGCTTCGAGATTCATGTGGCTATGAACGCTGCCGATTACGATGTCGAGTTCGGCCAGCGCGTCTTCGGCCAAATCCATTTCACCGTTACGCTTGATGTCGCATTCGAGCCCAGAGAAAATGCGAAGCGGGAGGCCGCTCCGATTCAGATCGCGGACCTGTTTGGCGAAAGCCACGGCGCGTTTTTCATCCAGGCCGTTGGCCATGGCGAGCGCTTTGGAATGATCCGTGATGGCGATGTATTGATAGCCGAGCGCGTGCGCGGCTTCGGCCATTTCTTCAAGCGTGGCGCGGCCGTCGGTTTCGGTGGTGTGCATGTGCAGATCGCCACGGATGTCGGAGAGCTCGATGAGCGCGGGCAGGCGGCCTTCGAGTGAGGCTTCGATTTCGCCGCAGTTTTCGCGCAGCTCGGGTGGAATCCAGGCGAGGCCGAGAGCGGCGTAGACTTCTTCTTCGGTCTCGCCGGCCACGCGCTGCTGATCGTCAACGCGGAACAGCCCGTATTCATTCAGCGTGACGCCAAGCTTCAACGCGCGGCTGCGCAACAGGATATTGTGCTCCTTGCTGCCGGTGAAATATTGCATGGCTGCGCCATAGCTTTCATGCGGAAGCGCGCGGAGATCCACTTGGAGGCCCTCGAGTCCATATTGAATGCTGGCCTTGTTGGGGCCTTTGCCGAGCACCGTGTGCGCCTTGGGATGCTGGACGAATCGATCGAGCGCATCCGCGGCGCCGGGTCCGGTGACCAGCAGATCGAGATCGCCGATGGTGTCTTTGCCGCGGCGCAGGCTGCCGGCGGCGGCGATCTTTTCGATGCCTCCGGTTTCGGAGAGATAGGGAATCAACTCGCCTGCGACCTTCTGGCCGAAGCTGAGCAGAAACCGTCCGGTGCGCTGGCGGTATTGCGCGATGGACTTGAGCACCTTTTCCTCCAGCTTGGCGCCCATGCGGGGAAGCTCGCGCAGTTTTTGCTCCTTGCAGATGCGCTCCAGCTCGTCGATGGTGGCGACTTTGTAGTGTTGGTAGACCAGCGCGATGCCCTTCGGGCCGAGGCCTTGGATCTTGAACAGATCGAGAAGCGTGGGCGGAAACTGTGCCAGCAGCGCATCGCGCTTTTCGAACGATCCGCGACGGCTGAGTTCTTCAAGAACGCTGGCCAGGCCCTTGCCGACGCCCGGAATGTCGGTGACTTTGCGCTCGGGGTTGGCCAGGATGTCGTCGACGCGCTCCGGATAGCCTTCGATGGCCGACGCGGCGTTGCGATAGGAGCGGATGCGGAAGCCGTCCTCGCCGGCAATCTCCATCAGGTCCGCGGTTTCGGCCAGCACCCGCGCGAATTCACGATTTTCCATGCGTCTTATTTTGAGCTCAGGCCGCGTGGCCCGACTGAGATTGTACCCAGCATGTGTGGCTCGACGTGAACCAGCACGTCGGCGACCCAGTCGACTTCGGCGCGGATCTTTTCCCTGACGTGCGTGGCGATTTCGTGGGATTCGTAGACGGTCATGGCGGGCTCCACTTCCAGGTGCAGGTCGACGTGCCACTTCAAGCCGGTCTTGCGCGCGAAACATTTTTCAATGCCGAGGACGCCAGGGACGGTGAGGCCGGCCATACGAATGCGGTCCATGGCTTCCGGGTCCGGCATGGTGTCCATGAGCTGGACGACGGTGTCGTGCACGACGCGGACACCCAGGAAGATGACGATGACGCCAACCGCGGAGCCGCCGATACGGTCGGCTGCCGAGAACCTGTCGGGATTGAGCAAGGTCAGGCCGAGGCCGGCCAACGCCGTGGTTCCGGAGAGAATGTCGACGGTATCGTTCCAGGCGTCGGCGATCAATCCGGAGCTCTGAATTCGGCGGCCGTAGCGCCATTTCGCGGCGCTCATGATGGATTTGATCGCGATGGACGCGATGAGCGGCCAGACGGCATACGCGGACGGGGTGCGGCCGCCGCCATGAGTCAGGTGGAGCGACTCGAACGCGATGAGCGCGCCGGTGGCGACCAGCAGCATTCCCACCGCGAGGGCGCTGAGTGTTTCGAGCCGTCCGTGACCGTAGGGATGCTCTGAATCGGGCGGCTTGGCGGCGATGATCAGACCGAGCAGGACGAGTCCGGAGGCCAGGACATCGCCGGCGGATTCAAAGCCGTCGGAAACGGTGGCAGTGGACTGGGCGTGGAGACCAATGGTAATCTTCGAGACCGCCAGTCCAGCGCTGACCAGCATGCTGGTAATCGCGATGCGACGGCCAGCGAGTTCGGCGGTCACTCGGACTCTCCGATCACCTACGCCTCTTCTGGACGTGGACCAGTTGGTAGCTGCCTTCCACCAGGCCGCGGATTTCGACCCAATTCAGTTTGGTGTTCGCGCGGAGCGAGACCCAGCCGTGCTGGCCGACGTAGGGGGTTCGATAGAAGCGGTCGTCCTCAAGGAAGACGGGCTGCATCTTCTTACCCACTTTCACGCATATTGAGAGCACGCCCTTGTAGGTTTCCAGCACCGTAAAAGTTTTGGTGCCCACCTGAAAGGTGGGGTGGCCGAAAGTAGTGGTTTCACTGGTTTTCGGCAGAGCTAAACAGATTTCGCGCAAGTTTTCCAGTATCTTCTTTTCGTCCATCAGCAGTCACATACCAGCGTACTGCAAGGAGGGCGCCGCGGAGAAGGGCTGAGCACCGAGCGGGCCACCACCGGGTGGCCTGGTTAGTGAATAAAGTTCAGGCCCAACGGGTGGTTGTCGCCGTTAGGAAGTGTAAGGGTCCGCAGCACGGTGCTGGTGGCGGTGTCGATTTGCGAGATCGTGACATCCCCCAAGTTGGTCACGAAGACATGCTTGCCGGTGGGCGTGACGGCGACCACGTGCGGCAAGTTTCCAACGGTGATCTGGGTGACCTGCTGGTAGTTCTGCATATTGACAACTTGGATGTAGCCTGGGCTAGTGCCGGAGGCGAGGTAAGCGAAAGTGCCACTGGGGTTAAACCCGATTCCGGTTGCGGACGGAACCTCGAAGCCGAATAGATCCTTGTTGGTGAGAGTGTCAATGACATCTACGCGATTACTGAGGCGCTGTGAAATCCAGAGCTGCGCACCGTCCGGGGTCACGGCCATGGATGACGGATAGCACCCGGTCGGGATGGTGCCGACGGTTTGGTACGTCGATGTATCGATCATGAAAATGTATGAGCCACTATCGACGTTGCAGTAGTGATCGGACACATAGGCCAGCGTACCGTTGGGGAGAAAGACAGTCTGATTCGGCGTTGGTTGCGATCCATCGGGCGCCGTGAGAGAGATAGTTTGGGTCACAGTCATGCTGGCAAGGTTGACCACCGAGACGGTCCCGTCGACGGAATTGGCGACCCAGGCGTTCTGTCCGTCCCGCGCGACGGTTACGCTCACTGGCGCGTTTCCAACGACCACGCGAGTCGTGATCGCAGGCGGGCAGGTGGCCAGGAACGCGAGGGTGTTGCCGGTGAAATTGGCGCCGGTTTCCGGAATGAGGACGGTGCTGGAGAAGTTGGGATCGCACGGGGGCTTGGTTGCACCAGCGGAGACGGTTAGGTGCACCGGAAACAGAATCGGCCTGGGGAAGGGCATCAGCTTGGCGGGCACGTTGGTGGCAGTTCCGGCTGCCGCGGTTGCGCGGGGTTTCGCCAGAGGGCCCACGGGGAAAGGTATCGGGGGCGGAAGATCATCGAACGTGTCGGGAATATAGTCGAACGGATCCGGGAATAGAGATGGCTCGCCGTCATCAAATGGGTCCGGAAGGTCTGGTGGGTCGGGGAGATCAAATGGGTCCGGCAAAGGAGGCAAGTCCGCGTCCGGAGGGAACGGGTCGTCAAAGGGGTCGGGCAGGGGCGGCAAGTCGCTGGGATTGAACGGATTGTCAAACGGGTCTGGCGGATCATTCGGAAGATCGAAGGGATCAGGCAGAGGCGGAAGATTCGACGGATCTTGGGGATCGTAGGGATCTGGCAGAGGAATATCCCGCGTTCTAGGTGGACCTCCGCTGTGCAGGCGCGGGGCGGCGATCGAAACCAAGGCAATCAGAACCAGAAAAGTGCGGCAGGAAAACCTCATGACGCCTCCTATTGAAAGATGACCGTCTTCCCGACGAATGTACCGGCAACCAGCGCGCCTATGTCGAGGCCGCTGGCGGCAAACGTGGCGGGGCTGGTGGTTGCCAGCGCGCCGACGTAGACTGCATCCTTCGAGCGCAGTAGATTGTCCCAGGTGGGAGGCATATTCGCGAGGATCTGCGGCGGAACCGTGAAGCTGGACGATCCCGGTGGCGCGATGCAGGCGAATACGGCGGAGGAGTTGGTGGGCAGGTCCACGCCGCCTCCGAAGATGATGACCGATTGACCCGCTGGCGCGCCGGTCCAATTCACGGTGAAACCCTGGCTACGGACGATGATCTCGGTCTGCGCGCGATTGGTCCAAGTGAGGCCGGTCGGGTTGTTGACGGAGGCTTTGAAGGCGCCGACATTGGCGCCGCCGGGTCCAGTGACAGTATAGGTGCCCGGGTTGAGGAACAGCGAGGAGGGAAGCAGCGACCCAGTGTAGGTGAAGCCCAGGGGCTGGTAATTGCGAACGTTGTTGGCCGGTCTCGCACTGTTGATCTGGCGGCCCGGGCCGGATATGCTGAGCGGTGTGCCGGCGTTGAGGAACGTGGCGCCCAAGTCGTCCGAGCCTGGAACCGAGTCGCCGTCCAGGAGATCGCCAGCGGCTGTATAGGCCGTGCAGGTGCCCGGCGGTGGCAAAGACAAGATGGCATTGAAGGGCACCGGTGGAATCGGATTCTCTTGCTGGAACGTGACCATGGACGCGTCCGTGGTGACTTCGCCCGGCGTTTGGAGTCCGGTATCTTCCAGGATGTCGCTGCGCAGCAGTGCAATTAAGCCCAGGCTCTTGCCAGCGCGGAAAGGCGCGCTGAGCGCGTTGGCGGAGTCCGAGCAAGGCGATCCACTTGCTGAGATGGCCATCGTAATGGTGTTGCTGACGGTGATGCCGGAAGTCCGCACTTGCAGGGGCACCCAGCAGCCGAAGGGCACGTTGGAAGGCACGGTGAAGTTGATCTGGTCCATACCCGCGCAGCAGCCAGTGCGTCCGCTGTAGCCAACCGAAGCCGCCTGTCCGCCGACGAAGAGTTCCACCTTGGTCGGAAGATCGCCGGTTACCGGAGGCTGATTGTCCGGACTGAGGGCGGCGCCGAGTCCGGTGCCGTAAAGAACGATCGTTTGGCCCGACTGGGCGGCAATGGACAGAGTATTCAGGGGCAAGTGCCCGTCCACGAGATTCTGCACCGCACCGGGACCAATGCCGCTACTATCAACAGTGAAGACGCCGAAGCTGTCGGTCACGACAAGCAAGGGTTCCGGAGGGCTGATGCCATAGTTGTACTTGACAGATACAGACACGAGGCCTACTGGAGCATTGGAGGGCATGATTGCGTTGACTTGTCCGGCACTGACGAAAATAGGATAGGCTGCGACGGTGGTTCCGCCTTGAGTGATTTGTACCGACACGCCCCCGAGAATGGTGGAAAACGGGAAAGTCACTTTGGGGCTGGAAGGCGGACCAAGGTTAGCGCCGAAGATCGAGAACAACGAGCCTTGGGCGATGTGACCAGCGGGCAGGCCAGCTTGCATCACGCTGGCGGCATTCACAATCCCCCGATGAAAAATCAACGGCTGGGCCGAGGCGGGAATGGCCACGGCGGCTAGCAGGAAAAAGACGATCCGCATCGGGCCTCCAAGAGAAAGCTTCTAGACGCGCTTACTGTGACGGAAGTTTAGCACAGCTATCGATGGGAATATAGGTAGGATTGATGTTAGTTGGATTGGTGTTAGGGACGCGGTGCGATAGCAAGCCGGACCAGGGCCGCAGCGAACGCGGGCCGCGGCGGACGCGGGTCCGGCCCACGGCCAGCCACTAATCGGGGCCAACTAAAGAAGCAGTGCGGAGAAAGGCGCTGCTCCCGGCCGGCAGAACTCCGTCCTCACTTTCCGGACACAGTCAGCAGCGGCGCGTTGCTCTCGGCCCCTCCAATGGTGATCACCACCGGATAATCGCCCGCGCTCAAGGAAGGGATTTTCACGTTCGCCTGGACAATGCCGACGAAATACGGCGCCATACCCAGAAACAGAATGTCGGCCGGCTTATCGCCGATGGTCGCGCTGGAGTGGGCCGTCACGTAAGATGCCGGCGAGGGCGGGCTGGCGGCGCCGGTCGCGATGGTGGGATCTACGGCGCCTCCTCCCGTCATATACACGATGACGAAACTACCCACTGCGGCCCCATTGCCGGTGTTGTTCAGAGTGTAGTCGTGGTTCTGCGCCAGCGCGTGGTTAGTGCCAAACGTGAAGATTCCGGGATTCGTCGCACCCACGGTGAACTGAAAAGGAGCCGACGCTACACCGCCTGACGTTACGACGGCTGTCGCCGGCCCGGGCGGTGTGTCCCACGGGACCTGCGTGTTGATCTGCGTCGCATTCACGAAGTTTAGCGGTGCTGCCGCGTCGTTAATCATCACCGACGCACCGCCCAAGTTTGGCGGAAGAGGCAGGCCGGGCGCCGATGTAGTGCTGGTTCCAGGAAAGGTCCCGAAAATCGTGATCAGCGATCCTGGGGCCACGGGTGCGCTGGCGAAGCTCGCGCCGTTCAGCACACTAACCAAGGTGGGGGCCGGGCCGAAGCCCGTAAAGTGAACCAAGATGGAATCGCCCTTGGGAAAGTCGGTTTGCACGTATCCGCCATAGGCCGGCTGCCACGCGTTGGCGGTAACCGGAAGGTTCGTTGACATGGTATTCCCGGTAGCCCAAAAGCCGCCCGCTCCGTCCAACGCGAGGCCCCAAAATTGATCGTCCTCGGCGCCGCCGAAATAGCTGCTGTAGATGAGTTTGGAAGCCACGGGATCGATGACGGCGACGAATCCATCGCCGTAGTGGAAATAAGGCGCCTGCCCGCCATCGCCCGCGAATCTCGGTTGCAGGGCATTCGCGCTCACCGGAAAGTTTTGGGAATCGGAGAAGCCGACGACGTACACCAGGCCGGTGGGATCCACGGCGATCGACGTTCCCATATCGTTTGCGTTTCCGCCCAAGTAGGTGGAGTAGACGAGCGCGGTGCCGGTGGCATTGATGCCGGTGGCAAAGGCATCGCCGACCAGGTCCTCAATCAAGAACGGCAGGGTGTAATAGCCGGCGTATCTCGGTTGCAGCGCATTGCTGGTGACGGGGAAGTTCAGCGAACTGGTAAATCCGGTTGCCCAGGATGTTCCGTCGGCAGCGGCGCTCACGGACGTGACGGCGTCGTCACCAGTTCCGCCCAGGTAAGTGGAAAAGATCAGCGATGCACCGGAAGCAGCCAGCTTGCTGACGAAGCCATCGCCAGAGGTAAAGAATTCGTTCTGGGCCTCGCTGCCGCCGAAAGCGTTATCGACCGCCCCCGCGGTGACGGGGAAGTTCAGCGATAGAGTAAAACCGCCGACCAAGACGTTATCCGATGCATCGAGCGCGATGCTCAACCCAACATCGTCCAGCGAACCGCCCAGGTAGGTGGAGAATACCAGTCCCGTACCGGAGGGGTTCAATTTTGTGACGAATGCGTCGCCGGTAACGAACCAAGGCTGAGGGACGGCCTGAGTCACACCATTGCACACCGGCTTGCTGCGCTGTCCGCCGCTGCCGTGGTAGGTGGTCTGGAAGGCGCCCGGGGTCACCGGGAAATTGCTGGAAAGTGTATAGCCCGTAATGTAGGCGTCCCCGGCGGCATCGATGGTGAGAGCAGATCCGAATTCGTCCAAGCTTCCGCCTACGTAGGTGGAATAGATGAGCGCGGAGCCGGTCGGGTTGAGTTTGGTGACGAACGCATCGCCGGCCGCTTCACAGGCGTTGCCCCCGCCGCCGCCATAGGTGGTCTGAAAAGCGCCCTTGGTGACCGGGAAGTTGAAAGAGCTGGTCATCCCCCCCACGTAGATATTTCCCGCTGCGTCCACTGCGACGGACGTGCCGACGTCGTACTGGTTTCCGCCCAGGTAAGACAGGTAGACCAGTTTGCCGGCGGCGTTAAACTTTGCGACAAATGCGTTGGACGGACCTCCCAGCGCAATCTGGAACCCGCCGGGGAGGGAAAAATTCGAAGAGGTGGTGGTGCCAGCCAGATAAATATTGCCCTGCGAATCGGTGGTGACTTGTCTGGCCTCCTCGTTGGCGCTGCCGCCGAGGTAGGAAGAGTAGCTCAGGGTCGGATCGATCACCAGTGGACGCGAACGGTCATACGCATCCACGCGGAACCGAACACGCCGCCCGCTCACCTCAAAACCACCTTTAACAGGCACCCGTGTTCCATCCCGGTCCTGGTAGAGCTGCGGCGCCTTCCATCGGACATGGTCGCCGAAAGCGAGCAGAACCAGATCGCCGGTTGAGTCGACTCGGGCAGTGTCGGCGCCGACCTCAAACTCGATGGCTCGCGGGTCGGCACCAGGGTGCAGCACGAAATCGTATTCCAACGTTCCGCGAGCGGCGCGGTATACCAGGTCGATTCCGGCGTAAAGACCATCCACGCGGAGCTCAGCGAAGTTGGGCACATTGGTGCGCCAGCGGCGCGGCGAATTTCCAATGAAATAGTTGGTATGTGACGAGAGCTGTTCGAGCGGCTGAAGATGCGCGTCGCGCCGCGCGCGAAGAAACTGAGTGCGAACGGAAACTTTGGTGCCGGAATCCTTCCAGGTCAGGGTATTAGTCCGCGGCTGGATCTCGATGTGATAACCCAGGCCTTTGGCGATGTACCGCGCGGGCGCCGGATTGCTGTCCGCGGGTTCGAAAATCACCGGCGCCGTGGAGATCAAATCCGCGCGCGGAGCCGAGGCAAATAGAGAGGCGCCGCAGAGGAGCCCCGCCAAAAACACATTGAGCTGCATCCTAACCTCCATGCTGACCTCAATGATACTAGGCCTTGCTTGGCCCGGCGGACGACCGTTAATCGACGGGTTCTAAAGAAGACTAGTACTTCAGACGAAAGTCAAGTATGCCCTTAAAGCTGAACCGCAGCTTCGCGGTCACCCTTGCGTTCGGGCTCTTGGGTATCCTCGTCAACCTGCCGCAAATCACCATTTTCAATGGAACCAGCCTGCTGTTTGGGGGCGTGTTCTATTTGGGCGTAGCGCTGATGTACGGTCCAATGTACGGGGGCGTTGCAGCATTGATTAGCGCGCTTCCGTCGATCGTGCTGTGGGGGCATCCCGAGACCGGTTGCATCCTGGTGGCCGAGGCGCTCACGGTGGGGTGGCTGGCGCGGCGGCGCTTTCATCCGGCCATGGCGGACCTGATCTACTGGGCAGTAATCGGAACACCGCTGGCGGGGCTGTTCTATCTGGTCCTCTACAGCTATCCGGCGCCCTACGGCTGGGTCATGGTGGTGAAGTATCCGGCGAACGGGCTGTTGAACGTGATGCTCGCGGAGTTGCTGATCAGCATTCCGGCGCTGCAGAAATTATGGGGCGTGCCGGGACGGCTGGTGGAACGGCGAACGTTGCGGGCTTATCTATCGCACGGGTTTCTGCTGGTGGCAACGCTGCCGCTGCTGCTGCTGAACATCGTGAACGGCGAGAATTACGCGGAGCGGCGGGAGAGCGAAGGCGGGCAGCGGCTGGAGGAGGCGGCCAGGGCGATCCGCGAGGATCTGGAAGATCATGTGACCCAGCATCAACTGGCGGTGCGGGAGCTGTCGCGCTCCATCACCAGGCAGGGCCGCTTCGACCTGGATGCGCTGAACGGATGGCTGCGGCAGACCCGGCAGATTTACAGCGGTTTTCAATCGATTACGATCGGCAATGCGGATGGTTTCCCGATCGCGGTGGATCCACAAGAAGTGCCCGGGCTCGGAAAAGTGCTCAGCAACAAGCCGGGCGATGTGGTGCCGGATAGCGCCACGATGCGCGACCGGGAGTACTTCATTCGCACCAAGGCCTTGCGCCAATCGGTGATCTCGGATGTATTTGTCAGCCGTACGGTCCGGCTGCCGGCGGTGGCCGTTACAGCGCCGATCTTCACCGGGGGCGGCGATTTGTTTGGCGTGATCGCGGGCACGCTGGATTTATCGTCTTTCGAGCATACCGCGCGAACCTTCGGAACGCTGGACGGGGCCGGAATCTTCATCCTGGATTTGCACGACCGCGTGATCTATTCGAACCGGGGCGCGGCCTATCGTCCGCTGGAATCGATGGCAGGCTCGCCGCTGGTGAAGGGAGCCGAAGAGGCCGGCGCGGCGTTTCTGGTGGATCACACCGATGCGCATCAGCACAATGCCAGGTATCTGGCGAGCCACGCCGAGAGCGGGCTCACGGGCTGGAGCGTTCTCATCGAGCAACCGCTTTCACGGCTCCATCTGCAGACCGAGCGTTATTACCTGATGACGGTGGCATGGCTGGTGGGCGCCATCCTGCTGTCGCTGCTGCTTTCGCGGGCGGTGGATTCGGGCGTGACGTCGCCGCTGGAGCAATTAGTGAAGCGCGTGCGTGAGTTTTCGATGCAGGGGGACTGGCGGAAGCGGATCGAGTTACCCGCTCAGGCGCCCGCCGAGGTGGCGCAACTGGTGAAGGATTTCGACGGGATGTCGGTGCGGCTGCGGGAATCCTACACGGAACTGCACGTGGCGCTGCTGGATCGCGAGCGCTTGAACGGCGAGATGGCGGCCTTGCTACAGGATCTGGATCATAAGGTGCGGGATCGCACCGCGGAGCTGGCGGAGGCCAAGGCCAAGGCAGAGGATGCCAGCCGCGCCAAAAGCGAATTCCTGGCCAACATGAGCCACGAAATTCGGACGCCCATGAATGGCGTGCTAGGCATGATGGGGCTGGTGCTGAACACGGAGCTGCATCAGGAGCAGCGGGAATACTTGCATATCGCCAAGACGTCGGCCGACTCTTTGCTGGGACTGCTGAACGACATTCTGGATTTTTCCAAGATCGAAGCCGGGCGCATGGAGCTGGAGTCGATTCCATTTTCGGTGCGCGAGTGCCTGGCGGGGGCGGTGCGGACGCTGGAGTTCATGGCGCGCGAAAAGGGGCTGACGCTTTCCTGGCTGGTGGACGCCGGCGTTCCCGATTCCCTGCTGGGCGATCCGAACCGGCTGCGGCAGGTGCTGCTGAATCTGATCAACAACGCCGTAAAGTTCACGGCCGCGGGTTCGGTGCGGGCGCGAGCGCTGCTGGAAGAACAGCGGGACGGCCGGGCGATAATTCGCTTTGAGGTGACGGACACCGGAATCGGGCTATCGGCCGAGCAACAGAAGCTGATTTTCGAGCCGTTCCGGCAAGCGGACGGATCGGTGACGCGGCGCTATGGCGGCACGGGTTTGGGCTTGGCGATCTGCTCGAAGCTGGCGGACTTGATGGGCGGGAGGATTTCGGTCAACAGCGCGCCGGGGAAGGGAAGCACGTTCTCATTCTCGATGAACTGCCCGATTCATTCCGGCGAGGATGAGGCGGCCGCGAAGCGAGCAGCGAAGAAGGTGCGCGGTGGCGCCGGCGCGGGAAGATTCCGCGTATTGTTAGCGGAGGACAATCGCGTAAATCAGTTGCTGGTGGTGCGATTGCTCGAAGGGCGAGGTCACGATGTGACTGTGGCCGGCGACGGGCGGGCGGCCGTGGCCGAAGCCGAGCGAGAGAATTTCGACGTCATTCTCATGGACGTCCAGATGCCGGAGATGGACGGGCTGGAGGCCACGCGGATCCTGCGCGAGCGTGGCGTGCGGGCGCCCATCATCGCCATGACGGCGCATGCCATGCAGGGCGATCGCGATCGCTGCCTGAGCGCGGGCATGGACGCTTACATCAGCAAGCCGATTCAGCCGGAAGTAGTGTTCGAAGCGATCGAGGACGCGGTGGCGGCCAGTCGCGGATAAGTAGTTGACATTAGTCAAGTAAGTCATTGACACTGTCAATATGCAAGGCGCTAAGGATCGGATCGGCGTGGTGCGCCGCTTCAATCGTTTCTATACGCGGCAGATCGGGTTGCTCGGCAAGGGATACCTGGATAGCCCATTCACGCTGGCCGAGGTGCGCGTGTTGTATGAGCTGGCGCATCGGGAGTCGCCGGCGGCTGCCGAAGTCGCGAAAGCACTCGGATTGGATGCGGGGTATTTGAGCCGCATGCTGCTGAGCTTTCGCAGGCGCGGGTATCTGGCGCGGAAGGCGTCCGAGAAGGACGCGCGACGGAACCATCTCTTGCTGACCAAGAAAGGCCGCGCCGCGTTCGCCGGGTTGGAGGCGAAGTCGGAAGCCGAAGTGGGTGCGATGATCAAAGGCTTGTCGGCGGCAGAACAAAATCGATTAACTGCTGCGATGGGGACGATCGAGGCCTTGCTCGACGAACCGGCCGAGCCGAAGTCGCCGTATCTGCTGCGAACCCACCAACCTGGGGACATGGGATGGGTGATTCACCGGCACAGCGTGCTGTACGCGGACGAATACGGATTTGACGAGCGCTTCGAGGCGCTGGTGGCGCGGATTGCCGCCGAATTCATTGAAACGTTCGATCCGAAGCGCGAGCGCTGTTGGATTGCCGAAAGAGACGGCGCGATGGTGGGGTCGGTGGTGCTGGTGAAAAAATCGGATCGCGTGGCGAAGCTGCGGCTGCTGCTGGTGGAGCCGTCGGCGCGCGGGCTCGGGATCGGCGGGCGGTTGGTGGAGGAATGCGTCCGGTTCGCCAGGCAAGCAGGGTACCGCAAGATCACGCTGTGGACGCAGTCTATGCTGGACTCGGCGCGGGCCATTTATCGTAAGAATGGATTTCACGTAGTGAAGCGTGAGCGGCACGAGAGTTTCGGTCACAAGCTGGTAGGCGAAACGTGGGAACTGACGCTTTGACGTTCACTCGACAACCCAATATCCCTCGCGAGTTTTGACCCGGAGCTCCGGCCGGTTCTTCACCGCGACTCGGATCGCATGAAACGTCCCGGGATCGCCACCTTTTGGTTCGAAGCTGAGAATATATTCGCGATGGACCTCTTCACTCACCAGTTGAATGGCCCGTTCCAGAGCGCTCTTCTTCAGGAAACTTAGCGACCGCCCGCCGGTGGTCTCCGTGAACAGGCTGGAAAGATCCGCCTTGTGCAACCGGATCAGTTCTTGGATCGCATATAAATAACTGCCCGGTCCAACATCGAAAGGAACTGGAGTGTCGTCGGGGGCGGGGCAGAGAGCGCACGTCTGGACCTTGATGCGCTCAGCTTCCGGTTTGAGATCCTCGGCGGTCTTGTTCTTCACCGTGAACGGTTCCAGAAACGGTGAATAGGTCAACCAATAAACCGCGGCATTTTGCCGCTGCACTTGCGCCACTACCTCAGGCAGCTTCGTCTTGCTTGAACGGTCGCGCCGCTCGGCAATCATGAGGATGATTCGCCGGCGCCCGGGAGGCCGATGTTCGAGCATCAAGAGCGCTTGGCGCATGGCGTCCAGGATGTGTGCGTCGTCGCCTTCCTTGCGCAGCATGCGCAGCGAGTGAATCACGAAATCCGGGTTGCTGGTGAACTCCTGGTGGATCTTCACCTCGTCGCTGAACGAGATCACGGCGGTTTCGCCGGCGTCCGCAGCCAGCAAGTCGGTGAACAGAATGCCGCTGCCACCCAGCTTATCGATCACCGCTCCGGAATTCTCGCTAGTTTGAACCGCGACCACCAAATCGATGGGATACTTCATCCAATCCATCTGTGTCTTCTGCGGCACATTGTTGTCGTAGAGGATCAGGTCGTCGGGCATCAGGCCGTCGATGTTGTGCCCTTTGGAATCGGTAATGGTGGTAGGCGCAACTACCAATGGAACGGTGCTTTTGAACTGCGCGCAGGCGCTGCTAGTAAAAATGAGGAGTGCAGCGGCGGCACGCATTGGCAAACGGCTAGCAGCTTCTGGGCCAACGCCAGAGCGCATTAGCCTTCAAACCAGCGAGCGAGATCGGCCTGGATGAACTGCTTCACGCCTTCGCGGCCGGTGAGGCGCAACCACAGGCTGCCGCCGTCGCGTTCGACATGCACGTCGATGTCAAAGAAGGGACAGCACAGGCGTTCACCAGCGACCCATTCCGAGACCAGTTGAGCCGTGGCGGCGTCAGATGGAAATTCGAACTCAAAGCCATCGCCCAGCTCACGGATGCTTTTCTTGCGGGCTCGCAACGCCGGGCCCAGTTCATCGAAGTGCTGCTTCCGTGCCTCGGGTGTGAGAGCAAACGGGTCGCAGGCGAACGGTTTCATGACTGACCTCAAGGATGAGTGCGGAGGAGACCGCTTGCTCACGCGCGCTCAGAAGGATCGAGCGGCTCGGTAGGATCGCGGGGTTCGGTCGGATCATGCAGATCGGTTGGATCGAGCGGCTCGGTCGGATCGTTCGGCTCGCCCAAATCGGGAAGGTCGGTCGGGTCTTGTAGATCGGTTGGCTCGAGCGGTTCGGTGAAGACGCTCGGCTCCACGGGAGGAGAAACCTCGGCAGGCGCTTCGGCCACGAGCTCGGGTACAGCTTCTTCGGCCGACAGCGGCACGTCGCATTCGCAGCAGTCGCTACACCGTTTGCAGCGCTCGCAGCGATGATTGGCGCAGGCGTCCTTGGTGCAATAGGCGCAAATGTTCGTGGAGGGCTCGCCGCAGATGCTGCAAGTGAAAACGGCCGCGTGGACGATCCCTGCGTTGACAATCATGGATGAGAGACCTTTTTGGTCTTGGGCGCGGGCTGCTGGAGGAGCGCGGCGCGGCAGCGTTGGGCTTCGCGGTCGGCCACTTCGAATTCCTGTTCTTTTTGCGTCGCGAGATCTTGCAAGTATTGGCGCAAGCGGTCGCGATTGGTGCTGTTTTCCGCGAGCAGGGATTGCATCAGGTTTGCCAGCGCCGGGTTCTGATATTTACGCACGCCCTCCACCAGCGAACCGAGGTTGGATTCCAGGGCTTGCATGCGGAAATAGGCGTCGAGGCCCAGGGGAAGGCGTTCCGGCTGCCTGGAGAACGCGTCGGTGGAAGCGAGCAGGTACTTGAGCTGGGCCTGCACGGAGTTCGCCTGGGCGATATAGGTTTCCGAAGCGCCCTTGGATTGCCAGCTGGCAGGCTGCACCTGGTCGATGACCGGCTTCAAGCGTTCAGCTTGCTGGGAGAGGGAATCCAGGAGTTTGCGGGTGTCCCACTCGGATGCGACACCTTTATCAGTAGCCGGGCTGGGCTCAGAGGTTTGCCCGAGGGCCGAGAAGATACAAATAAGAAACAGACTGGAACCTAAGGCGAACTTCATGGCGACCTTCCCTAAGGCTAGTTTGGCACAGTTCGCGCGGATGGCCTTGGAGACCTTGGGGCCGGTGGGATGGGGCGGACCCGCGTGCCTACGGGGGAGGAGGCGCTGAGGGCGGACCCGGCGGTGCATGGTCGCCTGTTGTGGGACCAGTAGGGACGGTAATGCCGCCGATGCCTCCATGGGGACTGATGGCTATGCGATAGGCGGCGTCTTCCAAGCCGCGCAGGATGCGGTGGATCAGTTCATTCTTGTCGATAACGCTTTGTGCCAGCGGCTGATCCCGATAGACGTGCAGCGATTCGCCGGCATTCACGACTTTGGCGGCACCGGGCTTCAGCGCGTGCCGCACTTCCACGGAACCCTCTTCTACTGAAACGATCGTGGTCCCGTCGTCGTCGTTGGTGCTGACGTCGAAAGTGGTGCCGCGGACCGAGATCACCGCGGTGGGAGTCATGATGCGGTTCGGATTGGGCTGGCCGCCCAAGCGCTGGATATGAATTTTGACGCGGCCGACGAAGAGATCCAAGAGGTCCTGAAGACTGCCGGGATTCTTCCGGAAAATGACGTTGGAACTCGGATAGACCTCGAAGGAGCTGCCATCAAATGTCTGGAACTTGGCGTAGCCGTCGGGGCCAGTGAGGATCACCTGCTGGGTCTGGACCAGGTCGCCCACGTTAAGGGACCAAGGCTGGGAATCGCGCAGCACGGAGACTTCCCCGGTCAAGGAGACCACTTTCGCCGCGTCGTCGGACGATTTGGGGAACAACTGGGCCGAGCAAGTCCCTGCGGCTGCAAGCATCAGCAGAGCGCCGAGCCACTTGTGAACGCCCCCGCCGACGATGGTGCCGCTTCGCTTCATAAAGTTAACGAGAAGCCTAGCCGATTCCACACTAAAGTACTATGTGGTGTATTACTGCCCCAAGTCTTAACAAAACAGTCTACCATCAAAAGTGCTCAGCAAGACGATATCCTATCGGGCCATTCGGAAGCAACCTGTATAGATTCAGTGTACTTGAGGGGAAGGGAAACCTGCTGAAGGGATACAATAGACTCGTTTGATGTGTCGGAGGGCCACAATACGGGCGGTAGGTTGCCTCGGTCTGGCGGCGCTGCCGTGGTGCGTTTTGGGACTGGCTTGGGGCCAAGAAACTGGCTCCGGCTGGCGGCACCTGGGGAATTCGGCCATCCAACTGGGGACGCTGCCTTCGGCGGCCACAGGTCCGGTGGATCGGGTCTGGTACTCCCCGGACGGATTAAGCTTGTTCGCGAAGACCGCTTCGGGGCGCGTTTTTCGGACTGGAGACTTCGAGCAATGGCAGTTGGTGACGGACGGCAGGGCAACGCCGCCGGCCGCTGACGAGGCTGCGGCTCCGAGCACGCCGGAGCTCGCGTTCAAGCTCGCGACGCCTTCTGGATCTCCCGCCGCTGCCGCTGGGAGATTGTACGGCATCGGGAATGATGTCTACCGGTCGGACGACGCCGGGGTGCGCTGGGTCAATTTAACGAGCTACAAAGGCGCTTGCCTGCTGGGGCCGGGGCTGCGGGCTGCCACGGTCTCGCCGGAGGATCCCGACGACGTGGTGGTGGCTTCGGATGCGGGCGTTTGGCGATCGCTGGATGGCGGGGTTTCCTGGACCGGCCTGAACCAGTTCCTTCCCAATCTGCCGGCCGTGCATTTATTGGGATTGCCGAGCGGCACGCGCGGAGTGCGGCTGGAGTTGGCCGGCGTCGCGCGGGAGGTGGAGTGGGCGCCCGGCGAGAAGTCGGCGTGGAAGCCGATGGATGCGGCCGATGTGGAGCGCGAGCAGAATCTGAAAGGCGCGCTATCGCAGGTGTTGAAGCATTCGGTTACCGCGATCGCGGCGGCGGAGGATTACATCTATGCGGGCGATAGTGAGGGACGGCTTCAGGTTTCCGCTGACGCCGGGGTGAGCTGGGGCCCGGTGTTTAAGTTGGGCGATCAGGGCAAAGTGGGGGAGCAAGGTAAGGTAGACGCGATCTGGGTGGACGCCGCCGATCCGCGCGTTGCGGTAGCGGTGTTGGGCGGGCGAAGCAGCGGGGCGGGTTCAGCCAAACCTGCGTACGTGCTGCGCACCATGAACGGCGGCAGCTTCTGGGACGACATCACGGCCAATCTTCCGGAGAACGCG